>ERZ869921.115-NODE-115-length-47608-cov-45.268858_pt1 | contig 47608 bp, 67 predicted proteins | sample MGYA00579310_ERZ869921 | MGnify/ENA primary metagenome ERZ869921 (study PRJEB32216, sample SAMN09231816) | wastewater metagenome | place: USA: Maryland | collected 2016-06-21 | study: EMG produced TPA metagenomics assembly of the PRJNA472060 data set (Reclaimed...
GATGTGATGGCTAGGAAGAGTTGGCGATGCTTCCATTGCGACGAAGTGTTCACGAGAAGGAGAAACTCTAACCGGAGCGAACGAATGAAGGGGGATGTGATGGCTAGGAAGAGTTGGCGATGCTTCCATTGCGACGAAGTGTTCACGAATCCAGAACATGCTGCGGAGCATTTTGGCGAAGGAATGCACGATAAACCAGCATGCAAACTAGGTGCAACCAAAGGGCATCTGATTACGCTGATACGAAAGTTGCAACGCGAACTGGCATCGTATCGACATGAAGACAGCGACATTATGCGGTCGATGTTGTCGATGGAAAGCGAGCATCAACAACAGCTAATCCGTGAGGAAGAGAAAGGATACGCTCGTGGTCTAGCTGACGCGAAGCTAGTTGAGCCAGAACACAAACCACCGATGTTTGACAGAACCTAACCCATGAAACATAAGCATTCTTATCGGACGGAGGCAGCGATGTTTGTCAAAGTGTTCGATCTTTATGACGCTATCTTTATCATCATGCCACTTGGGGCGGTGATCGGATTGCTGGCGTTTAGTTTCACCTACAACCCAAACAGGAGATGCAAGTAATGCGAGAACTTACCTTCGACAACTTCTCTGAAGCAAACCTCAAACGATGCGAGCATCCCAAAGGGTTCAATCACAATCTCAAATCATGGTCAGCATCAGATTGGGTAACAGCAACATTAGGAGAACTTGGCGAGGCGGCAAACATCGTCAAGAAGCTCAACCGTGTTCGTGATAGTATTCCGGGTAACAAAGAGACGCCAGAGCAGCTAAAGAAAATGCTGGCCGACGAACTGGCCGACACGTTCATCTATTTAGATCTTCTGGTCCAGTCCCTTGGGTTGAACATGCGGGACATCGTTGTGAGCAAGTTTGTCAAAACATCAGTGAAGATCGGATACGAGACTCACCCAGAGAGCGTGGTGAATGACTCAACCGCAGTGAAACACAAAAGAAGCCCGAGTCTTTCGACTCGGGCTTCTTTCGTTACTACCCGCCAGAGCAGTTACAAGGTGGCTGGTGATTGTCCTACCATAGCCCAGCACAGATAAACGAACCCAGTGACGGTCAGCGTGCTGTTGCCCGTAGAGTCGGCATCGGCCACACCGAAGTTCAGGTACACATCCTTGGCGGCGCTGACACCGTCCAGTGTAGTATCCATGCCAGCACCTAGCGTCAGCGCTGCGATAATTTCGTTGACCTTGGCTGCCAGGCTGGCAATCGTGTTCTGCTGGGTAGCCTGAACGTAGGCACCTGTTTGAGCAGCGATGGTATCGCTGGCCGAACCACCAGAGTTGTCGGTCAAAGCAGTGATGGAAGTCGCTAGGCTCTTGCCCACCACTGAACCAGTGGAAGCAGCGAGTGTTAACGACGTGGAAGGTACGATATTGGCTTTGGTGAGATTGAGTGTATCGTTGGTGGCTGCTGCTGCCTGGCCGAGCGAGTGCTTGACAGCGCCAGTAGCACCGATATTAGCGGCCGCAGTGATAGTCAGGGACGATACCGCACCGAGGATATTGATAAGGCCAGCGGGAAAGGTATAGATCTTCTGGCTACCGATGCTGCCGTTGGTAGTCCCATCTGTCATAGTCACTGAGATACTGATGGGGATTTTGGTGAAGTGAACGATGCCAAGGCTTTGCTCCTCTACTGGCCCAAGCCCTGAGGCTACGGTCATGGTGCCGGCCAAGGCTAACCCGTCAAGTTTGTCAGCTATCTGTAAGCCGATAGCGTCGTTTCCTAACGCAGACATGACACGTCGGCGTGCTTCTGAGGTGAGTGGCTTCTGTGCCATGGTCGTCTCCGATTAAATTAGAGTTGCGGCTGCTGGAGTTGAACCAACGACCTCCTGCTTATGAGGCAGGCGAGCTACCACTGCTCCAAACCGCAAAATAAGATGGGCGATAGCTCCGCTACTCTTACCTGACCACCGTGCAAATGGCAGGCCCACCTTGGTGAAATACTACCAGATTGGCATGGACAATCAAGGTTGTTGTCTCTGTTCTCTCATATCCTTGCCCTTGGCTTGAACCGCCTTGAGCAACTGCAATAACATCTGCAACTGCTCGGGTTGATTCTCCACGTCCCTGAACTCCTGCTTGGGGTACAGGTTCTCGCTCGTGTTCACCATGCCAGTTCGCTTGAGCAGTGTGCTGACTGCATCCTTCGCAGCCATCTGAGCAGCCATAGCCGGATCGATGTCGGTAGTCCTGATGCCAGTGAGAAGCTTCAGTAGTAAGTTTTGATCTCGCCCACCAACGACCGAGTTGGCAGTAGTAGCCAAGCGGCCCAGTGGGGTAGCTCCAATAGCCTCGGCCAGCACATTAGCAGGGTAGTTCGGCAGGAAACTGGTGATGCCAGTGGGGGCAAACTCGTCAAGTTTCCGGCCCGAGTACAGTTGTCGGCCAGTACCAGCCGTGATGCCCAATTTCACCAATGGGTTGATTGTGGACATGGCGCGCCGCGAGGCATCGAGCGGGCTGCCTGACATTAACGACAGCAGCGACCCCATCAGTTCATCGTCGAACGGAGTGCTGAGCCCTGATAGATACCGTTGCTTGCCATCCTCGGCGCCTGGGATCGGTACCGCAGATCCTCGGCTGACGTAGCCTGGCACGAAGCCTTCGTTGCCGGCCTCGGTGGTTGCCCGAAGTAGACTGGAAATCGCACCAGGATCGCCCATCTGTGAAGCGGTGCGGGCGATGTTGCCTTTGCTGAATGAGTAGAAAGGGACCAAGCTACGCAGTTGCTTCTCGAATGGGGTGAGTTTCGAGTAGTCGAGGTGCGCAGCAGTAACCGCGTCGGCTGCGGCCTGCGGTGCGTATCCCTGTTTCCGTAGGCTGACGAACATTCCCATGCGTTGGACATCGTCGGCTGCCTCGGATGCTCGGAGCCCCTGCTGAACGAATACGCTTTCCTTGGGATTGATGGTAAGGTACTTCTCGCCGCGTGACTTCGCCACGCTAGGTGTGTAGCCTTCGAGGAACCCTTTTACTGTCTCCAGCACCGATCCACCCTTGTTAGGAGTTGATACGACTCCACCATATCCTTCTTTTACTGTGCTTCCGAGTTGTTCCACGAACGGTGTTGTTACCTTAGACGCCTCACCGACCACCGAGCCTCCCATGTTCTCCGTCACTTGATGACGGAACGCTGCCCCAGTATTGAACGCCTCATTGGCGTACTGGTGCATCTCTGCGATCTTGGCAGCATCGGTCAGCGTCCCTGCCTTGTAGGCGGCAACATCGCGGATAACTGCACTATCCAAACCACCAGCCAACTTAGACTGTATGGCACCTTCCCATGCGTTACGCATATGGAACGGCACCCATGGCTGTGTCAGCCAAGTACGGGTAGCGTTGGTGATGTTGCTGATCTTCTCCAGGACGCCGTGTGGGCGTACGAACCCTGGTCCTTCGGCTTCCTTCACCAGGTTGGCTGCCAGGTCTTTCGGTACGAAAAGCTTATTGAGTTCATTGTTGGCCAGCTTAGCACTGATCCCATCGCCGTTGGCATTCAGCGTGGTCTTACCCTTCTCAGCCAACTTGTCGAGCAAGGTGTTTTTAGCACCCTGTGTGTACAGCCTTTGCCCTACTTCACCTCCTGCTGACACATCCTGCCCAGTCAACTTCATCTTCTTGAGTAGTTCGGGGAGAGGGATGAAGTTATCTGGGTTGGCTCTGATATTATCGAACGGCACGGCCTGCTCTGCGATGGCGGTCAACAGCCCATGGCCTTTGCCTGTTTTCTCAGCCATGCTGCGGGTGTAATGTTCAGTAGCACCGAGAACATCGTTTCGGTAGAAGCCTCGCTTCGCCTCTGCCACTTCTGTGCTGACATTGGCGACGAACTTGCCGAGTTTCTTCGATGCCTTCTCCAGGTTGGCATCGGAAAGCTCAATCGGGTAGGGCAGCTTCACTGGTTCTACTACTTGGGTGACTTCCTTCACCTGGGCAGGGATCGATGTTGGGGTGGCCTTGGCTGCTTGGGTAGGCGGTGCCTTCTTAGCCTCCAGTATCTTCATGATGATGTTGTCTTTAGCTGTCACACCAAGCGTTGGATCGGCACCAGCAGCGCCAATCTCTTTAGCAATAGCCCGAAGTTCTTTCTTCCCTAACGTGTCGAGGCTATCGCTTAATGCAGTTGTCGCCTTCGTGAACGCTCCTTCGTCGAGATGCGGAGCCAGGTCATGTAGCGATTTGGCAAACTGAGGCGTGGCTACGCTCTTACCAGCCTCGTCGATATTGTTGATGAACGATTCAAGAGTGATGCCCGATGGCTTGGCTGCAACCTCTTCGATGCTACTGCCTACTCGGCCAGCCTTCACGCTAGTGTTGGCTGATTCCGTAGCCATATCAGATACGCTGGGCTCTGGTGCCTTGCCGAACTTGGCATCACGGATCGCCTTTACTTCTTCCAAGTGCTTCGCCGCGAACTCATCAATCTGCCGCCTCGTCTGCTTGGCCCACTTCTTAGGCGACATCCCATTGGGGATAGGTTGGTTTGCTAACCCAGCCAACGGACTGCTGTTAACGATATCGTCCAATTGGACTTTACCACCAGGCAAAGCCTCCACTGGAAGCACGCGTGATCGTGTAGCCGCGGCTTTCGTCACTCCAGCATCTTGCGACTGGCCTGGGATGTACTTGTTACCCCATGGGTTGGGAGCAATACCAACATCGACACCAGCCTGTACCGCCAATGCTCTCGCCGTGTCAACTGTCTGCCTGGTAGGAGCAGCCATCGCCTCAGCGATTTGCTGTAGCTTATCCTCCATCCCGACCTTACCATAAGGCTGCGAAAACGTCTGCATTCGCTGCGCATACCGCGCGGCCTCGGCGTCCCCCGGTGGGTAGAGGTGAATCTGTTGAGGTCGATACAACTCCCCGGTGTTCTCACCAGCCGCAGCAAAGTACCGGCCAATGGTATCCTCGGCGACAGGGCCAGTGATGCCATGTTGAGTAAGCAACTCGCTGGCTTGCACTCGCGGCCCAAACGCCTGCATCCGGCTGTCCAGGGTGGCAGCACGCGCCGCAGCCGAGGCGTCCTCCACCGTGTTAGCCAGAGTATTCGTGATGCGTGGATCCATGGTGATGCCAGCGCCCGGCACGAACATTGACTGCATCATCGCCTGTATCTTGTCGCCTGCCCGCCCAACGCTTGGGCCGACGTAGGGGATTCTGTCCACGAGGCTACGGGCATCATTGAACACCTGCCCGGCCATGTATTGCGATGCGGGTCCGGTAAAGAACTGCTTACTTGCAGCGGGGGCACCCATCGCTTCTGCCCACCATGGGGTGCGAACGCCGAGTAGACCGGCCTCCTTTGCGCCGATGCGGCCTGCTGCTGTCTTCTCGATTGTGCCGGCAAGTTTCGCCGTGCGGCCCAGTGCTGTTAGTGACGAACCTGTACCTAAAGTAACCCAATTAACAGGGTCAAGTAGTATCTCGGCACCTAGCCCACCGAGGAAGTTACCCAAATTATCTTCTTCTCCTACCATCCCATAATGGCGCAGCAGATCGCGGCCTCTGACTGACTTCTCAGGGTCAGTGATCCCCAACGTGTCGGAGAGTGGGAGTAGGTTCAATAGTTCGCTGGGGCTGCCATCCAGCAAGCCACGAATGGCACGGCCTGGCTTGTCGAGCGTTTGCCCAAGCCATGTCAACGGTGGTAGTACCACTGACTTGGCCAGTTTGGCAAGCATACCATCTTCTTCGTCGATAGTAGCCTGCCCACCGCCGTAGTAAAAGTCTTCAATCGGCATGGTTCACCTACCGTGAGATCTCTTCGTACTGTGGTCCCCATTCACCTTGGAACCATGCAGGCTTTTGCATCTGCATCTGATCGCCATAGAGACGTTTAATGAATGCCATTTCATTCTTTTCTTGCTTTGTCAGCGGATCAAATGGGTTCAGAAAGGTGTCCATCGACTTGTTGCGGAGCGTGTTGAGCCGCTTCACTGCAACTGTGGGGCTGACACCACGCTGTGACTCAAGGAACTTACGCAGGGCAGGAGGATCGTAATTGCCAGCGCGGGTCATGATCTCTTGGAATGAACCATCTTTGCCGACGCCGATGCTTTGTGGATGCCCCTTGTCGTCTGATACCGACAGGTCGGTTTCTATTTTCAGAGGAAGCTTTTCGTTCTCAGGGATATCCAGTTCATCGACTGTGGCTTTGCGGGTTTCTGCTGGAAGTTTCGTGTTGCCTGCAATGGAAAGCCCACGCATACGGTCTTGGTATCTGGCGTGTTCCCCTTTGACGCTATTAGCTGCCTGGGCTATCGCCATGTGGCTATCCAAAGCCTGCTTCTGCAACTCCATCTTCATCTGATGGTCACGGATAGTAGCCTGCACCAGCGGGTTGGTGTAAGGCTCCTGGGCTACACGATTCCCCCAGTCCATATCACCTGGGTGAGGGATAGAAATGCCGTTGGCCGTGTACCCGGCACCTGGTTGCGGTGACATGGAAGCGCCGGACGTCACCCCGTCGTTAATCATGACGCCGTTGCCGTAGTTCTTCCAATCGCTTTCACGCTGGCCTGGGGCTGCCGGGCCCATGACGTTGGCCCATAGCGGCTGCCGTTCGGTTGCTACATCGGCAACGTCGAACGATTGCAAAGGCACCACAGCCGATGGCTTCATCGAGTTCATCGGAGGTTGCCACATGTCGGTAGAGTATGGACCTGGCATAGGCGATGTTGGCAACGGAACGATAGCATCAGGCTTCATCGAGTTGAGAGGAAACTGATAGGTTTCTGGGGCAGGTGGTGAAGGAAGCGGAACGATAGCATCAGGCTTCATCGAGTTCATCGGAGGCTGATACGTAGGTGTTGGCGCTGGCTGTTCGTCAAAGATGCCAAGCCCCATGCCAAGCGTTTGTTCGAGCCGACGACGACGTTCTTCTTCGGTTTCTGGCGACATCAGATCTTCGAACATCATGTTCCACCCCCCATTCTTCCAAGCATGTTGGTGTTTGTATTCATGCTCATGCCACCCATCCTGCCACTGTTCATTAGGTTGTTCAGGAACCCACCGTAAATGCCGGTGTTCGGGAACATGTGCCTTATCATGTCGTTCGACTTCATTCGCAGTTCATCGTCCGGTTCAAATATCCGGCGGGGGGATGAGTAGTAAGGGCTGTACCCTTTGAACCCGCCTCCACCCCATCCTCCTGACTGGTCGAACTGGTTCTGATTCATCGTTATGCCGTTGGCATAATATGTCGTCGGCCCTGAAGCTCGTCGCTGTGGGGTGTAGGTGAACTCTCCGAGATTTGTCCCGTAGGAATTGCTCGATAACATTTATCGCCCCCACCTCACGGTTAGTATGATCCACCAGAAAGCGGCTGTCATCAAGCCAGCCGCGTAGTCACCGTTGGTTACTATTAACGCAGCGATGCCGAACCCAAGGCTGATACAGAACCACATAATTACCACCACCAACAGCAGTCTGTATAGCCATTTAGCCATTACATCAACCCTTTGAGGAGCGTGGCGAATAGGTCTTGCTGCAACGCCTGCTGCTTGTATTGCAGGTCGGCTTGGGTGCTGTGCTGGTTCGACAGCGACTTGATGTAGTCGCCATAGAGGCCGGCGTTGATGCCCTGGCCGGCCAGGGTGGCGTCCGAGTTACCTTTCGCGGCTGTCCAGTTGGTGGCTGTCTCGTTCGCAGCAGCACCAGCATTGGCACGCATCAGGTTATTCTGCTCATTAAACATTGCCATGGGCGACAGTGGCGAAAAGCCCCTGCTTGCCAGATCGTTGCTGAACTGACGGCTCTGGTTGGATGCCTGGGTCAGCAGGTTACCACGCTGCAAGTTCGACTGGGCATTGATCTGCTGCTGTGACCAGACTGGGCCTGCGTTGATGTAGTTCGGGCCTGGGAGTGATGGCATCTGGAAGTTCAGCGATCCTGACCCGCCTCCCATTCCGCCCATCCCTGTCTTGAGGAACTGGCTGAACAGGTCGAACTTCTTCTTCTTCAGGTCCATGTCCTGATACAGACTGTCGCTCTGTGTCTTATTGAGCAACGCGACATTGTCTTGAGGTTCAACGACACCCATCATGTCGAGGTATTGGCCGGTAGTGCCCATTGGCGTCCAAGCGCCAGTGGGGCCAGTCAAGATCGATTTGTACTGAGAACCAGCTTTAAGTGCCATGCTTCACCTCTATCGCATTGTACTAACTTCCACCCCCACCACTGCCGGTCGGCTCTTTGCAACACAGACCATTGATGATGGCGGCTTGGGTAGCTGCTGACTTCTGGGGATAGTTTACCACGGTCGGCTTGTTTACTCCATTGATCGTATGCCAGATCGTTTGCTTTTGCTGCTGGTCCACAACCGTCACCTGAAGCGTCTGCCCCACCTCGGGAACCTTCGTGCCGGTGTCGTCATCCCCTGTTCCCGAGAATGGCAGCCCACTCAACCCCAGCGTGTAGGTAGTCCCAGTAATATCCGCGATATCATCATTCAGCGACTGAAGCGGGTCGCCTGGCACGTTCTGCCCGGTCAGGGTATCAGTCGTCAACTTCGGCTTGTCCGCCAAGACTACCACCGTCACTGTAGCGCCAGGCCCAGTGCCATCGACCGATATCACCTTCGCCGGCACCGTCTTTGTGAGAATATCGACCCGCGACTGTTGCCTGGTGGATACCGCCCCACCTGGATTACTCAAGGTCATGGTTTGCGGTGGCTGGGTGCTGACCGACTGCCGGGCCGCCGATTGGTCGCTCACTGATAATTGAGTGCCACCGTTGAAATCGACGATGTTATCGGCGTGCAGCCCTCGCTTGGAAGTCTGGTTTTTCCCCACACCAGCCAAGGCGGCAGCAATAGCAGTTGCCAGCTCATTGGGAGTGTCGAACTTCCCAGAACGAAGCCTGGCTACTACTGCATCGGTTGAGGCTGCGTTCATGTGGTCAAGTCCTGTGACACAGAGGCACCGAGGATGGACATTTGGGAGAACACTGGCTTCTCTTCACCAGAGTGCCCTTGGATTTCAGCTTGTATTGTATATTTCCTGGGCCAATCACGCTCTCTCCAAGAGTCCATATTGACCACGCCGGCTTCACATTTGTCAGACAGGTCGATCTTGTAGACCTCTGGATCGTCCGGCGACGATGTCACCGAACCCCATCCTGTGTTTGCGGCCACCCGTCGTACCTTGGTGCCATCCTGGGTGATCGTAATGTAGGCTTCCAGGTCAGCTTCTGTCGATTGATATTGCACTCCGAAAGCATGAGGCTTGCTCGTTTCTATTTTGAGCTTCATGACCTCAGGAGTTTTCAGGTAGTAGGGGATAGCACCAATCTGAACAATGCTCTCATCATTGGGCATTACCATAAAAGGTACATCTACTTCGATAACATTACCGTCCTGCCATACTACCTTGCAACTTTGCCCTCGGCCTTGGCCAGCGACGATAGCTATGGTGGTGCCAACGCATGCTGGCGGGGTATCTGCCAGCAGCAGAGTGATGGCGCTGTATGCTTGGGAAACTCCGATCCTGGTGCCAGGAGCATCAACCATATCCAACGGCCCAAGATCAGGCTGGAGAACCTGTCCATTGGGGCCGCCAAGTAACGGACGACCAGCCAACTGGGTACCTTGGCAGGATGAGGTAATCGGGAATGGATACTCTTCCACCCACCATCGATCCATCAGATAGTCATAACAAATGGCATGCTGTGGCAGGTCGAATCCCTGCATGGTAACATACCAACGAACCGTTTTCATTTCCTGACAGTGGATGCCATGCCAAAAGCACTTATCTGCATCCCAGTTGATGCGGAGCCCGGTTCCTTCAAACCGGAACATATCACCGATCGGGATACTCAAGTGGTCGGGGGTCGTGTTGGTCTGGTACTGAACCCGAGGCAGGCTACCCTTGAAGACATGAACGCCGACACGGTCGAGCATCAGGCAGACGTTCTGCACTTGGACTGCACAACGCTGGTTGATGCAGCCTCGGGCCGAGGCAGGCTTGTAATCGCCATCAACCCCTGGACTGCTGGTAAAGCTGAACTGGTAAACAGAACGGCTCTTTAGTATCCACATGGAATTATCGAACACCACCAATCCGGTGATATCATCACCGTCTTCAGGCAACTGCAATTGGTTCCTGATCGGCCACGACTCGGGGAATCCTGGTGTTGACCAGGTCATGATGTTGCCGTTGGCATAGTACGGTTCGATACTGTACTTCGCGTAGGGATTACTTGCCCCTTCGTATGCCCTACCCAACGTGATAACCTGGGTAGCCTTGACGCAATCAATCACCGGGTACTGAGAGTTACCGATGGTGATCTTCATGCCGATGAAGGCCGGCGTCCAAGCTGTACCGACGCCTTGGACACTCGTGCTACCATTGACTACCGTGACAACGCCTTCCCGGTACTCCCGCTTGCCGGCTGCAAAGATGACCGAGTTGTACTCGGCGATATAGGGCTTGTCGCTCGGCGGCCTGCCGTAGAGATAGAACAGGTTGTACCCGTTGTCGTCCCACACCGCTTGGCCGAACTTCAATTTAAGCTGAGCATCGGTGTTGTAACTGACGAGCGTGCTGCTCGTCAGGTCCGTGGTGTCGATATCGAGATAGAACGCATCGCTACTACCATCGATGTTTCTGAACACCTGGCGTCTGGTGATGTTGGGATCTGTTGGCTTCTCCACGTCACGATAAAAGACATAGGGAGCGTTAACTAAGAGAGTGTCTGTCGAAATAGGCGATGGGTCCGAGGGGATGCCGTTCTTGTCAACAAACCGGACGAATGCCTGGTACCTTCCACTGTAGGTGGTGAAGATATCCGTGTTCTCGACGTTATTGATATTGCGAATACCGATGGTGATTGTGGTATTACGCCAGGCCAGCCCATCCCCCGCCGTCCGGTATGGTAACAGGAACATGTTGCGTAACGCTGTGGCCGACAGCACGTTGCCATACTCGTTGACAGCCTCTTCATCTGCTCTGATCTGCCGAAGCAGTGTGAGGTAGTCGGCGTGGCGTTTGGTGAAAGCGTTCTGACCAAGGGGAGTGTATCTGATGTCGTACGACGGTGGGTTGAGCAGCGACAGCAGGTCAGCGGGAATATCACCAGACACGCGAATGCCGGCGTGCAAGCCATACTCGGTAAAGTCAAAGTAGTACGTTCGGAGAATGCCCTGCGTCACCTGACTGTCGGCATCGCCAGAGATCTCGTCGGCTGTCATGATCCGCAGTGGCGTTTTCGGAGCCGGAACGCCGGCAGGCGACAATGTTTTCTCGTCTTGCCGCATCCGATACATCGTATCGTAGCCGTTTGCCATCAGCAGCGTGCCATTGCTGGTAGTCAGCATCGTGGAGTGGCATACCGACGTGATGTTGGCAGCCAACACGCCAACGCTTCCGCATGACGCGCTAACGCGAAGCGTGTAGTTTGCTTCTACCAGCTTTGCGTCTCCACTGCCACCCACCAACATCATGTGCATTTACTTCTCCAAGAACACGATGGCATTAATTGCTTGGTCCACCAGTTGCCATGTGGGGGCAGGCTTGTATCGGTCGATGTGCTGCCCAGCGGCGTCGGCGTTCCTCACCTCTTCGTAATCGAAGTACCACCTCACCCCAATGACCCGGTACAACGTGCCGCTTGGCATGATGATTGCCTCGTCTTTCCTGGGGACTGATGGAACCGATATGTGCAAGACTTCTCCACCATACCGGAACTCGCACTTAACCGACATGGATACTCCTATCATGGATTCTCCATCTATTGTGGGAGCCTGTTTACGAACGCCTGAGCTAGTTCCTGAGTCTCGAACTTGCGCACTTCGTGCGGGCTTTCGTGCCATGTCTCGTCTTTCGATAACCACACATTGAGTTTGCTATCGTAGATAATATAGCCACCTGGATATGGCTTTAATTGATAGCGCATGTCGTGCCTCCAAATGATGCAATAACGTACTCTGCAAGTGGGGCGAACTCTTCCGCGATAGCGAGAACATCCGCCGACTGCTCTGAAGTCAGACCATTACTCATAAGGATGAGCCGATCAGCCAGAGCTATCAGCTTTTTCTTTTGCTTATCGTCCATGATTACCCCGTAAGACCGAACACCGCAAACCTGTCACCATTAGTTGGGACTGCTGCGTAAGCTGGGTACACTGTGATATCACCGGAAGTCTGGTTGTATGCGGTGATCTTCCGCATGATGCCATAGTCATTAGTGCCAAGCGGGAAGAACACAGACCCGACGATCTGGTTAACGCCATACCCGGTGAAGTTGGTCTTAATGATAGACGTTGTCGATCCAGTTTGGACCGTTCCGCCAGTCTTGTACGCAGCAGCCCAGAACTCAGACATCGCTTGAGCAGGGAAGGTCAGGCCGTCAATCGTCATGACGTTCACCTTGTCCTGCTGGTACACGCGGTACACCGAGGTGTTATCAGGAGTGGTTGACCAGTCGGGCCGAACGGTTGCTATCTTGGTAGTGGTGTCATAGGCCGTGATAACTCGCGGCGTGCTATCTTTGCCGGTTCCACGGACGATCTCGATGATAGTGCCAGCCAGCCCGAATGATGGCGCTGCTGCTCGCAAGGTGATAGTGGTCGCTGCACCAGCCTGGGCTACTCCTGAATCGAAAGCTGGCTCTGGGATCAAGAAACCATCGCTCAAGGCACCGCCAGTGGTTCCCTTGTACGCGACATGATCTGCTGTCATCTCGGCAGCAGACAGTTGATTGAAATAGATGCCCGAGCCAGCAGGCGTTTCCACTGGTGCTGACCCTGCGGCAGTAAATGCTCCACCGTCTTTACTGACAGTGAGCGTAGTGCCACCGTCGAAGCGGCGGAGTGGAAATGGAGCATTCCTGATTACTCGATATGGTCCGTGCATGGTTGCTCCTACCCAGTCGGGGTATTATTGAACAGTGTGAGTTTGATATCCACCTTGAATGCCACCCCGGCTGCCGCTGGCTGCTCTCCACCAACAGGAAACCATGGACCATAGAGCGTTCCGGTTGTACCACCTTTGGTGCTGTTATCGCAAAGGAACACACCTTTGATAATGCCATCTGCTGTGGGGGTCACCGTGGTAGCCCCTGGATTATTGATCGATGCCGGACTATCGCCGATGACTACGCCTGGCGTCCATGGCTGCCTGGTTGCCTCAGCGTACGCCGTAAACTCCTGCCATCCCGAGTGCGATGCCATCGTATCAACGCCTGGCAGGAAGTTTGCGTAGTTGGTCTTATCCACTAGCCCAACGTAAAGCGTCGTGGGGACAGTTCCGCCGGCGAAATACCCGTTAAGAATTGAGGCTAAGTCAGTCATACCACCCTCGGGTTGTAGCCGATCTTGAACGAGCCATCTTGATTGTGCGTTACCACGGCGCGGCCCAGCGGTCTGCGTAGCTCGTGTAAGTTTATCACATGCCCCACCCCGCTACCACCGATGACTTCAAAGTATCGGATATGTACCGATTCGTTTCCATCGATGGTGTAGCTGATGACCGCGATATAGGCACCGTCGAGGAATGAGCTATTGAGGTATTTGTTCAGAATGAACACGGTACCATTTGCTTGTGGCATTGCATCTGTGGCAACCTTCGTCGTCCCATTCCGCCAGAAGTCTACCGTGGGGCAGGCGTCCGGCAGGTCGGAGCATACCAGGCTCAGGCATACCTTCTCGCCTCGCGTGTAGCGTCCAACATAACACGACGTTGTAGGATCAGACACCCCATCGTTGTACGTCAGGATCGCATCCTGCCCGCCCAAGGCATACATTCCAGCGTTGGCCTGTAATGAATAGCTCGATGCTGGTGTGTAATCGAGGGCAGCACTCTGCCCTGACATGGTGAAGACACCATGTTCTGGCGTGATGGTGTAGCTTCCGGCAGGAGTGTACGTCAAGCCTGCATCTTGGCCTGTTAGCGAATACACCCCATGCTGTGCAGTGAGCGTGTCTGAAACGGTGGTGGCTGGTCCATCTGGCGTTCGCAGCCGGCTGTACAGATCGCGATAGCCTACCCTGGCTTGCTGGTACAACGCTGCCGCCGCGCCCTGATTGAAGTAGCGACTGTAGACTCTCCACCCTGACTGGTGCCCCTGGTAGTTCGATCCACCACCTGAAGGATTGGTGCCGAACAGTAGTGAATCCGTGAACGTCAGAAGGCCCAGCGCTGCTGTAGCCACCCTGAATCCATTGCGATAAATGCTGACATTGAATCCATCGTAGGTCACGATGACATATTGCCATTCGTTCAGCGTGAAGTTCACACTGCTGGTAGCACCTACAGCCGATCCACCGAAAGCCACGTAGAGCCCGGTGGCCGAATCGATATAGAACGAGGCGTGCCGGTTGGTCGTGTCGAATACCGACTTGTAGGAGCCGAACGATGTCGGCCTGATCCATAGGGCGATGGCTATCTTGCCCACCCCATTGATCTTAGCGAAGACACTGGCGGGAACGGTCAGGCTGCTCGATGAGAACTTCATCGCTGACCCGGTTGGCCCGAGCAGCGATGTTGTGCATCCACTGCCTATGGTCATGTGGCTACTATTGGCCGCCGCGTTCCACCCTTTAGCCTGGGTGATGGTGCCAATACGGCCAAAGTCAGCAACCAATCCCCTGTTGAGGGGGTGGTTGTTGATCGATGACGTTCTGTTAATTATCCCGTCCATGGCTATCCTTAGACGGTTTCTTGAATCAGTTCTTCCAACGGCTTAAAGACGATGATGGTGTCACCAGCCGTACCGGAAAACGCCACGCCTGCCCTGTTGACTACCACCGGGATCTGGTACCGGGAGGTGGGGCAGAACTCAAACTTCTTGCGTTGCGTGCCGGTGCCAAGAGCATTGGACACCGGGACGGAACCGATAGGGGTCATCAGTTGCTTTGTTTCAGCAGGACTGGACAATGCGGCATCGGCACCTGTCGCGTTACCTTCGTTATTAGTGCCTGCGGTCGCACTGTCTGACTGTGAAGTATAGAGTTCGACCTCGGTACCATTGGCACCAGCCGACGTTAGTTTGAACTCAAAGGTAACTTCGTAGCGCCGGGCCCATGCTGCCCCAAGGTCACCCTTGGCCCCTTCTCGGGCAGCGGCATCAGCCAAGGATGTGCAGGTAATACCGTAATCGCCGCCGGTATTCTTCCACGTCTTCGTTGTTCCCGCTTCTACTTTGTAATAATCTGGCAGTGCCATGGCGTCTCCTAGGAAATCTGCAAGACGCCGTTGGCGGCGCTAAGGTCTACATTAAATGTGGCAGCGGCGGCCACGGTAACAGCCGATCCGTAATCCCACCAGCCGATAAGATTGTCGCTGGCCGAGGTGTCGTTGTACAGGACGGCATACTGGAATGGACCGAAACCACCACCAGAGCCAGTGAACAGGACATCGTTCAGCACCAACTTGTAGACGCCGGATGCCTGCGATGACGAGGACAACGTCGCCTGGGTGCCGCCGGCACTGTACCCACCACCAGCCGAGATTTCGGTGATATCCGTCTTGACCGCGTTCGTGGCGACGGGCAAGGTGTTCGTCAGCATGATCTTGAGCGTGTCGGTGGATAGGTCGTGCTTCTTCTCGGCACAATCCTTGGCGAACGCATTAAACTTGTTGAACGAGGCAGTAGGCATGCTTCACCTATGTGACGATGAATGAATGTAGCGATGCTCGAGAAGAGCCTGAAACCTCATACTCCACCAGAACGGTGTAGCTCACACCACGCGCGTAGGTTGGGGACGACGTGGGGATATCAAATGAATAAAGACCATCTTTCGTGGCGTCCAGCACTGAACACGTACCGTTTGCTATCGATTCGTCGTTGGGGCCATACACCGTGTACGTTGGAGTTCCAGTAGCATTCGTTGGGTTGTTGGTATCGTTCACGGCCTGCTCGGCACCGTGTGCATCCTCGCCCAGTCTGACATATCCAAAGAACTGCATGGGCTACTCCGCAACAGTGTCGAGGGTGACAACCTTGAGCCCGCCTCGCGTCGTCAGTTGTCCATTGACTACGCTCATCATATTAATTTGCTGGGCCATCGTGCCCTCGGGGCAATCCTGGTAGTCGCAGTCCGAGTACATCCCCTTAAACTCAAGGGTGACTACTGATTGTGCTGGGCGCTGGTCCATTAGTAAGCCCCCAAATTATACCATGGGCTGACAGAACTCTGCCTGCCTTGTCCAGCATAGGTAATCTGGGAAGCTGTCTTGCTCTTGGAAATGGCATCACGGACAGCCTGGGCATGCATCCCGGCGATCATCTGCATTTCCTTGCCATCCTTGTTCCGTCGTTTACCCAGAGCCAGATAGCATTCCATCAAGAACACTGATGTCATAGTCACATCGTCGATATCCAGCAACGACGATATCTCGTACTTCACATTCGAGCGCGAGTACGATGCGACGTTGTACGTCTCTAGGCTGGTAGTGTTGGTGACGGAGTCAATGAACAATTCTTCTGAATACGGGTTGAGCCCGATGGTGCCTGTGGGAGGATTCGTCCCATCCCTCCCGACACGTAGGATGCTCGATGCGTAGGTAGCGTCGAACGCCGTAGATGCCCCTGTGATCGTGGCATCGGCTGCTGTGGTGCTGATTTTCCCAGTTGAATCAGACCATACTGCCACTTCCCGAGGGGATCGGATGAAGGAATATCGGTAGGTCCACGAGTTGGAAGGGAACGGCCAAAGGCAGATATTCAGACCGTTGCCTAGTTTCGGGTCTTTCCTCACAGTGAACTGCAATGGTACCGTGCCATAGATGCCAGGCCGACGAGTCGAGAACTCCATCGGCGTGACGTACTCACAAACATGCTGGCTGTTCGTGTCGTTGGTCAGGTACGAGATCTTGCGGATATTGTTGGGCAGTGGGTATTCGCTTCGCCACAATCCGTACGTTTGGGCAGTGACTAGATCGGCTGTGAATTGGGTGCTATCTTCGATGGTGATAACCGTGCCACTCACCCGGCGTGTCACCTTGGCGAAATTGGAACCTATCTTGATATGGCCATACTCGGCCCATGCCGGCCAGGTTCCGCCAGTCAGGGTGAACGACAGTGTCGCCAGGTCGAATGTGACCGTACCAGTCTGGTAGGGGGCGTTCACTATCAATGTCTGCCGGCCTGCGTAATATGGCCACTCATACCGCCCCCATAGCTCCTTCAGGGCATCATTGATGGAGTTTCGGCAATCCAGCAAGGATTGCTCGTTGTTGTCGCCGCCCAGCCAGCGGAGTAGCGTTGCCTGCTGGTCGCTTGCTGTGGTGTTCATGTCCCCACCTTCACATGTTTGGTTTGATGGGCAAGAGGCTTGCTGAGGTCAGAGGGGATACCGATGCGGATCTCGCCATCGACGATGCTGTACTCCCAGCCTCGGAGTTTGCAGCGTTCCTTGATCTCATCCATGCTGCCTACCCACGCCATCGGGTCGCCAAGTTCAACAGCCAGTCCAGGATGGTACCACCTCCCTGTGGTATCCACCCCGGCAGCCTTGGCCTTGGCGGCATACAGTTTGCCACGGTCGTCGGTCTGGTCATCGAAGTCGTATCGAGACTTGAGCGAGTCACGTAACAGGTTGGTATCGCAGATGCCGATACTGGCGTGCCCGAGGATCCGAACGTAATGCCCATCGCAGCCAGCGCACACCGTGGGGGTATCGATGCCGGCTTCGACTTCCTTGATCGATTGAAGTCGTTCTTCTTTGTTACCGCAACTGTCGCATTCGTACTCATACAGTGGCATTACTGTGGGCCTTGTGAGGGTGATTTCTCTTTCGATACGCTCGCCACGCCTTTGGCAGGTGCCGGCGGTGGTGGTGGCATATCGGGGAACTGAACAAGATCTGGGTCGATCTGGTTGGCCTTGGCCCATTCCACGAGGAGTTGGTTGGCTGGCCCGAACATGCCGGTTGCTTGGCCAAGTTGCACCATCATGGGCAGAACCAGTTGAACCATCTTGTTGCTCTGCTCCTGGCGAGTGTCGAGGTCAAGGATACGACCTTGGCTTGCCAGTACATCGTAATCAGTTTCACGCACCACTCGGGTGGGGTCTTGCTTATTCTGGAGATTGGCCCACGCCTCGGCACCAGGCTTCCCAAGGATGGGTAGCAGATCGTTCGGGCCATAGACCAACGCGGAAGCGATAGCTTCCTTGCGAGATAGCCTGGTATCGCATTCGTTGACTCGCTGGGCCATATCCTTCGGTCGCAACTGGCTGGCATCACTGACGACCTGGGCTTCGGTGGCTGTCCGCATCGACCGCGCGAGGTTGGCCTGCATCAGGTCAGTCAACCCCGTCATCTGCTCTACCTTGTTCTCAAAGAACTGGTAGACCTCCATGATGGACTTCTTGACCTCGGGGGCTTCCAGCATCTTGACGAATGCCTCAAGCCCACCCTTGTCCAGCCCTTTGATCGTGATGATTGCTTCGTCTTCGCCGTTCTCGATGGCGGTTCTCAGTTGTTCTGCAACCTGGTCATCGATAAGCCAGAAATCTCGTTGGCTGCGGTAGCACTTATCAGCCACGAACGATATCACCCACACCATGAACTTCAGGTACGACAGGGCGAACTCAAAGTGAGGGATGGGGTAGGGACTACCGTTGCGACGGTGGAACCACAGCGTGGTAATTGGCCATGGATCGTCAACGTCCATGTTGTAGGGAACCGGCCAGGCACACGCCTGTTGCACAATCGCCATCGGGTCGATTGGCGGCAACTGGCTCTGGTCAAATGGCTGCCCCTGGATCATCGCCGCTGCCATCGCCTGTTGGGCCATGGCTTTATTCTGGGCTGCGGTTTCCATGGCATTCTGGAAAATCATCGGGCTCAGGTTGGCAGCGTAATCAATGCTGTCTGTCACGATGAAGAAGCAGAAGTCGCCGAACCGTTCGTCCAACTGGTCGAGCAACGGGTTACGCTCGGCTTTGGTCTGCAAACGCGAACCTACCCCCATACGTGACCAGAATTTCCAGTACACCACCTCGTCTTTCGGTGGCACCGAGTTGCGGTTGTTCTGCTCACCACCCTGATTGATTATCAGGCGCTCGTGGTAGACTTCCGACGTGGTGGAACGCTGGTTGCACTTAATCTCTTCCTCGGGGATGCCATAGAGCCTGGAGAATAGCCAAGCAGGGCATCGGCATTGCACTGCCAGCCACTTGCAATCCTTCTCGCGCGTGGCATCTGGGTCCCAAACTATATCATTCGCCATGACGAAATTACTGCCTACCAACGTCTGGTTGGTGCCGGGCATTTTGATAGTTTCGGTGATGTAGGCAGCGTACCCGAGTGTCAGGGCTTCTTCGACCACGCACCGACGTTCCTTCTGTAGCCCCAGTTCGCCAGCGGTGTAGTTCAGTATCTTCTCGATCATGGCAGCCATACTATTACAGCGTTCAGATTCGGCCTGAATGCCGATCTGATCCATCATCATCTTCATCATCGCGGCCTGCTGCCGCATCTGGTACTGCGGGTCTGACTGCATATAACCAGGGCTACTCATCTTCATCTGCTGCAACTGTGGCGGGTCAATGCCGTAGCAGGAAGGGGTAGGGACGAACGGTTTGGCTGCCTTGACGGTGCGGACTACCTGGCCTTGGGTCAGATAGGGGGTGACGATCTGGAGGAACTTAGCCACCCAGTTGTCGGATATCTTGAAGTGAGGGATACGGGCTGGCTTGTCGCTCTTGGGATCGGCTCCTACCTGTAGGTACATTTGATCGGTGATGTACTTAGGGTTGAACAGATAACTATGCTGGCCCAGCACGAATTGCAGGCACTCGTTAGCACCAGGCGTGTAGACTTCCTTCTTGCGACGAAGGCCGGCACGCACGGCCTCCAAAAGAAGATCGCGGTGTTCTTTGAAAACACCGCCATCGTTGATGGTACTGGAACCGTAGATGGGCGTTCCTTGCATCATCTCGCATCCTTACTTGGAAGCCATCTTGCGTAACTCAGCCTTAATCTTATCGATTTCGGCTTTGAGGGTAACGACATCCCCCTTGAGGGATCCCACATCACCTGACACAGCGCTGACATTGCCGAACATGTCGGGCAAAGTGCCGATCTTATCTACGAACTCAGACAGCATCAGGCTGAACTCAGTGCGGCGGAAGGTGCCGTTGTTGTTGTGGGGGGCATGCGGATCGCCAGTAATCCGAGGATCCGCCTCGGTATGGTCCCAATACTCTACCGAGGACTTCTCTTCAAAGACGTAATTGGGCTTGGAAACCAGCATCGACCACGTCTTGTTCGACTGTCTGGTAATGATAGCAGGGAACTCATTGCTATGCCCATTCCCCGATGGCCGATAGAACACCACCTCGCCGGGGATGATCGTTGGCGGGGTCCAGGTCTGTCGCTGGGCCTGACTCTCCGCGACCGTATTATGCTTGGAAATAGGAGGCAATCCTACCATAGGACCGCGAGTCAGCGGAGCCTTGACAACCTTGGCTGGTGCTACTGTTGGCATTTCTGCTACTGCGGACATGTCGGCTCCTAAGTGTAGAACGCTTTGCCACTCTTGATGTTCCGGAGCAGCGTATTCATTTGCGGTCTTGCGAAAGGTCGTGGGCCCAGCGGTTGAGGAGGTGGCACCCACTGTAACCCCCTTGTTGTAGCATAACGCAGGCAATCCAGCAAATGGTTATTGCCCTTCTCGTAGTCCACAAACTCACCCGCATTGTTACGAACCTTCTTCCATACCTTCATTTCCCAGATGAGTTTCTTGCAGTTGTCGGTAATGAACAGCATGGGTAGGTGGTCGTCAGCGCTGGGGCAAAGGTAATCCTTCGTCCGTTCAATGCCATAGGTAACTTCATACGATCCGTACTGCCACCCTGGAACCTTGGGCGTGACACCGTATTTCAGAAGGGCTTCCATGTAGATCGTGCCGGGATCTTCATCTTCCTTCATCCCCTTCCAGATGACCGACTTGGAACCCTTCTTATCGATTGTCAAGTCTTGCACCCACGCGCGAGGATGTAGGTCAAGTTTGTTCTTCGTCTGGATCGCCACGGCCTGAGCGTTCGCCCGTCTAATATACAACTCGTCATAGCACACCAGACACCCCGGTCGAGTCCTGTACCACTTCTCCTGATCTGACATAACCGCTAGTTTTTCAGGGTCATTCTCCTGCTGAGGTGAACAAACGAACAGTACAGCGGCGACATCAACACCGGGGTCAAAGATGAGATACCTGGTGTCTTCCCACCGGAGCGTCATCGGTTTGACGATATGCTTGTCGGTGAACTCGGGGTAGACCGACAGGAACGACCGGGCCGACTTGCCAAAGTAACGTATCTGCATCTGCTCGTCATCTTTTTCCATCTTGGAACGGAATGCTTCGCGGCCTATGCCAGAGATGAATTTGTTCTCCGCAGACTGCATCACAAAGAAAGCGGTCTGTTGAGACAATGGCTTGCTGGCGTTCTCGGGATCTTCTGACTTGTCCTGCATGTCCTGGAACTCGACCGTTCCATTCTGCGGCGTGGCGGACCAGAATATACGCCCGTTGAGATCGACGATACGGGCTCGCATTTCATCAAGCCACTTCTTGGCCTGGTCGATTTCTTCGTCCATCCACACCAGGTGGAACTTTCGGCCTTGGGGCATCTTTCGCACCAGTCCGGAGTAGAACCGGATGATGGTGCCATTCACCAGACGAACTGACTTGGGTATCTTTTCCTTGGCATTCTCCCACGACACACCCTTCTTGAGCCCACCCTTGATGAGCCGCTCAGGGATCATTGGCTCAGCTTCCTGCCACAGGTGTTTGAACTCCTGGTGTTCGTCTTCAACCACTACCATCCATTTGAATGTGACAGGGTGCTGGAATATCTTGAACGGCGCTTTCTCGAACAGGTATTCGTACATCAACGAAAGGTGCCGTCCGTCATTACCGACGCACGCGATCTGCACGTTCTCTCGCGGGTATTTCCCCTCGACGTAATGTGTTCCGGTGGCCGCCATGCCCACTTCAGCCGAGGCGGTACACGTTTTCCCCGCGCGGTTTGAGCCAGATAGCCCTACTTCGTGGGCTAAACAACGATGGAATAAGTCGCCGGTGGGGAGTGGAGAATAAAGGTAGACTGTCTCACGTTCGCGCTTCAGCAGTTCCGCGAAGCAGTTTTGGAACTCGCGGTAATCTTCCTGGGTCCAGGTGCCTGGCAACTTCACATCATCGCAGAACCCATCGATCTGCTTTTGGACGTTTAGCCATCGGCCATAGTCCTGCTTGGCACTTTTCTTCCGATTACTCCCCGAAGAGGGCATTGACATTTACCCCTTCAATAGGGACTACAAACTTATGCCTGACGAGGAGCCGGCAAAGCTTTATCTCGATCTGATCTTTGCTCATGGCTGCCAACCTGGCCATATCGCCATACTGCTTGGCGGTTCGCTCGATGTAGCTCATGACGTTACTAATGATCTTCGCGCGGGTAGCTGGCCTGGTATTGGGCGAGAAGGCCAGTTCCTTCATGAGCAGGGCGAAACCTTTTGCCCCGCCGAACGCCTGGCTGAGCGCCTCGGCAACGTCTTCTGACGAAGCCCTGGAGTTACTCTTAGAGAAAAGAGACATCGCCTCCATGACTTCAGCGGGATCATGCCCACCAATAGCCTTTGTGGCGGCAGGACTAGGCGTCTTTTCGTTGCTTGCTTCCATGACATGGAACCTTCGTTGATTTGCCGGTACAGCGTAGCGTAACAAGGGTCACACAACCCGCGTCGTGAAGCTGTTCTGTCTTTATGATTTAGACACTTCATTCTGTACCCTCGGTTTCCACTTCTTGCTATGAGGCAGGAGATACCGTCTCCTGATGATTTGCTTGTCGGTCAAGCCTTCAGATCGCATCATCCTCCTGATCGACCGATAGCAGGACTCGCAACGCCCCCTAGCGTACACAGGCCGGTCATGATGTTGCAAGCAGTATTTCATCATCTACCTACAAAGACAGGCTGGCCGTTTCCAGCCAGCCTGCCTCTTCTGCCCCGGAACCATGCTTCTTTAGACTGTTGGTGCTGCTGGCGTGTTAGCAGCCACAGCATCAGCCAGCGGAGCGATTGCTGCTTCGGCTTCGGCAGTGATTTTGGTCACAGCATCAGCCAATTCCTGAGCAGTAGCGCCACCAGCCAAGGCATCAGCAACAGCCTTATTAATGCGTTCGTTGATACCACCAATCAACTTGACAGCGGATTCAGAAACGGACTTCAGTTTGGCCACTTCGTCAATCAGTGGCTGAAATGCGGGATTCATACTCTCTCCAGAGAAGGGTATAGGTTACTTGCTGTCCTTCGCTATCGCGTTGGATAGTTTCGTCCTAGCAAGTTTAATCGTATTGGTTAATTCGTCAATCACTGCTTTGTCGCTACCACGCAATAGTTCGATGATAAGATCGTTCTGCTGCATGATAGTGTGGGCATGACTGATGAGGTGGTCAAGTTTCTCGCCCACCTCGCTGATGACATTGTGCATGGGTCGCTGCCTTGTTAGCGGCACCCGCAGTTAGAGCAGGAGCCTTTAGAACGTCGCCCACTGAACAACCGATGGCGAACGCCACTGGTGGAAGAGTAGACACGAGTAGACTGGCTCGTGGACGATGCCACAGAACACGAACCGTTCGTACAAACGGCGGCATTCTTGGCAGGCGACTGCTTGGGGGCAGGAGCCTGGGTAACATTGAAGCTTTGACCGAGTGCCGAAAGGCAAAACAAGGTCAAGCTCAGCAACACGGCCAAAGCAGAACGCTTCATGTCGCACTCCTACGAGGCGGACAACCCCTGCTAGATGAACATCAGCAGGATGCTGAACACCTGGGCCAAGATGGGCCCGTACTTGGTAAGGAAGTCAATCACCTTCTGCATGAAGGTGTCGTCGGTCACAGCCTTGAGTTGGCGTGCCCTGGTGGTCTTTTTGAGAAGTCGAACGACTTCTGGGTTAGCCTTCATCAGTTCGACTGACTTGGCATTGAACTGGGGGAAGGAATGGCCTTCTGCCTTTTCGGTGGCAGTGAGCATATCGAGATAGTTCTGAACGTCATCGCCCGTCATGGGGGCTTCGGCGTTGAAGACGTGACCACTGGTAGGCCACATGACATCGATTTCGGCGTTGATCGCTTGAACCAGGTAGCTCATCCCGGCGACTTCGGCCTCGATTACTTTGTCGATAGCCAGATCATCGGCATTCAACAGCACATTGATAGCAGGCTTGAATGCCTTACCAGTGTGCTGGGTGAATCCGTTGACGCCGTCGCCCATCGAACTCACGGCCAACTTGAGTTCCTTTGGATCGATCAACTTCCAGTCAAACTTGAATGTTCCCAACAGTTTGGCAGTAAGCACTTCAAACATGCTGCCGAATCCAGCCGATGGCAGTGTGACTACGGCAGGATCGCCACCAATCACAATACCTGCGCCGTGTTGTTTCTTTTCCTTGGACATGACGTTCTCCGTTGAGGGTTGATGGTATTCTATGGCGTCAGCCACACGCCATCGAAGTGGGTTTTGATAAACTGCCTCATGGCTTCGGCGTCCGGCGATGTACGCAGATTTTTCAATAGCTCGTCCTGGGTATGGAACGGCCATAATGGCGATGCCTTGTCGAATGCCTCTTTCGCCCTGGACCATTGGTACCTCATTATCGCCTTGAACTGGGCGTCGTCAGACCATGACTCGGGGGCATACTTCTCCACCGCCATACAGAGCGCTACAGAGTAGATGCCCATTTCTAGCGGACCAGTGGCGCAGTCTACCTGGTCAGTCTTGAATCCTTTGGATCGATCCTCAACGTTAATCATTGTGTCGTTGATGTAGGCAGACCACTCCTCGGCGATGTAGGAAGGCTTGTCATCCCAGTCACCAGCACCTTGGACGTACGTTCTATAACGGCCTTCCCGCAACGAGTTTGGAACGTACTGGGCAACCTGGCTCTTTCTGAATCCACCTGGTTCTCGGCAGTACCCTGCCTTTCCATTGAACATGTAGAAGCAGCAGTCGGCAGATCCACTGCGCGAGTTGCGAAGTTGGGCATTCAGCCGGTGCGTTGACTCATGGCCATCCGTCGCACGCCCGTTGCCAAGGCTTGGCTCGTCGGTGCGATTAAGAACATCAGCCAGAAGCGAACCGTCGTTCATTCGGCTATATTTCACCGGGACATCGATGAACTTGGGTAGTTTCGATAGCACCGTCGCGGGGTGGACTTCAACAACAAATCCCTGCGATACTTGGAATTTGTGATCCTGGGCAGGAACACACAGCACGAACACAATCCATGCGTACATGACAAAATCCTAAGAACTAACGGTTAGCTCGCCACCATAACAGCGGGGGCGATACATTCATCGAAGTTCATACGCGAACCTCGGATAATCATGAATCCCTTATAGCTATACCCCATGCCCCAGTTATTCCGATCACGTGAGGCAAGTTCGCCATCCAATACGACAGGCTCGATGGACGACACTTCATGGCTCCACCATGGATAACCAACGGAAGTAGCGCCACGACGCAACGCTAGGTACGAAAACTTCTCTTGCAGGGTCCGGAGTTCCCACCATTCTGTCGTGCGGTATAGTTTTGACCTTTCAAGCATAGCCTGCGTGTAATAACGACGGTCTATGGCGTTCGTCGGCCACATTGACACAGGTGCAATACCAATGTCACTCATATACTTGATTGCATCCGTGCCGGCCCCACCTTGGTTCCGGTAGTTGTTGATTGGTGCCGCAACGCTAGCTGCAGACAGATCAACATATTCTTGGCCTTGCAGCATTCGCTCGATTTCCAAGCAGTGTGCAGGGGCATTAGCCCAACAGTAGTTCGTCTGCTTTTGGTCCTTCGACACCAGATTGGCTTGGAGGATGAGATCGCTCAGTCGTGATCCACGCTCTTCTGTTTCCTGGACAATCGACATAATGTCGTTGTCGGACAGAAGCAGTTCACGCGGGAAGGCGGAAGCTGGCGAGCCAAACTTACCGAACAAACTTTTCTCGGAGTCATACCCACGGCCATATTCATTGACGTGAGTCACGTCGCTATTTGTGCTATGGTCTACGATGAGTTCGCCTGGATAGAGCTTACTGGAAAACGCCATGCTACTTACCCCCAAAGCTTTGAAGGAACTCGATAGTCTTCTGCTCGTTGTCGGGAAGGGCGAACAGGTCAATCTTGCTGTCGCGCACAATGCCTATTTGCGGCAACGTGCCGAGTTTTGGCTTAATAGCAGCCCATATATCTCGGAACACCTTCGATTCTTCATCCGATACGACTACATCCTTGTCCCATTTCCGCCACGAGGGTCGTCCCTTATCATCCTTGGCGGTCTTTTGATTCATGTAGTCGATGATTTTGGTAGATGCCAAGATGTTGGCCTGTTCTCGGGTCAACTTTTGGTCTTTTTCGTACACAAAGACGACGCGAAACCCAGTGACGGGGGTAACGATAGGGTCTACCACTGGGTCTACAGGCTTAGGCGTAGGCGTTCCCACTGTGAACATGACGTTTGACACGATGACGGGCATCTTACCTGGGTCGCCGTTCGCTGAAACAGCCAGGGTAGCACTGCCATCTGCAACAGCTTCCACCCATGACCATGGCTTGGGCCTGGCGGGGAACCGATGCGTCTTAATCTCTTTGTCGCCAGCACGCTTCATCCGAATGACGAGTGTTTCGCCAGCAGCCACATCATGCTTGGCGATGTAGGCACAATTAGTAGGCGTTACCAATCGCTTGTCCCAGTCGGTCCACTGCCATAGCAGGTCGCCAGCGATATTATCCTGCCTGATGATCTCGTCAAACTCTCCCACCTCAAGTTTGACTGAAACGCCTCCTGCTCGTTTCAACAGGAGGTCAGCACTCTCTTTCTGCTTCTGGGCTTCATTCACCTGCTCTTGGGTAATCGCCCCACTGATAACGATCTGGGCTTCAACTACGCCAGGCGTTGCCAGCAGCAGCAACGCGATCAACAAACGATACATGACGTGCCCTTCTGAGTTTGATGGGAATAGTATAGGAACAAAGTTGCATCCTTGTCAACTAGCTTTATCACCCACTGGAACTTGAGGTGTCGCTTCGGGCTTCGCTGGAACTGAGGTGACTACCTGGGAGTTGCCTGTTATTTCCTCTCTGACACCAGCAATGCCCCTGTCGATGGCTGCCTTCTTGAACCTTGCGACGATAGCAAACACTATCTCCCACAACCCCCATACCACAACTGCCCCGAGGAATGAGCATAGGAATGCCATTTCGGGAGAGTCAGTCTTAAAGTAATACTTGAGCGATGCAGGGATGCAGAATAGGGAAGAGAAGAAACTGACGACAAAATGGGCTGCCATCATCTCTTTGGTTTTCTCAGTAGCTTCTTTGGCCCACACTCTTCTTAATATCACGCAGACCATGGCACCGGCAAAGGCACCGCCACCTACAAGAAACATCATAAATCTGTCACGCACAATCTCTATCTTGTCATCCTTGTTATCCTCTGCCGAGAAATACGACCCAGTATACCCTGAGTTAATCGCCTTGATCGCTTTGCTTTCCATGTCAGAGCCAAGCCCTGTCATAAGCAGAGAGAACAAGCCGATACATACGGCCAGCATCTTAGTATGGTGCATATCGGAAATACCTTCCATGTGATGTGCGAAGATTGCGTACATGTGCTACTCCGTCCACTCTACCCGCCTAACATACTGTCTTCCTGTCAGTGAGTTAAACACGATAGATTCGCCTTGGATGGGACCGACAAACCCCACAGGTGCGACTGCGGGTGGAAGTTCCAACCTCATCCCTGGTAATTGCACATCCAGTGCCACAGCCGATGGATCGTACTGAATCGTCTTGAGTAAAGACGTTGTCTGTTCTTTGGTAGGCTCCCGTAGCACGGTCAGTTCCGACAGGTAGGTATCGGTGGTCCTGACTTCAACCATGTTGTAGTTCCCATTCACCACCTCAGCCTTCGTAACGCCAGGATCAGGCTGAATGTCCACGTCGTTGAACACGAATTTGCTTGGGGAATACTGGCAGACAAGGCGTGCTATCAATGGGCTGGTGCCACGGACATTCACCTTGCCGGCGTCGAACCTGGCGTCAATGCCCACCCCGCAGCATTCAATAAAACAGGCACACTCCTGATCGACCCAGATACCGGACACCAGTAGCTTGGCGTTGTACTCGGCGGCACGAAAGATCGCACTACCATACCGACAATCGACGTTCACACCATTAGTGAAAACGACCTGGTTCGGGCACTCCAGGTAGACTGCTGTACTTCTCCGATCGGATCCTGTCGCGGTGAGATTAGATTCATCAAATCGCACATTGGCTGTCTGGTTACCACCTATCCACAGGACGACGGGGGCTCGGGCTTTCGTATTGAAGAACTTCGTTTCTGATGCAGTATGGCTGAAATACTGGCCAGTGCTTTTGGCATCGATCAGGACGGCGCAAGTTACCCCGGTCGTGCTGGCATCCGCGTAGAAATTACAGTTGGTAAACCTGTTGCCAAACGCCTGGCCGCCAGAGAAGTCACCGAAGCTCAAGGCAGCGCTGCCACCAGCCGCTTGCACTTCCACGCCATCCCACTGGCTGTAGGAGTTCTCGACCGCGAGCACCGGCCAATACTTGTGCCCACTCAGGCTGGGTTGTTGTTGCAATACCCATCGCCCACCATCCGAGGATGATATCCGTCTGCCGAACGTCTGAGGCATCGTCGCACGCCATTCGTCGATGACCGGGCAGTACGTCTTCATCGGCGACGAAGGGAGTACCTGGATGTTGCCATAGGTGTATTTGAGCCTCATTTGCAGGTTGTTTAACCGGCTTCGTGGCTGGGGCACTGGGTTGTGCGTTGGGGCAGATGGGACGATCCGTCGAATTGTCGGCTGTCGATCATGCCATTGGAAGAGCCAATCATCCGGAGTAGCCGGCGTACCGTAGCAGTGTGGGGCCGGAATGCGCTGCCACACGCCAGCGATCTTGGCATAGACGTGATATCCTAATGTCCCCTGAGGATGTTGCTCTTGCAATCCAAAGGGCAATTCACAGACCTCGGCCACTGTCCATCCATCGTTGGGAGTTGGAGGAGTGAAGTTGAAACTGGGGCTGAGTGCTGTTTCGCCAGTCTCTGTCACCCGGCACCATGCCAATTCCATGGGAACAAGCGGGAGGCTACTGGCAACGCACACTGGTGCTGGTGCCACTGTGGTATGCCTGCCTCCTGGCGTCAAGAGATCCAGCCGGTAGAGACGGCGCGAGTCCTGCTTGATCTCGCATAGCCTGGGCAGGCTGAACGAGTATGGAGCCACGACATTAGGTTGGTATTGGCCACTCCACCCGGTATAGAAGTAATGTTCGCTGCCATTCGTGAACGGTGTGTAGTCAAATTGAGTCGCAGACACCACTTTTACTTTCCAGGCGATGCCGGCTTCGTCACCAACAACTGGCTGGTTCCAGCTTCCGACGTGTAGGAACCACCCGCTTTGCAATACCAGTGTTTTCGGCTGACTCCATGCTCCCAACTTCTGGGACTTATCGATAACTGCGTTGGACACTTCGTACGTGCCGGCTGGCGTCGGCTGGGTAAACGGGTAGAGCCAGCTATGGTTGCTCAACTGGCTTTGCTCGGGGGCGAACCCAGATACCAGCGCCGTCGTTGGTGGAAGCACATCAACCCATGTCTGAGCATGGGTTGTGGCAGGGAGAAGGCAGAGAAGTAGAGTAATCAGCCTCATTACACATTCCTCGATAGTGCCGTTTGGAAGGCTTGGACTGCGGTATACCAGTCGGCGTTTTCCTGAACTGTTAATGTTCCGTGGATTGCACCCAACGCATGGTTATGGTTGGTGAACTCTATCGCCACGCCACCGCGATTCTCGCACAGAATATAAATACTTCTGTTCGCCAATCCGCTGGCTGCCGATACCGCTGAGTTGGCGAGCGATGTACCGTTACGGTATATCTGGATGTTGCCGCCCGAACGCTGCATGAGGTGCAACCCTCGGCTGTCGGTGTTGGAAGCAGAAGCCGCGCCACCGGCTGACGAATGGAAACCGAACATCGTGGTTCCACCGCTATATCTCGACACCAGGTCGGTACACTTCGACACGGCACTATCGGACGATCCCATGTCGTAACCAGACCCAGTATTGTTGCGGTTATAGCAACTCAACCCGCCTGACACGTTGGTAAAGCCAGTAGTAGAAGCATTAAAGTGGGTGTCGCCAAACCCAGTAGAACCATTGCCAGTAATGCCGTTTGCATCGTGAGTGACGCCACCGGTCCATGATATCCGGTATGCTGCGTCATTGTCCCGAGGATCAAGCAGGTTGAGCGAATGCGATCCCGCTACACCACCAGTGTAGGGGTAGATAGCGAATAGCTTGGCAAGGAGGGTAGGGTAGGTGTTGGTGATGTTATTCACCAACCCTCGAATAGCTGTTCTGATTGCCGGGGTGACTGTTCCGCCTTGAGCTTCTACTGCTGCCAGGTACGCAGCGGAAACAGGATCGATGGAAGGCGCCCTCATGAAGTGGCGGCATCGTTCAGGCCGTGCCATGGCGTCTCCTTATTTGAGAACGGCATGTACAAGGCAGTTGGCTTCTGCAGCCGATGGGAGCATTGCCAATCTGAAAAACCTGAACGCAGCGTATCGTGGGTAATCTGAGTAAGTGACTATGATATGCTGGATGGTTCCGCTATTCACCGTTAGCGTTACGCCAGCAGCGGTTTCGGTGCCTGTCTCATCCTTAAACGGACAGTTCGTCCAGTTATCGCCATCGTTAGATACTTGCAAGTCGCAATCTAAATCAGCAGGGTTGTCAGAATTGATGATACTGAAACATATAGACCCGGCCCCTTGCTCTGCGGTATCTACCACCGCGTATAGAGTCGTGGCCGTGTCCCAAAGGTTTTTCCATGACAAGAGCGAGTGGATACCTCGCTCTGTCAAACCTTTTCTATTATCGCCAGTGAGTCTGGTTGACGTGTTTGCCACAGGTCCGCCTTAGAACGCGAGGTTGACTTCGCAGTCGATGTAGGTGCCGTTTTCAGTACCGTTGGTGGTAGCGACCAGGGATCGCCCCACACGGTTCTGGACAGCAGCGTTGGAGGCAGCAGTATTCTGGGCCCAGATCATACCATCGTCTGTGTTAGAGACAATGATATTTCCCACAGTCAGTGTGCAACGTGAATTGCTGGTAGAACCAAGCTTGAGCTTGATCTTTTCAGCGTACACGACCATGCGGAAATACTTGCCGACTGGAACGCCACCATCGTAGCTGTCATCGACAACGCCGGCTGGCGCATCGGTGTCGCCGGTGGACAAGAGGACATCCAGACCAAACCGGCCTGTGCTAGTCGAGAACACCAACACATATCCCTTCGTGAGAGAGATAACGTCGGCATTCTTGACGATCTTGTAGCAGCGAACGCTGCCATCCTTCGCTCGGCCCCAATAGATGTTGCCGAGGAACTCGGATTCAGGGGTACTGATGCCGAGATTGGTGTTCGATGGTGGCCACAGTTGACCAGGGCCGATGAGGCAATCGCCAAAATTTGGCTGTCCGACCATAGGAGGCTCCTTCGCCAGTCGAGGCGAGAATGATTAAACGAGTGGCGACCAGAGAACCGAGTTGCGAGGGGTGTCAATCTGCAACTGGCCGAGGTTGAACCCACCCAGAAGCTTACCGCCACCGCCAGGAATTTCGCCTTCGTATGGCTCCATGATCGGAGTCTGACCAGTGGTCTGGTTGTAAGGATGCACTGGACGGTAACTGATGGTCTGGAGATTCAGACCGATCAGATCAGAACTGTTGGGCATATCGTAGTCATCGACCAGATAGCACCCGTTGAACTGGTAGATGGGCTTGCCGTAGGCGCTGCCTGGGCCCATGCCTGGACCATTCCCGCGACCTGGATCGCTTGGGACGATTTCGGCCATGGTGCGGTAGGTAGCCGCGAAGCGGTTACGGATAGCCAACATCGGAGTGGTAGCACTGATGATAAGGTTGATTGGCCCCTTATCACCCTTGGAATTGCGGCGTGAGTACATGATGCCGAAGTCGAGCATCTTTTCACAGTAGACTTCGTCGAAGGCAGGGTTAGAACCCCAGCTTGTGGAAGCAGTCTTGACCACGAGTGGATGGAAGAAATCGTAAGCAGCATCGCCGATACCATGTGGCCACCACTTTTGGCCAGTGGTCGTGCCGAGCGTGGCCGAACCAGATTGGACGGTATCGTAACCGTCGTCGCCAGCCCACTCGCTGGATTCAGTGCCAAGGTCCATTGTGATACCAGCGTAAGAGCCAGAGACGATACGAACCTTGCCCTGGTAGCCCTGGTAGGCAGCAGCAGTGTTAGTGCTGTACTTACCGAGCCAGGTGTAGAAACCAATGAGGGGGCGAGCTTCACCACCAGGAGGATTGTCACCGTCCTGGTAGAAGTATTCAGGCCAACGGTTGGTGAACGAATCGCTCACTTCCTGGATGGACTGCGAAATTACGTTGATAAAGGCTTGCTTGCCTTTATTCGTCTGGATCTTGATACGATCCAGCTTGAGGCCATGGTGGTAGGAACCCCACGGAAGTCGAGCAGTACGGAATGAGTCCGGTGCGTTGTATTCAGGAACACCTTCACCCGAATAACCCTTGGGCTTCGGGTTACGCATGTAGACGATCCATTCGAGCAGTTCGCCACCATCGGCAGGCATGATGCGACCAAGAGACTGCATCATCGTCAAGAGGACGCGGTTCCTGATCGTGGTCGTGGTGATTTCATTCAGGCGGTTCTGAAAGTTCACCGCGAAGTTGTAGTTCGACATGAAAGTCGTGGGATATGCCATAACCGAACCCCTTCAAGGTTTTCAGAACGTGACTTAGCGTCGGGCTGTTGCTGTAAACAGTGGCCCGATTTGATTGAGATATTCCCCGGTGGAAAGGCCATCGGGCATGTCTTGGAGCATGGCATACAGCGCGCCCTCGACGGTGGGGGCTGGAACAGGTCCGCGTGGCGGTGCCTGGCCTGGGTAGTACGCCTGCGAATTTTGTTGCAGCATGGCAGCCAGGTTTACTGTCTGGGGCTGGGGCTGCATGGAGAACTGCTGTTGCTGATACTGGGGCAAACCAATCTGCTGCTGATACCCCTGGTGCTGTTGCTGCTGTGGATACTGCTGTTGCTGGACGTTGGCCGCGAAGTTCTGCACTCCCAACTCGTTCTTGGCGAGAATCATGGCAGCCTCGTAAAGCTGACGTGATTCCTGCATACCAGTGTTGGCGAGATTGTTGAAATGCTTGGCAACAGCGATACCCAGTGGCGTCATGATGGGCTTGCCATCCATGCCCACCTTGGGTGCGCCTTGCTCGTTCACCTGGAAGATATCCTTGGCGAACTTGGTCTTGTATTCTTCACGCAACGCGAGAACTTGCTGTTGCTGTGCATGTGCTTGGACAGCGTCCTGTATCTGCTTCTGAATCGTCTGCTGGATAGCAGGTTCTTGCATGAGCAGTGTAGGGTCTGCCTGGAAACGCTCGAACCGCTGGCGGTCGATGATAGCGTTATGGTTGGCAGCGTCGGCATACTGCTTGTAATGCGGGGATATTGGCTCATATACGCCCTGCGCGTTTTGTTTGACCACGGTCTGCCAGCCATCAGCCATCGGCAACTTGCCATCAGGGCTGAGTTGCTGTTGTTGCTGTTGAGTGACAGGGGTTGCCTGGGTGGTTTCTATCTTGCGCTGGTTCAAGACGCCAACGGCATCGCGGACCAGGCTGGCCATGCCCATCGCAGGATCTTCGCCCAACTGCTGGCGAACTACGTCAGGGGTGGTACCAAGCGAGGCAGCAATCTGCTGGTACATCGAATCGTAATTAGGCTGAGCAGGCTGCTGCGACTGGGCAGGCTGCTGAGGGGCACGAGATGCCTGGGGCTGAATAGGCGGGGGGATGACCGGCATAGGTGCCGGCTGTTGGAATTGCTGTTGCTGCTGTTGGACGGGAATCTGAGGCGGCGCTGGTTGCTGAACCGGAGGCTGGTTGGCCTGGGTTGGCTGTTGAGGTGGTGGTGTGTTAGCGCCATCAGGAAACATGACAATGCCTCGTATACGATATGGTGAAATCGTACACGAGGCAGGTTTCTATGCTATAGGAACGAATGTTATTCAGGTCGTCCGTAGTACGCAGGAGTCCGTAAGTTCATGCAGATGTTTACTACCTGGATGCAATGTGATTTGCTCATCATTCGGGGTTCTTCAACCGCTCAATCTCCGCGTCCCGCTCCTTGAGACAGGCCTCGGCGTGCGTGAGGTCATGCAGGATGTACTTGATGCTGTCCTTGGAATACCTGCTGCATTGCGGAGATTGTTCCATCCACTGCAACAATCCAACTCGGTCTACATCATCCGTCTTCGGCTCATATTTCGTCATTGGCTGGACTCCTGGGGGTTATACTTGCATGTACGGTGATGTCTGTTGCGGGTGCAACTGCACCACTTGCAGGCAGGCATCCTGTATTGTTGTATCAATTGCCTTGCGCCATCACGGAAGCCAATAATGCGGATTAGTATCTTTCGGCCCGATCCGTGGTATGCAATCCACAGGTCGTCAGATAAGCCATTGCCGCGTGGGATAAACGAATGTCCAGCTACTTTCATATCTCGCACAGCTACTCCTCCTCTTGCGGGAACGGGCGGATGGAAGATTGTTGGACAACGATACATGCGTGGTTGCCGTCTGGAAGATGAAATAGCACTTCTCCGTGCCCCATAAAAGGCTGACGATACTTAGCCTCCACCAACACCTTATCCCCCGGCTGGAGCGGTCGAGGTGGTTGTTTGCTAAGTTCACGCTCATTCTTCGCTACTAGCTTTCGGCGTGCTTCTATGATTTCAGGAGTTAACATCTCTCACCTCTTCTCTAGAGTTTGCTGTCGGTCTTGGTTGGACTCCTCTTGCGGGAACGGGCGAATGGAAGATAGTGGGATGTTGATGGCCAAGTGCCGATTGCTAAAGAGTGGGATTTGCATGGTCGAAGATGTCATCTCAACTTCAGCATCGGTTGTGTATACATGCAGCACCTCAGCCTCCACCAACACCTTATCCCCCGGCTGGAGCGGTCGAGGTGGTTGTTTGCTAAGTTCACGCTCATTCTTCGCTACTAGCTTTCGGCGTGCTTCTATGATTTTTCGGCGTGCTTCTATGATTTCAGGAGTTAACATCTCTCACCTCTTCTCTAGAGTTTGCTGTCGGTCTTGGTTGGACTCCTCTTGCGGGAACGGGCGAATGGAAGATAGTGAACCAATAATCACTATCAGCAGAAAAAAGCCGCTGTGCAGCCTCCCGCAGCTTGGCGGCGTCGGTGGTGGTCATGGTAGCACTACTCCTCTCTTGTCTTTGTCAATTCCTGTGACACCCTTAACTGCAATTGTTTCTGCGGCATTTCCTACTCCTGGTTAAGCTTCACACGACGCAGTTTTGATGAGCTGCTGTAAATCGTGGATGCGTCTGTTTCGTTTCGTCTTGTCCTCGGGTAACGATGGCACTGGTCTAGATAGAATCATGTCCAACTGCCACATCCACCGGCGTAGCGGATACTCTAATCGCCAGTTCTGGTATTGCGACTCGTATTGCCGAATACCCATCATCTGGCACGCCTTCATCTGCCCTGCTCCACAGTCGCAAGCGACTGACATCGTGTACTGCCCGTCCCACCTCCCTTCGATCCAATGGACTCGTTTACCGGGGATATTGCTGTGAGGAACTTCCATCACACCGGAACCCATGCAGGTATTACACCAGGTCGTTACAGGCTCGTTCGTCTCCTTCTTGACCGCCACGTCGGAACCACCGCAGTACCGAACTACCTGGCTGATCCACTTCCCCGGGTCTTTGCTTTGGATGTTGTTGTTGAGCAACAGCACCTTGATTGCTTCGATGGACTTCTCGTATTTGAGCTTGAGCAGGTTGGGCTTCCAGAAGTCAGCCGATCTCTCAGCCTTCTCACCATCGATGCCAACCTGCGACACCAGCGTTGCTATGAACTTTCCGATCTGGTCGATGTTCATGGTTTTGGCTCCAACCTCTTCGACTTGCGAAGATTGATGAGCCGACGAAGTGCTGCTTCTTCGACCTCTGGGAACTCAACGTCTAGCTCTTTGAGAAACCACCTGCGGAACACAGGGTTGCACAAAATGACATCGGCAGTGATAGTGTTGTCGCTATTTTTCATAGCTGTGTACACAGAACGTATCTGCCTGTCGGATACTATGAGTGCGCTCATTTTACACCATTGATCGATGCCAGTTGGCCGATTGTGTTGTGTGGGTTGAAAACGCGATGGCCTTCCCAGTGGAACGCTTCCATCAGCTCGTGTCTGACGATCACGACTGGCTTAAGTGTTGCGTCTGGGTTCACGGCATCCTCCCGATGGTTTCAGTTAACTTGTTTCGCTCCACAAACCGCCGTCCGGCTTCTTCCGGCGACACACCTTTCGGCTTCTCCCACGGCGACGGAGTCGGGAACAGCTTGGCACAAACGTAGCTCGGTGCTGTGTTCGGTGGCCATCGCTCGCCTTTCTTGATCCCTGCCTCGATCTTCCCCGGGTCGTTCTCGGTGTAGTAGCCGATGAGCCGCTGGAACGCTCCCTCGTTCGCCACGATCGCGTTGGCGAAGATGACGATGATCTTCTGCCAGGTGTCCGGAACTCGGCGGTTGGGCGAGTGCTGTGCGAAGGCCCGGCAGACCTGCCACGCTTGCTCCTTCACCTCGACCGTGAACGCCTTGGTCGCCTCGGACAGGCAGGTAGGGAACATCAGACTCGATTCCAGTCCTCTTCCTGGTGGAATGAAATTTTCATCTTCCTCATCAACAGCAACACCAGCGCTGGCAGGGGTTGATGGCTCATTCTTATTCTCTTCTTCTCTTACCTTACCATACCTTACCATACCGGTTCCTTGTGGGTTGAGGTTGGGTTCTGGTTGGGTTTCGGTTGGGTTATCGTTGGGTTTATCGTGGGTTTTATTTGGCCTTCCACCAGTCTTTCCATTAACCCAATTGGCTATTAGCTTACCGTTCAGGTCAGCCCATTTAGGGACTCGGATACCGTTGGGATAACCCACAGCAAACCCAACTTCAGGTTGGGTTATTGCGTCGTACAGTTTTTGGGCATCCCCATCATACCGACAGACTACCTTGAGTATCTGCGGGGTCATGCCTGGGAAGTCGGTGGTCTTGCGCTGCTGGCAGTGGAACCAGAGTCGGAGGATGTAGTTGGAGGCGTGTTCCTGTCCCATTGTTTCGACGAAAAGCCGCGTCTTCCAGTGGTCAAGAAAGTCAGTTTCGAGGATCATATCTTCTTCCAAGACTAGGCGTGGGTGGTGATGAGGATTGGCTTGCAGAAGTTCCACCAGGGTACGGATACGTTCCATGGATAGAGGACGGTCGATGTTTTGGGACACTTTTATCGGTAGTATCGCTTCTTCAGGCATATGGATACCTTAAACAACAGACCCCCCGCACCGTCCGGCCAAGGAACAGTGCGAGGGGTCTGGGCTTTGCAGCTTCATGTGACGCGCTTGGCCCGCGTCGTAGTTTGTGATTCGCAGTCTACAAACGTCGCTGTGCGATTGCAACAGCGAATTGATGTTTTTTCGATTTGCGTTACTGAGCCAGTTTCCTTGCGACATCAATAGCATGGTCGAAGTCGTAACTAAACTGGTCTCCGAACGTTTCTTTGTACTTCCTGGTTAATTCGATTAGCCTCGGCAATAGCCAGAAGCCGATAAGTTGTTTTGTTAACGCATCTTCATCCATGTGACACCATTGGCATTGCTTGCCGCAATTTAATAGATGCCCACGCTTATCCCGTTCGCATGGGACACCTTCTACCATTTCCTGCGTGACCATGTCACCTCCTCCTACAACGAAGACGCATCCTTTTGAGTGTTGAACAGCATTCCATTGCGGTTCGGTTTCTTGGCCAATTCCCATACGATCGCCAACTTTCCGCTGACGTTGGGCCGGCGTACCCCACTGTCGCGTATCAGGCCCGACGCCTTCAACTCGGTGCAACGAGGTCGAATCGCCAAGCGGTCGATGCCAACGTCGTCAGCGATCTCGTCGGCTGTCTTTGGAGCCTTCTTGATGGACTGCAACGTGATCGCGCGAAGGGCTTCGGCGTCGGTCGTGTTGGCCGCGATCTCGCTGGTGCCGCTGGCTTTGAATCCTGGGGAGTCTGGGTAGCTCATAGGTTCCCCTTGCTTACACTTGGTGCCGCACCACACAGAATGCATGGGTGCCGGTATTCCTCTTTTGGAACCTGCCTTCTCACAAGGCGTAGTTTCTTGTTCTTGGGATGCTTCATTACTGCTGGCCAATCCCCTACGCTCCCTGCAAGACCTTGGGTTACGTAATAGTAGCCATCGCCGCTTTGCAACTCTTCTAGTTGCTCGGTTGATAGTTTCCTTCTCACATATGCTCCTGGTTGGTCTTGAGTTTCGTTTCAACATTGAGGCTGGAGAATCGTTTCGGCATCCTGTGGATATCCTCCTCCTTGTCCACCTCGGCATACAACGTGTTCCCCTTGAACTTCTCGTTGTAGCCGACGACGCCAAGGATACCTTGGCGGTACATCCACTTGAGTAGTTGCTGTGATGCCACGGCAAACTTGCCACGGTGGGGGTCATTTATTCGCATGGGCTACCTCACCTTCAATGTCAAAGGGTTTAGTTCCTTCAGGGGCGATGAACACCTTGATTTTGATGTCCTCTTTGTTATGCGTTACCGTCGCCTCAAACACAGCTACTCTGCGTTTCTCGCAAGCTTGTTTGATAGCATATGCAACAGCATGGCCGAAGTTTAGTTGAGACATCACCTACTCCTTATCCACAAGTTCGACCTTCAGGCCGGTGTTATCCGCCACGCAGGCCATGACCACTTGCCACCCACGTTCGGCGGCCAGCGACAACAGATATGCCTTGCTATCTTTGTCCAGGGCTTCCCCGTTGTCCACACGCAGCAGCTTGAGCCGGGGGTTTCTCTTCATGGCTACTGCGCACGATACTTTCACCCGTTCGGCGTACGATGCCTGCCGGAACGGCTTGTTGTTCATTCGTAGCTCGCCACCCTCAACGGAGAGCCCATCTACCCCGAGGTCGATACCTTCCAAGATGGTCTTACGCAGGGTGCGGAGTTCCAACAGGATGGAATCCGTCTTAGCGTGGCGCTTACTGGCGACTTCCAATTCCCCCTCCAGTTCATTGTGTCGCTTGACGGCATGATCCCGTTCGTGAACCTGCTTGCTGGCGTTCACTGACTGGGATATCTTCTTCTCGATAAACCCGATCTGCTCGGTGTTATCATTGAGTTTGCCATGGGCCTTGAGATGTGCGTCGTACGAATCTCTAGCCTCCTTCTCATCAAACTTGGAGTTTTCCACTTCCGTTTCCAAGGTAGCCAGTTCGTCTTTCTTCTTGGCGATGGCTGCCTCCAGGTCGCGCAACTGCTGCATGGCAGCGTTCCGCTTCTCGATATCCTTCTCTAACCGCATCTTCATGAGCGACCGGTCCGACGCCAGGTCTGACAGTTTTCCCTTTGATGCCTGATATTCCTTATTGGAATCCCGCATTGCCGCGAGATCCTTTTGCAAGACATCCAGGCTGGCATAGTTGGTAACTTGGGCCAGGCTCCCTTGTAGGCGTTCTACCTCCTGCCGCTGCTTGTCGATGGCACCACGGATACGGTTGACCTCCTGGTTCTCTGTGTGCCTGCGCTGGTAGAACAGACCGTACTCGTCGGCAGAGAGCCTTTCCAGATAGGTGTCGGCTGACTCATTGGACTTGGGCCTGAGTTCGGCACTCTGCTTGTCGCCGGTAATCATGGCCACTTGCTGGGCCGGTGGCTCGATCCCGCAGACCTGCAAGACATCGTCAAGCTGATCCTGGGGACGACGTTCCAGAAACGCCACTGGGTCCAGCGAGTAGCGATCAAGGAAGCCATCAAGCAACGCCTGGGCGCTGCCTGGTGGCTTCTGACCTTCGCCGTTGGTGATAACCAGCCGGCGTCCTTTGGGGGTGATATGCTTCTCGACGACATATAGCACCGTGCCATCGTCGTCGGCAAGCTCGATGCGAATCAGGGCTTTGTCGGCTCCATGGTGGATGGGCTCGGGGCGATCCTTGATCGATGAACCGGCCAACGCTTCCCATATCGCTTCGATGACCGAGGACTTACCCTCGGCGTTCTTGGCACGGATGATGACCGACTTGCCGGCAGCATCTACCGTGAAGGCTTCCACCCGCATGAAGTTGCTGATTTCCAGCCGGTGGATATGAAGCGAGTTATCGCTTTCCATCTGCGACCTCCATTATTATCATCTTGTACTTCTTGCTTGGGTCTATTGCCATTAACTCAGGTCTACCTCGGTAAGCATCAAGGGTGAACTCTTGGAAACCATACTCCCCAAGGTTGACAGGGCGGAAATGAATCTTTTTCCCCACCCTCAGTACGCTCATGACTCCGTCCCCTTTGTGAACGAGGCGAACACGTTGGCCGCGATAGAGCCAAGGTTAGGCCGCCAGGATTCCAACTTCTTCAAGATGCGTGGCTTGTCAGCATCAGCACACTGGTTGCCGATCCGTTCAGCCCATGCCATGAATACCAGCGGATACCACTGCTTCTTATCGGGCTCAGGGGTATCTTCGCTACGGTACTCGGTGTAGATACGGTTCCCGATACTCTCGGTCGTGCTGACCTTGGGTGAGTTGTCGATCTCGTTCATAACCGTGACAACCCACGGTGGCAACTCGGCATCTTCGCCGGGCTTGTGGATTACTTCGGCTTCATCTGTTGGTGCTACTTGCCCCTCGTCAACATTGTCGATGAAGTCGCTTACAGGATCAGCAGGGGGAGTGACTGGTGCTGTAACTGGCGGTGTGGCGTTAGTAATCACGGCCTGGGTGGACTTAACCCGGCCAGTCTGGATCTTGGGTGCGGCAGGCTTCGCCTCGGTATAAGAACCATCGGCAATGACAGCCCCTTCTTCCTCGTCATAGATGCCAGCGAATCCGAACGCCACGCGGGCACACTGGATCAACGCCTTGTGGCGAAGCATCCGGCGGGGGCAGGTGTTCCATGGTTCAGAGTTCCGCCGGCACTCGACAATGTACTCAGCTACCTTGATGGGCCGGTTGCGATCCTTGCGATAGATGACGCAGGTGATGTACTCATTCACCGGCACGCCCGACAGTTTACCGTTCTCGATGACAGGCTCTATCAGTGGACCGGGCTCAAACTCGATGCCATCCATCTGAGGATGCTCGTTGATGATCCGGCACCAGCCATCGACTGAGACAATCGGCACGATACCGTTGTTGGCAGGGAATGCGTATATCTCCCTGGTGAACGGGTTGAGTTTATACTGATCGGCTACCACTAGCAGTGACATCATTTGTTCGTCGCTGATATTGATAACCGTGCCATCTTTCTTCTTCTGGTTGAAGCAAGTGGCTTTCAGGGTGTTGAGTAGTTTCCCTGCATCAACACCATATCGCTCAGCGAATCGCTGAACTAATGACCCTGTCGGCTGTTGTGGTTTCGCTACTGGCTGGCTGACGGTTGCTGGTACGCTCATGGGTTCCTCGGGTTGGGTGGTTAGGTTAGTACGTCGTTCGTGCATCCAAGCATCTTGCCAAGTATTTCCTTGGCTATCAACATACCCATTTCTTTAGCCTCATGTTGTAAGTATTCAACCAATCTTTCCTTTCTAAGTATTTGTGCCATATCGATTACATTTCTTAATGTTCTTGTTCCTACATCACAATTAACAGGACGGAGTAACGCGATATCCATAGCAGCTTGCGAGTAGGTATAGCTCTGCATACCTGGTGGCTGCATGTACGGAATCATGTCGTTATATCTGGCTTTGACTTCCAACTCCCGCTCCCTACCTTGCCACGCCGACACCTCAACAAGTAACTGCTTATTCAAGACAGCCCTGAATGTTTCTCGCATACTCCTTTCGCTGTCGAGTGCATCATTCATGAGACGCTTTGCTTGGAGTACTTCCTCGGCAAGCCTCATATAGCCACGCTCAAGGGCTCCCTCGTATTGCCTGCGGCGGCGTAGCTTGGCTTTGCGATTCTTCTTCGGGCATGGCATCGTCTTTCTTCCTTTTTACAAGTTGGGTCTTTACCACCTGGTTCAACGCCTGGGCCTCATCAAGTTCCTGCAAGGTTCCGGCCCACGCCTTCCCCTTCTGACCATGGCCGGTGACACCCATGATCTTGTCTTTCAGTTTGGTGATCCCAATCGACATCGTGTCAGCTATGTCCGATGGGCTTAAATGCTTTCGTAGCACAGGCAATGCTCGACCAACAATAACCTCCTGAGTGACCTGGGATCGGAGAGTAAGGTTGTACTTCTCATCCAGCGGTACCGTCCCGCCGGCCTCATGCACATGGCAGTGGAGCCAGTCTCGGGCCCGGTCGCATAACTTCTCGATGTGCAGCACGCTGTTGTAGAGCAGCGGTGCGGCGACAGCGACTTGCCCGTTGTCCTGAATCACTAAGGCAGCGTTCGTGATCTCATCCTTGTACGCCTGGCACTGGCTGCGGAAGTTGCAGAACCGGCAGTGAGAACCTGGGTTGTAGGGTGGTGTCAGGGGCTTTATTTCATGCTGTGACGTGCCAAGTTTAACCAGTTCGTCAACTGGCATTGCTATAAACGCATTGATTGCTGCGTCGGTGTCACCCCAATTCTGAAGAACGGCATGGTATACCGGCGCTATTCTCCCTACCACCCGCGTCTTGTACCATTCGTTCAACGCCTCCCGCGTGTAAACCTGCTGATCCCTCGTGTAATCACGGACATTCAGGATGATCGTGAATACCTTCTCGGCCTCGGGGTACAGGTCTAACGCCAACAGGCCATACGTTTTAACCTGCTCCTCGTGGTCGCCATCAAGGAACCCCGTCTTGTAATCCAACACAACCGCCATGCGATGCACTGGGTGGTAATCCGATACATCCATATGCCCGGTCAACGTCATCTCGGGCATCTTCAGTTCGTGGTACACTTCCACTTGAGGCGTTGGGAAGTATTCGCTGACCTCGCCCCACAGCCGAAACGCCTTCAGCGCCAGCTTCTCGACCTCCTTTACCTTGACGGAATGCTTGGTTGCGTAATGCTCGAACGGCTTAGCGTCGGCTCCCAACCTGTCGGAAAGCCAATCGTGGACAGCGGTGCCAAGGCGGGATGCCTCGTTCTCGGTGGACAGGTTGTACCCGTCAGGTTGTTGCAGCGATGCTGGGCAGGTGACAGCCAGGGGCATGGAGGAGGCTCGTATCTTCATGCTGCTTCTTCCTCTGGCTTGGCGTGAATCGCTGTGTAGACTTCCTGCCGATGGACCGGCACTTCTTTCGGCGCGACAATGCCGATCCTGACTTTGTCGCCTCTGATTTCTACCACCGTGATGGTGATATCATCGTGAATTACTATCGACTCGTTCTTCTTTCTGGTCAGGACTAGCATGGGAACCTCCTTGTTTTGTAGACATGCGTTTAGCTATTCGACCTCCACCCAAGTTGCACCACGCTCCTCTTGGGTAAACGCATGGGTTTCGCCCAGCGTAATAGTTTCACTGCCCGTCTTTTTTTGCCAACTGCCACCAGCATACTTGCGATAAGCATACAAAGAGCCAACAGGCATCATCCATTCATGCTTCTCAGTCATAATCTGGTAAGCTAAAGCAAATGGGTGGGATTGCTTTGGGTATGACACCAGGCATTTACAGCTTTTTATTGAACAACCATACCAATTATGGCACATAACCTCATGACCACACGCCGTGTTTGTGCATATCTTCCCAATTCCAGTAGACATGCGTTTCGCTATTTCCGCCATGGATACATACGTGACAGGCGGGAACATTGTACTGGTATACGTTGCAATATCCGTTTTCTTACCATGTATAACATCACCCAAGCAAACCCTCAACCCGAGTTGTCGGCAATGAATACAGTTGTTGCTCGTGGTATCATCTGAATGGACATTTCCGGTGTTCACCAATATCTCGATGGCTTTGTTTCTTGCTTCGAGTAGCATGGTTCGTTTGCTTAGCACCTGGTTCTCGTCATACAGCTTGCCGTGGGATTTCTTCAGCGCGGCACATGTGTCCTGCCATTGGCGGTTATCCTTGGAAATAGCATCCATCTTCATGACCACTGTTGCAGCTATCGACTTGTGCATATCGATCTGCTGGCGATAGCTCTTCAACCAACGGGAGTAGCGAATCGTCCTGTTGAGACGCGCATAGCTATAGTTCGCCCGACGCACCAACTCCATGGAGTACAGTGCGGCAAGAATCGACGCGACAAGCACACACCAAACCATGATCTACTCCTTAGTCAGTTTCGCCACTCGGTCAGCTATGGCCTGGGGCAACTCATTGGTTACGATGAAGTCCAGAAGATCAGAAGGGCTGACATACCGTCGCGGCCTGATGTCGGTACCGCCAGGGAGACGGTACGATTTAAGGTGGCCTTCGCGGATCATGCTGGCCACTTTCGCTCGGGTCGCCCCCAGTAGTTCCGCCACCTCGGCTGTCGTCAACGGTGTCATCCATCGTTCTCCATTCGATCAGGGCAACAGCAATGAACACTGCTACCCACACGAGATACCTGGTCAAACCTTCCATGAGTTCCTCTACCGATTTGGCAGCCAATGCAAGGCAGTCTGAACAACCTCAAGCGAGTTTGCAACGATCCGCAGGCCGTACGCATCGCCTACCTTGCTAAGAAAGTGTTCCTGCTTGTCGCTCGGTTCTGCTTTACCGGCTTTACACTCGATGGCGCAGAACAGACCATAGAAGTGGTTTGACTTGGAAGGTGCCGGCACGCAGGCGATGATATCACTCACCCCTTCCTCGTCGGTGAATTTGATGTAGTGCCCACGCTTATCGAAGAACCCGCCTTGGTTCACTCGAATAGCCAGGCAGCCATTCAGGCGAAGCCACTGCAAGATGGTGTCCTGCACCTGCTTCTCTGGGCCTTTCTTGCCCTTCTTAGGTTTGGTGTTGATCGGCACTGCTCGCCTTTCTGTGTTGTTTGGCATTCACGCAGGTAGCAAAGTGGCGCGACATTCGCCATTATGCACTTCCAGGTTACCATGAGGAACGGGGGCCGCGTCCACCGGCATGAATTTGCCGGTGGCTGTTTTTAACATCATGATCTTGGCGTTACAAGATCGGCAGTTGGATACTTCGCTCACAGCAACCTCGCGGTGATATGTTCAAACTGGACAACCATGATCTTGTCGATGTACTCAGCGGTCGATCCACGAGTAATCAATTCATTCCGCAGGCCCATGCTGATTCGCATTGCCGCTACCAGAGGGAGTGTGACGATATCGCCAACCTTGATATCGCATGGCGTACGAACGCCACTGATGGAGAACGTCCCCGGTCCCACAGCAATCACCTTGCCGAAGACAAACTCGGCCCGAGGATCACCCTGCGACCCGTTTGCCTGTGGAATCATGATCTTGCCACGGTGGTCAGACTCCATCTTCTCGACGAAGCAGGCATCGCCCATGGGCTCCATCGGGAACTTGACGGGGCTTCCCGAGATGGACAACTCACCTGGACTGACTACTGCATCTGCGTTTGCCATTGAAGGCTCCTTGGGAAAGTCTATGAACTGAACTGAACAACCCTTTACCTGTGGGGTCCGACAGTTTATCTACGGGGTTCGACTCCGGGGTTAGCTGGGGAGGTAGTGAACCGAAAATGGCGGGGAGGTTATGGGATTACCATAAATGACGCGCCACTACGCCGCTAAGCGCACCTCCCCATTAGCTGATTACACGTAATAGCCGTTACCTTGGTAATGTCAATGAACTGAACAACACTGAACACTACTCCCAACGGTCCAAGGTGTAAATCGCACCACCGTTGACGCGAATACGGACCGGGGTATCAGCACCGAACGCCAGGCCGTGGGCATCGCCCTGGCCTGATGGCTTGGCTTTGTTGGAGAACGCCTCGATCACGCTGCGTACCTCTCGCAACTCAGATCGCATGAACTCGGGGAACAACCCACATCCACCAGTGGCATTCTTGTCGTATGCCCCCTTGATCGAGAACACGATGAACTTCTTGAAGTGGGGGATAGTGTTACCGTGTGGGGCGTTGCTGACCTGAACCACCTCGTTCCAGCCAGCAGACAGGTTGAAACTGAATGCCGTGGAACCGCCATAGTAGAAATAATGAGAAGCCTGATTACGGTTCCCCTCACTATCCCACTGCAATATCGGCGGCGATTCTGGATCCTCGGCAGTGACGATGGCGATATAACCACCCCGGCTCGGGCAATCGATCTCCATCTTGGACGCATTGGGCAGCACGTCGCGGCTGAACTTGGCCCACGTCATGTTCTGGTTTGGCAGAGACACCGAACTTTCCGACGGCTTATTCAGCAGATGGCCGAATACCCCACCTCCAGGATGCTTGTATTCAGGCACCGGTGTCCACAGCCGGTACTTCAGATCAGCCAAGCTGGCGAACTTCCGCTTGAGCGAGTTGGCGATACCCATCTTCTCCACCAACTTCTCGGCCACAGCCACCTGACCACTACTGACCGGCGCTGTCGGCCTCTGGTACTGCAACGGGTGCATCTTCGCGGACCAGGCACGTTTGCACTGCTCGAACGACTTCCCGGCAGCCAGGTCATCCAGCAGCGTCCCTACCATGCCATTCTTGAGATGCGCGTACCCGGGTGGAGCGTGCGCTACCGCAGACCAGATCAGATTGCTCCGGTACCTGGGACCAGCATCCTTGATCGACCGGCGGAGGGACAGGTACCACTCTGCGATATGGACACCCTTCTCATAACCGGGGAACTGCTGCGAATTGAGGATAGCTAGTGCGTCCTCAAGCTGCTTTATGGTGTAATCCTTCTCGGTAGTCTGGATCAGGATGTAGTCCTGGTTCAACTCCGAGGCTCGCTGGTTGGCCGAAATCACCTTGGAAGTATGTCGACATGGGTTTTTCGCACTCAAATGCGTCCAACCTTTGTCGCTCTTTGGCGTGCCCCACGTCTCCAACTCGGATACAAACACCCCTTTCACCCTGGATTTCGCCACCAATATGCACATCGCGGCAATCGACTGGTTGAAGAAACGAGGCGGTTTGACCTTATTCAGCAGCGGAACCATGGCGGAACCGACAATATGGACCAATCCAGCATAGCGGGTAATGAACGCCCGGCAGCAGTTGCAGTTGTAATGATGGCGGTTACTGGGCAGATTATCCAGATAAGCCAGCCACAACGCATCGGCGTCGACATCGGTTTCATACACCGGGTGGGGCTCTGAACCGAAAGCAGCGGCAATCTCAGCCTTCAACTCGCGGTAGCCCTCATCAACCTCTTGGGCCATGACATCAGGGGTTAGGGTCGCTGACATTTATTTGCTCCTGGCGTGGTGTGATGGTGGTAGAATACGTTCCGTACCTACGGTACGTCAAGACATCTATTATACTTTTTGTACAAATAATGCGTTCTGCACCTATTATGCACACTTTTCACTCGTTAAAACTCTGGGAGGCGACCCAGATCGGAAGAGCGGT
>ERZ869921.116-NODE-116-length-47131-cov-6.068697_pt1 | contig 47131 bp, 64 predicted proteins | sample MGYA00579310_ERZ869921 | MGnify/ENA primary metagenome ERZ869921 (study PRJEB32216, sample SAMN09231816) | wastewater metagenome | place: USA: Maryland | collected 2016-06-21 | study: EMG produced TPA metagenomics assembly of the PRJNA472060 data set (Reclaimed...
GATCGCGAAGTGTTGGTGATACTGTCGCGTCGGCTTCAGGTGCCGGGCGTAGGTGACGAAGATGCGGCCGCCGTCGCCCCAGGCCGTGCCCCAGGAGTTCGGCAGGTCGTACTTCAGCGCCCCGAGCTGGTCGTCCCACTCGAACCCGTCCAGGTTCACCGAGTGGTTCCCGACGCCCGCGCCGCCGTGGGACACCCCGCCGACGCCGGTCTGGTCGAACCGCGAGTCGACGTGGACGGCCACGACGACGCCGTAGTCCGACGCGATGGCGCTCGCGACCTCGAGGTCGGAGTCGAGGGTGTAGCACTCGCCGTCGGCCGCCTTGAACCGCGCGGCCTCCGCCCAGACCGCCGACTGGTACTGGCTCAGGTAGATCTGGTCCGGCCGGCTCAGGGACTCGGGCAGGATGCCGCGGCCCCGCTGGACCGCGTCCATCCCGTCGTCCAGCGTCGACCCGTTGTCCCGGTTGCCGTTGATCTGGGCGTAGATCGAGCTGCCGCTCAGGTCGACCCGCGGCTGGCCGCGGAGCACCCGGGTCTTGGCGAGCGCCTGCGCGATCGCCCACCCGTTGCACGAGCCGTACCGCGACTGGTTCTTGATCCAGCTGCGGTCGAACAGCCCCCGCCGCCGCACCGGGTGGTTGCGGAGGTAGTCCAGGGTGAACACCGGCTTCGAGGCGGCCCACCGCGGGAACGGGGCGAACGTCTTGCCCAGCAGGACCGGGCTGAGGCACCCCAGGCGGCGTTCCTCGCCGCCCTGCACGATCACGTCGGCCGTCGGCACGTTGGTCGGCATCACTTCCCCCCGGCGGCCTTGACGGCCGCGGTGACGTCGGCGGCCGTGGCCGGCAGGGCGACGACGCCCAGCGGCTTCTGCCCGCCCTCGGTGGCCAGGATGAGCAGGGCGGGGAGCCCGACGGCGTCGGCGTACCTGGCGTACCCCTTCGCCTTCACCGGCTCCTCGTCCTTGTCGTAGATCCGGAACTTGTGGCCTTTGGCGGTCAGCCCGTCCCACAGGGCGCGGTCGGTCAGCACGGCGGTCGCGGCCGGCGTGCGGGCGTCGGTCTCCTCGACCACCACGACCCACACCAGGCGGTCGGCCGCCGGCTCGGGCCGGGGCTCGGGCTTCGGCTCCGGCTGGGGCTGGGGCTGCGGCTGCGGCTGGGGCTGCGGCTTCGGGGCCGGGTCGGCGGCGCCGACGGTGGTCACGGCCACGTCGCCCAGCTTGCCCGGGTCGGCCGGGGCGGCGACGACCACAACAACCTGGCCCTTCGGCGGCGCGACGAAGAATACCGACTTACCGTCTTTTGCCACGCGTGCGTCGGCCCCGCGGACGTCCCACTTCAGCGGGACGGCGGCCGACACCTCGGCGATCTTGCCCGGCTGGGCCGGGTCGACGGTGAGGGCCGGCGGGGCCCCCATGACCGCGCCGACGGCGCCGACGAGGACGGCGTACGCCAGCAGCGGGAGTCCGAACCGGCGGTATGCGGCGCGTTCTTCGGTGGTCACTTGGTGTCTCCGGTGGCCAGCCGCTCGAGGGCGGCCGGCGGGACGAACAGCTCGAACCGGGTGAGGCCGGTGAGGGCGTAGCGCAGGTTGTCGGTTCCGATGTAGCAGCTCGCGCTGTCGGGGTCGCAGTCGTACCACACGTCGTTCGACAGGGTCAGGCACCAGTGGTTGTCGGCCGGGCCGGATCCGAGCGTCAGCCCCGGCGTGTGGGCCGCCGGCGGGGCGGCGAGGGTGGCGGCGGCGAGCAGTTCGCGGATCACTGGCGCTCCTTCTCTTCGGCGGCCTGGCGGCCTTCCAGCCGCTGCTCCATGCGCTCGATCACCCGGCTGGCCCGCTCTAGCGTGGCCCCGGTCCGGCCCAGCGTCTCGGTGTTCCGGTCGAGGCTCTGCTGCATCCGGCCGAGCACCTCCTCGTGCCGCTTGGCCGTGGCCTCGGCGACCGCCATCTGGGCGGCGGTGGCCTTGCGGTAGCGGTCTTCCGACGTGGAGATGTGCTCGAGGAACTGGTCCACGACGAGCTGCTGGCCCGCCTGGACCTTGCTGACGATCCGCCACATGCCGAAGAACACCGCCGCGATCAGCACCGTGACGGCGACCAGTTCCGGCGCGGTGTCCGCGAGCTTCGAGTCGGCCAGGCCCATGCGCGTCCCCCGCCGGCGGTTGCGTTCGTACCCGTCATTCGACGGGCCGGGGGGCGGCGGCGGTCAACCTGCGTCACACAGTCAGGGGGTACTGGAACGTGGTGGCGTGCTTGTCGGACGCGCCGACCAGCCACCACTGGTTGCTGGAGGCGTACCCGAACTCCTGCAGGGCCCACTCGTCGTCCGTGACCATGGTGCCGTTCATCAGCACCCGGATGCGGTTCAGCTGGTGGGACCCGTTGGTGTGGAAGTGGCCGCAGGCGAACGCGTCGAACCGGCCGAACTGGCTGGTCGTGGCCCACCGGCCGAGGCGGGTGAACAGGCCGTACCAGGGGATCTGCTGGTACATCTTCACGCCGTGGCCGTGGTACAGCAGGTACGTCCACCGGCCGACCGGGCAGCGGCGGACGAACAGCCCCTTGCGGCCGCCGTACTCCACCGCGACCGGCGACCCCTTGAACCGGTCCTGCAGCCGCTGGTACGCGATCACGTCCCACGAGTCGGCCTCGTGGGCGAACTTGGACACCCGGCCGTGGTTCCCGGGGACGCACTCGACGCGGGTCTTCTTGAACCCGGTGCTGAGGGTGTCGATGGCGTCGCCGAGCGACTGGGCGAACGCCTCGACCTGGGCGATGGCCGAGGTCTCTTCCTGGTGGTGCGGCTGGGTGGGGTAGATGCCGGTCCCGTCGATCATGTCGCCGAGCAGGCAGACGACCAACTCCTTGAACTCGTACCCGCCGCCGAGCAGGCCCTTGATGTCGGCGACCTTCGCCGCCAGCTTCTGCAGCCGGTCGTGGGCCTTCTTCGGGGTGAACGACTTGGTCTTTTTGCCGAGGTGCGTGTCGGTGACGAACAGGACGGCCGTCTCGTTGGACTTGCTGGCGGGCATCGGCGGCTCCGTGAGGGGTGCCGCCAGTGTCGTTGCGGTGTCGCGGTGGTGGTCAACTGCCGTTCTTAGGTCGTGTTGTCCAGGCGTTGTTGCATTTGTTGTTCAGGCACTTCCATTGCACGGCTCCCGTCTTTTTGTCGGTGCCGAACCCTGTGTGTCGCCGCTTGCAGCGCGGGCAGCGTGGCCCGCAGTTGTAGAACCGTGCGGTGGTGTTATTGCTCATCCCCGGCTCTCAGGTGCTCGATCGCCTTGTCCGGGTCGGTCCCCTGCCACGCCGGCCAGGTGCGGGCCTTGTTCGTGGCCAGCTTGTGGGCCGCGGCGTCGGCCAGGTCGGCGAACGTCAGGCCGGCGCGGTGGGCGGCGTCGAACATGAGGATCAGGCAGTCGGCCAGCTCTTCGTGCAGGTCCAGCTCCGCGCGTGCGATGTTGACGCGGTCGGTTGCAGTGCCGGTGGCGTTTGCGATCCTGCTTCGGAGCAATGCCGCCGCCGCGGCGGCTTCCTTGACCTCCTTGGCCAGGTGGTCGAGCGGGCCGAGCGGGCCTTTGAACGACGGCGGGCCGAAGGTGGCGTAGGACCAGTCGCGCTGCTCGTCGAACAGGGCGTGCATCGCGTTGGCCTCTTTCAGCTGCTCGAACCAGTCCATGCGTCGCTCCTCGGCTACTTCCGTTCGCACGCGATCCCGTAGCCGAGGAACCGGGTGCCCATGTTGTCGGTGTCGTGCCAGGCGGCGCCGAACGCCCGCTTGCCCAGCGTCACGCGGCCCCGCTCGGGGTCCTGCAGGTGGACCCGGCCGCGGGCGTCGACCCCGCGGACGACGGCGTAGTGGCCGACCCCGTCGAGCCGGACGAGCACGATCACGGGGCGGTTGCGGCCGGTGTGGTACGCCAGGTCCGCCAGGTCCATCTCGCCGTCCTGGCACCGGAGCCCGGCCAGCCGGAGCTGGGGGAGCAGGTACGCCGGGTGGCCGCCGGCCCACTCGGTGCCCCAGTCGGCCGGGGCCGCCGGGGTGCCGGTGAAGTACCCCACGACGGTGCGGTACGCCGCCACGGCGCAGTCGTGGCCCGCGTGGGACCGGACGTCGGGGGTGTCGAGCACGGGCGGCTCCGGCGGGGCGCAGGGCGGCAGGCCGCGGCCCGCGGCCCAGCAGGTGGTCGTCGGCAGCGGGCAGCGGCCGTGTTTGGTCACGCGGCCCCGGCCAGCTTGAGGGCCTCGTCGGCGAGTCGTACCGGGTTGAACTTGCCGCCGGGGCAGCAGTCCGGCTTGCGGCGGTTCCACGGGCGTGGGACGGTGAGGCCCAGCCCGCCGGCCGCGGCCCACGAGTCGACGTTGCCGTCGTAGTCGTCGAGCAGCAGCTTGGTGCAGCCGGCGATCAGCTGCTTCTTCGTCCCGCCGATCAGGTGCGTCTCCCACCCCGGCAGGTGCTTCTTGAGCCACTCCAGCTTGCCGTCGTACCCGCCGGGGCAGACGGTCGAGCTCAGGAACCCGATCCGGTCCGGCGGGACGCGGGCGGCGACCCGGTGGAACAGCTCGAGCCCGTCGTCGAACGGCTCCTGGTTGGCCCAGTACGCCGCGTTCGCCAGCGGGGCCCAGAACTTCGGGTCTTTCGCCCCGAGCGCGAACCCCACCTGGCTCGGGAAGTCCCACGTGGCGTCGTACCGGTTGATCGCCAGCCCGTGGGCCGCGAGGGACGACTTCACGAAGTCGGCCAGGACGTTGTCGATGTCGAACAGGAACACGGTGGTCACTTGCACCCCCAGCGGCTGTTGGACTCGTAGACCCCGGTCGTGGCCTCTCTCACTTCCCAGAAGATCGTGTTCGACGGCCCGAACGCGTCGAGCCGGCTGGCCATCACGGTGAACTCGACGCAGTGGTCGGGGTACGCGTCGACCAGCTCGGTCAGCGTGTCCCACCCCGGCTGGTCCATCACCGACCGGAGGTACAACCTGGCCCGCAGCCCCGTCAGGTGCCGCTGCTCGCACCCGTCCTGGTACTGCTTCAGGCTGCACGGCTTCGGGTCGGTGCTGTAGTGCAGCCGCCACCCGCCCGGTTCGTCGGTCAGGTGGCAGTAGCACACCCGCTTCGTGTCGTCGAGCATCGGCGACAGGTTGAATGAGCCCGGCTTGTGGGTCGCGGCCTGCGACAGGGCCTCGTTGGACGACAGGCCGAACCGGGTTTTGCCGCCGGCCTGTTTGAACCGCAGCCCCCACTGCGCGCCCGGCGGGGCGCCTTTTACGAGCTTGACCGCGTCTTCGAGCGTTTCCGCGGCCGGCAGGGTGTGGCCGAGCAGGCCGGCGTTGAGCCGGCGGTACATCTCACCCTTGTCCAGAATCGGGCTGTGGGTCACCGCGCGACTCCGTAGTGGATCAGGCAGCCGGCGAGCACCGCCAGCGGGAGCCCGACTGCCAGGAGCAGCGCGGCGACGACCTCGCTGCGGCCGGGGCCCGGGGGCTTGATTTCGAGCCGGGGCGGCGGCAGGTCGGGCGAGGTCCAGTAGCAGTCGGCCATCGGGCGTCCTCCGGGGAGGCTGGATTACACCGGCGGCGGGGCGGGCGGGGTCAACGGCTGCGTCCGCGGCGGCGGTTTCGCCCGGCCGCGGGCGCGGCAGTCGGCGTTGTTGTCGGCCTGGGTCCCGAGGGCCAGGTGGGTGGGGTTGCAGCAGGCCGGGGTGTCGCACTCGTGCATCACCACCGCGTCCGGCGGGATCACGCGGCCCCGGGACATGGACCACGCGAGCCGGTGCGCCCGCCACCACCGCCCCTGGAACTTCAGGACGCCGTACCCGTTCGCGTTCTTCGACTTGACCCACACCAGGCACGGGTCGGGCAGCGGTCCGGGGGTGGACACCAAACTGGCCCAGAACGCCGCGGCGAGGGCCGCCGGGTCGTGCTTCTCCGCCGCGGCCCGTTTCTTGGGGAACGGCACGGTGGCGCGGGCCGCGGCGGTGTAGTCGTACCGGTCGCCGGCGTCGACAGTCGTCTGATCCGGGTCCGGCGTGGCCACTAGCGCGCCCTCTCGTGCCGGCCGCACCAGTCGTCCGCCTCGGTCGGCGGCCACATCCCGACCGGGATCATGGTCATGGTGCTGCGGCCGGCGAACACGCCGCGGTCGTCCTGCCGGACCATGATGGTCGGCGGGTTGACCCGGCACAGGCCCACGGCCGGGCCGGCCGACTGCGCCGTCGCGGCGGCGTCCTTCGCCCAGAACTTGCACGTTTCGCAGAGCGGTTGGGTCACGGGGTCGGCTCCTCGGCCAGGGCGGGGGCGTACCCGCGGGTCTGTTTCATGTAGCGGCGGAACACCTGCCACTTCTTCGCGTCGGCCAGCACCTGCTGGGCCCGCTGGCGGGTCACCCCCAGCGCCGCCGCGATGTCGTCCAGCAGCGCGCCGTCGGCCCGCATCCGGACGGCCGTCGCCACGTTGTCCGGGACCTGACCGACCAGCTCTTCGAGCCGGCCGGTGGCCTCGGCGGTCTCGACCTCCGCGTCCGGCCGCACCCGCGGGTCGTACACGTTGTTCATCACCACGTCGTCGTCCGGGCTGTACGCGAACCGGCCGCGGAGCTGGGCGAACTTCAGCGCGTCGACCGCCCGCTTGGCCCGCCACCGGACCACGTAGATCACCCACGTCTTGAGCGACGCGTGCCGGGCCGGGTCGTGGGTCTCGACCGCGTAGAACAGCGCCTTCACGGCGGCGTCGTACGCGGCGTCGAACTGCCACGGCTGCACCAGTTTCTTTGCCTGCATCCGGTTCAGCACCCACCACATGGCGGGCGTCATCCGCGCGACCTGGTCGCGCTGCTCGTCGGTGAGCCGGGTCTCCAGGTTGTCCGGGCGGCGGGGCTTCCTGCGGGCGCGGGCGCCGGCGGCGGCGGCGGTCATGCGTTCTCCTCGCACAGGTGGGCGACGATCTCGGCCACGGACATCCGGGCGATCCGGGCCAGGGGGAGCGGGCCGCCGACCAGCACCTCGTCGAAGTGCACGGCCGGGGCGTCCAGGTACACGGCGAGCTGGGTCCGGTGGTCCGCCGGCAGGTCGCCCAGGTGGTACGCCCGCTCCGCACCACTGGCCCCCTCGGGCCGACCGGCCGCCTGGCACGCGGCGTACACCGCCGCCGGGGTGACCCGGCCCTTGTGGGTCCCGAGCCGGACGGCGAACGCGCACACCGGCTGCAGCCCGCGGCGGACGACGGACACGACGGTCAGGTCGTGCCCCGGCGGGACGCGGAACCGGTCGACCGTGGTCTGGGCGTTCCACGCCGCCCACACCCGGGCCGGCGGGGCCGGCTCGAGCGGGCGGCCGGGGGCGGTGGTCAGGTACGCCACGTTGGGGCGGTCGTCGTTCTTCGTCTCCGGCGGCGTCTGGTCGGACTGGTTCTTCATCACGCGCCCTCCCGGGGCGTGTCGGGGTGGTCCGGGTCGGCGGGGCGGCCGGCGGCGGCCTCGGGCTCGGGGTCGGGTTCGTCGTAGCTGTCGAGCGTCCCCGCCGCGGCGTCGGCGGGGGACGGGTCGGGCGCGGCGGCGGCGGCGGCGGGGGCCGACCGGGTCTGCGCCCCGCCCGCCCGCAGCCGGGCCAGGGTGTGGCGCTTGACCGGCTCGGCCCACGCGTTCAGGCACTGCATCAGCTGCCGCCACTCGACGTGGTCGAGCGGGCCCTTGGACAGGTTGCAGGAGACGCAGCACACGAGCAGGTTGGACAGCACGTGGCCGCCGCCCCGGGACGTGGGCACCCGGTGGTCGACCGAGAAGTTGAACTCGTCGAGCCGGCCGTTGCAGTACGGGCACGCGCCCACGGTCACGGCCCGGCGGATCAGCTGGCGGAGGGCGAACAGGTCGTAGTCGACCCACCGCCCGGCCGCCTTGGCGTTCCGCCGGTGGTTGCTGAACATCTTGCCGGTGCGGTCGCCGAACGCCCGCTCCCGGGCCTCGTCCAGCGACAGCTTCTTCTTGCTCTTGGGCTTAGCCTTGGCGTTCACCGGTGGGCTCCGGGGTTGGGTCTGGGTCGTCGCCCCCCCGCGGGGGCGGCCGGTAACTCCCAGACGTACCGCGGGGCCCGGCCCGCGTTCCCCTCGCGGCGGGCGACCACGCCCAGCGTCTGCTGGGCCGACCGCACCTGCCACGGGGTGAACCCCGCGGCCCGCATCTCCTCCCGGGTCTCGGTCGCCGGGGCGGGGCCGGCGGACAGCCGCAGCCGCAGCCAGGCGGCCGCGGCCTGCGCCTCGTCCACCGACCCCGGGCGGCTCCCCGGCTCCCGCGGGCCCGCCGCCCCGGCGGTCCCGGCCACGGCGTCGGCGTCGTGGCTGGACCGGCCGACCCACTCGATCCGGGTGACCCCGGGGCCGACCATGACGGTCCGGTACACCCACCCCTGCTGGCGGGGGGCCAGGTTGGATTTGACCCAGTGGAACTCGCCCAGGTCGGGGTCGTCCGGGTTGCGGCCGCAGCAGAACGCGGCGCGGGCCACGTTCACCCAGGCCAGCGACCCGCCGCCGCGGTACGACGCCTTCTGCCCCTGGCTCCCCTTGTTCCAGTGGCGGATGTACAGGAACGTGCACCCGTACTCGTTGGCGATCCGCTTCAGCGGGCCGATCGTCTGGCGGACGTCTTGGTCGCGGGAGTAGTCCCCCTCCCCGCCCATGAACGCCAGGATCGGGTCGATGACGACCAGCCGGATCCGGTGCTCCGCGACGACCTTCTCGAGCACCGGGATGTCCCGCGGGAGCTCGATCATCCGCGGGCTGCCGGTCCCCTGGTCGACCACCTCCTCCAGGTACTTCACGCGGGCCACGTCGGCCCCGGCGGCGTCCATCCGCGGCCGGATCGTCTTCTCGAGCGAGTCCTCGCACGCGATAACCAGGACGTTCTGGGGCCCCTCCCAGGCGTCCGGCCGGCTGCCGTCGGGCATCGCGGCCCCGCGGCTGATCCGGGCGCACAGGTCGAGCGCGACGGTGCTCTTGCCCACGCCGCCGTCGCCGTCGAGGCAGGCCAGGCACCCGGCCGGCAGCCACTGCGGCCACACCCACTCGAGCCGGGTCGTCTCGACGTCGCTCATCTCGACCAGGACGGCCCCGGCCGCCCGGGTGGTCCGCTCGATCAGGGTGGTGACGCCGGGGACTTCGGCCGGGGTGTACCGGCCGACGGACCGGGTGATCCGGTTCAGGTCGGCCAGCGGCATCGGCGGGTCGCAGCGGTTGTTCACCGCCAGCAGCAGCGACCGGATCTCCTCCTCGGTGCAGCCGAACCGGCGGACCGCCCCGGCCATCGCGGTCAGGGCGTTGTCCCGGCCGCCGCGGGGGATGATGCCGCCGTCGCCGGTGTGGGCGGTGCTCGGGCGGACCCGGCCGCTGGTCACGTCCGCGGCGCGGGCCGCGAGCCGGGCCAGCATCCAGGCCGGGGCGTCGGCCAGCTCGAACTCGCCGGGGCCGTACCCCTGGCCCCAGGTGTAGTGGGCGCCGGACGCGTGGACGCTCGGCGGCATGACGGTCTGGCCGCCCTCGCCGAGGATGGTGAGGGCGGTGGCCCCGTCCGGCGTGTCCATCGGCCACTGCGGGCACGGGTGGCCGGCCGGGGTGCGGTACAGCAGGCGGTACGACCCGGGGCGGCCGGTGAGGAACCGCAGGGTGGGCGGCAGCTCCTCGCCGCCGGCCCACTGGTTGAGCAGGTCTTCGCCCGGCTCGCCGTCCACGTCGATGCCGACGAGCCGGGAGGCGGGGCCGGTGGCGACGCCGACGTTGGCGTTCGGCCACGTCTGCCACCAGGTGCGGACGGTGGACGCCGGGGCGGGCCGCTTCTGGAACGGGGCCCAGAGGATGAGCGGCACCTTCCCCGGGTTGCCGCAGTGCTCCACGTGGGACGCGGTGCAGCGGCGGTGGTCGGGCGGGCACAGCGGCACGACCGACCACCCGAGGCGGTGGTAGGCGAGGGCGGCGGCCAGCGCGGGCGGGTCGGGCTGGCGCGCGGCGGGGCGGCGGAGCGTGGTGGGCGGCACGGCGAACCTCCTGGCCCGGTTAAGAGACGCGGGGGGTGTCGCCGCCGGTCCAGCCGGACCGGCGGAGCAGGTCCAGGTGGCGCATCACCTCGGACAGCCGCCACCGGTGGCAGCGGGGGCCGAGGGGGATCGGCGCGGGGAGCTGGCCGCGGGCCACCATCGCCCGGATCGTCTTGGGGACGACCCCGATCATGGCGGCCAGCTCCTTGTTCGTGATGAGCTTCTCGGGCAGCTCGGGGGCGGGCGTGGGCGTGGCGACGTCGACGGCGCACGGGGGCGTGAGGCCCCGGGCGCCGCGGGCGGGCGGCGTCATGGGTCGGTTCCGTGAGCTTTGGGATCGACCTGTACTCTACGCGGGCGTCGTGGGTCCACAACGCCCGCCGCACAACATGCGTCACGATGCCGTTACTTTCCCCATCGCGCCCGTAGTTTCGTCCCTGAATTTGCTCGAGCCGGGGGAGGGGCCGCGTTGCGGCAGCAGCTCGTCTTGGGCCGGCGGGTCACCGGATCGCGGGAAACTCCTCGTCCCCGCGCCACGCGATGAACTCGCGTGGCTGGTCGCCGCGGCGGATGCTGTTCCACGTCTTGACGGTCAGGGCCATCGCTTCGGCCACGACGTCGTTGTTCCGCGACTCCTCCGCCATCTTGTCCAGCCGGCGGACCAGGACGTGCTCGTGCGAGTTCCGGGCGATGCCGACCCGGTCGACGACGGCCGTCAGGAACTCCTCGGTCAGCGCGGGGTCGATCGCCCGGAACTTGTGCCGCAGGCAGGCGACGGCCGCCGGCGTCGGCAGCGTGCCGCGCTTCACCCGGCTGTTCGCCCAGGTCACGTCGTCGTCCACCCCGGGGTACCTGGCGGCCACCGCGACGACGTGCTCGTTGTCGATCCCCTCCCGGGTGCCGTTCCGCATCCGCCCGGTGTCGTACCGGTGCAGCCAGTTCAGGGCCGCGGCCAGCTGGGTGTAGTTCTTCTCGCCGCTGACCGCCAGCACGTCGGACGCGCTCCGGCGCTTGGACTGGTCGATCGTCTCGAACGCCCGGCGGGTGACGCCGTAGACCACCAGCGTCGGCACGGCCTCGCCGCCCTCGGCGATGCCCCGGAGCCGCCCCTGGCCGTCGGCCAGGACGCCGTCTTCGTCGAACACGACCGTCTCGCCGTTGACCTCCCACCGGCCGTCGAGGACCGAGTCCTTCACCCGCTTCCACCCGGAGTGCATCGGCCGGTTCTTCGTGTTCTTCGTCCGCAGCACTTCGGCCGCCCATGCCGGCGTGACGAGTCGGAGCTCGACCGTCACCTTGGCGGCCGCCTCCCAGAACCGCTGGCGGTAGCACTCCATGGCGGTGTTGATGCCGGTGTCGTATTCCAGCCCGTGCGCAATCGGCACGACCTCGCGCGGCGGCGACGCGGTCGCGCCGGCGGCGTGGCGGGTGACGGTCGCGGGCTGGGTCGGGGCGGTCGGGGGCATGGCGGGCTCCTGGGCGGTGTCAGTGGAACTGTCAGTTGGCACGGCTCCGCTCTGCGGCCCAACACGGCCGTCGGGTGTACACGCGTGCGGGACGGGACCGTTTGTACATTACGCCGCGGGCTCGGCGGAATGTCGGATTTGGTCGAAGCGGGCACAACACGGCCCAACTTGCCCGTCGGCGCGTCGGGCGGCGAGCTCGCGGCCGGGTTGATATGCTATCGCCCAACGTGTTTTCGTAACACGCTGTGGCGGTGGGAATCGCGACGCTCGCGCCGGCGGCAGACAGTGCCTTTGTCAGCGGCCCTTGCCCTTCGACTTCGCGGGCTTCGTCGGCTTCGTCGCTTCGGTCGGCTTGGTCATCTCGGCGAAGGTGAGGCCGGGCGACGCGTCGGCGGGCTCGGGGCTGAGGTCGGCCAGGTGGGCGAGCCGCTCGACGGCGGCGTGGGCGGCGTCCTCCAACATGACGCCGCTGCTCTCGATCTGCGCGACGAGGTCGGCGGCGTGGCCCGGGGTCTCGCCGGTCGGCCCCGCGGCGATCGACTTGAGCAACCGGGCGGCGGCGGCGACGATCTTGTCGGCGTGGGTCAGCCGGCTCGCGAGGGCGCGGTGCTCCGGTGTGAAGGTGCAGACGACGGCGTGGGTCCGCTCGTCGCGGACGGTGGTCCCGCTGCCGTCGGTGTAGAGCGGTTGCACGGGTCAGCTCCGGGTGATGGTGACGGACTCGGTGGGCAGCAGGTGGCGGACGCGGGTGTCGCAGAGACCTTGCCCGGTGGTCCACGACTTCAGGGTCAGGTTGGCGAGCGCGTCCCCCGCCCGCACCACCAGCTGGCCCGCCGCCCAGCCGGCGTGCGGGCAGCTGACCAGCACCGCGACTTCGCCGCAGATGAGGTCTTTGGGACTGAACGCCGCCGGCCTTTCGGCCTCGCTCAGCTTTACGGTTTGCGCCACGGCGGGTCTCACTTCTTGGGGGTGATGACGATCGACTCGTCGGGCTTCAGGCGGCGGAAGCGATACCTGATCAGGTCTTCGTCCCGGTCCCAGCCGCCGTGCAGCCACGCGATCTGCGTGTTCGCTCGGATGCCGATCCGGCCGGCCGGCACCGCGCCGCCGTGGCTCGTCACCACCACCGGCTCCCCGATCTTAACGTCGCCCCACACGATCTCGGGCGGGGGGCTCGGCGGCACGGGCATCAGTTCGATGGTGTAGTTCGCCATCGTCACTCCTTTTTCGGGTCGGGCCCCAGGATGCGGGGCAGGGTTTCGAGCTGCTCGGCCACGTCCGCCAGCCCGAGGTCGAGGTACACCTTCACGGTGAGCTTGATGTCCTTGTGCCGCATCAGCCGGCTGACGGTCTGGATCGGCAGCGTCTTCGCCAGCTGGGTGCAGAACAGGTAGCGCAGGCTGTGCCAGTCGGCCACGCGGCCGGCGGCGTCGTGCCGCGGCACGCCGGCGGCCTCCAGGTCCTGGAGGAACGTGTCGTTCCGCCCGGCGCGGGGGAACACCCGGGCCGTCGGCCCCGCGGCCGCGGCTTCGGTCAGGAGCGGGGCCAGCACCTCCTGGCACTCCGGGAGCATGGGTAGCAGCTCGTTGCGGCCCGCCTTCGTCGCCGCGGCCCGGAGCCGCCACCGCCACCGGGTGGCGGCCGCGTCCACGTCCCGGGCTTCGAGCCGCTTCAGCTCGCCCAGCCGGAGGCCGCTGGTGGCGGCGACGCGGTACGCCGCGGCCCGGTGCGGCGGGGCGGCGGCGGCCAGCCGGTCCAGCTCGGCCGGGGTCAGCGCCCGGCGGGGGCGGACGGTCGTGGCCCGCACCCGGCCGACCCGGGCCAGCGGGTTCGCGGCGAGCCGGCCGGTGGTGACGAGCCAGTTGCAGAGTCGCACGGCCGAGTCGCGGTACGCGTTGGCGGTCCGCGACGCCTGGGCCCCGAGCCGGCCCAGCGCGTCGGTCAGGGTGCCGGCCGACAGGTCCTGCAGCCGGGCCCAGCCCGCGGCCACGGCCACGGCGCGGATCTGGGCGGCGGTCGTCGCGGCGTACTTCCGCGTCCCGCCGCGGCGGACGACGTCGGCCGCGTAGGCGTCGACCAGCGGGCCGAGCGGGTCGGCCCCGCGGCCCGGGGCGGCGACCCCGGCCAGCCGCTCGGCCACCTCGCGCTCGAGCCGGGCGGCGAGCTGCTGGGTCAGCCGCTTGTCGCGGAACCCGGCCCGGCGGCGGCGAACGCCGTGCTCGTCGGTCCATTCAACCACCCACTTGCTGCCCCGCCGGAAGATGGATGCCATGGTGTTGTTTTGCCAGGGCGGCGGCGCGGCGCACGTTGGGCGTGCCCCACAGCCGACACAGTTCGTTGATCGAGTCGGCCAGCGCGCGCGGGCCGAGGTTGGCGACGATGCTCGGGTGCTCGATGCAGTGCCGGGTGACCGTCTCGTTGGCGCTGGGGTCGAACTTTTCGTACGCGCTGACCGTGGCGATCAGCTCGATCCGGTCGCCCCGCTGGGCCCGGCCCTCGCCGACGAGCCGGGAGTGCTGGCACCAGAAGTGGGTGCCGGCGGGGACGAACTCGCCGGTCGGCGTTTTCAGCTCGACGTCGATGAGCAGGGTGGTGCGGACGTAGCCGCTTTGGTTCTTCGGCTGGAACCCGCCGTCGCGGGCGACGGTGGCCCGCAGGGTGACTTCCCGCCCGACGTACGGCGCGAGCGCGGCGCGGTCTTCGACCAGGCGGGACACGGCGGCCTCCGGCGTGGGGTGGCGGGCGGGCGGGCTAACGGGACGGCGGGCCGCAGCCGCCGCCGGCTCCGGCCCGCGGGGGTTGCGTGGCGGGCGTCAGAACGGCACGGTGCCGTTCGCCCGTTGGCCGGCCGGCTTGGCGGCGGCGGCGGCCGGCTTCGGCCCCTTGCGGCCGTAGAGCGCGTTGGCCTCGCGCGCCTTGGCCGCGTCGGCCGGGTCGAGGTTGAGCCCGCCCCCGAGCAGGTCGAACTCCCACTTCTCCCGCGGCTCGCCCTGGTAGCTGTCCGGCGCGCAGCGGAGGAACACCTCGGTCCCGGTCAGGTCGTGGAACGGCACGCCGTTCTTCTCCGCCAGTTCTGGGTCGAGCGAGTCGAACCCGTCGCCGGGGTAGCCGAGGGCGTCCAGCTCCTTCCAGACCCGGTCGGCGGTCTGGTCGGTGATGGCCCGGAGGACGGTGCGGGTCATCCCCGCGCCCTCCGGGCCCGGCTCGCCGGAGGCCGGGTCGACCTTCCCCGCGACGTTGCAGGTGAAGGCGATCATCAGGTTCCCGGCCTTGCTCGTGGTGAGCTTGTGGCCGGTGATGGTGGCCGCGTAGCGGCCGGGGGTGCATTGCACGGACACGGGTGGCGTGTCTCCTGTCGGGCGTCTGGGCGGCGGCCGGCCGCCCGCGGGGTCACGCCACGAGGGTGACCTTGGTGCCGGCCGGGAGGACCTCGTCGATCGCCTCGAGGGCCCGGGTGGCCGTCTTGTACGACTGGCCGGTCTCGAGGGAGACGAAGTAGCGGCCGGACTTCTGCATCAGGTGGACGCCGCCGCCCTTGGTGAACAGGGCGCCGCTCGGGACGTCCTTCAGCTGCTTCGGGGCGACGCGGTCGGTCTGGATCGTCGGCATGGGACTCTCTCCTGCGGGGTGGAACGGAACGGGGTGGGGAACGCGGACGCTGGCCCACGCGGGCCTGCTTTGGAACCCGTCACTTGGTGACGAGGTGGATCTTGGTCGTTTCGGGCAGGATGCGGCCGACGCGGTTGTCGCCGTGGGTCGTCCCGTCGAACGTGGCCCCGTCCGACAGGTACGTGTAGCTCTTTTTGCTGGCGTGCATGATGCAGACGTACTCCGCACACTGTGCGTTGTCTTGGCGGGTGAACAGCCGGCCGGCCGGCACGTCTTCCACCTTCAGTTCGGGCGGCGGCGTGGCGTCGTCGATCGTGACTTTGTGGGCCATGTCACTCCTTCGGGTTCGGGGTGTCGGGGGTGGTGGTGGCGGCCGGCGCCTGGGCGCGGCCGGCGGCGACGGCGGCGATGAGGGCGTCCCACGCCTTCTCGGGGCCGTACCCGCAGCTGATCTGGGGCGGCAGCCCGTGGCGGTTCTTCGCGTCGGCGACGGCGGTCCGCTCGCAGTACAGCAGCCGGTTCTGCCCGCCCTTCGCCTTGCCGAAGTCCTTGTCCTTGCCCTCCGTTTTCACGAAGGTCTCGAGCTGGCCGAAGAGGACCATGTCGGCCCACTCGAACGTCGGCTCCCACAGCTGCTTCGGCATCCGGGCGGTGTACCGGTCGTAGTCCGCCCCCTCCGGGTTGTTGAACCGGACCACGTCGGCGTGGCAGAGGAGCATGATCGACATGCCCTTCTCGTTCGCCCGCGTCAGCGCGTCGAGTAGCCGCTTCCACTCCTGCGGCACGACCTTCCACCCGCGGCCGAAGTCGTTGAACTTCGCCGCGTCGCCGCCGAACGCGGTCTGGGTCACCGCGTCGACGCACAGTCGGCCGGCGCCGTTGATCGTGTCGAGCACCAGCGTCTGGTACGGGTGGTCCTTCGCGGCCAGCTCGTTGACCGCCATGACGCACTCGTTGAACGTCTCGGCCTCGTCGTCGAAGTGCGGGGTCGGCGGCACCCGGCCGTTGGCCGCCAGGGTGCGGAGCCCGTCCTCGCCCCGGGTCATCAGGATGATCGGGTTCGGGAGGAAGCACGCGAGGCTCGTCTTGCCCCACCCCTCCACGGCGTACAGCACGGCCCGGTTCGGCCGCTTGCGGGGCTCGGCGGAGACGGACGCGAGCCCGGGGCCGCCGCCGTTGCGCTTGGACCGGGCCATCGGGGTCAGAGTCGCTGGGTTAGCCATTCGCGTTCGGCCGCCAGGGCCGCCTCTCGGGTGGGGAACGGGCCCAACACCGGGCCGTTGCTGGGGGTCAGGTCGGTCTCCCACCCCGCCCACCCGGTCGGGGGAGGGCCTTCTTCCCCCGGGGTCGGCGTGATCGTCGCCGGCTCGACGTGGGACGCCCGGGTCACGGCGGCGGGGCCGACGCCGCGGGTGGGGGCGGCGTCGTGGTACAGGTGGCGGACGACGCCGCCGCGGATCACGATGGCGAGGGTCACGCGGCGGCCTCCGGCTCGTGGCCCGTGGTTGGGGTCAGCTCCGCGGCCGGCGTCGGCTCCGCGGCGGGGTTGGCCGGGGCGGCGCGGCGGAACGCCCGGCGGGGCGGGGTGACCACGGCCTGCGCCAGCGCCTCCCCCACCTGGCCGAGCCGGTCGGCGATGTTCAGCCGGGCGTCGGCGTCCGTCCGCAGCGTCGCGGCGTCGGCGGTGCCCAGCACCTGCTCGGCCTGGGCCACGACGCGGTCGAGCTCGGCGTTCGACCCGACGTTGAGGGACTTGAACCGGGTGAAGAACTCGCGGAGGTTCTCCACCGCGCTGTCGCGGAGCACCTTCCGCTGCCCGTCGGGCCCCGGCCGCAGCCGTTCGGCGAGGTTCGTCACCAGCTCCTGCAGCTCGGCGGCGAACCCCTGCTCCGCCGCGGCCACGGCCTGCTCGAACCGGGACCGGACCCGCTCCTGCTCCTGGCGGTACAGCGCCGGGTTCAGGTTCATCAGGTACTCCGGCGGCTCGACGTTGGGGTAGTCCCAGGCGAACCCGAACTTGTCGCGGACGTCGGCCGGGTAGTCGGCCTCGCTGAACAGCCGGCCGAGCCGGTCCTTCGCCTCCTGCTTCACCCGCTCGTACCCGGCGGCGAAGTCGGCCGCGGCGGCGTCGAACCGGGCCTTGTAGTCGGCGAACCGGGCGTCGACCTGGGGGATCAGGCTGCGGCGGATGAGCCGGACCCCGGGCTCGGGGTACGGCAGCGTGGTGTCGAGCCACAGGTTGGTGATCTCGGTCTTCAGCCCGGTGAGCCGGCGGTAGTCCTCGCCCTTCGTGTCGAACAGCTTCTTCCCCGCGGTCACCGCCCGGCTCTCGGCGGCGAAGCAGGCGGCGACCTCGTTCCGCTGCGCGGGGTTCACGGCCTTGGTCGAGCCCCACCAGGACCAGTGGAGGCGGATGGCGGCGGAGTCGGTTCGCAGGGCGTCGGCGGCGGGCGGCATGGGTTACTCCTGCGGGTTGGTGGCCTTGGCGATAGCGGCTCGAGCCCGGTCGCGGGTGTCTTTCCCGATCCGCCACGCCTCGGTGTCTGCCAGCACTTCCGCCAGCATGGCCAACAGGTCGGGCGCGGCGGCCATGACGCGGAAGTTGTCGACTTGTTTTTCCAGGTCGGCGCGGATCGCCGCCTTGTCCGTGTACTCGAAGCCTTTCGCCTCGAGACATTCGGCCAGCGTGTTTTGCGAGGTGCTGGTCGCGACCCGGCACCCGGCTGCCACGCAGTTCCCGGCGGGCCCAACGATGACTAGGTCGAACGGCCACTTTTCGTCTTGCCTTAGCGTCCAGGGCCCGGCGGTGTGCATGGCTATCCTTTTCCGCCGAGCTCGGCGGGGCAGAGGTTGGCGGCGTCGAACGTGGCGGCGACGCCGGCCGGCGCGCCGTTGCGGAACCGCAGCACCGTGGCGTTGACGAACACGCTCGCGTTGAGCCGCATCAGGTCGCACACCGCGGCCACGGCCGGGTGGTGGCACGGGTCCGGGTGGGCGGCGACGGCCTTCGCCATCGCCGCGGCGGCCGGGTAGTCGGCCGCCAGCAGCAGCGGCAGGTCGTCGATCGACCCGCGGTACAGCACCAGGAAGCGCTCCTCCATGTCGGTCTCCGGGGCGGCGGGGTGGGGCGGGTCAGTTGGCCGCGGTCGCGCGGTCGGCCTCGGCCCAGGCCGGCTCGGCGAGCCGCAGGAGCAGCTCCCACTCGCCGCGGCGGAGGGCGACGAGGAACGGCGGGGCGTCGGCCGGCGCGTGCTCGTTGCGGAAGAAGATGCACAGGCGGCTGTCCGCCCCGGGCAGCGGCTTCGTCGCCTCGTAGCCCGCCGCCTGGCGGCCGATGCCGACGCCGACGACGACGCACGGCTCGGCCGGCGCGGTCCCGGGGGCGTCGATCCGCTTGAACTGGCCCGTCTGGTCGTGGGGCACGGTCAGCTCCTTCGCTTGGCCACGGCCCGGCGGGGCGCGGTGGCGGGGGTGGGGTCCGCGGCCGACGGCCGGCGGTAGCGGCCGGGCTTGTCCGCCGCCAGGCAGCGGCCGTGGGCCCAGTCGCGGAGGGCGTCGATCCGGGCGCGGTCGGCCTGGGCGACGGGGACGACGTACTGCGCGGCCTCGTCGGGCGGGCACCCGATCAGCTTGGCGATCCGGCAGCAGGCTTCGATTTCGGCCCCGGTCCAGTCGGCGTCGTCGGCGTCGGGCTCGGCCAGGTCGTACCGCTTGCCGTAGTGCTCCCAGATCGCCTCCCGCTGGGCCCGGTCCGGCAGGTCGATGAACCACGTGGCGTCGATCCGGCCCGACCGGGCGAACTCGGGCGGCAGGGCCCGCACGTCGTTCGCGGTCAGCACCGTGTACACGTCGCTGGTGTGGTCGTTCATCCAGGTCAGCAGGGCGCCGAACAGCCGGCGGGCGACGCCGCTGTCGCCGCCGCCGTCGCCGCCCGACCCGCCGGCGACGGCTTTCTCGACCTCGTCGACGAACAGCACGCACGGGGCCATCGCGTCGGCCACCTCGAGCGCGGCTCGCAGGTTGGCCTCGGACTCGCCGACGTACTTCGACATCACCGCGCCGACGTCGAACGACAGCACCGGGCGGTTCGCCTCGGCCCCCAGCGCCTTACACCACTGGCTCTTGCCCACCCCCGGCGGGCCGAGCAGCAGCACCCCGCGGCCGCGGTCGCGGTCGGCTGTGGCCGTTGCGGCGAGCGACCGGAGGGCGAACGACTTCAGGGCCTCGAGCCCGACGAGCCCGGCGAACCCGCCGGCCGGGGGCGCGAGCCGCAGGGCGGCCGACTTCTCGAGCGCCTGCGCCTTCAGCTCGAAGACGGTGGCCGGGCTCAGCCGGCCGTGGCGGACGAGCGACAGGGTGTACGCGTTCTCGGCCTCGATCCGGGTCAGCCCGGCCGCGGCGGCGGCGGCCCGCTCGACCTCGCCGGCGGCCGGCGCGTCCGCCTGGTCCGTCAGAAGTTCGTGGGCGATTTTCTGCCGCTCGGCGGCGTCCGGCCGCGGCAGCTCGACGACGGTGGCGACCGGCTCGAGGGCCGCGGGGAGGCGGACGACGGGGGCGACGGCGACCACCACCTGGTGGGCCCGGCGGCCGTCGATCGCCTGGTTCAGCAGCAGCTGGGCGACGAGCGCGTTGTCGACGAACCGGTCCAGGTTGTGCAGCAGCAGGACGGCCGGGGTCTTCGGCGTCTGCCGGGGCAGCGGCCGCCAGGCGCGGACGGCGTCGACCGGGGTCGGGGCGGCGGCGGCCGCGGCGTCGGGCCGGCTCGGGCTGCGGAGCCCGCGCTCGCAGTCCCAGGCGTGGACCTGCCACGGCGGGTCGGCGGCCGCGGCTAGGGCGGCCACGGCCCGCTCCGCCTCCTCCGGCTCGCTGGTGCGGACCCAGAGGAACGAGAACCCGGCGTCGACGAGCTCCGGCAGCTGCGCGAGCGTGGGCATGGCCGTCACTCCTCGATGTCGGTGTCGTCGGGCGGGAGGGCGGGGGCGCGGGGCGCTGGGTCGTAGTTCGGCATTAGGTCGCGGTAGTGCGTCCCGGCGTCGAACCGCTTGATGAACTCGGCCACGGGCTGTGGGGCGACGGCGTGCGCCTCCACGACCGCGTCGATCGTCCGGTTTTTGACCGAGCAGTGAACCGTCGGCGTGTCGACCGACACGCGGTGCGAGTCCGTCAGCGGGAACTCGCGGCTCAACTTCCGCAGCAGCAGGTTGGCTACGGGGCAGTTCCCGGTGTCGTCGGGCCAGCCGGTGATGCCGGCGGCCTTGAGGCTCGAGTACACCTCGTCGGCGGTGGCGCCGAGTTCGGCCAGTTCGGCGGCGATGGCGGCCTCGAGGCCGGCGTCGGTCGTGGTGGTCACGGGCGTGGCTCCTCGAGCTGGGGGTACTCCCCGCGGTCGAACCGCTCGGCGAACTGCCGGAGGCTCGGCGGGAGGGGGATCGTGGCGACGGTGAGCTGGCACGGGCCGCACGGGGTGTCGGCCTGGCGGTCGACGAACGCGGCGGCCGCGCCGACCGACACCCGGTAGTCGCCGAACCGGCGGGCCGACGCGGTCAGCCGGTTGGCCAGCGGGCAGGCGTCGGAGAACATCCGGCGGCCGGCGTACCCGCCCTCGCGCAGCTCCGCCGCCAGCCGGGCGCAGTCGTCCGTCGCCACCTCAGCCATCGTGTGGACGACGATGCCGACGATGGCCCCGGCGGCCTTGTCCATGCTCTCGTGCGGGGGCGACATCACTGGCCCTCGGCTTGCTTTTCGGCCTGGGGCTCGGCGGCGAACGCCTCGGCCGTCGGGGTGTCGGTCAGCGTGACGCCCAGGGCGCGCTCGTACGGCCGGCTGGCCGCCTTGCACGCGTCGCCGGCGTACCCGCTCGTCTCGGCGGCGACCTTGCCCCCGCCGCCGACGGTGAAGATGACGCGCTTCATGTGAGTTCGAGGACCTCCAGGCGGATTGACCCGTCGGGCAGCTCGGTCTCGAGCACGGTCTGGCCCTCGGCGGCGGCCGTGAGCTTGATGAGCTCGGCCGCGTAGTAGTCGAGGAACCTGTCGACCGCGGCTTTGGTCCGCGGGTTGTGCAGGTTGTCGCTGTCGAGCGACATCTTCCCGGTTCGGGTGTCGGCCGACAGGTGGCCGTACGCCCCGGGCAGGGCGATGTTGAAGGTTTGGTCGCCGGTCGCAAGGTTGTGGATCGTGCCGCCGGCGCGGGCGGCCGCGAGTTGCGCCGCCCGCGTGTTGCGGATTTCGGTCTGGATCGTTACCAGGTGGCTCATGGACTCCTCACGGTAGCGGGTCTCCGGAGACGGGGGCGGGGCCGGGCACAACCCGGCCCAACGGGGCGTACAGCGGCTCGAGCTGGCGGCGGACGGCCGCCGCCTCGGCGTCGGGCAGGAGGAACAGCCCGGTTCCGCCGCGGCAGTACACCGCGGTGGTCAGCAGCCGCGGCCGGGCGAACCGGAGCAGGCTGCGGTTGGGAAGTAGCGGGTGAAACATCGCCTCGTTTGCGCTGACGACGTAGAAGTCGCTTGTCGAGTCGCATCCGGTTAGCACCGCCGCCCCGATGACGCACCCGCGCGGGGCGTCGGCGAGGCACTTGGTGTTCAGCCGGGCGCGGAACGCGAGCTTGACGTTCGGGCGGTCGAACAGGGCGAAGTCGGCGGCGTCGAGCGCCACGGCGGCGTGAATCGCCACCACCCCGCGGTAGCCGGTGGCCCACCCCCGCTCGTCACTGCGGAGCCAGCCGCTTGCCAGGAGCGACGCCGCCGGCTGGCGGAGCGACAGGGCGTACAGCGGTCCGGGTGCGTGCGGGTCGGTCGACATTCTCTCCCACCTCTCTCCCACCCACCCGGTTGGGGGAGGGCCTTTTTGGGGAACGGGTCCTCCCCACAACTTGGCAGTGGGTGGTGGTTAGCCCTCGCGCACCCGAGCACTTCGGTCGGATTTCGCATCTTTTTTCGGGGCGTGGGGTTGCGGCGTCTGAAGTGCTTGCGAGCAGTGCTCGCGAGGTGCTTGCGTCAGGCTTGGTTTCGCGGGCACCTGGGCCAACCGCGGCCCAACCTTCTCATCCGTCTAATACATAAGACATATATATAATATAATAGATAGAATGTCATGGATAGAGAGAGGTGCTTGAGAGCCGCCCTGGCTCGCAAGCACTTCGCAAGCACTCGTCGCAAGCACTTGTTTTGACGCAACTGCCTTTCTGGGTGGCTGTTTGCGAGATCTAACCGAGGTGCTTGAGTGCCCCTGTGGGGCCGCTGTGCCCCCTGAGGTTGTGGGTAGCACTTTTAATCGTCGATCGGCTCGTGGACGAGGTCGCGTAGTCGCTCCCGGTCGGCGAGGTGAATCTGGTCGAGCCGCTCGATCAGGTACACCCCGGCGCGGGTGGCGATTTGTGCGTCGGCCAGGTCGTCGGCCAGGCTTGGGTACGCCAGCCGGGCCGCTTCCGCGGGGGTGACGACGGCCCGCTTTTTGTCTCGCTTCTCGGTTGCCTCCATCCCCGGCCACAGCCGGCGGTGGGCGCGAACCAGGTGGGCTGTTTCCTTCGCGGTGATGGGGCCGGGCGAGAGTTTCGGAAACGGGTTCTGGCACACGACGACCAGGCCGTGTTCCTCGACGAGCACGCCCTTGCGGACCAGCACGTTGTACAACGTGTCGCCGGCCGCGAACCCGGCCAGTTTGGACGGTATTGCGGCTTCCACCTCGTCGGCAGACACGGCGAACGCCTGCGTGTCTTCGCTGCGGTCGAAGCAGAACTGGATCAGTAGTTCGTGGATGCGGTAAAGTGTTTCGCAGTGGCGGCGTCGCCAGTCGCTTTGCGCCCTGCGGTCGTATCGGCTCGCCATGTTGTGCCCCTGCGGCTTTCTGGTCGGATGATGTGTTGGCCCGGGGCGGGGCCGCGACTCGTCGGATTCTTCCGGCGATCCCGGCCGCGCCGTTTTCCCTTCCCACCCCACGTCATGCCCACGTCACTTGCGACCCGCCGGGCGGTCGGCGGGTCGCGTCTTCGGGCTCACGGCGCCCGCTCCACGGTGACGGTGCGACCCGTGATGGCGGCCGGCAGGGCGATGCCGGCGGGGCAGGTGTGGCTCGGCGCGGCCGCCGGCGGCAGGGCGAGAGGCGGCGGGGCATACCGCTCGCGCCGCTTGTGGTCCTCGATCAGCTGCTCGTAGCTCGTCCCCGTGCCCCACTTCTCCTCGAGCTCGCTGCGCCGCAGCTCGGCCTCGCCGAGCTTGTCGAAGAACTCGTGTTCCAGGGCCTCGTACAGCTGCGTGTCGCCGGCCTCGGTGGCCTTGTCGATCGCGTCCTGGTACAGCGCCTCGAGCCGCTTCTCGTAGTCTTCGAACCGCTCGTTGTCTTCGTCCCAGTCGGTGTCGTAGTCCTCCAGCAGCTCGTCGCCGGACGCGAACCGCCGCTCGAGGTCCGCGGCGCCGTCGGGCTCGGGGGCGGCGGCCGGCTCGTGCTTCTTGTCGTACTTCGCCCAAAGCTCGTCGTCGTCGTCGTCGTACCAGCCCTTGTAGTACCGCGCCTCGTCGGCCGCGGCGCTCGACCCCGTGGCGGTCATGGTGGCGGCGCGGGACGCGCGGCCGGCCCAGCGGTGGGCCCACGGGTCGGCGGGCTCGAACTTGTCGCCCGTGTAGTACGCCCCGTCGTGCGTCACCCGCAGCACCTTGCCGTCGGAGAGGGTGAAGAGGTCGGCCGTCAGCCCGGCGAGGTCGATGGCCGCCTCCAGGTGCCTGTCGTCGCTGGACCAGACGAACCCGAGCCCCTTGACCTCGGCGAGGCTCAGCTCCCCGCCGTTGAACCGGCACAGGAAGGCCGCGGCCCCGTGGTCCCGGTGGCAGTAGCTGACGGCGCCGTACGCGCTGATCTCCGCCGGGTCCTTCCCCTCGTCCAGGTGGTGGAACAGGTGCATCGAGTCGACGCTGCACGCCCGGCCGTGGGCCTTGTTCAGCTCCTGGTGGTTGAACACGACGCCGTTGTGCGCCCCGACGACGGCGCCGATGCGGAACGGGTGGGCGTTGTGCCACGTGACGGCGCCGGTCGTGGCCTTGCGGGTGTGGCCGACGAGCGTGGCGCAGGCGGCGGCCTCCTCGGCCCGCTTCCGCCCCATCTTGGCGGCGTCGCCCGTGTCCCGCACGAGCCGGCCCGACTTGGGGTTGTAGTACCCCCACGAGTCGCCGCCGCGGCGGTCGTTCAGCGCCGCGAGCGCGGCGTGCAGCGTCCGCACCCGGTTCTGCGCCTTCTTCGCCGCCTTCGGCTCCAGGGCCCAGCCAAATAAGCCGCACATCGGTTCGAGTCTCCCAAGCGTGGTGGTGGGGGATTGGTGTCCCGCGGCGCGGGGCCGCGGGGCGGGTGGGTGCTGGGCTACACGGCCCAGGTCTCGGCCAGGACGCGTCTGCGGGTCGTCGGGCCGGGGTTGTTCGGCAGGCAGACCTGCCACCGCCGCCGCTCCACGAGCCGGCGCTTGACGTCATTCGTCGGCGCGACGAGCAGCAGCCGCTCGAAGCTCTTGGCTTCGAACCGGCTGGTGGCGTACCCCCGCTCCGGGCCGGGCAGCGCCTTGAGTTCGGCGTGGGTGATGGTCCGGGCGCGGTCGACGATGGCGGCCCACAGCGTGGCCCAGTCGACGAGTTCGGTCGGGTCCGTGGTCCCGTGGTGCAGCCGGCACTCGATGGTGCCGAGGGTCCAGTACGCCCCGACGTTGAGGCCCCAGTACCGCCGGACGGCGTACTTGTCCTGCTTGGCGTCTTCCTTGACCCGCCGCATGACCTGGTTGTCCCGCCGCTGCAGCGTGGCCGTCTCCTTCTTCTTCGGCCCGAGGTTGGCGAAGTACCGCAGCAGGGCGTTCTTGTCCCCGGGGTCGGTCTCGTTCAGCCACGGGATCATAGATTCGCCGCAGGGGGCGCAGAACCGGCCGGTGAACCGGTCCTCGTTGACGGTGGAGTACAGCCCCATCTCGAGCCCGGCGTAGAGCCGGACGAGTTTGACGAGGTCGAACCCCGTGAGGTCGCGGGCGTCGGCGTGGCAGTGGAGCCCGCACTCCGGCGAGACCCGGGCCTGGGCGGTGAGCAGGGCCGCGGCGAGGTCGCCGAGCTGCTCCTCGAGCTTGGTGCCGCCGGCGGGGGCGGTGCAGACCTCGAACCCGGTCGACGGCAGCGACCCGTCGTGGACCACGGCCATGCCCCACCGCGCGACCACGGGGTCGATGACTCCCCCCGCGGCCCGCGCCGTGTTCGCGACCTCGACCTCGAGGCTGGCGAGGCGGGTGAGCGGCACCCGGTCGCACTTCTTCCCGTCCTTGTGGAACGTGGGCTCTTGTCGCCGGACGAACATGACGCCGGTTGGCGTGCGGCGGACCTCCGGCTCCGGCTCTTCCTCCTCCTCGTCGTCGTCGTCGGAGCAGCCGCACGCGTTGCAGCCCGAGCCGCAGCAGCGGTCGCAGCTCGGGCAGATGTAGTCTTGGTTTCGTCGCCGCGAGCAGTTGTCACAGACCCAGCACCCGCAGCCGCAGCAGCCGTTGATGCACTCGTCGCAGTTGCTGCAGAGCCCGTCGTCCGCCGCGTTCTCGCACGCCGGGCAGATCGGGCGCGGGGCGGCGGCGGGCTCGTCCGGCGTGGCGGCGGGGTCGGAGCCGCTCGTTTGGGTCGCCGGGTCCGGCAGGTCCGGACCCGGCTCGTGCGGTTCGACGTTGACGCGGGGCATGTGGGGCTCCAACGGGGCCTGGGTCGGGTCCGCGGGCGTCACGGTGACGCGGCGCGACGTGGCTCGTGACTCGATTCGGGTGCTGGTGATCCGGGGCGGCGGGCCCGTGAAGATGCCGGCGGGCACGCCGGTGACGTTTAGGTGGTTGAGCAGGATCTTGCTATCGAGCTGCGTGGCCATCGCGTGCGCCACGATTCGGAGCGCTTCGGCTGCCGCTGCGTCGTAGCTGAGGCCGATGCGGGGGTTGTCGGGCACGTTACTCCTCCTCGGGTCACGCGAGCGACGTGGCCCCGTCGGGCCACACCACGACGCACGGGACGCGGCGGGTGCGGCACAGGTTGACCGTGTGCCACGTCCCGCCGCGGGGCTGCGGGGTCGGCTCGAGCGGGCACGCGAGCACCAGGTCCGACCCAGCGACGATGTCGGCGTTGCGCTCGAGGTACGGCTTCGGCGCCAGCACCTCGTCGCCGCTGCGGTACACCCGCAGCACCGGGTCGAGCGGCGGGTGGACGGTGACCCGGGCCGACGTGAGGTCGCGGACGGCGGTGTGGAACGCCGCGTCGCCGCCGCAGCAGTCGCCGTGCCGCGCGGCCGTGGGTCCGAGGGCCGCGACGAGCGCCCGCAGCCGGTTCAGCTGCGGCGGGGTCAGCCCCTGCCGGGTGCCGGTGAAGCCGAGGGTCAGGGTGTGGCGCACGGCGCGGGGTCCGGGGTGGTGGTGGCGGGGAGGGGGGCGGGGGCCAGGTCGGCGAAGCAGGGGAGCTGGTTGAGCGCCGCGACGAACGCGTCGTGGGGCCACGCGTGGCCCGCGTACACGCACGGCGTTGCCAGGAAGTCGTGCTCCCGCTGCACCCGCTGCAGGTCGGCCCACGTCATGCCGGCCGGCGGCTCGCCCACGGCGCGGTTGACCTGGTCGTACTTCTCGGGCTCCTTCCAGCCTTGCACCACGAACACGCCCTTGCCCTCGAGGGCGGCGGCGTAGTTCGCGTCGGGCAGGATCAGGCCCACGGCGCACCTCTTCCCCGTGCTCGTGCGGTAGCGGCACGCCACGCGGCCGTCGGGCTCCTTCTCCACCGCGGGGAACCCGCCGGCGAGCGACGTGGCGACGAGCAGGTCGCGGTACTCGAGTTTGGTCACGGGGTGGTCTCCGCGGGGGTTGTGGTTGGCGTCATGTTGTGGAAGCAGTCCAGGGCGAGCAGGCTGGCGACGAACTGGGCGTGCGGCCACGGCTTCCCCGCTTTGAGGCAGGCGTCGGCGTGGGTGTCGTGCCGGGTCTGGATGATTCGCAGCTCGGTTGCCGTGATCCCGTCCGGCAGTTCGATGGCGGCCAGCACGACTTCGCTGTACGCCGGCTTGTTCTCCATCACCGGGTCGTACTTCTCGTCCGGGATGAGCAGCCCCGCGGCGCACCGCCGCCCGTTCGGCGAGCGGTAGTCGCAGGCCACCTGGGTCTTGAAGAACGCTTCCGTGTCCTCCGGCACGACGTGCGCGCTCGGGAACCCGCCGCTGGCGGACGTCGCGACTAGCAGGTCGAGGTACTCGAGCTTGGTCATCAGCAACTCCCGTGGGTGTTTTCCTGTCCCTCCCCCGCCCGCCCGGTCGGGGGCGGGCCTTCCCGTCCCGCGGCGCGGCCGCCGCACCATGGCGGTGTCCCGCGGAGCCGCGCAGCGCCATGCCCCCGTTCCCGATCGAGCCCGTGCTGGACGACAAGACGGGCCGCCCCACGTTCCGGGGCGCGGCCCGCGCCCGCGCCCGGGGCGAAGACCGCCCGGACCTGGTCGCCGGCCGGGCGAAGCTGACCGCGCGGACGCTGGACCTGCTCGAGAAGGTGATGGCGGTGATCGTCGCCGGCGGCGGCGAGCGGGAGGTCGCGGCGGAGCTGAAGCTGTCCCGCGCCCGCGCGGCCGAGCTGGTGGACGAGGCGCTGACCCGGCGGTTCGTCGACGTGGAGCAGGAGAAGGAGCGGACGCGCACCGTCATTCTGGCCCGCTTGGACGCCATGATCCGCGGCCTGTGGCACCGCCGCGACGAGCCGTACGTGGTGAAGGTGCTGATCGAGCTGGAGGACCGCCGGGCGAAGCTGCTGGGCCTCGACGCGCCGGTGGAGACCAAGGCCCACGTAACGGTGGACGTGCCCGATGCCGAGTTGCTCGCCCGCGCCGCCGCCTTCGGGATCGCCCTCGGAGCCGGCGCCGTTGTCGCCGGGGGCGGGGTCGCCGCCGTCGCCGGTGCCCCCGCCTTCGCGGCGGGAGCAAGCGCCTGCGGGGCCGCAGGCCCCACCCTCGCCGAGCTGCACGCCGCCCCCGGGCCCGCTGCCGCCGAGCCGGGGGTTGATCCCGGTGGGGGACCGGCTGGAGTTGGCGAAGGCGATTCAGGAGTATGAGCGGGTCGCGACCGCGGCGAGCCGGCGGGGCGTGCTGGACTACCTGCAGTTTGTGACGATCGACTCGCGGCCCGACCCGGTGCCGTACCGCCGGATTGCCGAGCCCTGGCAGTGGGCCCTCGCCCGCACCTTGGCCCCGCCGCTGGAGCAGGTGTCCGGCGTGCGGCGGGACTACGCCGGGCACCGGCGGTTCTGGCTCGAGTTCCCCCGCGGCCACGACAAGTCGTCCGGCGTCGGCCGGCTGTGCAACTGGCTGCTGGCGTTTTCCCCGCGCCGCAACGTGCGGATCCAGGTGGCCGCGGCCGACCGCGGGCAGGCGGGCCAGCTGGCCGACTTCATGGCGGCGGAGCTGCGGCTGAACCCGTGGCTCGCGGCCCGCGTCCGCCCGCACCGGCTTGAGATCCGCAGCCTGGTGAACGACTCGGTCCTCGAGATCCTCGCGGCCGACGCGGCCGGCTCGTTCGGCAGCAAGCCCGACGTGCTGGTGTGCGACGAGCTAACCCACTGGCCCAAGTCGGACCTGTGGGACGCGCTGTACTCCGGCATGGAGAAGCGGCAGGACAGCGTCGTCGTCGTCATCACGAACAGCGGGATCAAGGGCACGTGGCAGGAGGACGTGCTCGAGATGGCGCGGGCGCACCCGAAGTCGTGGCTGGTGTACCAGGCGCCGGGGCCGCTCGCGAGCTGGATGAGCGCGGAGAAGGTGGCCGAGCTGGCGGCGGGCCTCCCCGCGGCCCTGGCCCGGCGGGTGCTGTACAACCGGTGGGTCGACCCGGGCGAGGGGTGCGGCCTGTGCACCCGGGAGGAGGCCGGGGCGTGCGTCGACTCGACCCTCGCCCGCGCCCTGGGTCGCGCGCCGAACTCCGACCTGGTGTACGTGGCGAGCGTGGACTACGGGCTGGTGAAGGACCGCACGGTGCTGTGCGTCACGCACCTGGACGAGCGCGACCGGGTGGTGGTGGACCGGATGGACGTGTGGCAGGGGGCGAAGGGGAACCCGGTGCACGCGGACGACGTGCAGCTGTGGATGGAGCAGGCGTACGACGCGTTCCGGTGCGACTTCGTCGTGGACCCGGCGCAGCTCGAGCCGGTGATCCAGCGGCTGTACCACCTGCCGGTGCACCGGTTCGAGTACCGCGGCGGCAAGACGAACTACCTGGCGGCGAGCCACCTGCTGAGCCTGATCCGGTCCCGCCGCGTCGCCTGGCACCCGGGGTGCGGCGAGGTGTTGGACCGCCGGGGCAAGCCGCACGGGCTGGCCGACGAGATGGCCGAGGTGGTGACTCGCCCCACGAGCTACGGGTGGCGGATCGACCACGAGTCGGGCCGGCACGACGACCGGGTCGTCGCGCTGATGATGGCGGCGTACCGGCTGGGCGACGTGGGCCGCAAGGTCGGCGTCGTGCAGCTCGGCGAGCGGTGGTTCTAGCCGCCCGGCGGCTACTTGATGCCGCCGCTCGGCCCGTGGCGGCTGCGGTCCAGCTCGTACTGCTCCTCGTCCGTCGGCGGCGGCGGCGCGGCGTGGGGCGTGACGGAGAGCCAGTTGCCGCTGTCGTATTGTTCCAGCAGCGCTTCCTGGGCCTTGATGACGCGCTCCTCGTCGTGGGGCGCGGCCTCGTCGTACTCCTCGTCGAGCGCCTCGTGTACCTTGAGCAGCCGGCGGTCGCTGTCGGCGAGCTGGGATCGCACCGTTTCCAGTTGCGCCTCGAGCGCGGCGATGCGGGTCACGTCGTCCGGGTTCCGGGCGGCGAGCTTCAGCGCCGCGATCTCTTCCCGCTGTTTCAGCGACAGGTTTTCGAGGCCGAGCACCCTGGTCTCCAGGTTGGCGGCCCGCCGCCACTCGTTGTCGGCCCGCTGGGCTTCGGCGAGGTACTTCTGCTCGAGCATGGCGACCAGGTCTTCGGGGCTGGTTGGCGTGGTCATTCGGGGTACTCCGGGGCGAGGCCGAGGCGGCGGTCGAGTTCGCGCAGCCCGTCGCGGATCAGCCGCGTGGCCGCGTGGCTGCCGCTCGTGCCGCCGTGCCAGGCGACGGCGCCGAGCCCGGCGAGGGTGGCGCACGCGCCCCACACGGCGGCCGTGACGAGCAGCGTCGCGGCGAGCGCCGCGATGCCGACGAGGATGCCGACGACGGCGAGCAGGCCGACGCCGGCCCGCATCAGGAATACGACGCCGTCGGTCGTGGCGGTGAGCGCGGTCCGCGCCCCGCGGGTGATCGTGCTTCGGGTCACGTGGGCCTCCGGTTGGCGTGGGGTGTTTCGTTTTGCCCGGCCCGGAGCAGCGCGTCCGACAGGGCGCGGCGGGCGGCGGCGGAGGTGGCCCATCTCGTCGTGTAGGGGGCGACGTTCGCGGGGATCAGCCGCAGGATCGCTCGGGGCAATCCAGCGGGACCGGCCCCGTGCTCGTGTTCCGACAGCCACCCGAACCGGTAGCCGTCCTCCGGCGGACCGTAGTCGTTCGGCTCCCGGTCCGTCACCTCGACCGTCTCCACCGGGTGGCCCCGCAGCACGGCGACGAACGCGGGGGTGGGGCCGGACAGGCGGCCGGTGCCGTTTGTCCGGCGGTCGCCGCCGCAGTCAGGGCAGCCGATTTCGACGTGCGACTCGCCCGCGTCCCATGCGAGCGAGTAATGGTCTACCTCGACCGTCTGTACGCCGCTCCCCTCGCACCTGACGCACGCCCGCTCGCCCCAGAACGCCGCGAGGGGGCCGCGGAGGGTGTGGACGAAGCCGCGGCGGAAGATGGCGGTGATCGACACGCCTTCGCGGCGGGCGTCGGGGAACGCGGTTGGTTCCAGGTCGCGGTAGTTGATCTCCCGCCCGTGCCAGCGGTGACCCCACTCAATGAACAACTCCCGCTCTCGTCGCCGCAGGGCGTCAGCCTTGCAATCGGGGTAGTGCGACTCGGGGGCGTCTGGGCACCACCACGACGTTCCGCCGTCGGCCGACCGGTCGCAGGCCGTGCCCAGCTTCGCCAGCTCGCACTGCACTTGAATGAACTCCGCCCGCGCCGCGTACCCGTTCGACACGCTCCCGGTGCCGCGGCAGATGCACACCACGTCGCACGGGCCGTCCGGCCGAATGCTCGGGCACTCCACCGTGCCGGCGTGCTCGTCCAACCAGTCCGCGTACACCAGCCGGGACAAGTCCCGGTCCGGCTCGGCGAGGATCGCGGCGCGGAACGCGGCTTCGTCGGTCATCGGCGGCTCTCGTTGTGTCGCAGGGTCAGCAGCACGAGGGGGTGCGCCAGCAGCACGAGGGCCGCGTGCAGCGCGACGAGGGTGGTCACGGGCGGGGCTCGGTGGGTTGGGCGGGACGAAGGGCCGGCTGTCGAACGTCGGGGCCAGCCGGCGCACCCCTGGGTTAGTGTCGTGCTCCCGTGATTGGCTTGTGGCTCACGGGAAGGCCGCGCTGGTCATGGCCGTGGCCGCACCTCCGGGTACGGTCGCTGGTCTACGCCGCGGCCCCGCCAGCCCGGTACAACGTGGGGCGACTTCGCCTCCTCCGCGGCGTTTGTCCTGTGCGTCAGAACGCGATCTGCTCGCCGCTGGCCTGCGGCTGCCGGCCCGCGGCCCGGGTCCCGGTGCCGGTGCCCGCCGGCGGTGTGGTCGCGGCCTTGGACCCGCGGCCGAACTGCCGGCTCGCCGCGGCGACGGCCGACGTGTCGGCCTGGGGGACGAACACCTGGCCGGCGAGCAGGGCGAACTCCCACCGCTCGACGACGCGGCCCTGGTACGTCTCGTGGGTGCACGTCAGCGGCACCTCGACGCCGGCCAGCTCCTGCGGCCCGTCGGCCGCGAGCGGCTCGAACCCGTCGTGCGTGTACCCCAGCAGGTCGAGCTCGGCCCAGATGCGGTTGGCCGTGTTCTCCGTCACGGTGCGCATCACGGTCCGCTCGGTGCCGGCGCCCTCGGGCGACACCTCGCCGCCCGGGGTGTACTTCCCAGCGATCGTGGCCGTGAACACGATCATCAGGTTGTGGTTGCTCGAGCTGCCGAGCCGGGTCGCCTTGATCTTGGCCAGGTAGCGGCCGGGGGACATCGCCATGACGAAACTCCGTAACTGGGGTGAGTGGGAAGGGTGAAACTGGGTGTGGGTGGGTTTGTCTGGTCGCCCGCCCCCGCCCACCCGGTCGGGGGTCGGCCTTGTCTTTCGGGTGGCCGCGCGGCCCGGGTCAGCCGTCGATGACCAGCCACGCGTCGACCGGGGTGAACTCGTCGGTGGCCCAGTCGCCGTGCTGCAGGTAGCCGTTCATGGCGAGGAGGCGCAGCTTTCCGTTGTCGACTACCACGAGGTACGGGTCGCCGCCGGTCAGCACCACTTCGCCGGGGGTGCAGTCGAGCAGCTTCTTCGTCGGCCTGGTCGGCTTGCTGCGGGTGAACTTGATTGACATCGCGTCTTCTCCTTGGCCCCCGAGGGGGCGGTATGGGTTCCCTTGGGCGGGTCCCCGGGGGCGAAAGTCGCTTTGAAGCGCGGGCGGTTTCGGGACTTCGGTCAAGCCGTTGCTCTCACGTTTCCTGATCGCTAACTCTCGCTGCCGTAGCGAGTTGCGGCGTTGCTCGCCGCGGGGTAAGGCCGAAGGCGGCCCGATCGCCGGTTGCTTACGCGGGGCGGCGGTAGTCGCCGCGGGTCTCGCGCGGCGTTTTCCCGCACCCTCGGCGTCTTCGCCTTTCGTGTTTGTGCATGGCGTCCGAGTCTGCGAGGGCGCCGGGCACCGTCTTCGTCCCCCTGCACGCCGGCTGTTGGGCTGGAGGGAGGGTGCCGGGAACCGTAGGTTCCTGGCATAAGGGGAGCATTTGTAGGCTCGCCGCCCCGGTGGGTGTGACGGGGCCCGGCGGCTCGTTGCGTGGGGGTGTTGCCTTACGCGGAGCCGGCACCGCTCGCCTTCGTGGCGACGGCGGCCAGCGCCTGCTCGCAGGTGAAGTGGTCCGTCTCGACGACGCCCGGCTGCTGGGGCCCGTGGGGCTGGCACACGCCCAGGGCTTTGTCGAGCCACTGCCGCAGGGTCGCGGCCGCCGGCGAGTCGGGGGCGACCGAGATGGCGGTGATGCTGCCGAGCTGGTTGGGGAACAGTACGACGTGGTGCAGCTTGTCGACGATGAGGTCTGTGGCGGGGTCGGGTGCGGCTTCGCCGTTCGGTTGGCGGATTCGCCAGACGTCGCTGTTGCCGGGCCAGCTGATGCGGATGACGATGCCGGCCTTGGTGACGCACACCGTGCACTCGTCGTCTTCGTGCTTCTCGACGACGTGGGCCTCGGCGAACGGCTCGCCGGTGACCCGCTGGTACGCCTGCTCCCAGGTGACGTGGCCGTCTGTGCCGGGCGTGGCGTCGTCTTCTTCCCAGAGCCGCTCGCACTCGACGCGGCGGTCGCCGATCTGGATGACGCGGGTCTTCGTGGGCACGGCGGGCTCCTTGCGGGGTGGGCGGACACACACACTGGCCCTGCCTTCTCCCCCTCACCCGGTGGGGAGGGGGCTTTCGGGGGCGACGAGCACGTGGCCGGCCGGGCATGTCCACTCCCGCGTCGGCCAGGCCGGGCTGCCGCCGACCGGGCCGGGCGTCATCGCCGGGCCGCAGGCGTGGCACCCGGGTGGCGGCGTGGGGTGTTTCTGGAGCACCGTCTGGCCGCAGGCGCAGCGGAACGCGGACATGATCGCGTCCGGGCAGAGGTAAGACGGCTGTTGCCCGGTGTGCGTCATCGGCGGGCCGCAGCGGCCGCAGCGTCGTGGTGGCATGGTGGCCTCGGGTGGTGGGGTGGCGGGTCAGCCGCCCAGCGCGTCGGCGGCGCAGCGGGTGTGCTCGGCGATCCAGTTGCTCGCCCGCGCCCCGGGCACGTAGGCGTCGAGCGCGTCGGTGGCCCGGCGCAGCACGTCGGCCGCCTCGGGGATGAACGCGACCCGGCGGGCGAAGGCGGCGGTCGCACACGTGGCGACGACGACGGGGTTCGCCGGCACGTGCCCGCTGGCGTCGAGCTGCACGACGAAGTACCCGCCGTCGCCGGCGGCGATGACGCCGAGCCGGGGCTGCGGCCGGCGGCGGGCGGGCGGCGGCTCGGCGGGCCGGCGGGTCCAGGTGGGAAGCGTCGGGGTCATGGCGGCCTCGTAACGGGATGGGGTGGGGGACCGGGTCTTCGCGGGGCGCGGCCGCGGGGCGCGGCCGCAGGCCGCGCGCGGCGGGGCCGCCGCAGGCGGCCCACGCCGTGGGGCAAACGCTTTGGGCTGTCGTGGGGCGCGGCCGTAGCGGAACGGAGTGTCGTAACTCGGCTCTGCGAGTTACGACCGGAGTGCAGCGGAGGTCGCGGCCCGGGACTGCCGTCGACGTTGGCGGGGCGTCGCCGGCGGGGCGGGCTGGTGCCCCGGCGGGGGCCCGGGGGGATGAAGGGTGCGACGAAGTATAACCGGGGACCCGGCACACGGGCCAGGCCCCCGGTCTACCCACCGACTACGCAACCGCCGGTTCCGGGGCAGCCGGCTCCGCCAGCGGCTTGCGGTTCTTCCGCCGCGGGCGGCCGTGGGACCAGCGGTGCTGGATGGTGCCGGTGCCGGCCCGGAAGACCTGGCAGGTGCCGTACTCCGGCTCGCCGTCGCCGTGCCACGCCTCGAAGTGGATGGTGGCGGTGGTCCGCAGGCCGTCGTGCTCCCAGACGACCGACGCCGGGTAGTGCATCTCGCTGAGGGTGTCGGCGACCCGCTCCACGTCGGCCCGCAGGTCCGGGTCGGCGTCGAGCCCCTCCTCCTGCCGCCGCTGGGCGAGCCGCTCCTTCGCGGCGGCCACGGCCCGGGTGAGCTCGGCCCGCAGCTGCGGGGGCAGGCCCTCCCGCCACTGGAAGCCGGAGGCGGTGACGACGCCGAGCTCCCGCTTCAGGTCGGCGGTGAGGCGGGCGAGCCGGTCGTGCCACTCGCAGGGCCGCTCCTCGTCGGCCCGGTGCTGGGCGGCGAGCCTGACCCAGCGGGCGGTGCGGGCGGCGTAGTCCCGCAGGGTCCGCTCCTCGGCGTTGCCCACCCGCTCGAGCAGGGTGAGGTAGCGCATCGCGATCCGCCAGGCGTCGGGCGAGAAGTCGGGCCGGTCGGCCGACCCCTTGCCGCGGGGGGCGACCACCGTCGCCGTCTCCCAGCGGGCCGGGTCCTCGCCGGCCGAGCCGACGACGACGGGCTTGCGGGCGAGCCGGGCCGGGGTGCCGTGTGGCGTGTCCTTCTGGGCCCGCCAGTCCGTCGCCGGCGGGAGCCAGTCCCGCTCGAGGTCGTTGAAGGCCGGCTCCTTCATGTCGACCCAGGCGTCCGGCTCGGTGTAGCCCCGCTCCAGCCGCGTCGGGTCGTCGAGCTGCCAGCCGGCGGGCGTGGGGTCGTCGTCGGTCCGCGACTGCCGGTCGCCGCGGAGCGGGGCGAGGAACGCCTTGTCCTGGCACCAGCGGTCGGCGCTCGTGTCGTAGAGGGCTGAGATCTCGAACTCCTGGGGGCGGAGGGAGCCGTCGTCCCCGTCGCCGTACGCGGGGAACATCAGCCGGTCGAACTCGGCCCCGTCGAGCTCCTGGTCGGGGCCGTGCCCGCTGGCCCGCCGGCTGCTGAACGCGGCGGCGAGGGCCGGGCGGACGTTGGGGTGCGAGAGGTAGAGGGCGAGCCGGGTCGCCGTCTCGGGGTAGAGCCACGGCTCGGACCGGAGCCGGTCGAGGTAGCGGACGCCCTCGGTGTCGTCGCCGACCACGGTGAGCCAGAGGGGCTCGCTGCCGTCCTTCGGCTGCACCAGCGGCACCGGCTCGACGTCCGAGTCGGCGGCGTCGGCGACCCACCGGTCGTACTGGGCCAGGCTGGTGAAGCAGAGCGTCTTGACGACCTGGGCGAAGGCGTCGACCGGCTGGCGGAAGCGGCCGACCACCTGGCCCCGCTTGAGCCCGGCGATGGTGCTCACCATGAGCCCGTTGAACGGGCCGAACGGGATGACGGTCTGGCTCACGGGGACGCCGCTCAGGCGCCCTACGAACGCGAAGTCGACGTCGGCGTTGGAAACGCCGGGGATAACGCGGTTGTGGACCCGGGCGAGCGGCTCCCGGACCGGCTTCGGCATGGCCACGGGGCGGACAACCTGGCCCGTCTTGAGGTAGAACACCGGCCGCGGGTCTCTTCTGACCCGGCCGGCCTGGGGCTTGACACCCGACTCAACCTGGGACAGAGTGGTGACGCTGCTCTGCATGAGAGACTCCTCATGTGGGGTGGCCGCTGGCCGGGTACTGCAATACCCGGCCAGCATCGTTACTCGGGTCGCGACACGCGACGGGAGTGGAAGGGTGAGTTGGGCCGTTGTGTGTCGTCTCCCCCTCACCCGGTGGGGAGGCGGCATTGCCTTCGGGCCCCGCGCCGTGGGCGAAGTCGCCCCTGGTGCGCGCCCGCCTCGTGGGCTTCGGTCTGACGCGTAGCCGACCTACGCCGCAGGCGCAAACGCCGTAGGCGTAGGGGTTTGCTGCGTGTCTGCCGCCCCTGCCCGCCCGGTGCGGGGCCGGCTTGTCGGTTGCTTGCGCGGGGTGCGTGGGGAGAGAAGAGGCCGGGCGAGAACACCTGGCCCCTTCTTCTCCCCCTGTCCGCCCGGCGTGTCACTCGAACGCCCGGGTGTAGCGCTCGGCCTCGCACCAGCTGCACCACGTCCCGTCGCACGGCAGGCCGCACATGCAGCACTCGTCGGGCAGCTCGGCGTCGACCTCGCCCTGCGTCTTGCCCGGCAGCACGCACTCGCGGCAGATGTACTCGTCCCAGGGCAGGCAGACCCCGCACCGGCAGCACGCCCCGGTCATCTCGTCGACCGGCTCGGCGAACCCCGCGAACCCCTCCGCGGCCCAGCCCTCGTAGCGGACCAGGTTGGCCGCCGGCACCACGGCCGTGTCGGCGACCGCGACCTTGACGCAGCTGAAGCACTTGCAGTTCGTATGGCGCATGACTCGACTCCTGTGGGTCGCAGCGACGAGCGAAGAGACTTCTTCGCTTCTGTCTTCGCTGCAATTTCCACAGAACTTGCCACGATCCGGAGGGAGGGCGGCAATGCCCTTAGACGAGCCGTTAGTCCAACGGAAGTCGCGGGCGTCGCGCTCTGGCGACGTTCGCGACTTCGTTGGGACTACACGCGTCGTCTTGGGCTTGCCACCCGACCGACGGATCGTAAGGCGGCACGCGCGCCAGTTGGGCCGCGATCCGTGTCCCGATGGCTTTGCATCGGGGCGCGGATCGACCGCCCTGCTCGCGCGTGTCCGCCGATATGAGGAGATCAAATTGCTACACGGGGGTGTCCGAGGGACCTGACATGGTCCCTCGGGCCGACGAGTTAGCACGAGTCGAGCGCGGCGCGGCTTTGCGCGCCGCAGCCGCGCTCCACTCCAGCGCGGCGTGTATTCCGGAGGGTCGGGCGAGCGCAGCGAGCGACCCGACGGACGGGGCCGCGGCTCTGCGCGGCCCGCCTTGCAACCCCGCGGTCGCTACCAGGCCGCCGTCGCCCGCTGCGAAGCGCGCTTTGGCGCTTCGCAGCGGGCGACGATGGGCGGCGTGCGGGAGCCGCGGGTGCGCATGGCGTGCGCGGCTCTGCGCGCACGCCGGGCGCCGGCTTTGCCCGCCGCCGCGTTGCCCGGCCGTCGCCCGGCTCGGCCCGTAGCCCCGAGCACCCCGCGGGCAGGGGAAAGCGAGGCGCTCAGCGCCGAGCCGCCGGTCAGGCCGCAACACGCGCCGCCGCGACGACGCGACTCCGCCTCACGACAGCCCACCGGCTCGGCGTGGGCCGGGGCCGCAGCGGAACGGCGGCCGCGACTCGCAGAGCCGAGTCGCGGCCAGAGTGAAGCGGAGGGCGCGGCCCGTGGCGAGCGACCAGGCGAAAGCAGCGGCCTCCGCCGCCCCGCGACCGCGTCGTCGCCGGTGCCGCGTGACGCGCGCATGCGGGCGTGGCCGAGCGCAGCGAGGTAGGCGGACCGAGCGTAGCGAGGGGAGTGCGGCCGGTCAGGCCCACGCCCTCCGCCGCCCAGGCGCCTCGCTCCGCCCATGCGCCCCGACACCAGTCACGCGGAGCGGCGGGGGCGCCGGGGGCGGCAGCCCCCGCCGGAGCGGCGCAGCCGCGACCCGTACCAGCGACGCGACGCACGACGCGAGACGCGACGGGAAGGCGAGCGCGGCAAACCCCGGCGACCCGCACCCCCTCCCCCGGGTCGGAATCAACGGTTCCGGTGGCGGTCTTCGGGTGGTGGGGGAACCCCTTTTGGCGCGGCGCCCGTCCCGCGACTTCGCTCAAACGTCGGCTATTGACACGCCCCCGTCCCTCCCCTACGATTCCGCCATGCGCCACATCTTTCCGCTCGTTGCCTTGTTCGCCGCCGGCTGCGTCCCGGGTCCGGCGGCCCCGCCCCGGCCGTGGTACGAGGCCCCTGGTGTCCCGGGGGCGCCCGTGCCCGTGGGCGACGGCGAGCCGCTGGCCGCGGCCTGGGCCGACGGCACGTACGACGCGAGGTACGCCGGCCGGTGGGTCGAGTCGCCGGGCCGGTGGGGCGCGGGTGAGGCGGTCCGGCTGGGTCCCGAGGGCGGGTACGGCTCGGCCGCCGGCCCCGTGGTCCGTCACGGGCGGTCCGCCGCATCTCGCGTCGAGGTGGCGTTCGTGTTCGCCCGGCCGGCGGACCACCCCGGCCCCGTGGTCGCGACCGCCGCCGAGCAGCGGGTGTTCCTGTCCGAGGCCGGGGCCGAGGCGCACGTGGCGAGGTTCCCCGTCGTCCGCGTCGTGGGGTACGTGCTCCCCGCGGCCGACTGTCCGCGGATCGGGCTGGCGCCCGGTCCCACGGTGGTGGGCTGCCGCGTGGTCAGGTAGCGTCGTACGTGAACTCGCCGACGGCGATGGCCTCGATGGTGCCTACGTCGTTCACCCGCGACTCGCCGATTCGGATCGTGTTCGCCGTGACGAGGGCGAGCGGAACGGTCCACCGGACGCCGTCGACCCGTGGCGTGTGCACCGGCCCGAACCGCAGGCCGACCAGGTTGCGCCACAGGTGCTGCGCCGTGTAGCCAACGCGCCCCGTCAGGTGTCCCGTTACGACCGCTTTGTGGCCCCATTCCCACGCGTCCGGCAGTTCTCGCCGCACGTCGATCCGCCACCCGACGCACTCCCGCAGCTCGCGGTTCGTGACCGGGTCGGCGTGCCCGTCCGGCCACGGCAGTTTCCCCGCCCGCAGGCGGGCTGCTTCTTCTGGCCGGTCGTGCTCGTCGAGCCAGTCGGCGTAGACCAGCCGCGCCGTCTCGTTGTCCGGGAACGCGACGACCGCCGCGATCAGCGCGTCTTCGTTACTCATCGCCCGGCTCCCCCGCGGCTCGTGTCCCGTCTACGTCGCCGGCGTCGATCTCGTGGATGGCGTCCAGCACGGCGACCAGCGCCTCGCACTTCCCCTCGGCCAGCAGCCGCATGACGGCGCACATGATGCCCGTGGCGACCCCGCCGGGGGTGGCCTGCATCGCCTCGTTTCGCAGCAGCGTCGTGGCCAGCAGCTGGAGGTCGGCCCCGATCCGGTCCAGCGCCCCGTCTCCCATTGCCACGGCGAACGCGGTTCCGGCGTTCATTCGGCCCCCTCGGTTGGTGTATTCCCCTCCCCCTCCGCCCGCCGGTCGGGGGTGGGCTTTCTTCTCCCCTTGCCCGCCGCCGGCCCTTTCCGCCCACACTGGCCCGGATGGGGACGCCGCTCGCCGCCTTCTGGCAGTTCGTTCGCCGCGCCGCCGCCCGGCCGCGCGCCGGTGGCGGGTCCGCGCTCCCGCCGTGGCTCGCGACGGGCACCCCGGGGTCGCCGCTGGCCGGCGGGTGGACGGACAACCGGTTCGAGCAGGTGCGGCACTTCCGCCACTGGGTGTACGTCGCGGTCGACCGCGTGGCGAGCAAGGTGGCGCAGGCGATGCCGAACGTGTCGGTCGCCCGCGACGCCGCGGACCCGGCGGCCGCGGCCGTGGGGCTGCGGCCCGAGCGGATGGTGCCGCCGCACCTGCGGGCGAAGGCGCTGGTCCCGCTCCAGCTGCACGAGGAGCTGGAGCCGGTCGGGCAGGACCACCCGCTGGTGGCGCTGCTCCGCGGGGCGAACCCGGTGGATACCGGGTACGACCTCTGGTACGAGACGGTGATGTACCTGCTGCTGACCGGCAGCGCGTACTGGTGGCTGCCGCAGAACAAGGCCGGGCTGCCGGAGAGCGTGTGGGTGATCCCCAGCCACTGGGTGTGGCCGCAGCCGGGGAAGGACCGGGTCGTCGGCAGCTACCAGCTGCGGCCCGTGGAGGGCAGCTACACCGGCGTGACGATCCCGGCGGAGGACGTGGTCCACTTCCGGAAGAAGTCCCCCGTGTCGAAGGTGGACGGGTACAGCCCGCAGTCGGCCGTGTCCCGGTGGGTCGACGCGGCCGAGTCGGTGGACATGACCCGGTGGCACGTGTTCCGCAACGGGCCGATGCCGCAGCTGAAGGTGGAGTTCGCCGAGCTGAACCCGTCGGACGCGCTGCTCGACCGGATCGAGGCCCGGATCGCGGCGCGGTACGGCGGGGAGCACAACGCCGGGCGGCCGATGCTGGTCCCGGCCGGGGCGAAGGTGGCGCCGCTGTGGGTGACCCCGCGGGAGCTCGACTTCCGCAGCTCCTTCGACCAGCTCCGGGACTCCATCCTGGCCGCCTTCGCGGTGCCGGCGGTCGTCGCGGGCATCACGAAGAACATGACCTACGGCTCGGTGCTGGCGGCCCAGGCCGGGTTCTGCCAGTTCGCCGTCAACCCGCTGCTGTCGTTCCTCGGCCAGGCGATCACCGAGCAGGTGGCGGCTCGGTACGACGACCGGCTGCGGGTGTGGTGGGCCGACCAGACGCCGGACGACCCGGCGGTGCGGGTGCGGGACCTGGAGTTCCAGGCCCGCGCCGGCGCCTTGACCCCGAACGAGGTCCGGGCCGAGTTCGGCCGCAAGCCGCTCGCCGGGCTCGACGCCCCCCTGGCCCCGATGAACGCCGCCGCCCCGGCCGGGGAGCCGTCCGAGAAGGCCCTGCGCCGGGCGTGGCGGCGGGCGCGCAACCGGGCCGACGCCCGCGACCACGAGGAGTAGCCCCATGCCGTCGCTCACCCAGTCCCACGTGACCGTCACCGGCGCGGCCGACGAGGTCGTGGCCGCCGCCGACGCCGCGGCCTTTACGGGCGTCGGCGTCCGCGTCCTGGCCCTGTCGGCCAACGACGCGGCCGTGTGGCTCGGGTTCTCGAGCGGCGTGTCCGACTCGAACGGGTGGGAGCTGGAGGCGGGGAAGGAGCACTTCGTCAGCGCCCACGAGCTGCGGCTCGGCGGGGCGCTGTACGCGTACGCCGCGTCGGGCGCCCAGACCCTCGTGAAGCGGGTGATCGGCTGATGTACCCCCACGGCTTGTTCCCCACCCCCGCCGGCCCGTTTGCCTCCTTCTCGGGTGGCGCGGCGTCTCCGTCGCTCACCGGCTCCACGCCGACCCTGATCGCCACGTCTCGTCCCGGGTCGTGGTATTCGCCGTTGACCGACCAGGCCGCGAGCGTCACCTACGTCAGCAGCGGCGGGTTCACCGAAACGGGGAGCGGCAGTGCGACCTACGGGCCGGGCGAATCGCTCGCCGTGGCACTTCCGGCCGCGACCAACGTCAGCCGCACGTTTAAATCCGCCGTCACGCCGCTGGCGGTGTGGTGCGTGGTCGATTTCCGCGTCACGACGTGGAGCGGGTCCGCGACCGAAGATTCGGTGATGGCCGGGTTGTTCAGCGCGGCGGGGACGTGGCACGTCTGCGGCGGCGTGAACAAGGCGACCTCGAAAGCGTTCGTGGAGGTCCGGACGGCGGGCGGCACGACGACGCGGACGAACATCGCCGGCACCGCCACGCTGGCGGACGGCGACTACTACCGCGTGGTGCTGATCGGCGGCGTCGGCACCGGCGGCAGCCCGTCTGACGGCTGTTGGGTGCAGGTGTACCGGAGCACTGACGGGTCGACGTGGACGCAGTTGACGAACCGGCTGTCTGTGGAAGTGGACGTCCGGGTTGCGGCGACGCTGGCCGCCGGCAGCTACGGGCTGCGGGTGACGATGGAGCACAGCTCGGCCGGTACCCGGACGACGACGCTCGCCGGCCCGTTCACGGCGGGGTACTACGGCGGGAGTGGCGTTCAGAATTTGTCGTTCGTGTTGGACGACCGCGGCGAGCACGTCCGGCACGCGGATGGCCGGTATTACGTTGCGCACACGGTCGGCGGTCGGAACGGGGCCGACCCCGGGCTCGGGGTCATCGACATCGACCGGGTGAGCTTCATCTGCCAGGGCGTCGGCTTGTGGGACGCGGCCACGAACACGCTAACGCAGACGGCCCTGCTGTTTGTCACCGACGGCACCCGGACCGTCGGGCACACTCCGGCGTCGATCACCAAGCACCGGGCCGGCTGCGGCTCGCCGTACGCTGGCAAATGGGTGTGCATGATCTCCGGGTGGGGTCGGGCGAACGGCTCGACCGCGGTGCCGACGCTGCTCGCTATCCCGGACCTTTCGACCGACGTGCTGTCCGGCGTCCACGTCTTGTCGACCACGTCGGTGACCCCGCCGGTCGGCACCTCCGCGTACGACTGGTCTTGCGTCGTTTGGGAGGACGACACGCTGTGGGCGGCGTGCGTCACGACCCTGGGCTCGGGGCCGTCGTCGTGGCTCTATTACCCGGCGTTCGCCACGGGCGGCAGTTTGACCGCCATGTCGGCCGTCGCGGTGGACTACGGGTACGGCCTGAACGCCGAGGGGCTGACCGCGTACCGGGCCGGCGGCGAGCTGCGGTACGTCGCGGCGGGTCTTGACCGGGTGTGGCGGGAGTACCGCCGGGACGGCACCCCGGTCGGCCAGGTGGACGGAGCCGGGCTGTTTTCCGCGTCCATCGCGTCACACTTGGCTTTGTATCCGGGGGGCGGGGTGTCCTTCGATACCGACACCAGCCCGACGCTGGCGGGCGGGATGGCGTGGTCGCATGGGAACGTACGGAAGATCGGCTTTGCCGGTGGCAGCAGGGCTCGGTTCGTTGCCCCGTCGCAAGCGGTCGACGAAGTGGGCTTAACGCCGCTTGCCTGGGTCCGGGCCGACGCGAGCGACCTGTGTGTCGATCGGTTCGGGGTTACCCCCGCGACCGCCGGCCAGACTGTCTACTCGTGGAACGACCGTACCGGGCGGATTGGTCCGCGCCGTGGACTTGTGCAGCACGCCGCCGGCGACCGACCCACCGCTCGGGCCGGGTACCTAGAATCGTCGGCCGGCAAGTACATGATTGGCAACGCCGCGGTCGTCGGGGGTGTACTGCTGATCGCGGTGGTGAGGTGGGACGGAACCGGCGCGTTCAGCCGCGTGTGTTCGCTCAAAGCGATCTCCGAGCTGAACGACTTTTCCGGACCCAAAGGCTGTGTCTTGCTGTGCGGCGACTCGGGGAACTGGCTCGGCTACCACCGCGGGTCTGCGCGTGCGACGGTCGCCGCGAGTGTCGGCAGCTACCAGATCGTCGTGTCCAGGTGGACCGGCACCACCCACACCCTGCGGATCTACGGCGGGGCGAGCAACTCTGTGACCGTGCCGACGATGGCCCTCGACAGCGCTTTCTACGCCATCGGGTGGGATGGTGTTGACGGCACCTCGGCGTTTCGTGGCGAGCTCGCCGAGAAGCGGTTGTATTCCGGGGCGGACGCCCCCAGCGACGCCCAGCTCGACAACACGATCCTGCCCGCGATCGCGGCGTACCACGAGCTGTAGCCCCCGAGATCGCCGGCTCGATCTGTGGACCGCCCGTGTAACGCGGCCCTCTTGTCACCTCGCGGGTTCTCGGTCGTCTTTGGGCTCCAGCCTCACCGGAGCCCCGCCGTGCCCGACGCCACCCCCGCCGACCTGCTCCGCGACCTCGCCGCCCGCCCCGGGCCGGCGCTGCACCCCTGGCTCGCCCGCGCCGCCGGCGACGGCGCCGCGGACTACGCCGACCCGGACGCCGGGGTCGACGCGTTCGACGCGAAGACCGCGACGGCCCGGTTCCTCATCACCACCGCGTGCGAGGACCGGGCCGGCGACGTGGTCGAGCCCGAGGGGTGCAAGGGCCGGCTCCAGCGGTACGCCGACAACCCCACCGTGTTTTTCGGCCACCGCAGCTACGGCTTCCCCGTCGGGTCGGCCCGGCAGAAGGGCAGCGACGAGCTGGCGTTCCAGTGGGAGCCGAAGGGGCTGTACTCCCACGTCACCTTCCACCTGGCCACCCGCGAGAGCGAGGACGTGTGCCGGCTCGTCGAGGCCGGCGAGCTGCGGGCCGCGTCGATCGGGTTCGTCCCGCTCAAGGCGAAGGTGAGCCGGCGGCCGGACCCGGCGGAGGACGCGCCGCGGAACGAGTGCTCGTTCGAGCCGTGGGTGAAGTACCGGTTCACCGAGTGGGAGATGCTCGAGTGGTCGGTGTGCGCCATCCCGATGAACCCGGAGTGCGTCCGCGCGCGGCTGGAGAAAGGGTTCGGCGGCAAGGCGCTCAGCCCGTTCGTCGCCCAGGCGCTGACGCCGTACGCCCAGCGCGGCCCGGTGCTCGTCCGCGGCGGGTACGACCCCGCGGCCGGGGCCCAGCCGGAGAAAACCGAGCCAGTGGTGCTCGCCGCCACCCCCGCCGTCGTGACGCAGGCCGACCTGGTGCGGGCGCTCGACGAGCTGTTCGACAAACACCTGGCCCGGCTTTCTCCCGCGCAGCCCCCTGCCCCGCCGGCCCCGGCCCCCGCGCCGCCCGCCCCCGCCCCCGCCGGTCAGGGGGCGGCCTTCGACCCCCTCGCGAAGGACTTGCTGGCCGCGTGCAAGCGGCTCGGCGAGCAGCTCGAGGCGAACAAGGCCGCGCTGCGGCGGGTCACCGGCCGGGTCGACTGACCGATTCGCGACATTTTTTTCGCGGGGTGTTGACGCGCGCCGTCGCCCCCGCCGTCTCTGGGCAAAACGGGCCCCGGCCCGAGCCACACAGCCAGGAGCGAGCCAGTGAGCACCCCCGCCGTCGCCGACCCGATGACCGAGCTGACCGGCCTCGTCACCCGGCTGGCCGACCAGGTGACCGAGCAGGGCCGGCAGATCGCCGACCTGGCGAAGCCGAAGGCCGGCCAGCACCAGCCGGGCCAGGTGTTCGGCGCGCCGCAGGTGCGGAGCGGGGAGAACCCGCTCGGCAGCCGCGGGTACTCGTTCCTCCGGGCCGTCGGGTACGCCTCCGGCGTGCTGTCGGCCGACGAGTGCAAGGTCGAGCTGTCGGTGCACACCCGGCTGCACAAGGCGATGGTGGACGGGGGCGGGTACAAGAAGGCCGGCCCGAACACCCTGATGATGCCGTTCGCGACCGAGCACCTCGGCACGTACGCCGACCAGGGGCTGGTGCGGGACGTGCGGGACCTGCTGGCCGCCGGGGTGACCGGGTACGACTGGCAGGAGGTCACCCACCTGCGGGCGAAGCACTGGGGGATCGAGAAGGCGCTGAGCTGGGTGGACGAGACGGCCGGCGGGTCGCTCGTCGCGCCGCCGCAGATGGGCGAGCTGATCCAGCTCCTGCGGAACAACGAGGTGCTGATGGCGGCCGGGGCGCGGATGATCCCGATGCCCCCGAGCGGCCGGGCCGTGTGGCCGCGGCAGACCAGCGCCATGACGGCGTACTGGGTCGGCCAGTCGCAGCAGGTGACCGACTCGACGCCGGGCACCGGCGACCTGAACCTGCAGGCCCGGAAGCTGGGCGTGCTGGCCAAGATCCCGAACGAGATGTTCCGGTTCGCCAGCATCTCGACCGAGCAGTTCGTCCGGGAGGACATGGCCCGGGTGATGGCGCTGAAGCTCGACAAGTCGCTGCTCGAGGCGACCGGGTCCGACCTGGAGCCGAAGGGGCTCATCAACTACGCCGGGATCACGACCCACACCGCCCGGACCGTCGGGACCGACGGCAACACGTTCGAGGCGGAGGACGTGGCCGAGTTCATCGGCAAGGTCGAGGAGCAGAACGCCACGTTCAAGAGCTGGGTGATGCGGCCGCTGATGTACGCCGCCCTGGCGAACCGGCGGGCGGACGGCCCGGTGGCGGGGGACCGGAAGGGCAACTTCCTGTTCAACATGCTCCGCGAGATCTCGACGGACATGGACCGCCGGCGCGGGCACGGGACGCTGGAAGGCTACCCGGTGTTCAAGTCGACCCAGGTGTCGAAGGCCCGGACCAAGGGCGCGAGCGCGGTGCTCAGCTACATCCTCGGCGGCGACTTCGCGGACTACATCATCGCGGCCTCCCCGGTGGTGGAGTTCCTCGTGGCCCGCGAGGGCGACACGATGGTGACGAACGACCAGACGTGGGTCCGCGGCATCCACTACGTGGACGGCGCCCCGACCCGCGAGGCGAGCTTCGCCCTCTGCGACCAGCTGGTGGTCGGGTAACCCGGACTCACACCCATGCCCCGCCGGCCCGCGTTGATGCGCGGGCCGGCGCGACGGAGGCTCGCGCGCGATGGCCAACACGACCGGCACCCTGTCCGCGACCGGCTCGGTGACTCTGACGAAGCCCGCCGCCGAAACCCTGGCCCAGTTCCAGGTGTCCGGCACGTACTCCCTCTCGTTCGTCTTCGAGGGGTCGGTCGACGGGACGAACTTCTTCCCCGTGTCGGCGATCGACGTCGGCACCGGGGCGGTGGTCACCGGCACCCAGACGCCGGCCGCCAACACGGTTGGGCTGTACGACATCCCGGCCGCCGGGCTGTCCCAGGTCCGGCTCCGGTGCACCGCGTTCACCTCCGGCACTCTGGCCGTGGCGGCCCAGAGCGCGGCCTATGTTGACCTGCCCGACCGCGGCACCTACGTGTCGGGCGGGACCTACTCCGGCGTGACGCTGGCCGGGGCCAACACGGTCACCGGCTCGCTGCTCTTCGCGGACGCCGCGACGCTGGCGGCCGCCGGGTCGGTCCAGGGCGACGCGGCCGCGGTCGCGAACTTCGTGACC
>ERZ869921.117-NODE-117-length-47125-cov-27.073125_pt1 | contig 47125 bp, 63 predicted proteins | sample MGYA00579310_ERZ869921 | MGnify/ENA primary metagenome ERZ869921 (study PRJEB32216, sample SAMN09231816) | wastewater metagenome | place: USA: Maryland | collected 2016-06-21 | study: EMG produced TPA metagenomics assembly of the PRJNA472060 data set (Reclaimed...
GGGCGGCGCGTACCTGGGCGGCGCGTACCTGGGCGACGCGAACCTGCGCGGCGCGTACCTGGGCGACGCGTACCTGCGCGACGCGTACCTGGGCGGCGCGTACCTGGGCGACGCGAACCTGGGCGACGCGAACCTGCGTCCCATCAAGCATGACCTTTGGGGAGTGCTCTTACAGGCTCGGCCAGAGGTTGCAGCATGGCGCGAAGCTCTCATCGCCGGGAAGGTGAACGGTTCCACCTATTCCGGTGAGTGCTCTTGTCTGTGCGGCACCATCGGGAAGGCTCGCGGAGTTGAAGGTGATTCCCTTCCGTTCGCATCGTCAAATTCCACGATCGAACTCTTCGTCCTGAACGTGAAGACGGGCGACACGCCCGAGACGAATCAGGTTTCCAAGTTGCTCTTGGAGTGGACCGACGAGTTTCTCTCCCTGATCGCCCGATAGGTCGAAACGGAGCGATGCTCCGTCGCGCGGTATCTCCCGCGCCTGATGAGACCAAAGGACCCATATGCTTTTCACAACTCTCCGTCCCGGCACTCGCCCGGGTTTCGTTGAAATCGCCTTTCCTGCAAAGCCTGACGCTCGCGACATCGCTGAGCTCAAGGCGTCCGGCTTCCGCTACGTGGCGCGCGGACCGCACTGGTACGGGAAGGCCGAGAAGGCGCCCGCGTCGTTTGCTCAAGGCGTCGCCGCTCTGACGTCCATGGTGCAAGCGTGAGCGCGCCGCTGTCCGTCGAAGAACTTCTTCGCCGTCTCGCGGCGTGCACTGACCCTCACGAAAGCGAGGAAGCCGAAGGCGAGCTTCAAGCGTTCGCGTGGTACATCGAACAAGCGAAGCTCACGCTCGCTGCTCAAAAGATCAATTGGTCTTCGCAGATGTACGGAAAGGCCGTCACGACTCCGCGCTATCAGGCGTTTCTGTCTCAGGTCGAGAGTCTTGACCTAAAGCGGCTCCGCTTGACGCTCGCGTTCGTGGCGGATGATCTCTATGGGAAGGGAGAAGCCACGCCCGAAGATCCGCGCGACTTCGACGACTCAGCATCTGAAGGATGGAGCGCCGAAACCGCCTACAACGTGAGCGAATCGCTGGAAACGGTCGATATGGACTCCCTCCCGGCTGGCCTGACGTGCGATCACGCGGCCTGCGCGGACAACTACATCCGAACAGGGGAGCCGGACTGTCTCTCTGAAGGCACCCTCGACGATCCCGACGAAGATGAGGGTACGTGTGACACCGAAGGGTGCAAGAACGCCATCGACGACGGTGAAGGCTATGACGGACGGTGCGGCGAGTGCGCCGACAAGCTGTTCAGCGAGGAAAATGGCGACGAGGACGACGGCTGTCCGCACGATGACCCGGACTGCCTTTCTCGCGCCGACGAGTGCCACGACGCCTGCGACCGCCCGCACCGGGAGTCCGCCCGATGAGCGCCCCCGACTGGAAGAACGCACCGCGCGCGATGTTGCGTCACGTTGAGATGGACTCCGCGCTCCGCGCTCATCTTGGGATTGGAGCATGGGTCGCGGAGACTCCCGTCTATCGCATCGAGCCCCAGATTCTCAACGTCGGGGGAGTGGAGTCGCGCGTCTACTCCATCCTCAGAAAAGGCGAGACCGTCGCCACCACGAACCACGCCGACATCGCACAGACCATCCTCAAAGCCTTGGAGAAACAACGATGATCACCTCGCGACTCATCAAACAGAGCGTGTCCGGGAAGGAAGTCCGTACGCGTTCGTATTACCTGCTCTGTTCCATCTGCAAGGATCCCTCACCGGATGCGGCAAACGCGCGCAACCGTGGCGGCGCCCTGGTCAACATGGCCGCGCGAGGATGGAAGATCACCGCGCACCGACACATCTGCCCGCTCTGTCTGGAGGCCAAATGAGCCACCGAATCGAGACGCACCACATTCGAATTTACGGAGTCACGCACGAACGCTTCGCCGTGGTCGATCGCTTCGGCTCCGTCGTCTTCGAGACGACCGATTACAAGCTCGCGAAGGTCACGGCCGCGAAACTCGACGGGCGCCCTGGATGGTCGCACTGGGCAACCATGCTCTATCTGGGCCTGATCGCCATCGCGATCATCATGGGATGGATCGTCCGATGAGCGAATGGAATCCGCGTTACGTGGCCTTTGCACAAGCACACGGACGCACGCCAGAAGAACAGATCGCCAGCGACGAAATCGAATGGCCTGGGGGCGTTATGTGCGGCTTCATGCTCTGGATATCAGAACGCTGGACGCAGTGGTTTAGCGCCAAGAAAATCCCGCGCGACTCTCCCCTCCAAGACGAAGACTTCGCCGACTTCGATCGAATGATCGGAGCATCGAAATGACCGCCGAGCTCGCTGTCACCGTACACGGAAAGCGCCTGTGTGTCGAACCGATCCGCCACCTTGGAGAGGTTCGGTTCATAACGCACAGGAACATCCTCAAGAACAACGGCGGGACCTTCGACTCCGACACATGGAAGACGTTTCTTCCAGGCACGGCGGCTCTCGATTGTCTTGACAAGCTCGCTGGCGCTTCGTTCGCCATGAGCTACGGCGCGGACGTGCCTGACTACCTTCGGGACCAGGCGTCCGCCTTGACGTCCGCCCTGGTCTCGGACATCGATCCTCGAGCTCGGCCGTACCAGCGGGAAGGAGTGGGCTACCTGCGCGCCAGGTCGCGCGCCATGCTCGCAGACGAGATGGGCATTGGAAAATCAATGCAAGCCCTCTCCGCGGCTCCGCACGGCGCTCCGCTCCTGGTCGTGGCTCCTGCCCTGGCCAAGGGGGTATGGAAGCTCCAGGCGAACGAGTGGGCGCCCGATCGGCGCGTCGCTATCCTCTCTGGGAGAGGGTCGTTCCGATGGCCGCGACCAGGCGAGATGATCGTCATCAATTACGACGTCCTGCCGCCGGCTGGCGCCACGCTCCCGAACCCGCTTCCCGGCACCATCATGGTCGCCGACGAAGCTCACTACTGCAAGGGGAAGACGGGCCGCCAGGCTGCGACCGCTGCCCTGGTCAAGATCATCACGAAGGTTCCAGGTGGACGCGCATGGGCGCTCACCGGAACGCCGCTCGCCAACTGGCCACCGGACCTGTATCGCGTCCTCGCCACGTTCGGACTCGCCGACGTCTTCGGGAACTGGCCGAACTTTGTACGCCTGTTCGCCGGCACGAAAGACCGATGGGGTAAATGGAGTTGGGGCAAGCCTCACGAGAGCGTCCCGCGCATCCTCTCGCGCGTCATGCTCAGGCGAACCCGCGACCAGGTTCTCCCTCAGCTGCCGAAGAAGTCCTATTCCACCATCAGCGTTCCGCTGTCGGACTCGGACAATGAAGCCCTGGCCACGATGCTGCGCGCGGCCGGGGTGCGTATCTCCGAGATCACCGCGGACACGCTCTCCAAGTTGCTCCGCTCGTCTCACGTCATGGCCGCTCGAAAGCTCCTGGCCACGGCCAAGATCAAGCACGCGCTCCAATGGGTCGAAGAGTGCGAGGCTGCAGGCGAACCCGTGATCGTCTTCTCGGCTCACCGCGGCCCCGTGCTCGAGATCGCACGGCGCGATGGCTGGCGCTCCATCACTGGCGACGTATCGCCGGAGGATCGGACGCTGATCGCGGCTGAGTTCCAGGCCGGGAAGCTGAAAGGGATCGCCGCGACTATCGACGCTGGTGGCGTCGCGATCACGCTCACGCGCGCGTGCATGGCTCTTTTCGTGGATCTGGAATGGACGCCGGCCGCAAACTCCCAGGCCGAAGACCGGATCCTGAGACTCGGCCAAGAACGCGCCGTGACCATCTATCGAGCCGTCGCCGAGCACGAGCTTGACGAGAAGGTGGCGGCGCTCCTGAAGGGGAAACAAGAGACGCTCCAGGCGTCGATTGAAGCCATTACGTCAACGTCTGACGCCGTGCTCGCGAAGCGGCTGACTGATCTCGCGAACAAGATTGAATTGGAGTCCCTATGACCACTGAAGAACTGATCGAAAGCGAAACCCGGGGGCGGTCCCGCGACATCGTTCGACGCCTCGAGCTCATGGACGGCGCCGCAACCATGCGCGTCTCGGCAAGGGCGCTTCTGGGCCTGATCGAAGACGCGGGAAAAATGGTGGCCTGTTCGGACTGTGCAACGATCCTGTAGCCGATGCGCCGGTCTGCGGCGGCTGCGCGGAGACCTATGGATTGCCCTGAAACCGAATCGCTATTGACTCCCTCTCCAGAAACCTGCTACCTTCCGGAACCCATTTCCCTTCATGCGATCTAGAACCCAATCGGATCCGCCCCGCAATATCGACGCAGAGCGCACCGTTCTTGGCGCCATTCTCGTCGATAACAAGGCTTACGACTCCGCCTCGCTCCTGCTACGTCACGAGGATTTCTATCGTCCTGGCCACGCGCTGATCTTCGCCGCCATCTGTTCCATGATGGAGCGATCCATCGCGGTCGACCTGGTCACGCTGAAGAACGAACTGAGCAAATCTCAGATCCTCGACGCTGCTGGCGGAGTCGAATACCTGGCCGGTCTCGTCGACGGCGTCCCAAAGATCGAGAACGTGCTGTCCTGGTCCCAGATCATCGCGGACGCGGCGCTACTCCGACGGCTGGCCGTGGCGTCTTCTGCGATCGAAGAGAGCGCCCAGGGAGGCCACAGCGCGGACGAGGCGATCGACAAGGCCGAGTCCCTGATCTCGTCTCTCCGGCGCGAAGGGGCGGCCCGCGGGCCTGTTCCAATGTCGTCGCTCATGGGCGCCGTCGCGCGCAACATCGAGCGCACGGCCGCGCTCCAGGGCATGACCGGCGTAGAAACCGGCTTCAAGGATCTGACCAGGCTCACGGGCGGCTGGCAGAAGGGCGACCTGATCGTCCTGGCGGCCAGGCCGAGCATGGGCAAGACCAGCATCGCTCTTCAGTTCGCGCGCATGTGCCCGACCCTGGTGATCTCGCTCGAGATGTCCGCCGAGAAGCTCATGCAGCGGATGGTGATGGCCGAGGCCGGCATCTCCCGGAATCGGATCGCGTGGGGGCTCGCCGAAGACGAGTGGGAACGACTGGCGCGCGCCACGAGTGTCGTGGGAAAGCTGCCGATCTGGATCGATGATCCGCCAGCGATCACCGTCGACTCGATCGCGCGACGGGCGAAGCGCATTCCGAACCTGGGCTTGATCGTGGTCGACTACCTGCAGCTGGTGTCTCCGCCCAAGAATGGCGCCCGAGAGAGCCGCGAACAGCAAGTCGCCGCGATCTCCAGGGGATTGAAGCGTATCGCCAAGACTCTCGACGTCCCGGTGATCGCTCTCGCTCAGATCGTGCGGGCTTCGGAGCAACGAAAGGACAAGCGGCCGATGTTGTCGGATCTCCGCGAGTCGGGCGCCGTGGAACAGGACGCAGACCTGGTGGCGTTCGTCTATCGCGAGTCGGTGTACGGGCAGACCGAAGACAACATGCACAAGGCTGAGCTCATCATCGCGAAGCATCGCGACGGCGCGACGGACACCGTGCACCTGGCGTTCGTGCGGGAGATCGCAAAGTTCGTCGACAAGGAAATTTTCGAGGGAGGCGCCCCCGCATGAACGTACCGCGCGAGGCGAGAGTTGGCAAAGACGGCATCACGCGATATCGATGCCTAACCTGTCGCTCGTTTCTTGAAAAATCCTCCTTCCCGATGAGCCGTCAATCCAAAGTCGGCGTGTCTTCGTACTGCCTCGCGTGCCTTCACGACTCAAAGCGCAAGCGGCCATTTTCATGGCTACGTGACGACAAATTCATCAACACCTCTCGACCAGTCGCTTTCAGAAAACAACTAGAAATATCCAAGCTCTCCCGAAAGGAAACCACATGAACGCCACCGTCTTCAACTATTCATCCGACGAGGGTCAGAACGTCCTCGCCTCTCTCTATCCCGACATGCCCGAAGCTCGTCGAAAGCTCTTCGGCCATGAGTGCGACCGCACTCAGCTGGATCCGGTCGCACGCCAGATCTATTCGGTCATGCGCAAGAACTACGGCAAAGACACCTGGGCGACTCAGGTCTCGATCGACGGATTCCGCCTGATCGCGCAGCGGTCGCAAGAGTACGCGGGCCAGGCCGGTCCGTTCTGGTGCGGCAAGGACGGGAAGTGGACGGACATCTGGACGTCGAACGACTATCCGTTCGCGGCCAAGGTCGGCGTCTACCGCAAGGGCTTCATTGAACCGCTCTGGGCCATCGCGAAGTGGGACTCCTACGTCGGCCTGAAGGACGGCAAGGCGAACAAGATGTGGGAACAGTTCGCCGAGACGATGATCGCGAAGTGCGCAGAGGCGCTCGCTCTCCGTCGGGCGTTCCCCGCAGAGCTCTCCGGTCTCTACTCGACGGAAGAGATGGACCAGGCCACGAAAGAAGCCGCGAAGGAGACCGGCGGGCCGTCCGACAAGGATCTCGAGACGAAGCTGATGCAGTCGGTTCAGGCTGGCCAGAAGGCAACTATTGAGGCGCTCAACGTCGGCCTCAACTCGCGCTCCGAGGGTGGTGTAGACGAAGGCGGGGCCTCGCCGATCGACCGTGTCGCCGAGGCCTCTTATGGCCAGAAGGGCGAGGGCGCTCTTTCTGGATGCGCCAAGCACGCGCCGGACTTCGACTTCGAGTGCTACGAGTGCAAGCACGGAAAGCCGGCTCCCACCGCGGTCACCGCGGCGCCCGCGAAGACGGATCCGCGCGAAGGCCTGGACCAGAACCAGGACGCGGGCCTGGCGATCATGCGGGCGAATGTCGAGGAGTGCAAGACGCCCGAGGAACTGACCGTCGTCGGGAACCGGATCCTCAAGCTCAAGGACGTAGCCGTGAAGACGCTCGCTCAAGCCGCGTTCAAAGCGTTCCGTGAGTCCAAGGGATGGATCACCGAGCGCCAGGCCGACGGCACGATCGTTGTGGTGGCCGGGAAGTGATCCACCTCTCCCCGTCGAATCTCGCCGCCTTCGAGATGATCGACAAGGTCAAGTGGATGACGAAGGCGAAGTTCAAGCTCCAGTATCTGGGCCTGGACGGGTTCTCCGAGGCCGCACAGGCAGGGAACGCCGTCCACGCCCTTCTGGGACCGCCCGTGGAGCCATGCCCGGCCTGTGGCGGCGTCTCTGAGCTCACCACGGACACGGAGTGCGACGTCTGCAATAAAGCCGGCTACGCGGAGGAGTGTGACCTGTGCAAGGGCCACGGCGGCGACTGCGCGGCGAAGTGCGCCGACGGGTTTCTTGAGCCGGAGTTCTACATCCCGCTCGAGACGCGCGAGAAGTTCATCGTAAGCGTCGACTTGAAGATCAAGACGGCGAAGGCCATGACGAATACGGTCGACCCGACCAACGTCGCCGAGGTCTCTCACGTCATGTACGGGAAGGACTTCGGCGTCGACATCCCGGCCCGTTTGTCCCTTCGGTTCGACCTTCTGTCGAAGGGCCTGACGACCGAGCTCAAGACAGGAGAGAACCCGGATATGGACCGCTACGAAACGGGCGCCCAGATCCTCACGTACAAGGTCGCCATGGAACAGCCGGTCCTGTTGCTCGCGGCCACCATCAAGATCAAGAAGCGCGGACGAGCCGCTGGCCGGCGCGCGGAAATCGTCATCACCGACGTCAAGGAACGCCTTTGCAAACCCCAAAGCGACGATCGAAACCGTCTCAAGAGCCTGTTTCTCCGGTGCGCGGATCACGTCTACAGCGACCCGGAAATGCGAGCTCACGCCATGACGAAGACGATCCCCGACCTTCTCTGAAAAAACACTACTTCGCTTCGCTCGGCGATCTCTCAAAGGTCGCCGGCAAGTCGAAGGAAACCCTCCACGAAGACATCAAGAAAATGCTGAACATTGAACACCTGGACGATCTCTCGACCGACGATCTCGAGTCTCTCGCCTGGGGTTTGGAAGTGATCGCCAATGACAACTAACAACCCATACCAGCGACGTTTTCAGCTGATGGTCGACGCCGCCAATGAGGCGCAGACGCCGGCGACCGCGCGCTGGCTTCTCTCCATCCTCCTGAACCTGGCGAAGGACGGATCCACCGAGATCGCCATCGCCGATCTCGCGCCGTACTACGGCGGGCACCAGTCCAACGTCATCAAGCAACTGCGCGTGCTGAAGAAAAAGAAGCTGATCCAGACGGCCGAGAATCCTGGCGGAGCCGGGAAGATCAACGTTTACACCTTCCCTTTCCTGGACCGGAACGCGGAGTTCAAGCGTCCGATCGCACCGGTGAAACTGACCGTGCGCAAGGACGGATCCGCGACCATGTCGTCGGCCGACGCTCAGAAAGTCGCCGAAAACACCATGCGAGGCGACGCGACACCCGTCGCGATCGTGCCGCCGCCGCGCGTGAAGTTCGACGTTCCGTCCGATATCCCCGCTTCCCTTCCCACCGATGACCTGGAGAACATGTAAATGAGCGCCTGGCTGAACGCCGTCGACTTCCATACCCCGACCCTGACGTCCTCTCAGTACGCCGTCCTGCACGCCATAGCGGTCCACGCAAACGACGAAGGGATTGCCTGGCCGTCTATCCCCTTGATGGCTGTCCGCGCCCACTGCAGCGAGCGGAACGTTAAGCGGATGCTTCTGGCCCTGGTGGATGCCGGCTACATCACGAAACAGAAGCGATTCAAGCTCGGCGGCCGCTCCGGGAACCTGTACCAGATCCAAGGATCCATCCTGACGTGCGTCGAGAACTGCGAGTGCCCGACGGCTCGCCAGATTCGGCGAGGTGACATCTCGGTAGGGAAACATACCGAAATGTCACCCAAAGAGATAAATGAACAAACAAATGGGGTTACGCGCACGCACACGCGCGTTCCTATTAAGGCAACCGAAAATCCTGGACCGGCAGAGGCGATCAGCTACGGAGCTATTCCTCCAGGCTCAACGGCCACCATCATCCCGCAATCCGCGTTTCTTCCGCCGGCCGTCGTGCCGCCCACCGATCCCGCAAAGGACCGTCGGTTCTCCTTGGTTTGGCAGATGGGCATCGCCTGGCGATCCGCGTACATGACCGAGGCTCCCGATGGCATGATCGCAAAGGGGCTCGGAGGCCTTCTCGAGAACACGCCGTCAGCCGAAGACGACTCGCTCATCACGGCCTTCCGCAACTACGTGAACAACACGGGAGCGCGGTACGTCTCGATCCCGCGGTTCGCTGCGACGTGGCGAACCTGGATCCGCGGAGTGCCGGCGAAAGCCGCCCAGGAGAACGGCCTGTCGTCGACCATGGCCGCGATCGAAGCCGTCCGAGGTGGCGAGTAGCACCATGACCACGGAGACAGACCGCTACATCTGCCCCGCGTGTGGCCACGGCGTGTTGCTCGCCCGCGTGCTGCATTGGGAGACGCAGGAGGCGGTCTGTCTCTACTGCCACGAGTGGGCCTATTCGTACTGGGTCCAGTACGCCGAGGCGCCCTGGCGCCAGAGGATCTATCTCTACTACCGGAGCGGCCTTCCGCTGATTTTCGTATGACCAGAGACGAAGCCCTTTCAATCATTTCCGAGATCGCCCGCGCGTATCCAAAGCAGCCCAGAGACGCGGATTTCATCAAGCTCATGGCGAGTCGGCTGGTCCTTTGCGGTCTGCCGGCGGTCACCGTCGCCAGACGCGCTGTCGACTGGATCGACACCAGGCCATGGTGGCCAGCGATCTCGGACCTGATCTATCCCGAAACCTCCGTACAATCAACCAAACTCCTACCATCTCCGAAGGCGTTGCCGGCGTCTCTCGGAATTGCTAAGTTCCGGCAAACCCTAAAAGGACCCGAAAACCATGAGCCGACAACGAAATAACAGCCAGCGCGCGACGTGCGAGGAATACAACGGTCAGGGAGGATGCGGCGCTGACATCTTCTGGGCCGTCACTCACAAGGGCTCGAAGATCCAGATGGACGTCGAGCCTGGAACCACCGACGACCACAAGTGGGGTCGCGAGAAGACGGAGGACGGGTTCGACGTCTGGATCCTGAACGACTCCGATGAAGGTCCCGCGTTCCGGTGCCACTGGGACTCGTGCCCGAACCGTGAGCGTAAGTCCGGGAACGGATCGTCGCGCGGTTCATCTGGCGGATCGTCGCGGCGCTCCGGTGGCGTCTCGCGCGGCTCGTCTGGGACGCCGGCGCCGTCGGCCGACGCGATCGAAGGTTCGTTCATCATGAACGGCGTCACCTATCACGGTTGGTTCCGCCCCGTCGGAGCTCCGGCCGCGAGCAATGACGCGGGGGATATGTGAGCCCGCGCGAGTTCGTTCCAGTGATGCCCACGCTCGAGGAGCGCATCGAAAATCAGCGCGCCTCTATCGAGGCAATGCAGGCCAACGAGCAATCTCTGAAGGAAGTCATCGCCGCTCAGCGACGCGAGATCTCGGCGCTTCATGTCGAGAACGCCGCGCTCACTGCGAACATCGAAGCTCGCAAAGCCGCAGCCGAAAAGCTGCTGAACCAAATTGAAGCCTTGAACAAGAAAGCCAGGACGCCCTGGTATCAGAAACTCTTCACCTTTTTCACGCACAAGGACTGACCCATGAGAGACACCATCGTCGCAATGTCGTTCGTCGCAATCACCGGAATGATCGGCATCCAGGCTGTTCGATCCACCTCCGACACGCCGAACAAGATCAACACGCTGCCGCGGCCGCTGGTCATCAAGACCCTGCCGCTCCAGCAATGCGAATACGGGCCGGTCATCGTCGCGGCCCGAGCGCTCCTGGGTCCGCACAAGGGCGACGCGACGCCCACGCCCACTCCGCCGGCGCCGGCTTGCACGGACAAGGTCTGTGAGTACCGCGTCGCCTACGAACGCGCCATGTTCGACGTGGCCAGGCTCACCAAGGACGTCGAGAACGCCGAGACGTTGAACCGGCTCATCATTCCCTGCGAGCAGTGATTCATTCGTGCCCCGAATGCGGCGGCTCTGGAGAGATCGACGATGGTCTCCCGGAGCCGCCTCCTACGCCTGAGCAGATCGAGCGCGCGAAGAATGATCCGCTCAATGCGCTGATCGCTCTTGAGCCGTGCGTGCCGCCGTTCATGTCTCTTCTGAAAATGAAGACCGAAGACGGAGGCGGACCGCGGTTCGACCACTCATGGTTCGAGAAGGAAATCCTTCCTCTGACGACGCCTCAACTCTGCGAACTATGCACCGGACCGGGCGAAGGCGCCGATGACACCGTCGAGATCCTCGAGTTTTACTCTCGCGGGAATCTCATGTTTCGTGCGTGCTCTCATCTGGCGCGAAAGATCCTTCAGCGGCCAATGACGCTCACGTTCAAGACGAAGGCGGAGCGCGACGAGGAGAACACTCCACACACGAGCGGCATGGCCGTTTGTCTAGCCTGCGCGCACGAGTGGGCCTTTGTGGTTCCGACAAGCGACCATCCCTTTGCTGATCTGACATGCCCGAAGTGCGGATGCCACCGCGGAAAAAGCAAGGGCATGATGATTCCAAACGAAGACTGCTGGGCCTGCGCTTGCGGAAACGATCTGTTCCTGGTTACGCGCGACCGCGTCTTTTGTCCTGGCTGTGGGATCTTCCAGACCTTCTCATGATCCGAATCTGTCACCGCCATTTCGTGCCGGTGACGCACGCCGGAGAGTGTCGCTTCTGCCGAAGGTCGCGCAACGAAGACACCGTCCAGCTACTCTTGTCCGACGGCCTCATCCTCTCCGCTTCCGACGAGGACAACTACGTCGACTTCACCGACTCACATGTTGAGCCACTCGTCGGCGATCTCCGGAAGGATCTCGTGTTCAAGCGACTGCGCAAGGCGCTTAAAGTCCAGCTTGATTGGCTTCATGCGTTTTCGGTCATTCAGGCTGAAGTGATGAATGAAACTCTGGCCGCCCAACTCGCCGCCATCGGCCGATGTGAGAGCGACTACCATTGCCGCCATCGGGAGGGCCGCCCGCATCATTGCATCGAGGTTCTTTTGCTTGGCGGCCTCGTCGACAACGACAAGCGAAGCTGAGATTCCGCGCATCGCGCCAGCGGCCGCGTTCTCCGCGACGGCTTGCATGAGAGAGCCTGAATTCTTGTAGGTGATCTGGCGCCGCGGCTTGTCCGTCTGGTGAAGCGCCTCGCGGATCCAGGGCGGCTGGCGCCGGTACGGGATTCTGATCTTCGCCTCGAGAAGATCTTCCGCCTCTGGTTGCGTGATCTTGGAGAGGATGCCCTTTCGAAACTGTCGAAACGAGCAGTACCAGTTCGCCCAGGCCAGGATGCCCGTCGTCATGAGCACCTGGCGCGCCTTCTCTATGCCGAAGATGCCCTTCTCGATGCCCAGGGACTTGTGGTTCTCGAGCAGATAGAACGTCGCGTGGAGATAGAGCCAGTTCGGAAAGGGCTTCTCGACGGCGCTCTTCGCGCCCGGGTTCAGAACGTCGGCGACTTCGTCTGTGGTGACCCAGACGTGCGACGGCCGCCCGTCACTCCTGATGCTGGTTGGATCGACCGCCGTTAGGTAGTGCATCCCGGAGCGTGACCACTGCGCGAGCAGACTCTCTCTCCACTTTGCCAACTCGCTTTCGCTCACGTTCGCCACGTCGCTCCACGTTTCGTCGTGAATTTTCCTGACTTTTGAAGGCATCGGCGTATTGTTTCACGACCTGGGCGATCCAAACCCCGGTTGGAATTCCCTCCGCAGCGGCCATGACGATGACCCAATCCAGAAGCGGACCCATCTCGATTTCCATGTCCGCGAAGACCATCATCGCGGACGCTTTCGCGGCGTTCGTGGCCTGGCGCGTCTGGTAGGCGTACCGACGCGCCCAGGTCATCAGGGGGAAACTGAGGAGGTGGCTCGCCTTGTCTCGATAGAGGTCCCCCGAGAGGATCGCTCTCGAGATCTCCGGTGTAGGACGTTGTGCAAGTACAGGGAGCATCTCGTCGGAAGGATCTCTCTCCACTGAGAAGCGTGCTTTTGATGCAATGGTGCAAAGAGCCTGCGCAGCATCGCGAACCCGATCCTCTGCTTTGAATCGATCTTCATCATGCCCTTGGCTTTCGCCGGCGTCACGTTCAGAAAGCGGGCCATCGCTGTCGTGCTGCCAAGCCGGCCGACCATCGCCCGGTAGTCGCCCCAGTAGAGGACCGGCATCCTCAGATCCCACCGTTTCGGAAGGGCCTCGATCTGCGCTTCCTGTTTCCCGAGACATATCTCGCACTGTCGGTACTCCATGAACCGCAGCGTCACGACCGCTTGGACGCCGCACGTCTTGCACTCGTAGTTCACCCTACTCAGATGGCGGAGAGAGCGGCATCCCGGGCATCCAGGCAACCGCGGCGCTCTTCAGGGTCGCGAGCTCGGACTTCGTCTTGTCTTCCTCGCGCTTCTTTTCTTCCTTCTCGTGCGTGACGCGCGTCTCTTCGACGATGTCCTGAAGGAAGGTGGAGAGAGCGTGGTGAGCCCCGCGGTACCACTCGACGGGCTTGTCGAATTCGTCGGCGAGCATGGCCTGTGCGTACTTGCTCGAGAGCTCAGACGCGCGCGCCTTGAGCGCCTGGAGGACTTCGGCCGGGAAGATCACGGACGGTCCATCACGATCAGGCCGGCGGCGGTGCGGCCGTTCTTCACTTCGGGCGCCGCGTTTGGATCGGGCGGCGGGCCGAACGCCTTCTCCTTCTCGGCCGCTCCCTTGGCGAGCTCGGCGAATCCGTTGGCCAGACCGTACAGCGCTTCAGAGAGAGACGCCGGTTCGTTGCCGTTGACGCCCGTCTCGATCGACATGAAGACTTTTCCGAACGTCTGCATCTTGATTAAGAACCCGCCGTTACGGTGCGGAAGCGGCTGAACGCGCACCGAGAGAATGTCGTTGGCGGAATCGCTCATGGAGTCCCTTGAAAGCCAGGGGGCGCCCGCGACTGCGAAAGGACCCATTTCCCAAAACAGCCGCGGACGCCCGAGGGCAGACTGGATTGTACCGCATGTAAGATTTCCTCTTCTCGCGGCCGACGTGCCGCATTTGAAAGGACACCATGCAAGAAAACGAAAGACCAGTCGAGTCCCCTCTCCGGCCCGGAGAACCGATTCCGCTCAAGGCCGAAACGATCGTTGATGGGAAAATCGTCGAAGTTCCGCTCCCGGAAGGCGTTCTCGGCGGCACGCTCAGCCTCGATGATCTGCCTCTCACCGCGGGCGCCGCCCATATGGCCGAACCCGGTCCGGTCCAGGCCGTTTCTGACGAAGACCCCGCAGACGTCGACACGAAATGGCGAGACATCACCCCGGTGCACGTCGATGGAATCCTTCTCGTGAAAAACGAGAATTACGCCTATGTCCGCGGCGGCGCTTATGTACGCCTGAAGCGCGGCGATGACTTGCTGCGCCAGATGATCGGGCAGGTCTAGAATCCGTCCGTCGGAGTAACAGCCTCGCTAACCAAAGCGACACGCGCACAAACCGAAGGACGGTCAGACCGATCGTCGGGAATGGCCAGGAGCAATCCTGGCCATTCTTTTTGCTATTCTCCGCGACGAGGATGTAATTCAGCGGCAGAATGCCTGTCTTCCAAACAGGACGTCGCGGGTTCGATCCCCGCCATCCTCTCCACCTATTCGAAAGCCTGCGTCGAAGAGCCGACCGCTGTCGCCGGGTCTGTCTCCGATCCCAGAGGCTCGATCGTGGCGTTCTGGGCGTCATAGCCAGCGTCCGCCGTGTCGACCAGGTCCGTCCCCGGGTCACTCGCCTGCGACGCGGCCGCCTGGGCGTTCTGGGCCTCTCGCTGCACCTTGGCCGCGGCGAACGCGTTTCCGTCTTCCGTGATGACCGTGCCGGCCATTCCACCAAGACGCCACAGGATCGAAAGGAGCTTCCGCGCCTCAGGAGGCGCCAGCATCTGCGAGCTCATGCCGGTCTGGAAGAACCGCTCGACGAACTGCATCTTCTCGCCCTGGTTCGCGGCGAGGGTCGCACCGCGGAGCCGGAAGTCTTCGTCCAGCGCCTTGATGAGATCCTCGCGCGGGATGTTGGCCAGGACGTCCATGCCGGCAGCGCGGCCGCCGATGTTGACGCGATCCTCTGACGGAGCGTGAGCCGCGTAGAGGAACAGCATTTGGTGCCACATGGGACGGAGCTCTGTTTCCGTTGTCGTGGCCGCCATCTTCTGGCGTTGCATGCCCTGAGAGAAGCGCCGTTCGCTCTCCGTTGCCGACACGCGTCCGATCTGGGACTGTGCACCGCGCAGCTGCCGCGGCGTGGACATCGTGTCGTCGGAGATCTGTTCCAGCATTTTGATGAACTGGAACACGTCGCCCACCGGCGCGTTTCCCATCTCGAGACGCTTCACCTGATCGGCCGACGAGAGATTCCAGAAAGCACCGGGACGGAAGTTGAGCTCCGCTTCCGGATCCAGGCCCGCGGTGCGGCCCTTCAGGATGATCGGAATGGTGGTCAGCGTGAGGTGGTCGGTGAGCAGGTTCAGAAGGCGCGACATCTGCGCATAGACCGGCTTCGTAGGACGAAGGTCGGAGATGCCGAAGTAGAGCCCCGCTTGGGGGTTGTTTCGGATCGGAGTGTACGGGAGCATTCCGTGCTGATGCGGAAGCTCTTCGGGGTTCCGATTGATGATGGTCGATCGGTTGAGCATCACGCAATACGGATACTCGCTATTGCGGCGCCACACTTCGTAGAGCTCGACCGGCTGGTCGCCTTCATCCAGGAACTGCCACAGGCTCGACTGATAGCTCGGAACCTTGAGCATGGTCGCGATCTGCTGATCCCACGTCTTCCAGTCCGGCGCACCGGAAAGGCCGCGAGAGACGGCCTCTCGAGAGAACGGCATCGACGAGTTGGGATCGTCGGAGGAGCGCTCCCAGACCCATCGCTTGGTCGTGATGATGCGCTCGAAATAGATCTCGTGGTCCTGCTGTTCGGACACCCGCGGGTCGCAGCGGACGTTGAACATGGAGACGTCGCGGATCACAGGGCAGCGCGAACGAAGAACGTTCTTCCATCCGCTGGTCGGGAGATCGCCGATCGTGAAGCCGGCTTTCGAGACGATGTCCCGCCACATGTTGAACATGATCTTCTGTTCACCGGGATAGGCCTCGTTCGACATGTCGCGCGGATCCGGCAGCGGCAATCCGGTCAGCGCGGCCGCCTGAGACGCCGCGAGCTCCCACGCATCAAGCTCAGAATCCTTCACTTCGATCCAGACCTTGGAGTAGCGCGGCTCCCAGTCGACTTTGAAGATCGACGTTCCAAACGTGCGCTTGTTGCGCAGGGCGACCTGGAGACGCTTTGGCCAGTCGTTCACGACCAGGGTGTGCTGCAGGAGCTTCTCGATCTGGCCGGAGCTCTTCTGATCCTCGTCGCCGGTGCCTTCCGCCTGGACCCATGGATCCGGCGCCAGGGCGATGTCGAGCTCGGCCGCGACCGCGGTCTCGATGCCCGAGAAGCCATAGGGGGCGTTCATGTGGGAGCGCCACATCTCGCCTTTCTTCCGCGGGTCGGCCAGGTTGCCGTGGTAGATCGCCGCGCAGTCGACCGCGTCTTGCATGATCGGCGCGACCGTGTCCGAGAGAGACCGCTCGACGGCGGTGAACCACGGGACGAGCTTCCCGTGCGCTTCGGAGTCGATCCAGTTCTTCGGAACCGGCTTGGGCTTCGTGCTGTCGGGAGGAGTCTGGATCATTATTGGTACACCGCGTAATGGGTTTCGAGCCCAGGAGACTGCTTATAGCGTCCAATCGTACCGTCTGGCGCAACCTGGGACGGGTCGATTTCCTGGGTCAGCCAGAACATCGTCGCGTCGTACAGGTCATCGTAGAGGCCGACCTTGTTGAATTCGTGTTTGACCGGGTTGCCCTTGGTGTCCTTCTTGCGCGTGAGGCCGCTCAGCATGCCCTGGATTGAATGGACGCACGTCGGGTCCCAGATGATGCCAGGCCAGCCGTCCGTGCCGCGCGGGATGAGAAGCGCCCGCATGACCTGTTCGCGGCTGTCCAGGAAGCTGTGCATGATTCGAAGGTAGATCCCACGGCTGGCCAGAACCTGCGCGTCCGTCTTTTCCGAGGCGGTCTGGATCTTAGACGGCGCCGTGGCTTCCGGTCCGCCGTAGTCGATGAACTGGAGCAGGCCGCCAGCTTCGAACCAGGGCAGCGGCGGATAGGGCGAGTCAGGGCTTGCCAGCTGCGCCACGATCTCCATGGCACGTTCGCGCTTGTCTCTGGCCAGATCGTTGTAGCTGATCTGGCCGCTCGCGTAGAGGATCAGGTCGCGAAACTCATGGATGGATATGCCAGTCGGCGCGAGCTCGCGCAGGATGTAGACGCGGCCGCTGTCGTCGATCTGGCCCCAGACAACCGCCGGCCGTGACGTTCCGAAGTCCCACCCGCGGTAGATCGGCCGTCCGGGAATGAGACCGGCCGACGGCCGCACGTAGAACTTTTCACCGCGCGTCTTGAATTCTGGGAAGTAGGCATCGCCGGACATGCGACGCCAGTCGATCTCCATCTCCGTTTCGAAGTCGTGCTCCGATCCGGCCGCCCGCCTCTCCGTGTCGTACCAGGCGCGGTTTCTGCGCTTCGGCTGAGCCCACCACTTGATCGTGATGAGGCAGTGCCCGCGAGGCGTTATGTGCGCTTGAATTCCTTCATCAAAGCGCTCTGGATAGGCCATCCTAGTACGTGTTCACTTCGCACTGGCTTCCGTCTTCGACGATCCCGTTTCCGAGTCCAGTCGTGTGCGCGAACTGGATGACGATATCTCCCGGCGCCATGATGCGACCGAAATTCACGTCGAAGGTCCCGTAGCTTGTCGTCCCGATGATGCCGGGAATGGTGATCCCGGTTCCGATTCCGAGAAGCTGAAGCGCCTGTCCATTCGCCACCATGACACCGGCCGGCGTCACGCTGGTCGTCGGAGCGGATACGCAGAGCTTCATCCCGCCGATGCCGTTCGTGCGCATTCGGAAGCCGCACGACATGCGATAGCGCGATCCGACAGACGTCGAGACGGTCAGTTCGGTGACATCCTGGCAAGTAGTCGAAGACGTTGAGACGTTAGTGTCGACGGAATACGTCGTCCGTGGCGCTGACGGATTGATCCCGAATAGCGCTCCAAGGATGAACGCCACGCTACCAGCCCCGATCAGAATGTCACGCTTCATAGTTCGCCCCTATTTGCGAGTCGCTGCCTTTGCCCACGCCTCTTTGTGCTTCGCGCAGTACTGACTATCCCCGGTCTTCGGAGCGGAACATCCTCCCGTTTTGCACTTCGACCCGCCGCAGCACATGGGACTAATTGCAGGCGTTGAGGAGCGCGATCACGCCCGCCCCGAGTCCTGGCGCGGTCTTCGCCGCCGTACAGATGGCCGCGCGCGCTGAAGAGTCCAGCATGGCGATTTCGACGGCCGCAACCGTGGCACGTCGACGCTTGACCTGGCGAGCGTTGGTCGCCGCGGTCACCTGTGCATCGATCTCCGCCGCGAACCGAGCGATCGAGAAGATCTTCTCGGAATCGGGACGCGTGTCCGATGCGACACACATGGCGCCGGCAGGCTTGTTGTTGGCCGCGCACCAGGCCGCCTGGACTTCGGTGTCCGTGCATGTCGCGGTCAGGCCGTCGTAGTTGTCGCAGATCTTCGCGTTTCGCAAGGCGAGCTCGGCCATGCCGTTTGCAGCATGGGTCTGGGCTCGAGCGGGAACAGCGACGAAAAGGACGAGAGAGAGGATGAGCAGTTTCTTCATGGGGTTCCTATGGCAAAAGCGCTGTCTTCAAGGTCAGTCGGGCCGTGAATCCGGTCACGGTGCTGAGGTTGGTTGACGTCTTGATGAAGTGGCAGACCACGTTGGTCGTGCCGGCATCATTGGGCACATCGTACCCGGTCAGGTTGGTTCCGCGCTCGCCTGAAGAGTCGCCGTACCGAGCGGCCGTCTTGCCGTCTGAGGCCACGATGTAGTCGATGTACGTAGCGCTCGTGCGACCGCATGCGACCGTGAGAGCGTTCGCGGACCCGTCCGGCGTGATGACGTTGAGATAGGCGTTTTCCACGACCGTCTTCGCCGGCAGGACGGCCATGGTGATGTCGCCAGTAGTCACCGCGCCGAGCGCCACGACCTGAGCATTCGAAATCGTGTACGAGGACCACTTCGACGTCCCGTTCGCCTGGTTCTCGGCCGTCGCTGTCGATGATGTCAGGACGGCGAGTCCCTCTTGGAGCTTGGCTCCATCCTGAATGATTACAGTGGCCGTTGGTCCGGTTGAAGGGACGGCGGCGGCAGCGTCGGACGCAATGAGCAGTGGCGCGGCAATGGAACGATTCTCAAGAACCGAAACTGCCCTCAGCCCCGCGGTCGGATTTGTAGGCGAAGACCCATAAATAGCTGGAGCAGACTCCAATAATCCGAAAATTCCGATGCCTGTCGTTACATCGCTGTCGCCGATTCCGCCAATGCCAACTGAAATGTTTGACGTTGTTCTCGAAGAACCAAACCCCCCCCACGTTGATCCGGCAGCCCCGGACCCGAAACCGGCGCTGCCGTAAAGGTTCGATCCTCCGCCGCCCGTGCCGGTGACCGACCCGGTAACTCCATAGGCTGCACCGCCCGTGCCGGTATTGGAAAAATATCCTCCCGACCCCCCGTTGGCGCCACCAGAGTCTGAAATTTCTCCACGAATAGCAGAGTTGCCGGAAGTCGCAGTCTGCGCGAGCGTGACCTTAAGACCGTTCTGAATTTGAACATCATTGTCTCCGGTGAAAGAGAAAAAAACACCGGATGTTTCTGTGGTCAGTGTCGCCGGAAATGTTTTCGTACAGTTGATGTAGTTGGACGTTGTGCTCGTGCCGCTGATCGTGCCAACTGTCGTGCATCCGTCCGTCTTGACGACGCTTCCATTGGTGTAGACGATCCCGTTTGTCGTGCCACCGGTGTACGTCGTTGAGCTATCCGTGATGCCACCGCCGCCCGCCGCCGCGTTCCCGAGTTGCGAGATCATCTGGAACTGGGTTCCGTCATACCGTCCGCAAACGATCTGGCCGACTCTGATGTCGTTGTCGGCGAGCGTCGTATTGATCGCGCCCTGAACCTTCGTGATGTTTTTCGCGGTCAGGCTGTTGAAGGCGATCGTCGCGTTGCCAGTGTTCGCCGTGTTCGCCACGAAACACGCTTCGAAGCCGGTCGGATATGCCGATCCAGGAGTGTCGGGAAGGTTGCAGGCGTAAGCGTCTGATGCGCCAGCATCGATACACCACGTCTTCGCGGCGAGCGCCGTCGCCGTCGTCGGAAAGTTGTACGTGAACTGAGCCGACGCGGGCGCCGCGAGAAGCGCCAGGACGAGGAGAAGGGCTTTCCTTACCATTCAGTCACCGCCAGGCTCTGGGTTCCGGAGTTGGCAATCGCCGAGATGACACCGCTGTAGACCGTCCCAGGGAGCGCGTTCCAGCACATGCCAGGAGTGAGCGGGAAGTCCGCGTTCGTGGCGGTCGCTCCGAACTTCAGGAATACGGTGTCCGTGTTGGTCGGCAGCGAGCACACGGCCGCGAACTTGCGCGTAGAGAACGATGCGAGCGCAACCGTGTTGGAAGTCGGAATGCTCACCGCGGCGCCGTCATTGTTCGCGGACGCGATGTTTGCCGGCTGAGTCGTGACCGCAGCCTGGTCCGAGGCGATGACGACGGGCAGAGAGTTGGCCGACGTCGACGAACCAATCAGCTCCACTGATCCGCCAGACGCGCGACGGACGAGGTTGTTTATCAGGCCGTACTGGGTCCCGGCGCCGGTATCCAGGTCGACCACGCGGGCGGCCTGCATGTTCGTTCCGTCGCTGAACCCCGCGGCCGTGCCCGTGGCAGGGAACGCGGCTCCGAAGGTGGAAGACGTTCCGCCCGCACCGCCACCGGCCACGACGTTGACGCGGAGCGCCGTGTTCGCAGCATCGCCGACGTTGAAGACGGACGTTCCGTTCCAGCCGCGCACCGCCACGAATTCAGAACCGTCAACGACGGTCTGCGCGAAGGCGGACGGAGCGGCAAGCGCGAGGAGCGCAACGAGAGCAAGGCGAAGACAACGAATCATGGTTACTCCTTTGGAGAAGGGGACGGAAGCGGCGCAGGCTTGCGGTTCTTTGCCTGCCACTCGAGAGCTTCTGGCGGACACGGCGCAAGCTGCAGCGCCACGATGAATTCGATTCGCTCCGACGTCGGCATCGACTGGAAGCCGGAGAGGTACATGTCGAGAAGTCGTTCCCCGCCGAGACAGCGGATCAGAACGGCTTTTTGAAAGTCAGGCCCCGGAGCTCCAGGCGCACAGACTCGGCCATGGCTGCAGCCCGAAGCAGCCAGTAGCCCCGCGAGCGCGGCCGCCACCAAGCCGGCCTTGGCTTTGTTCGTCGCCTCCGCGGGACGGATGACGCTCTTTTGAAGGCCACGCATCAGTTGCGCTGGACAGTCGGTTCGTTGGGAGAGACTGGGTTCTTGATGATGTCCTGCAGCACGGCATTCACCAGGGCCGGAGCATTCTGGGAATCAACCGACTTGGGCTCATTGAGAACCTTCTCGACCGCGGCGCCGATCTGGGCGGCGCTCGCATCCTTCTTGATCGGAACGATCGAGCGAAGGTACGCGGCCACGCGGACCGCCAGGATCGCGACGAAGACGTGAAGGAGCATCTTCGGATTCGAAACCATGGAAGCAAAGTCGGGAGCCGCCAGGACATCCGCGAGGGTGTCAATCAGGATTCCAAACGCCGCGATCTCGAGCGTCGCCGCTCGTCCGTTTCCACTTCCCAGTTTCTCAGTCACGATCTTCGTCCTCTCTTCTTCGGTGTCTGCTTTCTCGATCTGCTTTTTCAGGAACCGCTTGAGATACCAAACCTGAAGGTCGGTTTCGCGATTCCCGAGCCAGCTGCCGAGACCCATCGACTATTCCTTGATGCCGTCTTTCTTCTGGAACCAGCCGCGCGCCTTTCCAAAACTCAGCATGGCGAAGAGAACCGTAACGAGCGTTTTCACCTTGCCGTGCGCGGCGATGGACTCTTTGATTTTGGTGTCGACAGTGGTGGCCATTTTCTAGAACCTCGCAGGGATACAAACGTTTGCGGGAGCCGCGGGAATGGCCTGGATCGTTCCATCGGCCTTTACGACGTCCCAGGTTTCGCTGATCGCGTTCGAAACGCGAGCCTTGATCGTGACCTCGTCAGGAGACGGCCCGACCTTGGCGCACACGTCCGGACGCTTGTTCAGTTTCGCGACGAGCTTTTCCAGGTAGATCGGCTCCGGCGCGGCCTCGAGTCCAGCCTGTTCCGCCTCCAGGATGGTCAAGAAGATCGGGCCGCCCTTGGTGCACGCGAACGGTGCCGTCTGAGGAACGCACAGGGTCTCCGGAGTCGGAGACGGCGACGCCGTCGTGGTGGTTGTCGTGACTACCGTGCTCGGCGCAATGAAGTTGCTATCGCCGCAGATCGCGCCGGACTCGCACGCGCGCGAGCAGCCCGAGATGACCGCGCAGCACGCGATCCCGACGATGAGTGCGAGGGCGAGAACGAAATGAGCCGCCGCGTCCTTTTTGCCTGGTGCGATCACATGCCCCTCCGGATCAGAAGCGAAGCCGAAATAATTGACGGGGTCGCCCCCTGGAATGCGAAGCGGACGCGCGAGAGTGCGCCGACCTGACGGTAGTACTCTCCAGCCCCTGCGGCCACTGCGAGCACAGCCTGGCTGATCGGTCGATCGCCATTGATCTGCCCGCTCGGCGAGTTGGTCTCGTCGGAATACTGCTTGGTGACGGTGACCGGTCCGCCCGAATGCACGAAGACGTGCAAGGAAAGTTCTTCCGAGTCCTGGACGCCGATCCAGCCGTCGAGATCGGTGATCGGTCCCGCCTTCAGGCGACGATAGAAGAGATCCTGAGGCGTAACCATGGTGAGTGACGCGTGCATGGTGGCGCCGTTCGCGGCGACCGCGGTGATCGTCCGGCGATCCCACAGGTTGCGCTGATTCGCGGAGTTGTTCTTCCCGTTGACGATGTTGCGGAAATAGACCACGTCGCCCACGGCCAGGAAACGCATGTCTTCGCCCAGGGTTCCTTGGAGATAGACACCGGCGCCGGCCGCGCCGCCGAGGGCCGCGGAAGAGAACGCCTTGATCTTGGCGTCGCGCTGACCATACGTGCCGTGGTCGAACCCGTCGTGCAGGTACGTGTAGTACGGCGCCACGTCCGAACCGGCCGGAAGCTGAGTGTAGTCGGCGATCTGAACGTATGAATCTCGGCGGTTCATGGTCATGATGAGCTTCCTAATGGTACGGGTCAGCGCAAACGCGAGGCCCGATTTTGTTCCCGATCGTCCAAAATGGCGACTTTCTTGTCGATATCGGCCAGCCTGGTCGACGTTTCGGCAAGTTGAATGGAGAGCCGGTCGACCGACTCTTTGAGGCTGTTTATCGCGGCGATGGCGACCGTGATCTCAGGGTCCCGGGGCGGAGCCGACTGCGCCGCGCTAGCAGTGACCGCGGATTTCTGGCCAATGTAGGCGGATCCGCTGGTCGTGATGATGAGCACGACGGCCTGGAGCCACATGGGGATGTTTTTGTGGGCGAGGTTCATTGCTTTTCCTTGCGGCGATCCGATATCTCGTTGCGCTTGGCCCGGTGGTCGCGGGCTTCCTGTTCGAGAGGGAGCCCCTCGCTGATCCCGAACGTGTCCCCGAGGATCTCCGATAGCGTCGCGTCCCCGTCCAAGAGTGCTTGAATTTTCCATGGCCATTGCTGATTCTGTGTGACGCCTCCAAGTCCAGAGCCCGGGTTCTTTTCCCGTGCCTGTTCATATTTGACGACCTTGGCCCATTCCCTTCCGAACCCTGGAGCGTTGATGAGAGACAGGAGCGCGCGCGGGTCTCCGGTTTCCTTCGCGAGCTTGAACGCCTGATAGGTCTGCTTTGCCAACGCAACCGCCGGCGCGGCGCCCAGGAGCGGAACCGGAACGTCTCCGTACTCGCCGGCCTGAATCGCTTGCTTCATGAAGGGCGCGCCACCGGCCACGTTCTGGGCGACTCGGACCATGAGGTTTGGATCGCGATCGGTTCCGACTACCGATTTCATCGTGGAGCGCTTCTGGTCTTCGGTCTCTTCGCTCCCGGGCGGGTTCAAGCCGCTCCCGCGCATGACCGCGCGCGCGTCCTGGACGCCTTCTCCGATCAGCGCTGCAGCACCGACGGCCGCGATCTTTCCGCCTGTGCTCAGTCGCGGGATCATTCCTTCAGCCTGACGGATTTCCGGAGACATGTACTGCGACGTGAGCTCGCGCATGATGTCAGGCAAGTCCTGGCCCGTGTGCTTGAGCTTGTCGGCGAGCGTGCCGAATCCCTGGGTCGCGTTCGCGATCTCCATCTGGGCGATTCGAATATTCCGCGGATCGGTCATCGGGAGCGAGCGGTCCGTGTAGCGGAACTGTTCATGCTTCATCGTCGGGATCAGTTCGCGGAGCGACTGGGCGACGGCGAGGCGCGCATCTCGGTCTGAGACGGCAATCGCGCGCATGGGAAGGTTCACGCCGGCACGGCTTCGGCCGAACGCCTTTTGCGACGCCGACAGCTTGTCCGTGGCGCCGACTGCGCGTCCGGCCTGCATCGCGACGTCTTCGACGATGTTCTTGCCGAAGTTCCCGACGGCCTTCAATCCGGTCTTCGCCGCGACCGCGGCCGCGCCCACGCGACCAGAGCCGGCGGATCGAGCGGCGTCGTAGGCGATGCCCGGGACGTATGAGAGGCCCATCGCGTTCAGAGGCGCCGCAAGGCCAAGCTGTGCCGTGCGCGTGACCGCTTTCACGGCGCCGGCCGCCGCCTGGGCCTGAGGCGTCATCATGGTTCGGCCCTTGATGACTTCGTCGGCCGCGCCCGCCACGAGCTTGTCTTTGACCAGGTCATCCCACGTCGCAGCCGGTCGATCGCGCGCAGCTGCTTCGAAGATGTCCGGGAGTTGGATCTCGGAAAGACGCGCCACCGCGGCGTCGTGCGCGTCGGCCGGGTCAGTATTACGGTTGGACTCTTCAGCCAGGAGCGCTTTGAAAATGCCAGGGTACGCCTCCGGGGTTCGTTCCTTGGACGCGAGACCCTGGAGCGATCCGACCGATCGGGCGCGGTTCATCGCGACGTCCTCGAGCTCCGCAAGCGAAGTGATCGGGATTGAATTCGCGTTCTCCTGTCGCTGCTTGTAGAGGCTCGGCGCTTTCGATTCGCCGGTGGACGTCAACGGGCGGAGCTTCTCGTTTCTCGCGATCGTGGAAGGCGGCTCGACGACGTCGCCCTTATACGGCCAGTACGGACCTTCCGGCGGAGCGACGCCGGCGATCGTTTCGAGATCCGGGTCGCCGCGGGACGGGTCCTTCTCGGCCGCGCGACCATACTGGGAATCGAACACATCGCGCAGGATCTGGTACGCGCGCGCATCCTTCCCCTCGAGCTTGCCGCCCTGGGCTTGCTGCTGGATCCGCGCGATGTCCTCGTCGGTGATCCCCATGGCTCGGATCTCGTCGAACTTCGCGCGAACGCGGGTCGACCAGTCGTCCTGATGGAAGCCGGCGCGAGAGAGCGCCTCTGCCGTCGCCGGCATGTTGTTCTTGATGAGCTCGGACCGCACCGTCCGGAAGCCCGTTCGGAACATGTCGCCGGCCGCTTTCGGGAGCTTTGCCGCGGCCTTCGCCGCCGCGACCATCGGATTCGATCCGCTCTTTCGAGCGCTTTCGTAGACGTCGAGCGGCCCGGGCGTAGACGGTGCCTCGATCGACCATGTCTCCGGTCCGCCGAAGTCCACGGGCGTTTCCGTGGGGGCGACATCCGCCTGTGTGGGCGGTGGCGGGGTTTCTGGCGCACCGGTGGACTTCCAGCGAGCGGCCTGGATGGTTCCCGGTTCGACGTCCAGGTCCGAAAGATCGTCGGCGACGGCGCTCGCGTGCGACGAGAGAGATTCCCGGTTTGCGATGGCGTCCTGGAGGTTCGTGCGGGCCTCGTCTAGATGCTGAACGGCCTCCGGGGTGGCTCCCTGGGCGACGGCCGCCTCGATCGCCTTGACGCGCACAGCGGCCCTGTCGATCCAATCGTCCGCCCGCGCGAGCGGATCGCCTCCGAGAAGGTCTTCGAACGTGCTGCGCGGCGCTTCTTGTGGCGCTTTTGCCACAGGCTCCGCCAAAGTGTTTGCACCGACAGGCTTCGACACGGCGGCGCGCGGCGTCCGCGGAGCCGTGAGCCGGTTCCGTGCGGCTCCGGCGAGCACGGGGACGCCAATGCCGGCAGCGAGGCCGCCAGCGGCTCCGGCAAGGGCATCCTTGAACTCGTCCGAGCCAAGACCCTTGTCGTATCCGACGCGGCCGACGTCGATCCCTTGCTTCGCCACGGCGATTGCGCCGACCTTTTGCATCAACTCTTTGGCCGCGACTGATCCGCCGCCCGTGCCGACGGCCGCCACGGCGTTCACGGGGTCAATGAGAGCGTCCGTCAAGCCTCCCACGAAAGAACCGCCACGGCCGCCCATGGACGTCCGCATGACGTCGCCCGGGGTCTCTTCTGGCCCCAGGAGCCCCATTCGGCGAGACGGAGCGCTCACAAGCTCGATGCCAGGGCGAGAGGCGATGATCGCGGCGCGGGACGCGATGTCAGGGAGCACCGTAGCCTGGTCAAGGGCCGGCTGTGCGGCCTGGTCGGAGCGCAGGTTCCCCCAGAGCTCTATGTCTTCGTCGAGCCCGGTCATATCGACGTCCTTGCCCAGGTCGGGCACGGCGGAGACCACGAGTTTGACCGCTTCGGACGGCGTCATCCCGTCACGAATGCCGAGAGCGGCCTTCAGTTGCGAGGATGCACCGACCAGGCGATTTCCGAACTTCCGCCAGTCGCTCATTAGTCTTTGGCGAGACTGCGCAGTTCGGCGAGAAGGTCAGGCGACAGGGACGAGCCGCCGCCGGAGTATTCCGTTTTCAGGCGATTGAGCGTGTCGAGATGGTCCTGGAGTAGTTTTCGCTCGTTCGGGTTCTTCGTGCGGGCGAGATCTCGAGACGCCTTGAGAATGTCGTTCTCAAGCACGCGTCGCTGATTGGCGCTCGCGCCGCCCGTGGAACTCTTCTTTTTCTTCGCCTCTTCGGCCGCGGCGGCGAGACGCTCTTCGGTCGATCGCCGGTGAGCTTCGGACGTTCCATATCGGCGATCGGCTTCGCGCGCGCCGGACTCCGCCGTGGCGAACTCTGGAGAGCTTCCGTACTTTGCGAACTCCGGACGCTTGCGGAGCTCGTTGATCTCCGCCATGGTTCCGGCCGCCTTGACCGCGGAGTCCCACCTGGTGCGAGACAGCGCTTCATCCTTCGCCGCAAACGAGCTCTGAACAGCTGGGAACAAATCCGACCGGCCGACGCTCTCGAGATATGCCTTCGCTGCTTCGGCGCTCGCCATCTGGCGCGCGTTGTCCGTGTGCGTGTTCGTGGAGGCGTCTACGTGCGACATGCGCGCGCGCTCATTCGCGGCCGCGACGGTGAGATTCGTCCGCTCAAGAGCGGCCCTGGCCTGGACATCAGCGAGCTCCAGTCGATCGCGCGCATCGAACGCGGCGTCCACTTGCTGGCCTTCCCACATGTCCGCGCGCTGCTGTTGCGCGGAAACGCGCGCCATGGTGGCAGCGGCGTCCTGTTCCGCCTTCTGCTTTATCCCGTCGAGAGCATCGCGAATTTGACCGCGGTTCGTGATCTCTTTGAAGACAGAGACCGGGTTCACTGGAACGAGTACGGATCCCAGGTTGCCGCGCCGCCGAACATCGGCTTGGCTCCGCCGAGCGGAGACGGCGGAATCGTCCAGGCCGGACTCATGCCAGGCTTCCCAAGGCGCGCACGCTTCGCGATCTCGGCTGAAGAGAGCTTCCCGGCCTTGTTCGAAGCGTAGATGCTGCCCGCGGTCTCTGCGGCGACACCGGCGAGATCCCATCCAAAGCCAGGCGTGCCGCCCCTGCGAAACGGAGGAGGCGCCACGATCGTCTTTGGCTTGGAGATCGTGGCCATGATCTCCGGAGTCAGAAACGCGTCCATGTTGTTTCCGCGCGCGTAAGCCGATACGAGGGAGATCTTGCGCTGCCGATCCTCTTCGGCCGCCTTCTGAGCGGCGAGCCACTGCGTCACCGAATCGTTGTAGGCGAGCTCGTCCTGGTTCTCCTGGGCGTTCGCGCGCTTCTTGCCGCCGATCGCGCCGAAGAGCTTCCCGACACCGCCGGCGATAAGTGCGATTGTGACTGGATCCATGACTAGGCCGTCGCTCCAAGAAGAGCCTGAAGAACTTGCCAATTCATGCCGGAATCAAACTGGCTCTGGTTCTGGCCAAGCGCCGCGTAGTTGTAGCCAAGATTGTTCTCGAGCGCCCATCGCTCCTGAGCAAGACGGTAGTACGCGAGGCTGATCTCCGCGAGACCCTGCTGGCGCTGAAAGTGAGACATCTCCGACGTGAGGAGAAAGTTCCGTTCATTGTCGACGTGCTGCTGAGCCCGGTCGATCGCGGCGGTGCGGTTTCGGAACATCGCAGCGTCGTTCTGGACCGCGGCATTGTTTTCGATGTCGCGGACGCCTTCCGCGTACTGCGAATCGGCGCCGCGGCGCATGTTGTCCTGTCGATCGCCGGTGTGATCTGAGCCAAAGACACCACGAAGAATCGCATCGGCGTTGATGGCGTTTCGGTTCGCGGTGTCGCGGCCGTGCGCGCTTCGGAAAGCGCTGGCCTTCTGGTTCGTGATGACCTTGTCGGTGTACGGGACGCGCTTGTCCCAGTCGCCGAGCATGGAGTCGATCTCGGATCCGAGACGAAGATCGAGCGGAGTGGGCGCCGGAGCGTTCCACGGTTCCATTTCATACGGCGCGGGAGGATCGAAAGGAGTCGTCGGACGACGGCCGCCGCCACCAGAACCGGAGCCACCGCTGCCGCCGCTGCCGCCACCGCTGTCCAGACCAAGGTCGACGCAATCGCCTTCGCCATTGCGAGCCTGGCCATCCGGACACTCATCGACGCACCCAAACATGCCGTTGAAAATCTGACCGTCGGGACAATCGCGATACGCGCCGCCGCCGCCGCCCTGATTCTGTTCTTCGCAACGGTTCCCGTTCCAGATGGATCCGTCCGGGCAACCGGTTCCCGGCGTTCCGCCATTGGGCGGGTCATACGGCTGGTCTGGGTATTCCCACTGATCGTCTTGATTCGCCATCTACTCGATCCACTTGCCTTCGAAAGCGTTGTATTCCATTTGCCCGGACTTCAGCGTCAGGGCCGGCCCGTTCGGCCGCCCCTTGGATGGATACCGGCCAAAGCGATGCAAGAGAGCCGCGACGTCGTTCACGGGCGCCGCGATGGACATTGGTCCTTCGGGTGCCGGAGGCGGTGCCGACCGTCCCATCTCGAGAGGTCGGCCGCCCATGTCCGACCCGGATGGCTTAGGAGCCTTCTGGCCAGGACGCCGCCCGCGAGGGCCGACGACTCCATAGCCTTCGTCCACGGCCTCTCGATCGTGAGTGGGAACGGTTTCCATTACTGCCCGAGACCAGCCAGAGCCGCCTGGAGGCTCGCTTTCGAGCCCATACCTTCGCCGCGGCCAGGAACGCTCATCGGCTGAGCGGACGTCGGGCCGAACGATTCAATGAAACGCGACTTGCGAACCACGGGATAAACGCCGTATTTGTCGTCTTCGTCGTCGAGCTCGCCGGAGAAGACCATGTCGTCGAACAGGCCTTCATCGTCGACCTCGAGAAATCCCGCCTCGTCCTCCGGGTCGTCGGAAGGCGCACCGGGACGTCGCTGAATCGGAATCATGCTCTTTCGGGCGATCCCCGTGGACAGCTGCGGGTCGAACCCGAGCCCCATGGAGGCGGAATCAAGAAGAGAAGAGTCGAGCATGGTCTAGAAAAAGAGTACCGTGACAGTCAAACCGGGCGAATCGGTCTGAAGGAAAGCAGTAGTCGGATTCCATTCCTGAGGCGATGCGTCGAACACGTCTCCGCCTGGATACTTCCGAAGAATGAGATACCCGTTCGGGTATCGGCCAAGACCGTGCGCAACTTCAACTGGGTCGGTGCTGGTGAAGGTGAGACCCTGGACCAGGCCCGGGAGCTTGTTCCCGACGCCGGGTTTCGGCTTCTCGCCGGCGAAGAGACGGAACGCAACCGAGACGCCGGCCGCGAGCGTGTTCACGTTCTTGATGAGCTTCTGGAACGTGTCCCGGAAGCGGTTCACCTGGGCCTGAGAGAGCCCGTTCCCGTTGACGTCGAATCGTTCGAGCTCGCCGATGATGGGCACGTTGAAATCGGTCACAAGGGCCTCTTTTGGTAGTCGAACGTATCGACCTCGAGAAGGAACTGGTTGATATCGACGGCCTCGTCGCCGGTGTAGTCGAATTCCAGCTGAAACGATCGGGCCTTGAGCCGCTCGACGGTTGTCGCCTGCGGGCCGGCGCCGGCGAGAGAGACTCGTTTCCAGTCGCGCGTCTGGTTGAGCGAGAAGTCGCGCTCGTTGATGGCCGGAAGTTCCGAACCGACGTCGCGATAAAGCCGCGCGGTCATGCTGCCCGGAACCGATGAGCAATTGATCTCGAATCGCCGGAGGATCGCTTCGGACCTCCACTTCTGGAACGCCTTGGTCTTCGCCAGGAACCGAATCGGATCGTTGTGATCGCGGCCGCCGGTGTCGTTCTGGTAGATGTGACCATCCAGGAACGCGGTCTGCGGCAGCGTCTTGAAATCGTCGTCGTATGACTGAAGGATCGCGCCAGGCGCCATCCATGACGTGAAATAGCGGAACGTGAACCACTTGTCGTTCCGGTAGTCGTATCCAAGGATCAGGTCGTTTCGGTCCGCGCTGGTGGTCGAGATGGCCAGGAGATACCAGCCGCGGCGCGTCTCGACGGACCCGACGGCATACTCCCACCGGTCCGATCGAAGCGTTTTCAGGAGCTTGGGAATCGCCACCGCGGAGATCGCTCGCGGATGGCCGCCCTGGGACATGTAAATGTTGTCTCCAGCGAACCAGAAGAGGCGCCCTTCGGCGCTCTTCATGGAGTGATGAGAGACGCATCCGTGATCTGAAGAGAGCGTGTCGACATCGAAGCGGATCCCCGACTCGTCCACGCCGGTCTGAGTGATGTACTTGATCTGAGACGTCGTCCCAACAATGAGCCGAGTGTCCCATGGATGAAGCGCTCGGATGACGTGTCCGGTGAACTCGTCGAAGTTCCGGAAACTCTGATCGAAGGTTTCGAACTGGCCCGGGTTACTCGCGGTGAGCACGCGGCCGTCGGTGACCCAGAGGCGCTGATTCCACGACGCGAGGCAATAGCCAGGGTCCGCGGGCGGCAGATCGTTGTTGTATCCGAACGGCTCGCCGATCTCGTCGTTTGAAAGCAGATCCAGGTATTCGGTCGTGATGTTGTCGCCGATGAAAGCGACCTCGTACAGCTGCCCTGGATCGTTGGGACCGGAGCGCCACAGGCGCCGCGCCACCACGCGCGGAGTCGGAGAAACCGGGATGTTGATGTACGCGCGGCCGTAGTAGTCCTGGGTAACGGTGAGCGTGGCGCTTTGCTCGCTCTCGTTTCCGGTCGCGGTCACATACGTCACGAAATACGCGTACTCAGCCGGTGCGATCGGGCCATAGGACTCGAGCGTGTCGCTGTCCGGGACCGCGTCGCTTGACGTGACGGTCCCGTTCGCAAGCTGCAGCACTAGGAAGAACTTTCCAGGCTCGTCCTTCTGTGTTCGCCACAGAGAGACCGTTGTCACCGATGGATCCGCGGACACCGGAATGGTTCCAACGAAGTTGATGATCGAAGGGACTACGACCGTGATCGGAGCGAGCGGAGACGGCTTCGAGCGCTGCGTCGGAGAGTCGAACGTCACGAAATAGTCGTAGACACCAGGCTCGATCGGACCCGCGGCGCCGATGACCGGAGTGAGTCCGGCCGGCGGAGCAGCAATCGCGGCCTCTGTCGGCGCGGTTGTCGGAGCCGGGATGCCGGCATCGCCAGAAGACGCGAGCGTCAGTCGCTGGAGCTTCTCGCCAGGACGGATCGCAAAGATCTCATCTTTGTACTGGACCATGCTCCACGGCTTGGTACGCGACGAGAGCGGAAGATCCGGCGGAATCGGAGTCATCACGCCCGCGTTGTTGTATTCGAAGCCGTCGACTGTTCCGGCGACAGTGACGTTCTCCGGCGTGGTGGCGAATGTGAGGAGCGCGGTGATCTGGCTGGACGCCGGAATCGTGGTGACGCGATGAGCTCCGCGGCGAGGCGAGAGTTTCTTCGCGAAGGGATACCAGTTGACCAGGTTCTCGAATTGATCGTCCGTCAGCGAAACAGGCGGAACGCCGTCGACCATTCCGCCGGCGACGTCATCGACCGGGAGGGGAAGGTGTTCCACGGCTAGGTGAGGTATCCGCGCGGATCGTCACCGTCGATGATGTCGTAATCGGGCCGGATTGAGGCTGTCGAGTCTGCGATCGGCCGATAGTAGGTGTCGATGTCTTCGATCACATCTGCGAGCAGCGTCATCATCAGCGCCATCTGATCCTTTTCGGCCGTCCCGCTCAAGGCGTACATCGCCGCCTTGTAGACGATGCCCATCTGGAGGTTCTCTTCGATTCCGGGGGTGTCCGTGTCGGTCGCCATGGCAAGCGTCGGAACGTACATGATCCGCATTGCATCCGCGATCGTTTCGTTTGGTCGGCCGCCGACGCGCAGGTATCGCCCGATTGGGCCATACTGGTGCGGGTACTTGACGCCCGTGCCGACACCGATGGGACCGTTTTCTCTTGCAACCACGGCTTCGTGTTGCCGCCGAAGGCGATTTCCGTTCGCGGAGAGTCGAAGGACAGTGATGCACCCTTCCGGGACTGGATAGAGATCGACGTTCTGCGTGAGTCCGAAAGAGTCTTCGAAAATGAACGCGGTCGGATGGACCAGGAGGATCTTCTTCCCCATGAACGCCAGTCCAAGATTGAGGTAGCGGTTCATCTGTGCGGGCGACCAGTAGTCGCCACCGACCGGCTCTTTCAGAACGGTCTGGAGCTCTTCCCGAAGCGTGGCGCGATTCAACGGATCACCGGAGTAAACGTGGTGACGGGCCGCGGCGGTGCGTAGGTGACGGGCTCAGCGTCATCGCGAAAGACCGAATAGAACGGCTGCGCTGTCGAAACGACAATGTCTTTTGGGACGAAGCCGAGCCGCGTTGCACCAAGGCGCATGACACCAAGGCGCGCCGGCAGGTATGCGCGACGCGTGGAAAGAAGCGGCCCGGTGTATCCGGCCTCGCCGGGAGGTTTGACGGACATCAGAAGCCGTTTCCGATGAGGTTTTCGAGGAGACGGCTCCACGTCACGAAGCGGAACGTGACCTTCATTTCAACGACTGCGGCATCGAGCACGGCGACGCGCGCGCGGATCACGTCGAAGTCTCCGCCGCCAATGCCGGTGCATCGGTCTTCGATGTTTCCGTCGGGGATCCCGCCGGCGACCTGTGGCTCGAGAACAGCCTGGCCGCCCGCGTTGTGGCCGCCAAATTTGATGTTCGCCAGATACATCGCGCGGAAGTTGGTTGGGTCAAGTCCGCCGTTCGATCGGTGCCACTTCTCGATTGCGATCTCGAGCGTTGCAGAGCTCGTCTTTCCGGTCGCCACGACTTGACGCACCATCGCGGGGAGCAACGGCATGACAAAGCGGCACTCGGCGTTGAGCGTCGTTCCGTCGATCGGGAGCGTCGTTTCCAAAAGCGTCTTGCGCGCCGGGATCCAGTTCTCGAGCGGGAGCGCAGTGAGTCCGAGCGTGCACGGCCCGACTTCGAAGACCGATCCCGCGACTCCGATCACGCGCATTCTGAGAAAAATCGCATTCGCGGCAATGGCGCCGGTGAATGCGAGTCGCTCAGTAGCTACGCCGGTATTGAACGCGGAATAGTACGTGTTGACTCCGTCGCTGACTTCGATTCGAACCGTGTTGGGCGCGGTCGCCTTGACGGTGGCGAGCGTTGAGAAGTTGCGTCCGAAAAGATTCGGAACGGCAATAAAGGCGCCGGAACCTTTCGGCACAACCTGCTGGCTCGGACCACCGACCAGGGTCCCGACCGTCACCTGGAGGCACGATGGGCCGGCGCCAAGGTCCGTGGTCGATCGCACGAAACCAACCGCGGACGGACCGAGCCCGCCGCCGCCTGTCCATCCCGCGGGATTGGTGTTTGTCGCCGCACTCGTCCAGACCGAGAAATCGTCATTGATGAGCAGGTTCTCGGTTGAGAAGTTCGGCGCCTGCTGAGGGACGGATGCTGCAACCGCGTCGATCTTGTCCTTGAGCGTCGGGTAGCCGTCGCGCGCGTTGACGACGTCGGTCGTTATGAGCGCTGGCGTCTCGTCTGGATTGGTCGGGTCATAGACTGCGTCGTCAATGGCCGTGGCGAACTGTTGAAAAAGAGCGGAGGTGACTTCCGTTCCATCTAGGCCGGTCCCGCTGTCGTCAAGAAGCGTATCGATCGGCGGATTTCCGGCCAGCGGAAGAGCCAACTACATGCCCCCTTCGGTCGACACCTGGCCAGCACCGGACGGATCGATTCCGGGATCCACCGCTTCGCGAGCCGGCAGCACGAACAGACCAGAGAGCGCCGGATTCTGCCGGAGAACCGCGGCGACCTCGAGCGCGAGATCCGGATTCGCCTGCATCTTGATTCCGAGAGCCACGGCGGCCTCCGTGATGTCCTGGCGCTGGCGCTCTTTCATGCGCCAGATGAGACCCTGGCCAGGAGCGCCGAAGTAGCGGCTCGCCATGATGGCCTCGACCTCTTCCTTCTTGGTCGCGCCAAACCGGCACTTGTCGAACTGGATGAACTTATTTTCATCCTTCACCGACCGGCCCGTGACCTGGTCGAAGCGCTCCTTCGGCGTGTTCAGCTGCAGCCGGAAGCGAGGGTTCTTGGACTCAAACCAGATGACGCCGTCGTCTTCGCCGATCACAGGTTCGGTGGGAACGTTGACGCTCGACGAGACGAATCCCGGAGCGAGACCGTTCTGGGGGCCTTTGTGACCCGTTTGAACCTGGACATTGTGCTGGCCAAAGACTTGAGGGGGCATGTGGGAGGAACTCCTGGGAAAAGTGGAAAGGGGCACGCCTCTGGGTAGGAAGGCGTGCCCGGTGCGTCGTTGCGCGGGATCTTACCGCGACGTCTGAATGTCCGTCGGGTACAGGGTCCCGCCACAGAACGTAAGAGGCGCGGTCAGCGCCGCCGAGTTGGTGAGCCTGGCCACGATCTTCCAGCCATTATCGGACGAGATGCGAGACCCGTCATTCAGGGCGACGAAAACCTTTTCGACGGTGGTCGCGCCTCCCGCGGTGTCAGGGTAGAGCACGGCGACCGTCTCGGTGAAGTCCGTGCCCATGGTGTAGCTGGGCAGCACCGCGGTGATTCGAAAGGTCGACGTACCAGAGCCATAGGTTGAAGTGGCCTTCACCTGAGACAGGATCGTCTTGGTCTTGATGAACGGGTTGGGGATGATGCTGGTCTTGTCCGGCATCGTGCCCTTGAGGTAGTAACTGATTTTCTGAGCCGCAACCGGCACGCACGCCAGGGTGTCGGTGAACGTGACCGCGGTGTCCCAGTTGAGAGCGAGGCCGTCCAGGGTCGAAGCGGACGAGCCGGTGACGGTCGTGAGACAGCCGGAGCCGCCACACGAAAGGTCGTCGGTTGCGAACGCGGCGAGCGGGATGATCGCCCAGTTTCGTCGGCCGGCGGCCGTGACCTGGCCGTTCAATACGCCGGCGCCTTCGCCGATCGTGTTGCAGTTGGACGCCGAGACGTCCCAAATGCCGTTTCGAGAGCCGGTGACCGCAATCGAGTTGTCGCATTCGATCGACGTATCCACGACTTCCGCACCGATGGTCCCGTGCTTGAACGTGAGCAGCCCCGCGGCCGAAACGTCGACCGTGCCGGAAGGCTGGGGGCCGATGTACCGGATCAGGAGCGCCTTGCTCGTGCCAACCGCGGTGTGCAAATCGGAGGCGTTCTTGCCGTAGATGAGGGTTGCGGTCTGGTAGTCGAAAGCGGTCGTCTGGGCGGCGACGGGCGGAGCGAACGAGGCCAACACCGCGAGGGCGATGGCAACAACGAACGACGTCTTGAATCGAGAGAGGAGCTTCATCGTGTTTTGTCCTTTGGAAAATTGAAAGAGAGGAGGATGAGGCGCCCCGAAAGGCGCCCCATCAGGCTTCTTTAGAAGCCCATGTTCAGGATTCGGCCGTGGGCCTCTTCCATGGCGATCTCGAGCGTCTGGTCCGTGAAGTATTCCCACTCACGGGCATCGACGTCGGGCGCCTGACGGTCGGACAGGAGACGAGTCGCACGACCGCGATAGTTCGCGGCGCCGATCTCGTTGATGTCGACGATGAACGCCTGGTTCCGAAGCTCGGGAACCGTGTCGAACACGGCGGACGGGAAGAGCTTGATGATCCCGACCGCGGTCTGGATCTCCTTGATCTTCATGCCGACGCGTCCGTCCGTCTGACCGTAGCGAACGAACTCGCCCGCCCAGTCGGTGACGTGCTGGAACAGCGCGCGCGAACCGAACATGAGCTTCATGGGCTCCGCCGATCCGCCGATGAAGCCGCCGCCGCCGTACTTGAAGACTTCGTTCGCGAAGTCATTGAAGGACGTCTGCGTCAGCTGGTTTCCGTTCAGGTCGAAAACGTTCGTGCGAACGAAGTCGGCCAGGCCGCCCATGTGGTTCTGACCGCGGCCACCTACGCCGGTGCCGAAGTGACGAACGCCATAGAAATACTTCCGCTCGAGACGCTTGGCGTGCTCGTGCCAGGCCTCGCGCTGAGTCTCTTCCATGTCGTTGCCGATCCACCGCTCGGTGTTCAGCATGCGACCCGTGAGCCCGAACGGGGTTCGGGTGATCTCGGGATAGTTGAAGTCTTCGACAACGAGCGTCGACTTCATGGGACCGATGCCGGACCCGTCTTCCTTCGTCGGGCCGAGAATGAAGAACGTATCCCCGGGGTTGATGCCGACGCCGCCGGATCCGCCGATGTTGCGGACGACGGGGGTCGAGTCGCCGGTCGGCGCGGCCGAGACTCGAATGCGCTCTTCGGTGCGAATGTTGAAGAGGGTGAAGTCCACGCCGATCTTCACGCCGTCGCCGGCCTGAAGGACGATCGTCGCGTCGGCCGAGGTGTACGTGTTCGGGCCGTTCTGAACGACGTTCGGGAGGGGATACTTCTTGTACCAGCTGTGACGCGGGTTCGCCACGTCGGGAAGCTGGTTCTTCTTGTTCGCGAGCAACGTCACGAACGGCGCGATCGCCGGCTCGAGCCACTTCAGCTGTGGATCGACCTGAGGCTTATTCGCGTTCGTGTTGTTGACTTGAGGATCACGGAAATCCGTGACCATCGTGGGTTCGTAGAGCGACGTCGGAGTGAATTGCGGGGGCATCGGCTAGTTTTCCTCTTAAAAGACTTCTCCGGTCAGAGGGTCAACCTGCTTGTACCGGGGAATTCCTGGGGCTTTGGGTTGTGCACTAGCGGGTGCAGCGCTTCCGGGCATCGGCGATCCACCAGCGGCTGGAGACGCAGACTGACCCGACGGCGCTTGCCGCCCTGGCGGTTGAGGCGATCGTCGCATCTGGCCAGAGGCCGCCTTCCCGCGGAAGAGAAAGACAGCGGTCTCTACTCCTTCGGGCGTGAGCGCCTGTTCCGGATGCAATTTCTGCCATTCGTCGAGAACCGCCCGATGCGCCTGCGGATGCGAGAGCTCGGGATACTTCAGGTTTCCCTGAGCATCGACGGCGCTCTTGGCATCCGAGAACAGAACGATGGTCTTTTGAGTCTGCGCATTCGCCGCGCGCTCCTGTTCAAGAGGGGCGAGCCGTTCGTCGACTTCCTTCCTGATCTGAGCGGCGTTGAACTTTGCAGTCTCTTCGAGGCGCCATCGTTCTGCGTTGGCTTCACCGTAAGTGCGCTTGAGCTCTTCGTAGACAGCGGCGTCATACGGGAGCGCGGGCGCGGACTGGGCGGGGGGTGCGGCAGGTTGAGGCTGGTTCTGCCTCTGCGCGGCCTCGATACGACCCTTTGCAGACCTCAACGTGTGGTGCATGGCACGTTCGGCGTCTTCTTTCGAAGCGAACGTGCGGCCCATGAACGTATAAGGCTCAGAGGGAGGAGCGGGCGGCGTTGCGGGTGCGGCGTTGCTGTCCTGCGGCGACGTGGCGGCAGGATTGTCGACTTGAGGCTCTCCGCCAGGAGCGGCCGGAGCGGCTCCTGGGTCTTGAGCGTCGTTGAGTGTCATGTGGAAGAGAGTACACACTCACGCAAACGCAAAAATAAACCTTGACCCGAGTTTGGACATTTGTGTACGCTCCGCGACTCATGAACAAGACGCTTATCTCGGTTGCTGCGACTGCCGAACTTCTCGGCATCTCGCGAAAAACACTGGATCGATGGCGTGCTGCCGGCCACGGTCTGACTACGAAACAGGTCGGCGGGCGTCTCTACTACTACCAAGAGGAAATTGAAAACTATGGCCAAGTACGTAAGTCGGGTACTGACAACGAAGCTCACGAAGGACGAGCGATTCGCACAAGCCGAGGAGGCCGCGAAGTTCGCCCAGAAGCTGGAAAAGAACGCCGAGGCAATCGCAAAGCTCAAGGCTGACCACAAGGAAGAGCTTTCCAAGCTCACCGAGAAGGCGAAGACGCTGCGCGCGAACCAGGACGACGCCCTGAACGCCGTGCGAACCGGCATCACGACCAGCGAAGTCCAGTGCGAGAAGAAGATGGTGAAGGGCGTCGAGAAGCTCTTCCGCAAGGACACCGGAAAGGAAGTCGACGAAGCCGACATCGTCTCCGGCCAGCAACTCGACATCGCCGAAGCCGGCCAGGATGCGGACGTCGTCCCCGAATAGGTCTCTCGATCATCGGGTCGCGTTCGGTTTCCCAATCGGCGCGGCCCTTCTTTTCTCGTTCTCTTTGTTTTTCGTTCCTCGAAAGGACCCAATGCCGAAACACATCAGACCGTCGATCGCCGAAATCGCATCCATCAAGCGCGGCAACTACGCCGACGCTCTCGCGTTCGTGCTGAGCGACAAAGTCGAAGGCGGATTTTCCGACGATCCGCTGGATCCAGGCGGCCCGACCAATCACGGAATCGCGCTCAACGAAGTTCTGCGCGCGCAAGCCGCCGGCGAGCTCTCATCCGCCATGATCCAGATGCTGGACGTCGATGGAGACGGGAAGATCACCGTCGCGGACGTGAAAGCGTGGAAGCGCGCGACGTCCGAGGTGTACTTCGAACAGCGCTACTGGGCACTCATCCACGGGTACGAACTCCCGGCGTTCCTGGCGATGATGACTTTCGATTCCGCCATCAACGAAGGCGTGCCGACGGCCACGCGCCATCTGCAGCGGACCCTGGGCGTCGAGCATGACGGCATCATCGGCCCTGAAACACTCGCCGCGGCGGATCGTGCGGCCCTGAACGCGGTCGATCGCGAAGACGCCATCGTGACCATGTGCGGTCACCGGCTCGAGCGCTACCGCAAGCTCAACAGAGCGGAGCGATTCTTCTTCGGCTGGTCCCGGCGCGTCGTTCGCGTCGCCATACGCTCGAGCGCGGACTAGTCGTGGGCTGCTATTTCGGCGTCGACCCTGGAAAGAAAGGCGCCTTCGCGCTGGTTGACGAAAACGGCTATTTCGTTGAGGCCGTGCCAATCCCCACAATGCGATCCCATGAAAAGAATCGAGAGGTCTACGATTTCGATTCCATCGAAGCCCTGTTCAAGAACTACGCGCCGATACTAGAAGGCGCCGCCGTCGAGGGTCAGCATCCGTTCCCGTCCCAAATGGGCGGGGCGATTGCGAACTTTTCTCGAGGCGAGTCGCTGGCGTTCGAATGGCTTCTTCGATCAATGGGCATTCCGGTGATCCGTCCATACCCGATTCGCTGGCAGAAAGTCTGCCTGACCGAACCGGGCATCGAGACGGGCGATCGGTCGATCGCGACGGCGCTCGTGCGATGGCCAGGCGTGAACCTTCGCCGGACGGCTCGCTCGACGAAGAACGACGACGGCATCTCTGACGCTCTTCATCTCGCCTGGTACGCGCGCGAGCATTTCCAGGGGCGGTTGAAGTAATGGCCTTTATTGATCGCCTTGGGGAAGGCCCGGAAACTGAAGCGGAGCGCCGAGATCGCATTGCCAGAAAGAACGAATCTCGATCAGTGGGGCAACGGCGGCCGATTGGAAATGGCTACGTTGGTTATCGCGGAACGGTGGACGAGCAGCCGGACAATCCGCAGAATCGGTGGACTGACGATGACTAATGAAATTCGTCACGTCACGCCGACGCTTGCCATGTTCAAGCGCGAGCTCGCGCGCGCCGAGGCCGCCGTCGCCGTCTGCGCTGATCGAGTGTGGCTTCGGACTCCCGGTTGCACTCCGATCACGACACGGGAATTCGCAGCGACTCACCATCTGTTCGATGGCGGCGCACATCTCGGCAAAGCTCTTCGAATCGCCCGAAAGCGGCTCCGCAAGGCCGGTCTCGTGAGGGTCTACAACACTCGTTCCTACACCTGGGACTGGCCTGGAACGGGCCTCCCGCTGGAGAAAGTCCAATGACTTACGCCGAATCAACGTCCGTCTCCGTCGCTCGCTCGAAAGCGGAGATCGAGAACATCATCCGCAAGTACGGCGCCGACTCTTTCGGCACCATGAGCACGCCCGGATTCGATCAGATCGCTTTCTCGATTGGAGCCTCGCGCGTCCGCTTCGATCTCCCTCTCCCCGACCAGAATGATCCGCGGTTTGTGCCGACGCGGAACAACTATCGGAAGTCGAAGAAAGAGCGTGCCTATGAAGCATGGGAACAGGAGTGCCGCTCTCTCTGGCGCGCGCTGTTTCTGGTCATCAAGGCGAAGCTCGAGGCCGTGGCCAGCGGGATCACCACGTTCGATTCCGAATTCATGGCGCATCTGATCGTTGGGCCGCGAGGCCAGACGGTTCACCAGATGGTCATGCCTCAGATCGAAGCCGCTCGGAAGAGCGGAACCCCTGGTCCGCTGATGCTCAGCGGGTCGAAAACCTAAACCGTCTCACCGAAAGGACCCATCATGATCGACCGAAGAACGAAGCCGGAGCTCCGCGAGGCGCTCGCCGCGACCGATGCGAGCCTCACGGCCCAGCTTGTCGTTTTCCATGAAACCCGGGAGGCGCTGGAAGCCTCTAAGCGGGCCGAAGCGAAAGCGAAAGAGAACGCCTCGTACTGGAACGAGCAGTACACGAAAGCCGAGAGACGCACGGCAGAAGAGAGGGACGCGAAAGAAAAAGCCGAACAGGCTCTTCGCGGCGCCTATGAGCAGCATCGGCACGATCTTCTCGGCGAGCGTGTCTGGCTCGAGCGCTATCACACGCTTCGAGGCGCCATGATCGCCATGGCCGGCCGCGCCAAGGTCGAAGAGATCGAAGCGCCGAAACCTGACCCTTACGGCGGCGCTGGTCCAGTGCCTGCGATGTTCCCGGGGTACGGCGGCTGATGTTTCGCCTATTCCACATCGTCTCGGACAATCGCTGGATCGTCTACCGCGGCGAGCAGCACGTCGGCGAAATCTGGATCGTGAGCGGTAAGCCTCAGTTCCTGTCGGCGCCGTTGAAAATCCTTTGGACCACCGACGAGCTCGCCGAAATCGCGCGCGTCATGGATTCGCTCGTGGCGCGGCCCGCTCCGATTCTCATCACTTGCGACGGATGCGGCCATTCATTTGCCGCGCATCGGTTCAATCAGCGGCTCGGGTGCTGGGCGGTTTTGGGCGAAGGCCTCATGTGCCGTTGTGCCGGCTGGTTTCGTTCGTGACCATCGTTCGCATTCGGGTTCTCGAGCAGAGTCAGTCCGTGCAGGTCCATCCGTTCGTGACGCTGAGGCAGACTCGGCCGCGGACCGCCATGCTTGGGACCTTCCAGTCCTACAAGGCCGCTGAAGCCTTTGTTTACGACCGATACGAGAAGCTCTATCGAGGTGTCCGCGACACGTTCTGCTGGACCCTGATTGAGGAGTATTACGACCCGCGTTTTCCAAACAACGTTTTCGCAACACGAGGAGACTGGCAACGATGAGCACTGAAGTTCTAACCGACGCAGAAACAACGGCTCTCAACAAAGCAATGAAAATGGTCCTGGGCGAGACGACAGAGGACCGAAATGCGCTTGTGGTCCACATAAAGCGAAACTGGTCTTCGGAGGCGCAGGAGATGATCGGCCGCTCTTTCACGAGCACGGCCGACCTTGGCGACCTTCCGCGTCTCCGGGCGGAGCGTGGCGGTCTCATGCGGTCGTTTTCGATCTTCGAGAGCCTGGCGCCGACGACGCTGATGCTTTCGAGCTCCGACAACTACGAACCGACGGCGCGAGACATCGTCAAGCAGGTGAACGCGCAGATCGATCGTCTCCTGAAGCGCGCGGAAGCGGCGGAACTTGCCAGCCTGCGCGCCGAGAAAGCCCTGATCGAATCGAACCGCGGGATCCGGCGCCTGGTGAATGGGAAGGCGTCGTGGAGGAAACGCGCCATTGCGGCCGAAAACACGCTCCAGAAAGAGAAGAAATCGAACACGGCGCTTTGCGATACCTGCGCGCAGCACGTCACCGTGGTTCATGTTCCGCGGGCGAACTGTGCGAACTGCGGCACTCCCAGATGACCATCGGCGAAGTCATCGACATGCTCCGGCATGAGACCGAGTCGCGCGGTCTCATGTTTCAGGCTCAATACGGAAGCGACGAAGGCGCCCCGGGCGAGTCTCTCCGACTGATCGCGACTGACATGGAGGAATTCGGTTCGTTCTCGGTGTACGTCGCCACCGGAGAGCACGGGCGAGCGCTCCGCGTCTTCACCGCGGCGCTTATGGAACGGACAAGGAAAAATGAAAGCACTCAGCATCCGCGAACCGTGGGGCTGGCTCATCGCGAGCGGCCACAAGAACATCGAAAACCGATCATGGAAGACGAATCACCGCGGGATTTTCCTGATCCACGAAACGAAGACGACGCGCAAGGATCACGCGGCGGCTGTTGACTTCGTGCGGCGGTTCAATCCAGAGCTTGCCGAGAAGATTCCGCCATTCAAACCGCACCGTGGGGGCGCCATCATCGGAAGCGCCGAGCTCGTCGATTGCATGTCCTGGCAGGAGGATCCTCCAAAGCCATGGTACATGGGAGCCGAATGGGCCTTTCGGATCGCGAACGCCAGACTCCATGAGAAATCGACGCCGATGGCCGGCGCTCTCAGATTCTGGGACATCATGTGGTGACCCGCGACGAAGCCGTCGAACGCGCCGAAGTCCTGAAACGCTGTATCCCTGACGCCGTTCTCCAGGGCACATCCACCAGAGTCCGCGACGCATCGCTCGACGATGTCGTCGAATGGATACTTGCAAAGGAGCCGCTTGATCTACGTCGGTGATGCGCTCAAGAACCTGAAGAGAATTCCAGACGCCAGAGTCGACGCGATCGTGACGGATCCGCCGTATGGACTCTCGGAAGACAAGCGCGGCCGACGCATCGTCTCTGGAAAGTGGGTCTCGAAAGGCGGATTCATGGGAGCGGCATGGGACGCGATCGTCCCGCCCGTCGAAGTCTGGGCCGAGCTCCGGCGCGTCGCAAAGCCAGGCGCGAACCTTCTCTCATTCGGCGGAACCCGGACCTTTCACCGTCTGGCCTGCAACATCGAAGACGCAGGATGGACTCTGCACGACACCATCATGTGGGTCTACGGAACCGGGTACCCGAAGAACGGGCGCAGTCTCAAACCGGCATGGGAACCCATCATCGTCGCAAGAAACGGCGGAGGCCGGAACTTGAACGCCGATGACTGCAGAGTCCCTGTGGTCGACCCGGAAGACTTCGAGCGAAACCAGTCCGGAACCCGCGGATCGTTCATGACGCGGCCGCGCGCGAACACGCACTTCTCACTCGGCGGTGGTCGATCGACAGCCGCACAAGGACGCCACCCCGCAAACCTCGTGCACGATGCCTCCCCGGAAGTACTCGAGCTCTTCCCAAAAAAAGCCGGCGCCCAGTCCCCCGTCACGAACCGTCGCGCCGCAAAGCACAAGTCCACCTTTCAAGCCTTCAGAGGCCAGGTCGAGACCGGAAATTCCTTCCACGGAGACTCCGGCTCAGCCGCCCGGTTCTTCTACGCAGCCCGAGCCTCCAAAGCCGATCGCGGCCCTGGAAACACTCACCCCACCGTCAAACCCCAGTCCCTCATGCAATGGCTCGTCCGTCTCTCCTCAAACCCGAAAGACATCGTGCTCGACCCATTTTGCGGATCAGGCTCCACAGGAGTCGCATGCAAAGCCTTGGGTCGGCATTTCGTTGGAATCGAACGCGACCCCGCATTTGCCAGCATCGCGCAAAGTCGAATGGGTTGGAATCAGTAGGGTTATTTTTGGTGTGGATCGGTAGATCTATCGTTCCTCCACTCCAAAGGGCAAAATCAGTTTCGGACCATGACAGACAAGGCTGTGCTACGCACAGCCGCAACGGACTGAACAAGATCACATGTACATGTGTTCGCGCCCTTAGTCTTACAGACTGATGAGGTGCGGACGCTGACGCGTCCGAGTACATGAATGCCGGACTTCGTCCGGTCGCGTTCGTGGGCTTGCTCATGGGGGCGGGAGCACAGCTATCACGGAAGGCGGACGAGCACGTCTCCGTGTGGCCTTCGGAGCGGCTCGGTAGGATGCTCGTGCGGTGCTGTGGATACAGCGTCCGATGATAGTGCGGGCAGGGAAAGGAAGATCACCCAGTCTAGGGATGGGGAGCGGGTTGGGCTCGTGAGATGAGGCACGGGGCTGGTGAGGCTTTGGCGTGAGGGTTCGGGCTTCCGAGACTGAGGCTTTGCAGGACTTGGACTTGAAAGATTCTCGAAAGTGGAAAAGATGACACGCTCGAAAAAGAGGGAACAGGATTAGAATCGCTGTGGATCATCGAACGGACTCGGATGCATTTCGCATTCTCTCCCTTCGGACCAGAACAGGACCCATCATCATGACGAACGGCTCTTCCTCTCTCTCGCTCACGTCACGCGAGTCAGTGTCTGTCTCTCTCCCTGAGGATCACGGGCGCGGCGACGTTCCCAGGCGTCTTTCGACTCCTTGGGGCGCGGCTCAAACGATCTCGCCTATCGGGCCAGGCGTGATCTCCGTCTCTACTGCGGGCCACGGTGGAATGCGCGTCGAGGGCGCGGCCCGGAAGCGCGTACAGGCGATGTTTCCAGGCTTCGTGCCGTTCTCTGGGCATCTTGACTGGTTCGAGGAAGACTGCGACGTCTACCTCGTGGTCGTGGCACTCCAGGAACTCTTCACGCTCAAGGCTCAAGAAGCGGCATCGCGCTACTTGGCGACCGAACACGCGCGCGAGTATCTCAAGAGGCGCGGAGTGAGTGTCAACGTCGCTAACGATGTCTCCCACGCTTGCGTCGTTTGTCGCGAACCGGACGCCCTAGTCTGCGACGACTGCCAGGCGTTCGTTTGCATCGATCACGAGTCCCCACGAACGCGCAATATCTCCTCGGAAACGCTCTGCCTTCGGTGCGAGGCTAAGGCGCGCGGCTAGGCGCGGGACAAGTCGCGCCACCGTTCGATTCTGAAAAGGAACCGGACGGAACGCGGTATCTCCCGCACATACGCTCTTCGGACTCGGACGCAATCACGCGGACTCGACTCCCAAAGGCGAAAGGATCAAACCATGACCATCTCCGCAATGACGCTCTCCAACCAGTGGCGCACCCGTCCGGCAGAAGATTGCTTCTGGACCGTCTCCGACCTTCTCAAGTCCGCACGGGCCGAGAAGACCGCAAGCGTGGAGCGTGACTATCACGCGCGCGGCCTCACCCTCGTCACCGACGGCGGAGAGTCGGACGGGCTCTTCGTTCGTGGCGACGGCTGGACCGCGCCTCTCGGCGTCTCTCACCACGCTTTCTCGCAACTCGCAGGACTCGCCAAGGCTCCAGCGGGTTACCTTCGTTCCCTTCCCGCTGAGCTCGCGGCCGACTGCGTCTCCGTCGGTCTGGCGCGCCGCGACCGCGACGAACGCGCCGTCTCCCTCATGGCGAACCGCGAAACGCTCACCATTCGCGCCCTGACCGGCGAGAACTATTCCCGTCTCTGGTCTGCGGATCTTCTCGAGATGGTTGTGGGCGCTATGGACGCGTCTCCCTCGCGCTACGTCACGCCTCCCGCATGGGTCGGTTTCGGCGGCGTCGACGATGGTTCGTGGTCTGGACCGACGCGCAAGGCAACTCAGGCGGACGTAGGCGAGTGGACACGCGTCAAAGTAGGCGACACGATCCGTCCCGCTGGTCTCTACTACTCGCCCCATGACGGCCGCGATACGTTCGCGTTCTTCCTCAACACGGAACGCGCCATCGATCTCCCGCGTGGTGGCACGGGCTTCCGTTTCCTGATGCTCTGGAACTCCGAGTCTGGCGCGGCGTCCGTCGGCGCGGCGTCCGGGATCGTCGATGTTGTCTGCGGGAATCACATCCTGTGGGGCATGCGTGACGTCAAGGAATTCCGCTTCCGCCACGTAGGCGACGGGCTCTCGGCGCGGTCTCACCGTGAGCTCAAGTCCGCCTTCGGTGTCCTGGATGCCGCTCCGTGGGAGTCCAAGATTCTCAAGGGTTCGGCGGAGCACATCCTGGGCGCTACCGTGGCCGACGTTGACGCGGCTGCAGTCCGTGCGACTCGTCTCCCGCTCGCGACCATCCAAGCGGCTCGCGCGGCTGTCTCGGCCCGCGACTATGGCCACACGGGCTCCGCGTATGCCGTGGCTTCGGCGCTCACCGAATACGCGCAGACGTTACCGCGCGTGGAGGAGCGTGTGGACCTGGACCGCGCGGCCGCGAAGCTCTACTCGATCACGGCCGAGTAAGTCTCATCAGGTCGAAACGTGGGCCTTGGTCGGCCCACGTCGGAGGGTATGTTCCCTCCCTGATGAGACCAAAAGGAACCCTATGAAAATCGAAATACGAGACCGAAACACCAATGCCGTTATGCACGCCGTGGAAGCAGATTCAATGCGCGCAGCGCTTGAGGATCTTTGTCGGCGCGACGCGTACCTGGGCGGCGCGAACCTGGGCGGCGCGAACCTGGGCGGCGCG
>ERZ869921.118-NODE-118-length-47065-cov-7.130440_pt1 | contig 47065 bp, 70 predicted proteins | sample MGYA00579310_ERZ869921 | MGnify/ENA primary metagenome ERZ869921 (study PRJEB32216, sample SAMN09231816) | wastewater metagenome | place: USA: Maryland | collected 2016-06-21 | study: EMG produced TPA metagenomics assembly of the PRJNA472060 data set (Reclaimed...
CACGAACGCGAACGCGCCCGGCCGCAGCACGCGCAGTAGCTCACGGAACACGTCGACGCCGGGCACGCGCCGGTCCCATCCGTTCGTGCGCTGTGGCATGAAATCGAGCCCGTACGGAGGATCCGACAAGCACGCGGCGAACGTGTCTGCCGGCAGCCTCGAGAGCGCATCCTCTACCGTCGCGCACTTGAGCCCGATCACGGCGCCCCCTTGTGCGGAACTCGCACGGCTACTCCCACCAGCGTTTCGTCACGTTCGATCCTGTCCGCTGCCTGCCGCAACATCACGGCGCGGATCTGCAGGTTGACCTTGCAACCTTCTCCGTCCAGCGTGTCCAAGATGGTGCACAGCGTGCCTCGAATGTGCGCGAGCATTCGGGTACCGCCGGGGGCTCGGGTCCACCTCACGAGCGCAGCACGAACGGTCTTGGTTCCCCCGTTCCACGTGAGCCTGATCCCGTGGGGGGCTCGCGTCGCGCGTTCGAGGTACCACGCGGCCTTGCGTAGGTCGGCCACGGGGGACGGCGTCTTCACGCCTGCGCGGTACAGGTACTTGACCACGTTCGCCAGCAGCGCGGGCATGCGCTCGATCAGTTCGATGCACTCTACACGGGACGGGTGGTCGCTCCGGCGCTTGTAGTGGTCGGGGTTGATAGGGTCGCTCACGGGCACACCTCCGGGAGCGGCGCATACTTCGCGTGCACCATGGCGAGCAGGCGGTGCTGGTGCGTGCCGTCTGCAACGGCGCGCCGGGCCAGCAGGGCGTGCAACGTGGCCACCATGGGCCCGTCCTGCCCGCGGCCCCAGAAGGTCCAACGTGGATTCATGACCGACGAGACGAACGACGAGTGCAGCAGCAGACTCTTACGCAACATAGTACCTCCGGGGCTTCAGCCCTTCCAACCGTAGAACCTTGCCGGCCACCATGGCAGCAAGGATGCTGGACACCGCAGCGGGCGGTATCTCCAGAGCGCCCAGGATCCGCGCATACGAGATGCCCGGGTGTGCCCCCACGAAGGCACGAATCATTCGCGTGCGCTCTACACGTATCGCGGTGCGCGTGAACGCGGGCCCGGACTCCGGCGCCGGGGGCGCAGGCGCATCGGGCACGCGGGGGATACACGGGAAATACCCCGCGATCGCGATGCACTTGCCGCACATCAAGGCACCCCGCGCTCTACGCGCGCCGCAAGGCGCCTGCGATCCGTGTCCCATCCTGTCGCCTTGCACACGCCCCGGGCGTAGGGCGAGACCGGGAACTTCGGGCACACGGTGGCCGACGCCCGAAGCATACGGTACGCCACCGCGGCGCACTTGCGAACGTCCGCGCGCAGGTCGTCCCCCGTCCACCCGGCGGATGTGCGAGCTCCTTTCGGCAAGTGGATCTGAAAGGCGCAGTGGTCTTCGCTCGCGACGTTCAACGCGCCGTTGCGGAAACCGCTCTCGCGATACGCGACTGCGACCATAAGCGCCGCGGTGCCGCGGTCCGAGAAGCCTGGGAACGGACCCCCGACAACGATCGCCCGGTCGATGGCTGCCGCCAGCGCGGCGCGCTCTAGCGTGTCGATGCCCCCGGAGAGAAGCACCATCGCAGCAAGGATGAACGGGATCACTTGAACCCCCGGGCGCGCCATTCTTCCAAGACGTTCGCGATGCGCAAAAGACCTACCGCCTGCAGTTCTCCCACGGTCGCGCCGTGGGGGTTCCCTTGTATGATGCGCACGATAGCGCGCGCATCCGCCGCGGGATCCGTCTCGCGTTCGAGCCCCGCGGGCGCGCGGTACGGGTGTTCCAACTTCGGGCACTTCGCACCCCCGGGCGCGTTCTCTTTTTCAGAGCAGGGCCCACAGAACCGAGCCCACGCGCCCTGAGGTATGAACCCCGTGCCGCACTTCTCACATGCGCGCAGGCTCATGGTGCCTCCTTCACGGGCTCCGCGCCCCATGCCTGGTTCAGGTCCACGCCTGCGCGCTTCGCGGCGCTGCGCGCGGTGGATAGGCGCCCCCACGCGACGCGCAGCGCCTTCTCCGCGGCTACGTACGCCGCGCGTGCGTCCCGCAGTTCCGCAGCCGCGCGGAGCTTCTCGCCGATGTTCGGATCCGGGAAGTGGTCGTTCGGGTTCGCCATGGCTAGATCCGCTTCCCGTGCTTGTGCGGGCGCGTCTCGTTATATGCGAGCTTCCGAAGCACCTCCGCTTCGAGATCGATCCCGTGCTTGCCGCAGAAGTGGCCGCAGCGAATGATGATGTCGGCGATCTCGGACGCGACCCCGATAGGCTTCCCGTCCTCTCGCGTGGCCGACCATTGGATCTCCAGCTCTCGCAAGTCCTCCGTAGCTTCCGACACCTCGGAGTGGATCAGGGCCATGATCTCCAGGTCCGTCTCGTCCGTGAACCCCTTGTTCACCGCGTTATCGTAGGCGCGTTGCATCATCTCGTTCAGGCGCATAGCTGCAGTTCCTTTCGGTAGTCGTTGCATTCTTCACACCCGCAAGCAGTAGGGGACCACGGAATCAGCCGGCCCCCGTCTTCCATCCTGTGCGCGTTCTTCGACCACACCCGCATAGCTACCGGTGCGCTCGCGCGCACGGGCACATGGTGCAGTAGTTCGTTCGCGCTCGTGATCATGATGCGCTGCAGTTCCTGCCCCCGCTCTTCCAGGCGGTCGTCATCCGGGCACTCCACGATCATCTCGTCGTGAAGGAAATTCACGATACGGGACCCGAAAAGGGGCGAGCTCCGGTGCAGGTACATCGCCTTTGTCAGAGCCCAGTGCGCCCGCTGCGTGCAGTCTGCACCCAATCCCTGAAAGGGGCTGTTGCACGCGGCGCAGTACATGGCGCCCCCGCGGATGCGGTTCGTGCGGATCTGGTGCACCATGTAGAGGGTCGGATCTCGGGGGTCCTTCCGGCTGTTCACGATGGCAAAGTACGGGCGCATTTCCGGGTACGTGCGGTGCCACACGTCGCGGAACTCTCGGGCTTCGTCCATGGTGAACGTGAGCCCGTACCCCTTGGCGAACGCCACGAAGGACTTCGGGCCCATGCCCCCGGGGAACCCGAAGTTCACGGGCTTGGCTGCTTTGCGGGCGTTCTTCGCCGCTTTGTCTCCGGCCTTCAACGCTTCACGGAAACGCTCGTACGAGAGTCCGAGCATGTTCGCGCCGACTGTGCTGTGTGGGTCTTCGCCCGCGTTCAGGATGCGGCCCAGCTCCGAGAACCCGACTACCTCCATGCAATACTCTGCGAGCGTGCAGAGTTCGAGCGTGGAATAATCGGACTGCAGGAAGACGCAGCCGGGGCGCGGGACGTAGCACTCGCGCACGCCGCCTTCGTTGCCCGGGTTCTGAACGTTCGGACCCGAGGACGAGTTTCGGCCCGTGGCCACGATGTCGAAGCGAGAGTGCACCGGGTACGTCACGCCCTGTAGCAACGAGTCCACGTCCTTCGAGAGCGTGTTCTTCGTGCTCGTGATCTCCGCGTAGGCCGCGAGCACTTCGCTTCCGGAGTCCGTGCAGGCTTCCGCGTCCAGACTGATCTCGAAGGAGTCCGTGAGGCGCAGGTGCTTGGGAAGCGTGGACACGAGCGCCTTGATGTGGGTCGTGGTGCTCGCGGCCTTGTCTGCGGCCTTGGCTCCCTTGATCGCCGCGAGGACGTCCACGGGGTCCACTTCCGGACACGTCTCCTGGATCATCAGGATCTTCGCCGCGTGGGTGTTGCGGCTGCGCTTCGCGTCGTCCCGCACGAGCCCCAGGACTTCCGTCGGGTCTTCGGGGTCGACCGGACCCTCGCTCATAAGGAACGTCTCCAGCTCCGAAAGGCGCTCGAGCGCGCGCTGTTCGAGCCGGCGCACGCCCGCGTAGTCCGTGCGCAGGCCCCACGCGGTCATTAGCTGCACGCCGTACATCGTGCGTGCCTTGTTGTATTCGTCGTGCAGTGCGATCCGCGTGTTCTCCTGCAGGCGGAAGAGCTTGTCTGTGCTGCGGATGTCGTCCAGCAAGTAGGCGCGTGCTTCTTCCGGCCATTCATCTGGACGCAGGTGGATCACTTCCGCATAGCGCTTCTGCCAGCTCTCCGCGTCCTTCGAGAGCACGAGTCCTAGGAAGCGCCTCGAGAGGGCTGCGAGCGCGTACTGCGGCTTCACCCACGCGCCCCTGTCGTTGCGATACCCCTGGCGCTTGCCCTCGAAGGTGTCGATCAGCTGGCCCCGGCGCATCGTGCACGTCACGCGGTCGTCATCATAGGCCTGGAAGATGCGGGGTTGTAGCCGCGGGTACTGCGCTGCAGCCACCGCGAGATCGAATGCCACGTGGTGCCCGACGATCAGCGCGTCCGAATCGAGCACCGCGGCTAGCGCGTCCTCACACTGCGACCAATGGACGATCGTCTCAGCTCCGTTGGGCCATATGAAGCCCGCAGCCACGGGCAGGGGCAACGTGTAGCCCGGGCGAATCAAGCACGTCTCGAAGTCGAAGGTGACGTGTGGGCGCGCCTTGGCGAGCGACCCCTGTGGTAGCTGGGGGATCATGGCTCTCGATCTTGCGCGTTGCACCTGGGGCTATGCTGCGGGGGCCCTGGTTGGTTCGTTCCGATGGCTGCGCACTTGCCGCAAACCACGGGTGCCGGCTCCTCAGGGGGCCGCGCCTTGAGAGCGGCGAACGCGCACGCGTCGCAGAGTCTAGGACTCGCGCCTGCGGTCTTCCCGCACACACGGCAAACGGGGGTAGCCGTGCACGGGACCAAGGGTGCGAGCTCCGGGGCTTCCGCGCCGTACAACCGCGCGTCCAGCAGACCCACGAAGCGGGAAAGGGCGAAGTGCAACGCGTCCATAGGAAGGGTCCGAAGGTCGGCGCCGTTCCTGCTGGACTGCGTGACGAACTTGGAAGTGTCCAGGTGCGCTTGCACAGCTGCGTTACGGATCATCGAAAGGAGCGCCCGATGGTCGTCCTTCAACGGGGGCGGGTTCTTCGGTTCGTGCATCTTGCATCCATTGCGTGAGGGTTGGGAAGCCCGGGGCTTTTCGTAGGTCGTCGATCGCGAGAGCTGAGTACTCCATAACGATCGCGTCCCACCATTCGATAAACGCAGCTTGCGCAGCTTCGTGCGCGTGAAGCCGATCAAGCGCGTCCGCGAGGGTCGGTAGCCTCTCGCGGACGCGTTCATCAGTGCGCAGCGCTTCGCGTTGCGCGCGCGTGCTCATGCGACGACGCGGCTATACGTGTGCTTCGTGAACTGCCCACCCTGGGGGCGCTGGGGGCTCGGGGGCGACGTCTTCACCCATGCGCGCAGGTTGGCCGTACGACCGTTGAGGCTGCCGTTCTTCACGGCGCTTCCCACCACGTTCATGATCTGCGGCATGAGTTGCGTTGCGATCTGCTGCGCGTGCTCCTTCTCGTCCAGGCCTGCGAGCGCGACGATCAGGTTGCGGATGTCTTCCAGCGAGTACTTGGACCCGTTGGCCTTGATCGTCTGTGAGGCACGCGTGCCGACGGGGTTCTCCGGGTTCGTGCTCGCCAAGATGGTGAACTCTGCCACGACCATGGGGCCCTTGCCCCGCGCCGACATGAAACACTTCATGCCTTCGAGCCGAACGACGTACTGACCTTCCTTGAAGTAGGCGCCGTTCTCGGGCTGGGCTTGCGCGGACTCGAGTCCCGCGAGCACCTGTGTCGGGTCAAGCTGCACCTGCGGGGCCTGCGGCTGTCCCTGCCCGGGCCACTGCTGCGGGGGCGCTTGGGGGGCGTACTGCTGGGGCGCCGGGTACTGCGGCGGCGCTTGCGGCGCGTACTGCGGCGGCGCTTGCGGCGCGTACTGCTGGGGAGGCGCGAGAGGGAACGCAGGCTGCTGCGGGGGCTGCGGCTGGGCGTACATCTGCGGGGGCGGGAACGGCGGTTGCCCGTACTGCTGCGGCTGCGCGGCTGGAGCCATGGGCGCGCCAGCGGGCGCGCCCTGCGGGGGTTGGAGAAAAGAGGCGAAGTCTTGCGGGTTCATGTGTGGATCCTAATCTGTGTAGAGTGCAGTTATCTCGTACTCGTCCCATTCGTCGTGATCGCCGTCTGCCTGGGGTCTGTGTGAAGGGTAGGGCTTGACTGTGTCGGGCAGAACATCGGTCCACGTCGCTTGCAACAGCTTCTGACTAGCACCCATTAGATGCCTTGTCATGCGAGAACTTGAGTGCGCGCGCGCGATGGCGCGAAAGTGCTCGCGGCAGGACGCAAGAATGGTGCACGTCACCACGTCGCGCGTCTGCCCCAGGCGATGTGAGCGGCCCAGCAGCTGTTCCCAATCCTTGCCCTTCGTCGGGGGCGCGCATACCAGGTTCTGCCCCCAGGCCTGCAGGTTGCGACCTTGCATGTTCGCTGCGATGGAGAGCACGCACGACGTCTCGCCGCGGATGTCGTCCACGAGTCGCCCGTCCTCCGTCATGCCCTTGGCGCCCACGTACGGGACCTTCAACATGTGGGCGAGCTGACGCCCGAACGCGGAGTGCCACGTCCAGATCAGCGTGGGCTCGGGATGCGCGACCGTCCACGCGATAGCCGCGTCCAGCAGCGTTCGATCATGCCAGCGGAACTTGTGCGTTCCGAAGTAGCCCGCGTTCGCGATCGTCCACTGCTGCAGCAGCAAGTCCGGGCGCACGAGAGGATCCGTCAGCTCCCCACGTTCCACCGCGGTGCGGACTTGCTTCTCTGTGTCGTACTTGCCTCGAGAGGCCTGCAGGATGCCCCGCGCGTACGTCGCCCACGCAGCACGGGTCACAAGCCACACCTCCGGCGGCGCGGGATCCAGGTAGTAATGGAAGCCCATCGCCAGCTGATTCGCGAGCGCCCACACGAGCATGGGTTCCGCGATGCTGACGCCGTCGGGGTTCTCGCACTTCTCGCGTAGGCGCTTGAACAGGGCTTGCGCCGGCTCCCCCAAGATCACTTCCTGAGGGGTGAGCTCCAGGCCACACGCGACCTGTTCACCCGCGGTGGAGACTACCCCCGGGGTCGCGTTCATGCGCACGAACACGCCCTTGCGCACGTTCTCCAGCGTCGGCCACTGCCCCGGGGGCGTAAGGACTTCGAGGGCGCCAAGGGCCTTGCGCGTGCCCGGGCGCACCTTCTCGTCCAGAGCGCTCGCCCAGTCCCGGATCGTGTGGTGCTCGATCGGGAAGGGCGAGCCTTCGTGCAGGGCCCATTCCGCGAGGTGCGCGCAGTCGCTCACCCCGTTCGACACCATGGTGCCCGAGAGCATGACGACGCGGGGCCTGTGCTTCTTCACGTAGCGTTTCACGCGCTTGGTTACCGCGGCCTTGGGGTTCTTCAGGCGGTGGCACTCGTCGAAGATCATGAGGTCCGGCGCGCGCACGTCCAGCTCCCCGGCGTTCGACTCGCGGCCCATGTGCTCGTACGACATCACGTGAAGGTTGAACGGCACGCGCCAATGCCGCGCGGCGTCCTGCAGGTCTCGGCGCGTCTTCTCGACGAGCCCCGCGGGCACGAACAGCACAGGGCGCACGGCCCCCAGCACCACGGACGCGAGGAACGAGATCAGCGTCTTACCACCCCCGACGCGCACGGGACAAAAGCCCCCCTTGACCGCGAATATCTCCGCCAGCGCCTGCGCCTGCGGGGGCAACAGGCGCTGCGTTCCGCCGGGTGCCCGAAGGAAGTTCGTCCACGCGTCGCAGAGCTGCTCTAGCGCCTCGGGTGTGTGGTGCCGCGTGGGAAGCGAAAGGATGCGGCGCAAGTCGGGGGACGCACCGACGGGTGTCTGCCCCCACGACTGCGCCAGCAAGGCGTACGGGTCCACGGTCATGGGGCGACGGCGCCTTGCGCCTGAGGCGCGTGCTCTTCTTCCCACGCGCGCGCTGTGTTCAGCAGTTCGTCCCGCCTCGACCACATCAACGGCTCGCCCTCTACCAGGCGCGCGGACCTAGCGCGAAGCCACGCGGGCACCCCATTCAGGGCCTTGCTGTAGTCGTTGGCGATGTCGGCGAATATCTGAACGACGGACTTGAGCGATTCGACTTCGCTGCGCAGGCCGTCCCTTTCCTTCACCGCGCCGCGTTCGGCGTTCAGTTCCTGGCGTACCCGCATCGCGCGCGCGTGGAAGGTCTCGAAGATTTCCCCCTTCTCAGGGTCTAGGACGCGGTGCACGTCTCCGATAAGCGCGGACATGTTCGCATACAGGGCCTTGATTCCGTCGCGTTCCGTAGTTGCTTCGCGCAGGTTGCATGCAGCGCGCTCCCAGTTGGCCCGCGCCACTTCCAAGACGTTCACGTCCGCTAGGTGCAGCGCGCGCAGGCGCGTGATCTCCGAATGCTCCCGGTCCGAGGGGACCGGTACCGACACGGGCTTCCCTGCGTTCCGTGTGGCTTCCGTGCGCCATCGGTCGCGCTCGGCACGCAGGCCCGCCAGAAGCGCGGCGCGCCCTTCTGCAGCCACGCGCAGCGCACGCTCGCTTGCGCAGGCGCGCCGGTTCTCGTCCGCAGCGTTGCGCGCTTCCACAAGCTCGGACGTCTTCGCAGACAGCTGCGCGCGCAGGTCGTTCGCCGTGGCCCGCTCGATCTCGAACTTGCGCTTGTAAGCGGCGAGCTCCCCCGCTGCGGCAATGCGCGTAACCTCCGCGGCATCGGCGCGCGCCCGGTTCGCGTGCGCGTCCTTCTCCCACTGCACCGCGTCCAGCAAAGCGGCTTCCTTCTCGTCGCGCACGCGCCGGTGTTCGACGCACCAGTAGTCGCGATCCTTCCGGAAGGAGTGCATACGGCGCAAGGCCCAACCCACGAGCTCCATGGTGCTGTGGTCCTCGAACGTGTGCCGCATGCTGGCCAACGCTGCGGGAAGGTCGCTCCCGCCCTCGGCAAAGCGCCGCTGCAGGATGGCCCCTCGGATGTCCGCGTCCATCTTGCGCAGGCGCACGACTTCCGCGTGGTCCCTTGCCGCGTCAGCCCTTGCGGCTTCCGAGATCTCCACCTTGCCTGTAGGCTTCTCGGGCCCGCAGTACCGTTCTGCCGCCTTGCGCGCAGCGTCGGATATCTCCGCGCCCCATCGGCCCGTGGGCCCCTTGCGTAGGTAGCTCCCCGGGATGCTGCCGGCGCCGTCGACGTCGGATTGGTACACGCCCGCGGCGCGCTTGCGCTCGCACGCGTTACATATCGTAGCCCACCCCGGGCCCGGCGCAGGGAAGCCCGCGATCACCTTGTTGCAGTCTACACACGTTGCTCCTGTCGTCATGGTACGATCTCCCACTGCCCACGCGCGGCGCTTTGCTCGGGAAAGAAGCTATCCGCGTCCAACACCCAGCCCCTTTCGTCCAGAAGGGCCCCGGACCCGTCAAGGCGGATCCACTCGTGCGTGCCCCATGCCGAGTGCCTTACGCGGAAGCCCTCGGCTAGCCAGCGCTTAGCCTGCGTGACGTCTCCTGTGTCCGCCTTTTCTACGTTCGAGAGCACATCCGCAATGCGCTTCAGGGCGATCCGGTGCTGTCCCGGCGTCATGCCCTCCAGGCGATCTTTGATGCCTTCGATCTCGGGCTTCGGGGGCGGGATCACGAGTAGGATCGTCCCGTCCTTGAACTGATACCCGTGGTACGTGTTCGGGTGTCCGAGCGCGTCCCGGACCTGCAGCGCCTGCGAATGCGGGATGCTCGTGGGTGTGCCTTCGAGTAGCCCACGGCACGCGTTGAACACTACGGACGGAAGCTTCTGGGACGGGTTCACTTGGCACCTCCGGTGTAGATTCGGTTCTGCGTGAGGGTGGCGGGGTCCATATGCACGGGCACCAGTTCCCCGATCTCCACGAGGTGCTTGTGCTCCGCGTACCGGTACATCACTTGGCCCCCAGGGCGAGACGGATGGCGTCTTCCTTCGTTCGTGCAACGACGGGGGTACCCTTGGGTAGCAGGCGCGCCGTGAAGCGTCCGCGGGGCCCGTCCGAGCGTACCACGAGGTGCAAGGTGACGAGCTCCTCGCCCGCCTTCAGTTCTAGATCGTCGAAGGCGTCGATCATCCCCCCACCGCCTTCGAGATGATCGTGGCGATCGCCTGCGCGATGACGGGGTCCGTGACGTTCAAAACGATCGTGACGATGCCTTGCCCCACGGGGTGCACGTCGCCTGCGTTCGCGGGCGCTGCGTCCTTCTTCGATGCCCGGCCCTTCTTCGCCTCCGGCGCCGGTGCTGCAGGCCCGAGCAGGCTCGTGATGTCCGGGGGCTGCTGCGTCGGGCTCACGGGCGCGGCAGGGGGCAGGCCGGTCGGCGCTGCGGGCGCGAGCGACTGCTCTGGGGGATTGATCGCGACGGGAGCAGCGGCCCCCATCGTGTACTTCGCCCACGCTTCCGCGAGCGCGTTCAAGTGCTCGCCCATCGGGGGACCCACGGGACGGATCGGGATCATGGCGGGGGCCTGCCCGGCGAACGCGGGGCCCATCTTGGTGGGGTCCGGCACGGTCTGCGTCTGCACCATCTGCGGGGGCAGGGGCATGCCGTTGGGTGCGCGCACGATCGGACCGTCGTCGCCTGTGCCCGGGGCCGTCAGGAACTTACCCATGCACGGCGGGGGCGCGACGGGAGCGGGCGGTGCAATGGGGGCGATCGGCTGCGCGATCGGTCCGAACAGGGAGGACATGTCGAAGGGCTGGCTCATGTTTGGATATCTCTCTTCTAGGGTCAGGTTGCACCGGAATTGGTGCGGGCACCCGTTGAACTTCGTGCACGCGGTAGGCGTGGGCGGAAGGTCCAGTGGGTCGGCGTCACTAGCACGTAACAGGTACCTCTTACGTGCGCGCTGGTCAAGCTCTTTCACGCGCTCGGCTAGCTCGTCCTCGCGGAACACGTGTTCGACCTTGCGCGCCTCACGCGCTCCCTTCGTACGCGTGTACACCCATCGCACGCGGCGCTCCCCCGTGGCGTAGGCGTACAGCACTGCCTGTGAGTCGCGCGCCAGCTGGTCCACCGTGGGCATGTACGCGAACGACGAGCACGTTTTCAGGTCGGCCACCACGTCGCCCGGCACGTGCACGTCGATGCGTGCAATCCACATGTTCCCGCCGGGCGTAACGATGGGGGACACCTCGCGCTCAGGCACGAGCCCGGGCGTACCCCACGGCGGCAGGTGTTCGAGCGCCTTGACTAGGATCTCGCCGTCCTCGCCTTTTGGGATGATCTGTATGGGCCCCTTGTAGTACGCCTCCAACAGAGCATGGATGCGGGACCCTCGCAGCGTTGCAGGGTTGTCGGGTGTTTTGAATCCGCGCAGGTAGGACCACCCCCATTCGCGTGTACACCGCAGGTATGTTCCATCCTGCGACGCGGAGTCCAGGTACGTAAGGGGTGCAGGCATCTATCGCATACTAGTAGCGATCGACCCCAAGATCCAGTACCTACTACACCATGCGGTTTTTCCCCCTATGGCCTGTGGTGCAGGGCGCAACTGGTTTCGAGTGTGGCTGTTCAAAGGGTGCATTGTGCACGCGTATCGGCAAACACCCTAAGGTCATGGCGTGGCACGATGCCGCGGTGGAAGGGCCAGGCTTCGCGCCTGCGGGCATCGCCACGGGGCGCGGCATCTTCGCGCTCGATCTGGACGTGAAGGACGGCAAGGACGGCTTCAAAGCGCTGCAGGCGCTGCGCGCCGGGCGCGAGCTTCCGCCGTCCTGGTGCCAGCGCACTCCATCCGGGGGCGTGCATGTACTGTACACTTATGACCCCGTGCGGTGGTCCATACACTGCGCGGTAGACTTCCGCGAGAAGCAGATCGGCAAGGGGTTGGACATTCGCGGCACGGGGGGGTTCGTTGTAGCGCCCGGCTCGCTGTCCCGCAATGGCGAGCCCTATCGCCTCGAGAGCGACGCCCTTGCCCCCGCGCCGGAATGGCTGCTGCAGGAACTCCACCACGTGAAGCCCGAACGGGGCGCTGTCCTGCCTGGACTTGAGGACGAAGATCCGCTATTCGCGCGCGCCGTAGCAGGCTTCGCGCACGACATGAGCAAGGCGACCCCCGCGACGAAGCCCGGGGGCGACACGCAGATATGGCACCACGCGCTGCGCGGGGTCCGCGGATGGGGCCTGCGCTCGGACACTGCCGCGGCTATCCTGCGCGCCTCCCCCGCACGGGGTGATCGGTCGGACGCGGAGATCGAGCGCAAGTGCAAGTCCGCTGAAGACCAGGGCGACACCTTCGAGCCCCGCGAGCTCCTGCACTATGCCTTGATGCAGGACGCGCTTACCGAGATCGCAGCGGAGTCGCCCCCACCCCCGAAGGAAGCGAAGCCTGCGGATGCGCCGTTCATGCCCCCGGATGCCATCCCGGCGCCGACCACCGCACACAAGCTGGGGGACATCGCGAGCCCAAAGGAGTGCTGCACCTGGACGGCTGCGAACGTGGCTGACTGGTTCGCACGCACGTTCCCCGGGCGCCTGTATAAGGACACCTTCCTAGGGCGCGTAGTGTTCGAGCGCGGCGCGGACGTGATCGAGAACATGGACGCGGGCGCAGGGCGCGGGTTCACAGCCGAGGACGCGGGGGCCTTCCAAGCGTACCTGCAGAATACAACCAATCGCGTCAAGGCAACGGCAGATAGCGTCCGCGCCGCGGCGAACCTCGTGGCCCGCATGAACGAGCGGGACGCGCTCGCAGAATGGCTGCTGTCCCTGCCGTGGCGCGCCCTCACGGTGGACGAAGCCCGGGCCGGCCTGCATGCGTTCGCGGTCTACGGATGGGGCGCCGCACACGATGATGGGATGGCGCGCCTATTCGCGGAACGTTGGTTCACGGGGGCTGCGCGCAGGGGTCTCGGCGCGGCGCACAACGGCGGCAGGCCCGTCGACATGCAGCTGGTGCCCGTGCTCTGCGGCGCCGATGGTGGCGAGGGGAAAACGCGCGGCACGCGAGCGCTCGCGGGGTATCTGCCGGCGCCGTTCCATACGCACGCGCTCGCCCTGCAGAAGCTTCCGGACCTGCGGCAGCAGTACGAGTGCGCACGCGCCATGAGGTCGAAGTGGATCTGTGAGGTGGGCGAGCTCCTGGCGATGCTGCGGGATGAAGAGCATGCTAAGGACTTCTTCACGCAGACCGAAGACACCAACAGGCGCATGCGCGCGGACGAAACCGAGACGGTGGAGCGGCGCACCGTGTTCATCGCGACCACCAACGACATGGAACCGCTGCGGCGCGGGAGCGTGCATCGCCGGTACCTACCTATCCGCGTGAGCCGCGTGGTGGACGTGCGCGACATCGAACAGGGGCGCCTGCACGTGTGGGCCTGCGCGATGCGCCTCGCGATGGAGCCCGGCACACTGCACTACCTCACGCAGGATGAAGAGAGAGCCAGGCGCGTCCACGCGATGCGCTTCGAAGGCGTCGACGAAGTGGAGTCTTGGTTAGGGGAGTGGCTGCAGGGGCGCGCGCCGGGGGAGTCCCTGTCGCTTCCCGAGATCCGGATGCACGCGTCCGCGGCGCTCGGGACGTCCGTGAAGGTCCCGGGAGGTAAGACGCTCGCGGGCATCCTGCGGCGCCTGGGCTGCGTCGAACGCCGCACGGAGAGCGCTCGGCGTTGGCTGGTGCCCGAACGCTCCTGACAGTACCGACGGCATCAACTTTTCCGTCAGTCATGCCTAACCCCGCGTAGTTGCGGGGTTTTTTGCGTCTATCGTCACTATGTCACATCTTTGGCGTAATGGGCTGGCTGGTGGCTGGTAGCCGGTGGTAGGGCTGGTAGTACAGCTGTACTGTATAGTGTGTTGTTTATTGTATATATAGTATATATATGTCATTCAGTCATAGAGACATAAGGATAGAAGTTACGGGGGCTTGGAGGATGACGGAAGGCATGACAGTTCGAAAGCTGGCCGGCGGGTCAGAATTCGGAGGCCCCGCGGCCCGGTCTGCGACGCACGTGCATGCTGTGTATGCTGGCACCCTGCACTAAGTCTGCTATCCTACACGGATGCGAAACCCGCCCACACCTACCCACGAGTACTTCGACCATGACGCGGGCGCCTGGCGCCCCATTGCGGCCCCCGTGCGGGAGATCGCCCCGAAGCCCCAGACCCCGAGCCCGGGTGCGGTGGCGGGGGCACTGCGCTACGCCCTGGCGCAATCCCCGGGAGCCCACGGGCGCTGGTACCCCGCGAGCGATCTTGCGGGCATCGTGGCCACCCTGTGCACCGCGCAGGGTGCTGCGCAGCCCGACGCGCGAGGGCTCGCCCGCATCCTGCGCGCCGCAGGGTTCGAGCGCCGCCGCACCGCTGCGGGCGTGCGCTACCGATGGGACGGAAGCGGTCCCTACCCGGACCGCTCGAAAACTGTCCAGCTGGCCTAAGTTCGCGGGCACGGTCGATGGGCCTGGACTTCGGGTACCCGAGGCACCATCATGGGGGTATGAGCAACGCACCGAAACTGGAAGCCTCCGCGGACCTCGGGCGCTGGGAACCCCTCGCGCCCGAGTTCGTCTGCCCCAAGGTCCTCACGTTCATGCGCAACCATGGCCAGAACTACACGATCTGCAGCTTCGATCGTCGGGGCCTGCTCGTGACCTCCGCGGTTCCCGCATCGCGCCGCAAGACGGTCCTCCGTGTGTGGATTCGCATCGCCCAGGAAGGGGTGTGAACATGCCCACGCCGCTCATTCTCACGGATGCCAATGGGCGCCCCATCCCGCGCTCGTGCCGCGCCGACTTCGCCACTACGGAAGCGTACCTGCGCGCCGCGTGGGCCTTCCAGGATGCCGTGTACAGCGCCGGCAACGCGGGGTTCACCAAGGGCTTCGCGCGGGGGCTCAAGTGAGCCACGGGAACGGATGCGAGGCGCGCATCGCGCACGGGCTCCCGTGCTGGTGCGAGGTGCATGCGACCCTGACTAAGCCCTTGACCCGCTACGATCACGTCTACGCATCGGAGGCGAGCGCTGCGCTCGCGGGGGAGCCTGGGGACAGCGTGGAACGCGTGCCTGCCGCGAACGGCTACCCTGACGTCGGTACCTCGGGCCCCTTCGTGCCGCGCTTCTTCTGGTACGTGCGGCGCCCTTGAATTCTGGCCCGTGGACCTATCTTCGGATTCGTCCTCGGGCGCCTTTACTTCGGGTACCCGAACCCGTAAGCTCTCAGTGACTCCGCAACGACACACGAAAGGCCAATCCCAATGAACGACGCCACCACCGCAGTCCTCGAGAACATGATCGCCAGCACCGAAGGCGCGCCCGCGCTCTCGTGCAACTTCCCTGTCGGGCCCCAAGACTACCGCTGTAAGTACTGGTGCAAGGTTCTCCGCGCTGGAGATACCCTTCCGGCGCCTACCGACGTCGACGGCGCCGGCAGCATCCCTGGGAGCTACCTGCGCAAGGGGGATGTCGAGGTGTTCGAGGGAGACGTGATCTTCGAAGGTGAAGAGAACCACCACCGCAAGCAGCGGGGCTGGACCTGGACCATGTATGTGGTCGACCACTTGGGGGAACTGCAGACGGTCGACTACGCGCAGGCCAAAGACATCCTGCGCATGTGGGGCATCAAAGACATGTTGGCCGGCGCCGGCGCCTGCGCAGCGATGGTGCGCGCCGCGTGGTACCTGCGTCTCGCCGAGGTCGCGGAAGCGCGCCGGGAAAGCGCGGTGGCGGCGTGAGCGACGACCTGAAGATCGCGCGCCTATGCTTGCCCGTGCGCATCCGCTCTACGCCCCACACGCGCCGGAACGGGTGTGCGTGGGGCGCCTCGCCGCGCACGGGCCCGCTGTTCCGGTCGACTGCCGACCTGTGCGGGGTCGAGCCCGGGGGACGCTACCTCGAGACCCTCACCATGCGAGGGCTTCAATACGGGGGCCGGAGGATGCCCTGGTACCCGCACACCCACGCCTGCGACGCGTGCCCGAACCCCTCGCGGGGGCTCGTGCAGGCCTGCCTATGGGGGCGCGTGAAGCGCTGGGCGCGTGCCCAGAGCTTGAGAATACGTACCTTGCGCTCTCCTACGCGTCCCTGTTTCAGGGGCTTTCGTAACTATCTTCGCCTTCGGGTACCCGAACACTTGACCGCTTCGGGTACCCGAGCTATCTTCCCTCTTATGAACACCGCAACGAACACCATCCGCTTCCACGTGTACGACATGAACGACCGCTTGTGCGGCGTTTGGTACGCCCTGTCAGAAGTGCAGGCGATCACGCTCGCAATTCGAGAGGGTTACGACGCGTGGTCTACGCGAGAACCCACCTGCGCAGGCTGGTGACCCACGCGGGGCCCCGAAGGGCCCCTTCTCTCCCCAACGAAAGGCACCCCATGAGCTACATGATCACGAGCGACACGAACCTAGACCTCACCTGCGGCGCGAGGTTCCTCACCTACAACCGCTCCAGGGCGGAGTTCGCGTGGACCACGAACCCCCTCCACGCGTGGCGCATCGATCGTTTGGCGGATGCGGAGGACCACGCAGCGAAGGCCCGCGCGGGCACCCTCCGCATGGAGCCGGGCACGGACGCCCCGGAGGCGATGCACCGCGCGGAGGTTATCCCCGCCATGGAGCAGACCGCAGACGGGGAATGGATGGACGGCACGTGGGACACGGAAGACGCGCAGGGGCGTGCACTGTGAGCCAGGGAATCCGCATCGCACCGAAGGACGCGGCCGAGCGCGACGCGCAGGGCGCGCGAACGAAGCGCCAGATCAAGTTCCGCCTACACCCCACCGACGCCGCGCGCCTCGCCAAGGCCGCGCGCCGGGACGGGCTCACGATCCAAGACTATTTGGAGCGTGCCCTCTTCAGTTTTTGGGATAGCATCCGTTAGATACTAGTACACCGATGGCGCTCCCCTTCACCACCAGAGCAATTCGCGTAAGGATCACCCCTATGTCAAAGAACGAACCCCGCAACGAAACCCCGCCCCCGCCCCCTGCGAAGCTTCTGAGCGACGAAATGCAAACGGCGCTGAACCGCCTGCGGCGCGCCCTGCGCAATGAGGGCATCCGCATCGCAGACGCACGCTACCAGGCCGCAGCCGCGGGCGAAGTCGACCCTGTGACCGGGCGCGCCCTCACGGCGGACACGGAAGAGGGCCTGTTGCTCGCCTGCGAGGACGGCGCCGATGTCGCGATCTCTGTGCTGCTGACCCAAGACCACGTTATCACGTACGCGCCGCACGGGAGCGTGCGCTACGGGCGAGGCTACTTCCCTCCGGCGTTCTTCGCGCAGTTCATAAAGCAGGTGTTCACGGGCCGCGCGAACATCGAAGCCCTGGGCGAGGACCCGCTATGAACCGCTTCACCATACGACGGGGCTCACCCACGGGCCCCGTCGTGGGGCACGCTCGAACCCTCGCCCACGCCGAAGCCCTCGGGAAGGTGTGGGGCCCTCACGCTCGAGCGCGCTCGCGCTCGCATTGCATCGTGTTCACGGACGCGGAAGTGTCCGAGGTACTGGCCGCAGAAGAAAGAGCAGGGATCAAGGAATGAGCCGACTCGCATACATCGTTGCATTGTGCATGCTCTTTGCCTTCGGGTGCCAGAGCAGGCCCACGTTCCGCGCATGCCCTGAGGGGCCGTCACGTGTAGACTACATCATGCACGCGGACACGTCCTTCACGGAGGACGAGCGCGAAGACTTGCTGGACGCTGCGCAGCAGTGGAGCGAAGCGTCGTGCGAGCGCCACATCCGGGTGCAGTTCGACCGTCCTAATGCACCTCGAGAATGGCAAGCGGAAGCGAACGCCGGGCGCCGCACCCTGGTGCGCGGCACGGACACCGCGCCCGTGAGCGCTGACGGGAAGCGCCACGATGGGGGCACCTCGCAGGATCGCATGGTCGTGTGGCTGCGCCCCCACGCCCGCTTCGCGCGTCTCGCCCTTCACGAGTTCGGGCATATGCTGCTGGACACGGACGATCACGGGCCCGAGGGAACGGTCATGGTGCAGGACCAAAGCGAGGGAAGCGACTACATCACGGACGCTGACTTCGCCTGGTGCCAGCGAGCGGGAGCGTGCTCGCCATGACGGCCGTGGAGCTGGATGCGCTGGAGCGGCTGCTCGCCAAATCGACGCCGGGCCCGTGGGATGCGCACGACTACGCTGAGGGCGGCGCCGGTGACCGCCGGTACCAGATCCAAGAACAGTCAGGCGCGCACCGACGCGGCGATAAGGCTGCCGCGGTGCTGGGCTACTTCGAGGATGCGCAGGTGCCGACCCCGGAGGCACGGGCAAACGCAAGGCTGGTGGCTGCGATGCGCAGCGCCCTCCCCGCGCTGGTCGCCAAGGTGCGCGCGGCGGATGCGTTGGCGGAGGCAGTGGAGACCAAGCTATTGTACAGCACCGGCCCCGTCGTCGTCGCTGCTGCCGCCTACCGCAAGGCAGGCCAGCTATGATCGGGACGTTCCACGAGCGGGGGCATTCCCTCGAGAGTTACCGCGCCATGCGGGAACACACGGAAGGGGCACGCAAGCGCATGGACGCCTACGTCAACGGGGGCCACAAGTGCGGGCCCCATGGTGGCGCGTGAACCGCGGGCCTAGGTACGTGGTAAGCGTAAGTCCCCCTGGGCAGCCTGACGGATGGCTACGCCTGCAGGGGGCCGGCGCGCCTCGCATCGTTCCGAACGCGTTCGATGCAACCTACTTCTCGGAAGAGAAGGCGCGCCAGTGGGCCGACATCGTGAGCGAAGGCGCGATCATGAGGATGACCCCGTGAGCGTTGCGGAAGACCTGCAGCGGGACGCGTCACGCCTCGCGCGCGCGCTCGGAATCCAGGAAGCGCCCTGCGTGATCAAGCGCCACGGGTGCCCCACCTACGCTTTCGTGAACAGGGACGCGTGCTACCTCGCGGTGTACGAAACGCATGTACACTACAAGCGTTACGACAAGCCCGGGGGCAAGGTCGAAGCGCAAGGCACATACGCGCGCGGGCGACGATCCGTGCGGTGGATCGTCGCCCGCGTGGCGCAAGGGCTCGGGCTCGAACCCGTCACAGACCTAGACGATACGACGCAGTGATACGCCAGATTACACCGGCGTAAGCCGGGGCTACGACGGTGGTAGCGACGCCCGGCGCTGCGGCTGCGAGCCCGGCGCCACCGAAGTCTAGCGTCTGCTCCTGATCGATGCCCACGCCTGCAGCGTCGCTACCGAAGGTGAACACGGGGGACCCCGGTAGGTTGGTCGTGGTCACGAGCACCGGGGTCGCGCTGGGGGTGAGCGCCGCGGTGGCGCTGCGGCGCACCTTGATAAAGTCGATGTAGTGCCGTAGCCCCGTCACGAGGGGCAGGGAGAGCGACGCAGCGACGCCCACCGCGGCAGTGGTGGTCACCAGCAGCGGAGACGACACCCGGTCATTGACGCCCGGATGAATGGACCGGTTCACGTCCGCGCGTACCACGACATCGATCGCGCCCGAGGTGTACGCCGTGATGCGCACGCGGAACTTCCGCAGTTGCCCCACGCGCACCGCATATACGCGCAGCGTGTTCGTTGCCGCGAGGACGTCCGAGATCATCGCCAGCGCCACGTTCGGCACGGTGCCGCCTACGCCCGCCAGCAGCTGCACAGGGACGGCGAAATAGTTCACGCCGTCCACGCTGCCTTCGAATGTGATGGTCATCACAGGTGACGTTCCCTGGATGTTGATCAGCGCGTGTTCGTCTCCGTCGACGTCGCAGACGAGCTCCGCGCCGTTCACGTTCAGAGGCACCGCGCCCGGGGGCGCGAAGTTCCGGGATTCCCGGACGGGAACGAAGTTGCTCAGCAGGTTCTTGATCAGGCTCATGGGGTCACCAGGTAGTGCACGGCGAAGTCTCCGCCGATGGGGCCGTTGCGGGAGATCGTGAACACGATTGCGTCCACGATGGGTGTAGAGTACAGCGAGAATCCTGCGAGTTCGTCCGCGTCCCAGTCCGCGCACGGCGCCAGGGTGGCGAGGACCTTGCTCGTCGTGAGCGTGCCCGGAACGGACACAGTGACTTCCGCGGCACCGAACTCTGCGGGGGCGATCGTGAACGTCGCAGCCGCGAGGGAAGGCATGGGCCCTGCGGGGCCCGTTGCGCCTGTTGCGCCTGGGGTGCCCGCGGCACCTGCGGGACCCGTTGGACCGGGGTCGCCCTGCGGACCTGCAGCCCCCGTTGCGCCTGTGGGGCCGGGGTCACCTTGTGGACCTGCGGGACCCGTCGCGCCCGGGGAACCCGCAGCGCCGGTAGCTCCCGTTGGACCGGGGTCGCCCTGCGGACCTGCAGCCCCCGTAGACCCCGCAGGGCCCGTCGCGCCAGGAGAACCCGCGGTGCCCGGGATGCCTTGGACGCCCTGGACGCCCTGGATACCCTGGGGCCCCGGGTCACCTTGCGGGCCCGCTGGCCCCGTCGCGCCAGGGGAACCCGCAGCACCCGCGGGGCCCTGCGGCCCGGGGTCGCCTTGGGGACCTGCAGGCCCCGTCGCGCCCGGCGCGCCCGGGACGCCTTGCAGGCCTTGCGCGCCCGCGGGGCCCTGCGGCCCGGGGTCCCCTTGCGGGCCCGGGCGCCCGAAGATCAGGGTCGACACCTGCGTCGCGCGCCCTGCAGACATGGTGACGGGCGAGCCCCACGCGGGGCTTAGCGTGGTGACGGGCGCACCCCAGCGAGGGATCAGGGTCGCGTTCATGCGCCGCGCCCTACCACGTTGAACAGGAAGCTTTCCGTGGTCGTGACACCGCTAGCGTCCGTGAAGCGAACGTCTCCCGTCACCATCCCGGGAACCCATAGCGCAGTGGTGGCCGCAGCGATCAGGATCTCGGACGTGGTGGGCCCGGTGTTCGTTCCTGCTGCGTTGGCCACGAGCGCGCCACCACGCCACAGGCCACACGAGACGGTAACGCCCGTGAGCCCTTGCGGGTACTCTACACCCATCGCGAACGTGTCGCCCTGCTTGAAGTCGGGAAGCTTGATCATCGGAAGAGATCCATCCATGCGCCCGTGGTGAAGATATCGCAGTCCGTCCAACCGTTGATCCCTTGGAAGCTGTTCCCGGGCAGGTAGGCCTTTCGATTAGCCAGGCCCCCGGAGAACTGCCAGCCACTCGCAGTGGTCCAAGGCTTCACGAGGGGGGCCTTACCTAGCGAGCTCCGGCGCTCGGCTTCTTCGAACGTGAGTGCAGGCCCGTAGACCGTGCGCCCCGAAGGCTCCTTCCGAAGCCACGCGTTCATGTAGGCCGGGACGATCACGGCGTAGTCGAGGATCCAATCCTTGCACAGTACAAGCGTCGCGAGCATGGGTTGCCCCGCGTACAGGATCGGTCGCTGGCCCCCGAGGTGTTCGCGCAGCGATTCGACGTGCGCGCGCAACCACGCGGCCTGGCGCGGCGCGTCCAGTTCGTTGATCTCGAAGTCGACCCACGGAGGTAGCGCCAGCTTGCCGGACACCTCGAACAGCCGCAGCGCTTCCGCGCGAGCGTCCTGTTCGAGCGTGAGCCCTGCGGCAATGCTTGGGTGCGTCACGTGGTAGGCGCCGTAAAGCAACTCTCCGTTGAGCGCGGCAAGCTCCCGCGCGTTGTAGTCCCACGAGGGATCCTTGCCCCGGTCCCCGTCGGTGGCCTTGCACCAGGCGAACGTGAGCCCTCGGGGATCTTCGAGGACCTCCCCCCATCGGGGTTGGCCCTGCGCTGCGGACACGTCGATCCCTCGGACGTGCGTGTCTCGCACGATGCTGCGGGTGTGGCGCGCGGAAAGCGTGATCGTGTCGTCCTTATCCATGGCGGCGGTGCTCCGTGTTCGTGGTGTCCCAATGGCGGAAGATTCGACGGACGAACGGCGGGACCATGCCCACGTCACGCCCGCGGACGGTATTGCACAGGCGACACCGAACGCCGATGCCGGGCGCGTCGCGGTGTAGCTGCCCCTGCTTGTCGGTCTCGCTGCACTGCGGGCAAGGCACGCATGTGAGCGCGCTTGCGGCGCTCCCGTGCAGCCCTGAATCGTGGCGCCGGCTAGCCATTGCGCAGCACGCGCGCAGCCCGCGCGCTCTCGCCATCTTCGGGCAGGATCTCACGCAGCTTGCGCGCGATGGGATCGTCCGAGGGCGCAGCGCTCGCAGCGCGGGAGAGCCACGACGCGAACGCAGGCCACGCAGCGGTAGCGGCCTGCAGCGCGAACTTTGCCACGTCCTCGCCGTTCACTTGCACACCCCGGAGAGCAGAGGCACGAGCGCCAGCGCGTCCGTGATCACGGCGGGAATGTCGCCCCCGAACTCCCGCAGCACTGCGTGCATGGCCGTGAGCGCGCGCCCCGCGGCCACCACGGAGCAGGCAATAGCGCCTCGAGAGGCCGCGTCCCAAGCGTCGATCCCGGAGCCGGCTGAAAGTACCGCGGCGCGCGCGACCTTGTACGCGACGACGCACCTATCCGCGAGCTCCGGCGACCGTCGCGTGATCGCCACCGCGGCACAGGCGCTGTCTGCTGCGTGCACGGCTTCTGCCACCACGAGCACCACGCTTCGCGCAGTCTCGCGCGCGGGGTCGCTCGCGGTGGGCGCGTTCGCTGGGGGCGTGCCGCAGGCGAACAGCAGGATCAGAAGAGCGGAGAATACGAGGGGAACGAGCTTCATTGTGTGGCCAGGATCCTTTCGAGTCGGTCAATGCGTGCGTCTTGTCGGAAGTCGCGTGCGACGCCCCACGCGCAGAGCGCGAACGTGAGCGCGCACAGAGCTAGCATGATGCGCGCGTACCTGCGCATCGTGCCGTGGAACGCGACCGTGGACGCGAACCGCTCGGACGCTTGCGCCCGATCCCTGCGGGCGATCTCCGCGTCAAGCGGGTCCATCTTTGCCCTCGTTCTTCGTCGTGATCGTGACCGGAAGGGACTGCACGATCATGGTCGGCGACTTCGGGAACACGAGCGGCTCCGTGGGCGCGCCTGGTGGTGGGGGCAAGCTCTCGACGCCGGGGCGCGGGGGCGTGTACTGCCGCAAGATGGCCTGCGCGATCAGGGCCACCACGGGCCCGAAGTCGGGGCACACCTTGCGCACGTTGAATACCACCACCGCTTGCCAGCGGGGTAGCGCTGCGTACTCAGCTTCGGTGCGCGCGCGAAAGACCACGTTCAGGATGGCGCCCGCGGCGGCGACCGCGAGCGGAACGAGAGCGAGTAGCAGTTCTGTTTTCACTTGAGGATCTCCCGGGCAATGACGGTCGCGATGCTGATTAGCGTGTAGATTACAAGCGTTGCCCACTGGGAAGCCTTCGTGGCTTGGGTCGCCTGCGCTGTGGTGGTGGCGAGCTCCGCGCCCTGCGCGGCGCTTTTGGCGTCTTCGGCTGCACCCTTGGCTAGCGTGGTGGACGCTTGGATCGTGGCGAGGGTCACGCCCTGCGCGGCCACGGTCGCCTTCAGGCTGGACACTTCCGCCATGATCTTTCCTTGCCCTTCGTGCGCGTCTGCGATGCTCCGAGACTGCCGCTCGTCGTTCGCGCGGATCTCTGCCACGTCACGCTCGATGCGCCCGACGCGCACCCCCAGATCGTCGACGGCACCCGCGACCTGCAGCAGGTAGCCGTTCTCCGCCGTCGACGGGGGCGCGGCGCTCGTGAGCGTGCTCGCGCGCGGGGGCAGGTCCGCATGCGAGCGCAGGCGCTCGCGCGGGGGCGGGACGTCCCGGGGGCTCACGGTTGCCCCATCGTCAGGACCTTGCGGCCGACTCCGAACCCGAAGATCGCGTTCCCACCATCAGGCGTGTAGGGAAGTCCAGACGTTCCCGTGTAGTGTACAAGTAACCACGAGACGGCCTGCGTGGAATGGCGCGCGTACAGGACGACCTGCGTCACGGGGGAGCCCGGGGGCACAGCGAAGATCGTCACGGGGTCGGCCGTGAGGACGAGCTTCCCGCTCACGATCGCCAGCCCTTTTGCGGGAAGGTCCGCGGCGCTCTCGCCGATCACGGTCACGTCGGGGATGTCGTTGCGCGCGTCGTGCGCCGTGAAGTCCGGAACGTAGGCAGCGGTCACGAGCAGGACGCGCAGGTCATCCGCGAGCAAGTCCACGTCGCCCTGCGCGATGTGGCTGAGAGCGGGCTGGTAAACGGTCACGGTCATGGATCACCTACGGTTCCGACGATGGTCACGGTTTCGATCAGCTCGCGCGCGGACACGTCCTCGCGTTCCCATTTCTCATACACCAGAAGGTCCACGACTGCGCTCGAAAGGGTCTTAGTGTCGGCCGTGAAGGCGCGGTCCGCTACGCCGTTCACGGCCACCACGGACAGCCCTGCGGCGTCCAGCAGTTCGAGGATCCCTTCGTTCTCCAGCCCCCTTGCGATCTCGTTCGCCAGGTCCCCCGCGTAGGTCGCATCATCGAAGCTCTCCACCTGGATGTCTACGTTCCAAGCGTCGTGCCCGGAGTGGTACACGCGCCGGTATTCCTTCCCGTCGATCGTCTCGATCTCGGTGCGCTTGTCGACGCTGGAGCCCGTGGGGGTTGCCTTCCGCGTCGCGACGCGGACGAGCCCTTTCAACGCGTCCCCTTGAAACTGCGGCCCCACGTAGGATTCTCCGGCGCCGTCGATCGTCACGTAGTCGTCAGGCCACGCGAGGATCTGCAGCGCTGCGACACGCAGGGCATCAATGGGGACGGGGGTCATTTCTTGAGGGTCTCCACTGTGAACGTGATCGAGCTTCGAAGCTGTCCTGTGTCGATCAGGGCCTTCGCGGATCCCTTGCGCTTGATCGTCGACGCTGCGAGCGGCGCCCAGTCCGAGGGACCGGCAGCGATGCGAGCTTGAATGGAGCCCTGCGCCCATAGCCCGAGAAGCTCCGCTGCGCCGACCGCGCTTTTCTTGCCAGACACCACGAGCTCCGAACACACACGCAGGCGCTTCGCGCTGGGCTCCTGGTTCTCGCTGTACCAATCCCGGATGAACGATCGCCGGGGGACTCCAAGGCCGAACTCGTGGAACGTACCCACCTCGAGGACGCTGAGGCCCGAGAGCTTCCCATCGGCACTGCCCTTGGATGCGGCACCGCGCCCCGACGACAGGATCCCCACCTGCACCCGCGTGCGATTGAATCGCTGGATCTCCCGCAGGCGCTTCGTGTACCCCTTGTCGCGATCCTTGAATTTCTTCAGGGCGATCCGCGTGCTCTTCACGGTCGACACCACTGCGCGCCGCGCCTCACGCAGCGACTTTTTCGAGCGCTTCAACGCGTGCCGCGTGGCCTTTTGCAGCGCGCGTTTCGCTCGATTCTTGATCGCCTTCAGTCGCATACGCGGAAGCCCCCCGCGCCGCACTCGCGGCACAGGCGTTCGTAGTGCTTCTGGTACGTGGTGCCGCCGAGCGTGGCCACGAGCTTCGCGCTCTGCCCCTGCGGCGAGAGCGCGAGCATGTGAGCCGCGCGGTAGAACACCGCCTGTTCGTACGTGTCCGTGAAGAGTTCCTGATCCACGCCCTTCGCAGCTTCCGTGAGAAACAACGTGATCTGCGCGTCGCCTGTGCTGCGGAACTCGGGCAAGAATGCCTTGAACGTGGCTGCGTCTAGGTTCATGGTTCCCCGATGATCAAGGGTGAATGGTCGTATGCGGTGGAAGACTTGGGGGATGCGCTGTTCGGGCCCGTCGAGGTGCCCGCGTCGAATCTCGAAGATGCCGGTATTCTACACGTTGACCCGGAGATCCTAGTCGGATTCGAGGTGACGCGCTACGAAGTGACCGATGCGGGCATCCGGGCCCACGTGTGGCTGGTGTACGAACGCGTCGCGCTGGAGCCGCGAGAGGTTCGCACGCTCGTCGAGATCGAGGACTGCCCGCGCGCATCCGAGCCCTTCCTGCGCATCGTCGGAAACTACATCGCAGACACGTACGAAAAAGCCCGAGAGCACTTGCGCGCTCCCGGGCCCGACACCCCGACGGGGTGAGCTCCGAATCAGCCGATCGTGTTCCCGCCCGTGAGGCCGGTAGCTGCGATCGCGCCGTCGAACCACGCAACGCTGCGAGGCTTGCGCACCATGACGCCACCGATCTTGGATCGGCACCCGACGTGGAAGGCCCATCCCTGCAGCTGCGGCGCGCTCTGCTCGAACTCGAGCGGGATCACGACGCCGATGCACGCGGGGTCCCGCTTGAACAGGAGCGTGCGCTCCTTCGAGGACGCGCCGATGTCGTCCAACCAAGCGGCATGCTCGATCGACTTGAGCCAAGGCTTAGTGCGCAGCAAGAACGACATCACGGTGTCATCCTTGAACGTGGGCGACTGGTACACAGCATTCAGCTGGCGCCAGCCAATCGTGCCGACCACGAGGGTATCGCCCGCGTCACGCCCCCGGGTGTTGTCCCAGGTCGCGTTGTAGAGGGCGTCCACGTCCGCGATGATGTCCGCGGGCACCACCGCGACGTCATCCCAGGTGTGAGCTCCGACGCGCGCAGGGTTCAGGATGCCGGTTGCGTCGAAGATGCCCTTAAGGCCTGTTTCCGAGTCGCCCTGGAAGACCACGCTTTCTTCGGTTTCTGCGATGGCGCGGCGTGCAGCCATGCCCTTCAGGGAGTCCACGGACATCCCGAGCTTGTTCGCCTTGCGCAGCTCGTCGACGTCGTAGACGTATCCCATCATGACGTTCTTCACGACCGCCGCGAACTCCTTGCCCGCGAGGGACACGGTCGGAATGTCCGTGGCGCGCAGCGAACCGATCTTCGCCTTGCCCACCGCTTGCGCCTGCCGGTAGGTGAAGCTTTCGTCTTCCGGCGGAACCTCGCCGATGACCGGGAAGATTCGTCGGGCGACGAGATCGATCCCTTCTGCCATCTGCACATCGCTCATGATGTGCTCGAACTCGCGCGCGAACGCGAGGGTTTCGTTTGCGTCGATACGGCCCTCGCGAGCCGCGTGGTACATTGCTTTTTCCAGGTCGATCATGTCTGCCTTTCAAGGGGTGCGTGGTGAAGCGCTCACACGCTCACATCACGGGATGCTGATATCCACGAGGGCGAGACGATCGCCGTTGATGTCTTGGGTTACGTCGATGACTTCGGACGTGGGGATGCCCACGACCGCGGCCCCGATGGTCAGCGGAGACGAGCCGCTGTTTCCCGTGCGCAGCCATACGCGGCCCCGACGCATGACGGGCACCACGTCCTTCGGGACGTACGGCGCGCCGGGGTTGCCTGGAAGACCCTGCTCTTTGAAGTCGGAGCGGAGCGTGATCCCGTAGACCGTGCCCGTGCCGTCGAACAGCTTGACGTTGCGGGGAAGCCCATCGCGCTCCACCATCTCGCCGAACCCGATGTTACCCGTTGCCGAGCACACCATGGAGTCGATGGCCGCGCCGCGAGTGGCCGCGTCCTGCTGGCCTGCGAGGGCCTTGCTGTTACCTTGCTTGCCATAGCCGAGGAATCCCATCACGCGCCTACTTTCTTGGCGCTCGCGATTCGCAGCGCCTGCGTTTGCTTGTTGATCTTTGCGACCTGCTCTGCACGGATCGCGTCGACTCGAGAACCGATGTACCCGCCGGTTCCCTTGGGGGCTCCTGCGGGCGGTGCTCCACCGTCCAGGTTGCGACGTAGGTTCGATTCCTGCGCGCGGGGGCTCTTCACCGCGATATCGAACGCGGCTCGAATGTACTCCGGGCTTTCGCCGTCGAGCTTCAGACCAGGGGAGAGTTTCGCGAGAACCGCGGTGCGGATCTCGTCGTCGCTCATGGCGTCGATCTTGGCAGCCACGGCGTCTTCGTCGTCGCCGTCGACGATCTGATTCGCTTCCGCGGCGCGCACGAGATTGATCCGCGTGCGGGTGTCCGCGCGCGAGGCTTCCGCAGCGGCGTCGGCCGTGCGGCGTGCTTCCCCCTCTGCCAGCTGCGCCTTCGTTACCGCGAGCTCCGCACGCATGGCGTCGAACTCCGCGCGAGAGACCGCGTCGGTTTGCTGCGCGGGGGGAACCGCGGCAGGCTGCGCCGCCGGGGATTGTGCGGGCGCGGCCGCGGGGGCCTGCGCTCGGGTGTTCGTTCGGCCGTCGCCCTCGGGCGAGTCGGCACGCTTCACGGGCAACAGTTTGGACATGTCTTCTCCATAGCAACCTTGTGCACACTGCACGGTTTCCGTTTCGTTCGAATCGAAATACAAGCGGACGTTCGCGCCCGCGCGCCCCCACCCTTCGGGGCCCAGGCCCACGTGGTTGTAGCGGATCCCCACTTGGCGACGATCGTAGGTCTCGCCATCGTAGACGCCCGAGTCTTCCACCACGGAGCACTCATAGCCCATGGAGATTTCCTGCAGGTCGCCCCGGGCGATGCCCTCCCGCGTGCCCGCGTCCTGAATGTGCAGGGTGACCGCGAGGTATGAGCCGTCCGCGGCCACGTCGTCCCCTGCGTGCCCCCGCGCGAACTGGCGCCAGTTGCCCGCGTCCAAAAAGGTCGGGTGTCCTTCGACCACGGGCACCGCGCGCAGGCTCGCCATGGAGTCACGCGCGAACACCTCGGACGGGTGCCGAAGCTCTCGCGAGATCGAGCCGTCCGCGTTCACGTAGGTGAAGACCCCGCAGCGCGTGACGTACGCGGGCCCATTGATGGCGCCCGTGATCGCGTCGCGTCGCAGCTGCGCGACGTCAACGCGGCTAGCTCGCACGGGCGCGGGGGCCTGGTCCATTCGACGCTGGGAACGACGCATGATCCAAGCTGTAGCATCAGGCGAATGTGTAGGGTACATGTTCGATCATGAGTTTTTCGAACATCGTCGATTCGGTCATCACCCCGGGTTCCGTAACGGTGTCGCGCCAGGGCTTCGGGATCCCTCTGCTCGTGTACAAGCACACGAAGCGCCCGGGTCTCGTTCTCTCCGTGAGCGATGCCGCTTCCCTCGTGTCGGACTTCGGCTTCTCCCGAGTCACAGACGCCGCGCTGTTTCACGTCGTGGACCAGATCTTCGCGCAGACCCCGAAGCCTGCGGTGTTGAAGATCGGGCGCCGGCAGACGTCGCTCACCCCGATCTACAAGCTGACGGTTCCGGCAACGGGACTCGTTCCGTTCCAGACCGTGTCCGTCGAAGTGAACGGGTCCCTTGCGACCTTCACGGGCGACGCAACCCCTACCGACGCAGAGCTTGCGACGGGGCTCGCAGCCGCGATCAACGCGATCGTTCCGGGGCACGCAGCCGCAGCCCTTGGGGTGGTGACGTGCACGAGCCCCGCGGATCTTCCCGTCGTGCTCTCGAACTGGAGCAAAGAACTCTCGTTCAACGATGCGACCGTGACGGGCGCTGTTGCGACGGACCTGGACGCCATCTTCGCTGAGGACTCGGACTTCTTCGGGTTCGGCTTCGTGCACGCTCCCGACGCGGAAGGCGTCGCCGTGTCGACGTGGGCGAGCGGTCACGAGCGCATGTTTCTTCCGACCTGGAACGAGACCCTGATCGTGGACGGCGCGAGCACCACGGACATCGGGTACCTTCTGAAGGCTGCAAACTACAGCTACACCACGAGCTTTTACACGCGACGGTATACCAACGACGGACTTGCGCTGGCGCTGTTCGCAACCCTTGGCGCGAACTTCAATCCCGGGCAGGAGACGTTCGCTCACAAGGGCCTTGCCGCAGTCGCGGCCGACAAGCTGACGACCACGGAGATCGCAGCCCTCGAAGCGAAAAACGTGAACTTCTACGCGAAGTACCTCGGGCTCGAGACCACATACCCGGGGGTCGTCGCCGGGGGCCCGCTCGTGTACACGGACATTGTGCGGGGGCTCGCGTGGTTGAACTCGGAGATCAAGGCCACCGCGTACGAGACCATTCGGGGCACCCCCGGGAAGATCGCGTACACGGACCGCGGCGCCGCGAAGATCGGCAACGCGATCGACGGCGTCCTGAACCGCGCGACCACGGATGACTTCCCGGTGCTCCGAGAGGACCCGCGCCCGGCGCTCGCGTTCCCGAAGGTGTCCGCAGTGGCGAGCTCCGACAAAGCGATCCGACAATACGGACCCTACACCTGGACGGCGGAACTTGCGGGCGCCATCCATGGCGTGAAGATCCGCGGCACGGTCACGCTCTAAGGCCCGAAGGAAGGACACGCACATGTACAAGTGGAACCTGCGAAACCTGATTATCACGTTCGGACCGAACGAATACGATGGCAACTACGGCGCGTCCGGCGCGCTGCTGTTCGAGCCGAACGCGGATGACTTCACGCTAACGATGTCCGCGGATGGCATCGGCACCCGCAACGCTACCAACGATCAGTCCGGGATCTTCACGTTGAAGCTTGCCCAGTCGAACCCGAAGAACGCGCTCCTTTCTGCGCAGCGCCTGATCGACATCTCGTCGCCGAACGGCGCGGGCGTTGCGCCGTTCGCGCTGCGCGACACGCAAGGGACCACCCTTATCGTCTGCGAGAGCGCCTGGATCAAGCGGCCTGCGTCGGGTGACTGGCAACGCGAGATCCAGGAACGCGGATGGCAGATCGAAACGGATCGCGCCATCGTCTTCCACGGAGGGAACTGACCATGGCTGTCCGCACGCTCGAGCGCAAGATCGGAACCACCGTGTACCGCGTGCGGACTCTTCCCGCTACGCAGGGTATCGCGGTCTTCGCCACCCTCGCGCCCATCTTCTCCCTGATCACGGCGGGGGCCACGCTGCAAACCGCCGTGGCCGCGGCGCTCCCGCGTATCGACGCCGGAGAGTTCACGAAAGCCGCGAAGACCTTCGCCGAGTTCACGAACCTGGAATGCGACGACGGTCGGAAACCCCGGCTGCAGGACGTGTTCGACGAACACTTTTCAGGCGAACTGTTCGAGCTTGGGGAGTGGATCGCGTTCTGCGTGGAAGTGAACTACGCGACTTTTTTCGCTGGCTTGATCGCAAAATTCGCGAACGCGATCAAGCAGAACTCGACGGATGGGATCCCGACGTCGTAACGGTCGCGTTCGAAATGCCCGAGGGCGAATCGTGGCACGTGTGGCGCGTCGTCACTAGCACACGATTCGCGTGCACTCTGCACGACCTTCAGACGCGTTACGACCTTGACGATCTCGTGCGCTTCCATGCTGTGCTGGACACCCTCGAGAGCACGGATCATCAGTTGCGCCAAAAGCAGAAAGCGTCCCGCCCGTGAGCATCCGTGATCTCTCCATCGCCTTCGGGCTGCAGGTCGACGAGTCGCAGCTGATCGCGGCCGACAAGCATCTTGCGAAGATGGTCGCGGACGCCAAGGCCGCGGGCGGAAAGCTCGGTGGGGGCGGGGGCGACGGCGGGGGCGACGATGGGAAGGACGACGCCGCGGGTCTGTCGACGATGTTCGATCAGGCGAAAGCGAGCCTGCTCGGATTCCTTGCGGTGTCCGGGGCAAAGGCCGCGTTCTCGTGGCTCACGGACCAGGCCGCGCTCGGCGCACACCTGGACGACCTAGCGACGAAGCTTGGCACGAGCACCGACGAGCTCCAGCAGTTCCAGCTTGCCGCGGAACTCTCCGGCGTCGACGCTGAGGGCGCGGCCCAGGCGCTCGGCTTCCTTCAGAAGAACATTGGCCTTGCGGCGAACGGTAGCGCGGAAGCCGAAAAGTCGTTCAAGGAACTCGGTGTATCCTACAGGGAAGCGGACGGCTCGATCCGTCCACTGCTGGACGTGACCGAAGACATCGCAGACGCGATGGAGGCAACGGGGTCGGAAGCCGAGATGGCCGGCAAGCTGGTCAAGGTTTTCGGCAAGCAGGGCGCGGCGCTGATCCCAATGTTGAAGGACGGATCGAAGGGCCTGCGCACCGCATACGATGACTTCGCCCGGCTCGGCGGGGGCATGGACAAAGACTTCATCAAGAAGGCTGCTGAGGCCGACGACGAGATGGCGCGCATGCGCTTTGCGGCGAAGGGGCTCGGCTCGCAGATCGCGGTTGCGCTGATCCCATACCTCTCGAAGTTCGCGCACGTGACTGCGGAGGTCGCGGGCGGCATCAAGCGCGTGGCGCAGAACTCTCAGATCGTGAAGGCGAGCCTGATTGCGATGTCAGGCGGGGGCCTGCTGCTGGCGATCCCCAAGCTGATCGAGATGTCGAAGGCCTTCGGGCTGGTGAAGAAGAGCGCGACAGGCATCGAAGCGCTTGGGGGATTGTTCGGGGGCGGACTTGGACTCGCGGCTGCGGGCATCGCCCTTGCGGTAATCGTCGCCTTGTTCGAGGATCTCTATCAGCTCATGACGGGCGGCAAGTCCCTGATCGGCGAGACCTTGGACGAACTCGAGGGGGCCGGCACTGCCGCCGATCTGGCACAGCAGCTGCGCGACGCGTGGGCCGCGCTGGGGGACACGTGGGAAGAACTCTCGCCGACCGTGTCTGAGCTGGGCCAGCTGCTACTCGACATCGGGAAGGACGCGATCCCGTACATGATCCAAGGCTTCGTTGGGACCATCAAAGTCGTGGCTGCGCTGGCGCTCGCGGTGGCCGGGCTGATCAAGCTCGTGAGGGAGTACATCTCGACGGCGCTGGATATCTCGGACATCTTCGCTACGGGGGGCTTCAACGCGGACTCCCTGAACAAGGCGAAGGCGCGCCTCACGCAGGGCGTGGACACCGCAGGCAAGGCCGTTGATCAGACCGGGGATGCCATCTTCGGGAAGAGTCTCACGACCGTGAATGCGGATGGCACCACGGACAGCACGAACGTCGGGGGCCTGTTCGGCATGTCGCAGCGGAAGGCCGATGTGGTGCTAGGCAACACTGGCCAATCCGCCTACGCGTCCCAGCGGGACGGTGGGGGCACCACGAACAATCCCAATATCACGCAGATGAACACGATCACGATCACGGCCAACGGCACCGATGCGAAGGACATCGCGGACGATGTCGCGACGAAGTTGCCCGACGTCCTCAACGACAAGCAACTACGCAACGCGCACCGCTCCGTGACGAAAGGAACGGGCCGATGATCATCCTATGGGACGACGGGGCGCAGTCGCTCACGCTCCCGATCTGGAAGAGCGAATCGCTCACGCTTACGGCTGCGGCATCGTCGCATCCCACGGAGTCTGGCGAGCCCATCACGGACCACGTGACCGTCGCGAATGCGAAAGGCAGCGTGGACGTGCACCTGTCGAACACCCCCATTCGCGCGAACGAATACGGGGGCGTCTACGCAGACACGGACCTTGCTGTCCCTACGCTGATCAGGTTCGGACGTGCGTACACTGTGGAGGTCCCGAAGTTCACGGCGATCCCTGGGCCCTTCGAGATCGGCGGCATCGCGCGCGCGGGGCTCGGGCTGCTGTCCTCCCCGGACTTCGACATCGAAGGGACGGACCAGCGGCTAGAATACCGCAACGTCAAAGGCAAGGTTCTGCGGTGGCCCACGGAGTTCGACGTATGTGGGGACGTCCTCGACAAGTTGGACGCGCTGCGCATGTCGCGAACGCTCGTGGACATCGTGATGTCCTTTCGGACCGTGACCGGCGTCGTCCTTACGAGCGTCGCGCCCACGCGCAACACAGAGACGGGGGGAAAGTCTCTCGCCATCACGATCGCCTTTGACCGTATGCGTGTGGTGAACACGCAGCGCGTGGCCACGCCTGCGGCAACGGAGCCTCGGGCGCAGCCGAAGACTGCGAAGGGCGCGCCCGGCGCGGACGCGCCCACGCCGCAGCAAGCTTCCGGCCTGTACCAGGGCGCGGAGTACTTGAAGGGTCTACTCGGGAACGCGTTCGGAACAGGGGTGAAGAAGTGAGCTCCGTCCTTACGACGTACGCAGACCCGTTCTACACGGCCACGTTCGAGCTGTCCGGGGTGCGCTACGTGTTCGACTTCGCGTATTCGCAGCGGGAGAACGCGTGGTATTTCGACCTCTCCACGGAAGCGGGGGATGTCGTGGCGCATGGGATCCGAGTCTCCACCGGCTGCGATCTCTTCCTGTTCACGTCGGGCCCGCACAAGCCTCGAGGAATTCTGCAGTGCTTGGGTCCGTACGATCCTGGACTGAACGATCTTGCGGCCGGGGGGCCGTGCTTCCTGCGCTACACCGGAGACGACGAATGACCCGCCAATTCCTGCGCAACGCTCGATTGATCGTCGGACAGCTGGACGTTAGCGATCTGGACATCGCCTTCGAAGTCGATCGCACGGGCAAAGCGAAGCCGAACACAGCAGACATAACCGTGTACAATGCAGGCGAGGCGACGCGCAACGAATGGCGCACCGTGAAGAACCCCACGGTGCGCCTAGACGTGGGCTATGACGGAGAGTTCGCCACCATCTTCACGGGGGCCGCGGACTTCGTCACGTCTGCGAAGAAGGATGCGGACATCGAGACCACGATTCGCGCGGGCGACGGAGAAAAGGAGCTGCGCGCGGCGCGCATCGCAAAGCAGGTTCCCGAGAAGGTGAAGCCGGAAGAGATCCTGCGCGCGGTGGCTGAGACCCTCGGCGTGAAGCCGGGCAACCTGAACAGCGCGATCGCCAAGCTCTCGCAGCGCGGCCTAGGCTCCATGTTCTCCGCGGGGGCCGCGCTCTCGGGCGCAAGCGCCGACATCATGGATCGCGTCTGCGCTTCGTACGGGCTCGAATGGAGTGTGCAGGACGGCGCGCTACAGATCCTCGAACGAGACACCGCGGTGGACGGAAAGACCGTGATCAAGCTCTCGAAGGATACGGGGTTGATCGGGTCCCCCACTGTGGACTCGAAGGGCGTGGTGTCCTTCGACTGCCTGCTGAATCCACTCCTGAAGCCCGGGGGTGTGGTCGTGCTCGAAAGCCTGTTCGTGCGTGGGGGCTTTCGCGTGACGAACGTCAAGCACGCGGGCGACAACTTCGGGGGGAAGTGGGAATCATCCGTGCACGGGAAGGTGTATTGATGGCCGCGCCGATTGCCCTGGAAGATGTGATCACGGGCGCGATGGAGTCCCTCGTGGATGGGCTGCACACGTGCGAGATCGGCAAGGTCCTCTCGTTCGACGCGGGCACGTGCACCGCGGACGTGCAGCCCGTGAACAAGCGCCGGTTTCAAGATGCGGACACGGGCGAATGGGTGTTCGAGGATCGCCCGGCGTACCCGAAGGTTCCGATCTTGCTGCCGCAGGCCGGGGGCTTCGGGCTGTCCCTACCCGTGAGCTCCGGCGATCACGTGCTTCTCGTGTTTGCGCAGACGTCGATCTCGGAGTGGCGGGAAGCCGAGCAGACGTCCGAGCCCACGGACGCAGGCCGGCTCACGGACGGCCACCCCGTAGCGTTCCTGGGGGCGTTCTCCAAAAACAAGGCCTTCGGGCAGGCGAGCGCCCCCGGCGCCTTCCTGGGGCACGAGAGCGGCACAGGCGTCGACGTGAGCGAAACGGACGTGGGCCTGGGGCTGTCCGCGGGACGCGATGGGGTTGCCACAGCCACGAGCACCGCGGCATTCTTCACGGCGCTGAACGCGTTCGCCACATCCGCGGCTGCGTTCGCCACCGCGTGCGCAGCGCATGGGAACGATCCGACTCTGGGGGCGTCGCTCGTTACTGGGATGGCGATGGCCACGGCAGCGGCTGCGATGGGTACTGCTGCGGGCGCGCTCGTGCCTGCGTCTGTGCCGTCACTACCTGCGAACTTTTCCAGCACCGTGAAGGCTTCACCATGACGACTCCGAAGATTGCGCTACTCGACACGTCGGGCGACCTTGCCTTGATCGGTGGGCGCCTGATCTCGTTCGCGCCCACGTTCGCGCAGGCCGTGGCGATCCGTCTGCGGAACCGCATCCTGCTCGTCCGCGGCACGTGGTTCCTTGCCGCGTCCGAGGGCTTCCCGTGGCGCGCGATCCTGGGGCAGAAGCCCGACATCCCCACGGCGCGCGCTCTCTTCCGAAAGGCGATCCTGGAATGTCCGGGCATCGTGCGCGTGGACTCGCTGACGGTCGCGTTTCAAAGCGCGACGCGCGTGCTTGACGTGACGTTCTCTGCCACGTGCGCAGACGGGTCCACGGTGTCCGGCTTCGATCCGATGCTGGCGAACGGTGTGCCCGTGTTGCCCCCGGCGCCGCACCGAATCACGGGGGACGCCGCAGAGATCCAGGTCTATGGCGATGGCGCTTCGACCATCGTCAGCACTGGGCCCATCATCTCGCCCGCGACGTGGACGGAAGCCGAGGTGTTCGGCACGCCTACGATCACGGTCGCGCCATCCTTCACGCTCGCAAACCTGCCGCTCTCGGGCTTGTGGGAACCGCAGTTCGGGGGTTCACCCTGGGCCGGCAACGCGTCCGCGGGCGCGAGCGGAGGACGCAACCTGACGGAAGCGACGAACCCCCCGACGCCGGGCACCGCGGTCAACGGGCAGACCCCCGCGAGCTTCAACGGGACCAACAAAAAACTCACGAGCGCGATCAACCTGTCTTCGTTCTTTACCCCGACTGAATGGAGCGCCGGCTGCGTGTTCAAGGCCGTGGCGATCACAGGCGGCAGCGCCGCCGGCTACGATAACCCGGCGCTCTTCTCGGACCTTGCCGCAGGGAACATCGGGCTACACGTCGGAGGTGCGTCGAATGACAAGGCGCTTGCGTACCTATACGATTCAATCGTAGGCGCAAAAAAGATAGAGTTCACCATCACCCCGGGCGCCTGGAACTTCATTCAGTTCCGCGCGAAAGCCAGCTCCGGGATCTGCGAGGCGCGCCTAAACGGTGGCGTATGGACTGCACTCTCTGGGCCTGCCTTCACGTCCATAAACGGAACGCTCGCGTCCCTGTGCGCGGTGGGCCGCGACTACTCGCAGGCGAAGTTTTTCAATGGGGACATAGGAACCTTGTTCTTTTCACAGACGTCGCTGCTGGACGCGGACTTTGACAATGCTCGCACCTACCTGAGCGCGCAGTACGCGCAATCCTTCTGAGGCCCCATGTCGAATGTACTCTACACGCGTGCGAAACTGAAGATCCTACAGGCGACGATCAACCTCGTGAGCGACGACATCCGCGCCGTCCTCGTGGACATCGCGGCGTACACCTTCGATCGGGACGCGCACGAATTCCTGTCCTCTGTTCCTGGGGGCGCGCGCGTAGGATCCCCCGTCGCGCTCGGAAGCAAGTCCCTCGCGATCATCACGAACGCGATCGAGTTCGACGCTGCGGACACAGTCTTCACGGCGGTTACGGGCGCGACCGTGGAAGCGGTGGTGCTCTACAAGTACAATGCGAGCGACGCGCTTGCCCCTCTGGTGGCGTACATCGACACCGCGACAGGGCTGCCTGCGACGCCCGTAGGAACGAACATCACGATCGCGTGGCCGAACGGCGCCGGTAAAATCTTCAAGTGGTAAGGTGTCCCCATGGCTGGCTATGACGAATTCGGTTTCACGGCGAAGACCTACGAACAGATCCGAGCGGAGGTAGACGCGGACATTGCCGCGGCCCCCGAGCTGGGCCCGGACGTCATCCTGGATCCGTCCGAGCCCTTCGGACAGATCAACGCAATCTGGGCGCGCAAGCACGCGGAGCTGTGGGAGGCGATGCGCGTGCTCGGTGGCGCCTTCGATCCGCAAAAGGTTGTAGGATACATGCATACGGCGCTCGCGTCGATCACGGGCACGCTGCGTGAACAGGAGACCTTCTCGCGCACGAACGCGAACGTGACCCTTGGGGCGGGCGTTACGCTTGCCGCGGGGTCGAAGGCGAACGTACTCGGGCGCCCGGACATCGTCTTCGCCCTCGAGAGCGCAGTGACGAACCCCGGGGGCGCGCCGGCTGTGGTTCCCGCGGTGTTCGTAGCGGTCAACCCCGGGCCCGTGATCGCACTCACTGGGACACTCAGCGTGATCACGCTGCCTGTGTCGGGGTGGACTGCTGTGACGAACACGGACGACGCGGACCCTGGACGCCTCGAGGAAACGGACGCCGAGCTACGCGCGCGACGCCTGGATGAACTCGCCCGCGGCACGAGCGGCAACGTCGACGGGATCCGAACGGCGCTGCTGGCGCTGCCTGGAATGATCGACGTGGGCGTGTCCGAGAACGTGAGCGACGCCGTGTCCGGGGGGCTCCTGCCGCATTCGGTCTACGCCATCGTATGGGACGGCTCTCCCGCGGCGCTCACGGATCAGGAGATTGGAGACGCGCTCTTCCTTGCGAAGGGTGGGGGCATGGACACGAACGGAGCGATCTCGGTGGTGACCCTCGACAAGCAGGGCGCGTCCCACACCGTGAAGTTCGATCGCGCTCTCGAAACGGAATTCTGGATCACGATCCAAGCGGCCTACCGAACGGACATCCTGGACAGCGCCCCGGCCATTGCCGCAGCTGCAATCGCGGTGCGCGACGCGCTGTTGGCGAAAAGCCTCTCGAAGCAAACGCGGGGGCGGGACATCGTGGCCGCGCAGTACATTGCGGCGGCTCTGTCCGTTCTCGGGATCGAGGACGTGACGGCCTACGCGCAGGACTTCGTTCCCACGGGGGGCCTGCCTATCGACATCCGCGCGACCCTCGTGGTCACCCCCTTGGAAGTGGCGCGCCTGGACTCGTCGCGCATCACGGTTCTGATGACTCCGTGGGTGGACGCATGACGTACGTACCCCCCAAGCAGACGGACCACGTGGGCGACGGGATCGAAAAGCTCGCGGGCGCGGCTATCGAAAAGCCTCGCCTCATTGCGTGGCTCACTGTGCACTTGCGCCAGGTGCAGGCGATCGAAGATGCAATCTACACCTACATCTTCGGGGTGCTGCTGGACAATGCGATCGGCGTGCACCTCGACAACATCGGCGCGCTCGTGGGGGAGCCGCGCGCCGGGAAGAGCGACGATCGGTACCGGCTCGGCATTCGCATTGCCTCGAAGGTAAACCGCTCGAACGGTCGCGTGCAGGACCTGCTGGAGATCCTTTCCCTAGCCGCGGCCTACTGGCGTTTCCGGGAACTTGGGAACGCAAAGTTCCGCGTGGAAGTGCAGGACACGGACGTTGCGGAACTCGGGCGCTGGATACGCAAAGCGCGCATGGGGGGCGTAGGGGTGCAGCTGGTAGGCGCGACGGGGGTAGGCCCAGGCTTCCGCTGGGCGTCCCGCGCGGGTACAGTAACGAACCCCGGACACTGGGGCACCCGCATCACGTCGGGTGTCGGATCGAAACTCGCACATTCGAGGCGCGCGTAACATGAGCATTCCGAAACTTGTACCATACCCCCTTCTGCCCACGTGGGCGACTGCCGTGACGTTCCCCGTCAGCGCGGACCTGTGGTCCGGGGCGCCTACGAAACTAGCTCCCCTCGGAACGTACCTTGTGCCCGGAGAAGAAGCCCCGGCGGAAGACATGAACTACCTTTTGAACGGGCTCACGTCTGCGGCCAATGGCGCAGACGCGAAGCTCGTTCTCCTAGAAGGGTGGGGCCGCAGCGTGGACCCCTGCGCGTGGTCGGGCGCGCCGCTCGTCCGGCACTCCGGGGATACCGCCGCCGTGTTCGATCCCTGCTGGGACGACTCACAGGGTGCGTGGGCTGTCCCGTCTCTCGCCACGGGCGGGGGTGGCGCGGTCTACATGGTGCCGCCGGGCGGGGGCACGGGGTATGAACCGTTTTGGGGGCCCACCATGGGCGCCCCCAGCGCCGACTACCGCCCCGGCGCGGGCGCGTGCTGGGCCGCGAGCTCCACGGGCGCCACGGCAAAAACGGTTATGGTGTCCTTCGACACCCTGAGCGGCACAGCAAAGCTAGCGTACAAGTCTTCTCCCGCAGTGCCTTTCGCAGGGGTGGCGCTCTCGTTCACCGTGGACCTTACGAACCCCATGTACACGGACGTCTTCTGGAGTCCGCGCCTGGGGCTGTTCGTGATCATGGTGTGCGCGCAGTCTGGGGCGCTCCCCACCACGCGGCGAACGAAGGTATGGACGTACGACGGGACCACACTCACGGATCGCACGTCGCTCTTCCATACGGGGCTCGCGTCCACGCAGAACATCGTGAGAATGATCTGGCACGAGACTGCCAACGAAACAATCATCGGCTTTGCGGGTGAGCGCGTTGCGTCCCTCACGCGCGTAGGCGCGTCGTTCGCCTTGGTCACGAACCCCCCATGCAACTGGTTCACGGACTCCGGTTTTTCTAAGGCCCTGCTCGCGGGGATCGCGTCCGTGTCCGGCAAGCTAATTGCGATGGCGTCTAGCCCTTACGACGGTCGAACGCAGTTGGCCACGAGCGTTGACGGGGGCGTAACGTGGGTAGTGGGCACTCTGAACGGAGCGAACCAGGCGTGCCGTATTAGCCGATTCGGCAACATTGGGGAGACGCTTTTCGCCTTCGCCGTGGGCGCGTCGAATGAAGGGCGGGTGCAGTACTCGGACGACTATGGGGCGACGTGGCGCCCTGCGTACGCGGGCACACTGGATACCTCAAGTACCGTCAGCCCCGGGTATTACCCGCTGCGGGGCGGTATGCTCGCGCTCGCGGACGCGAAGAGCTTCAAGAGCACGTTGCCCACGTACCAGGCAAGCTCGTTCGTGCTCACTCCCTGATCGCGGACACGGCCATCACAAGCAAGATGTTCCGGAACTGCAGGGGCGTTTTGCTTGCGACGCCCTTGCCCACGCGCTTCCGCTTGTCGAACCTGTCGGTGTGGTTACCGCACCACGAGACCATGGCCTTCGACTCGCGATCAGGATCGCTCCCCCATGCGAGCTCCGGAAGCCACTGCACCCCGTGCGCGTAAAGCCACGTGAGCTTGTTCGCCGGGTGCCCGTACTTCGACTGTTCGACGTGGCACGTCCAGCCCCCGCAGGGCGTGGGGATCCATCCCCCGTCACGCGGGGGCCGCGGTATCCCGTAGCGTTCCCACGCAGCGGAGTATGCCGGGTGTTCGAGGACGCCACCCACGCGGCGCACGGTCGTCAGCGCGAACTCGAAGCACCCGCCATCGTCGCCTTTTCGGTGCCCCCAGCGCGCCTGCACGAGCCCCGCGAGACGGCACCAACGCGCGCACGGGGGATGCGCGACCACGGGCGCGTTGCCCCGGTACAGCCTCGCGTCGCGCTTCTCTGGCCAGGGGTCCACGCCAGAGAGCTTGGAATAACAACCGCGCGGCTGGACGAACAGCGCGGCGATCATGTCGGGGTGTACGCGTGCACCGCAAGCGCTGGGGGCGCCACGCGCAACAGCTTCAAGGCCCAGTGGCAAAGGGCCATCGCATCGCGGGCGTCATGCGTCTTGAGCGCGTCCCACACCCGCAGTTCCCGGGAGTCCAGAAGCTTCCGCACTGCTGCATGGTGCACCGTTTTCGAACCGGCTTTCCACGACGACGGGGGCACCAGGTAGAGCGGCCCCCAATCCTTGTAGCGCTCCACCCATCGACCCACGTTGATCGCGAGCGTCAAGATGGAGTTGCCGTCGACGCCGGGGCGAATCACGGGACGCTCGATCACGATGGCGTCGACGCGCACGCGCAGTGGGGGCGGGTTCCCTGCGCCTGCAGCCTGCACACCCTGCGCGATGGAACCGACGGCCCATCCTGCGTGCGCCCCGGGGTCGATGGCGAAGACGTTCAAGGCTCGTCCGTCTCCGTGCCGTCCGCGGCAAACTCTCCCGTGTCCTCTGCCCCCAACTGCGGCGACGAGTCCACGGGCGGATACGGATCGCTGACTGGCTCGCCTTCGTCCTGCATGGGCTCCGCGCTTCGCGCCGGCAACGTGGGCAGGAACGAACCCACGTTCTCGCCTCGAGAGGCGCGCTCGAGCGTGTCCACGATGTCGCCGAACAGAGCCGCGTGCCGCTCGTCGAACCCGTGGTACGGGTCCTCCTTCAGGAGCCGGCGCACCTCCCCAGTCGCGTAGTCGTGGGGCGACGTGTTCGTACTCTCTGCAGCCTCGAGAACGTCGGCCGCGGACTTGTCTCCGAAAAGCTTCTGCCAAGCAGTATTGAATGTGTGCATGTTACACGGATCCTTTCAAGCGCCGCAGCGCCTCCTGTTCGTAGGGCGCGAGCATAGCAGCTGGGGCATGGGCGCGCCGCAGCGCATTGACCATGGAGCGGATGGTCTCCGGGGTCTGGGACGCAAGGCCTGCGAGCGCGTGCGCTTCGGCCAAGGGTGCGAGCTCCGAGAGAGACAGCCGTTGCGCGCCCCAGGTTCTCACAGTGCATGTAGCTTTCATGTCACCTTTCGTTGTAGCTGGTCCAGGATCAGGAGTTCCGCGGGGGAGAGTTTCGCGATCTCTTCTGGGATGTGGGGCACGCCGCGCATGGCAACGGCAACGTTCGCGGTGCTCTCGCCCGAAGCAAGGCGCCGCATCTCGATCAGCCCCCGCAGAAGGGGGACGACCTGCGCGGCCTGAATGACGGGCGTGGGGCTCTCCTGGGAGATCGCGTTCCACTTGCTTAGCTCGCGGAAGATGAACTCGAAGCCCGCATTGATTGCCTGCAGGTTGCGCACGGCCATCAGTTGCGCGCTGCCTCGCATAGCGGCGTGCTCGCTGCGCCTGCTGATCAGATCGTAGGCGTCTGCGCGGGCATCCCATTCATGCACGATGGCCCAATGGGCGATCGCTTCCGGGGTCGCCTGCGGGTGCTCGCGCGGGGGCGCCACGCGAGGCACACTGCGCGGCGCTTCCTGTGAGAGGTACGCGCGGAAGCATTCCCACGCGGCGTGTGATTCGTCGCTGCGACGGTACCAGGGCTCGCGCTTCCGTCGCTGCAGTTCACGCGGCATATCTGGCTGCGAGCCTGCGCTGGATCTCCGATGCAGTCCGGTCGTGCAACGTGCTTCGCGGTGGCAACTTTCCCCCGCTGGACGCGAGCCACATCCCGAGCGCGTACCGGCATGCCGCGGATGCCACGGTCTTCCCGGTCGCTGTATTGCTCACGGTTTTTACAGACACCCCGAAGGCGTCTGCGATCTCCTGGTAGGAGGATCCTTTCCTTCGGGCTAGGATGATCTCCACGACGGTTTCGAGTTCGAGTTTCATAGCTCGTAACAACTAGCACGGGATAGGTACATGGGCAACGAACGAGTAGACGGTTGGTACAACCTGCAAACGGGCATCGGCACAACTCGCGACAAAGCCGCAATGACCGCGTTCGCCGCAGATGTGCCGCTCACGTGGTGGACCTGTTGGGCCATGTACCACTTCGACGCAGTGGCCGGAAAGATGGTCGACCTTCCGATTCAGGACGCCTTTCGGAACGGGGGCTGCCTGGACGTAGATGGCGATGCGCAGAGCGCGAAGCGCCTCGAGGACGCCGCGGAAGTGCTCGGGCTGATCGAGAAGTTCAAGGAAGCGTTGGCAACGGAACGCGTGCTGGGGGGCTGCGCGCTCGTGATGGTCACCCCGGACCTGCGCGACCTGTCGGCGCGCCTGCGCAACCCCATGCCCCCGCGCGTGAAGGGGTTGGAGGACGTGATCGTCATGGGCGCGGATCGGTTCCACGCGCTCGAGCGATACACGATCTACGATGCGCCCCGCGTCGGGCTCGTGGGCGAGCCGAGCGTGTGGGCAGGCACGACGATCGACGGTCGGTACCTGCAGGTCCACGAGTCCCGGTGCATCATCTTCCCGGGCGTGAACGTGTCGAAGGACTTGCGGGTGCAGCGTGCCGGGTGGGGGCTGTCCGTCCTGCAGCGCCCCTATGATGCGCTCATGAAATTCTCGTCAGGGTACGCGTCCCTTACCGCGTTGCTCGCAGACGCGGCCCAGGCCGTGTTCAAGCTGAAAGGCTTGTGGGAGATGGTCACGGGAAAGAAGAAGGACGATCTCACGCGCCGTATGTCTCTCGTCGATCAGATGCGCTCTACACTCAAAGCGATCATCTTGGACACGGACGAAGATTTCACTCGCACCGTGACCCCGTTCGCAGGCATCCCGGAAGCGATGGCAGAACTGCGCTACCTTGTGGCCGCTGCGTCCCCAGATTCCATCCCGCTGACGAAGCTTTTCGGAATGAGCCCCGCGGGCATGAACGCGACGGGGGAGAGCGACGAGAAGAACTGGAACAAGTCCGTTGCCGCGCTGCAGGTGCACCGGTTCTCGAAACCCCTGCTGCGCCTGTACCGACAACTCGGGTCCGGGCTTGGGATCGCTCCGGAGTCCATCGGGTACAAGTGGCATCCGCTGGACGAACCGTCCCGGAAGGAGAACGCGGAAGCCGCGAAGCTCGAAGCCGATACCGATGTACAATACATGGAGTATGGTGCGCTGCAGCCCCAAGAAGTTCGAATGGTCCGCTTCGGGGAACAGTCCTTCGACACCGTGATCGACGTCGCAGCGGAGATGGACCGCGCGCAGAAGGGCAAGGATCCTTTGGCGCTGGCCGAAGCGGACGAAGCCGCGGGCGTGCCTGCAAAGGGTGCGAGCTCCGGCGCCCCCGCCACAGGTGGAAAGGTAACGCTGGCGCCGACAGACATCGCCTCGATCGTGACCCTGAACGAAGCGCGCGCGTCGCAGGGCCTGCCCCCGTGGCCGAATGCGGAAGAAGGGGCCATGACGATCACAGCGTTCAAGGCGCTAGCGGAAACGTCGGGCGCCGCAGTGGGTGAGGCGAAGGGGCAGATCGAAGCGCCGACTGTGCCCGACGAGAAGAAGCCCCCTGCACCCCCGCCAGCTGGCGGATTCGGTTCCCCGGAAGACCCTGCGCAGACCCCGCCCGAAGCCCCCGAGAACGACGATGCCCCGACCGAAGAACCGCCGCAAGGCACGTAAGACGCTGCAGGCGAACCGCGCCGCAGAAGAGCGCTACGCCCGCACGCTCGCAGACATCGTGCGTGCCGCGGGCGAGCGCCTGCGGCACGCGGCACTAGGTACACGCTCGGACGCGGGCGCAAGCTCGCACGCGCGCGACGTCGAATCCGTGTTCGCGAAGCTCGTGAAGCCTCTCTCGCGCGCCGTGTCGGACGCGTGGCACGACATGTTCCTTTCCCTCTCGAAGGCGAACGCAGCTGGGCTTTCGTCGCTTGGGATCCCGGTGCGTCGGGACGTCGGGCTGTCTGCCATCATGGAGCGCTCCATGTCGGATAGCGTGAGCCTGATCAAGGATACCGTGGGAACGCTCAAAGCTGAGACCCTCGCGATCATCGGCGACCCCGAGAACGTGGGGCTTCGCGTGGAAGACTTGGCGGACCTGATCCGAGAGCGAACGGGCGTAAGCGAAAGCCGGGCGGAACTGATCGCCCGGGATCAGACGTTGAAGACGAACGGGAACCTGACGGCCAACCGCCAGCGGAACGCGGGGATCACCAGTTACGTGTGGTCTACATCTTTAGACGATCGCGTCCGGCCGGACCATGCGGCCCTCGAAGGGAAGACAATCGCATGGGATGATCCCCCGGACGTGGGGCACCCCGGCGAGGACATCCAATGCCGCTGCGTGGCCATCCCTGTGATCGACGAGTTCGCGGGGCTGGACGACTAACCCACGAGCTTCCCGAAGATGTCCTGCAGGTCCAAGCCTAGGCGCTCGGCTTCTTCGATGGCGTCGGACATCCGCTTCTTTTTATCGTCCCACACGCGCATCGCATGGACGAACGCATCCGTTTCGTCGTCGTTGGCCGCGAAGGGAAATGTGGTGAGCTCCTCGATCAGCTCCGCGTTGCCCGTGGGATCGTCCGCAGGCAGCACCACGCGCAAGCCCTCCGTGAGGTGCGTCACGCTCATGGCACGTTGGAACTTCGATTCCTTTGGGACGATCGCGCGCTCGGAGATACCCGGGAACTCCTTCTCTAACGTGTTCAGCGCGGCATGTCCGTTCGCCTTGCGTTCAACGTACGTGAGGTTCTCCGCGGCAAAGTCGGCCATCCACTGCCGGATCAGATCGATCGATTCGAGGAACGAGCGCCGACCCTTGAACCGTCGCAGTAGGTACGCCTTCTCCTGCGTGAGGGCCCACGCTTGCCCGGCCACGTAGTCGGATGCGTCCGAGTCTTCCAGGGCCAAGTCCCACACGACGATCGTTTCCGCGTCCTCGGGTATCTGCCCCGGGTACCAGCGCGCTTCTAAGTGCTCCGCGTTGAAGACGGGTCCCTTCTTCGGGCGTGGGTTGCCCTGCGCTTGCGTCTGCCAATTGTGCTCGTTTCCGAGATCCTTTTTCAACTGCGCGCGCGTTGCTTCGTTGTGCGGTGGCGACCACGCGATCTCACCCGCACGCGTGCGTGGGTCGGACCCTACGCCGATGCCCGTGGTGTTGATCGAGAGCTTGGGGTCATAGTCGAACGGAACGTTCAGATGGGCATATCCGTTGGCCAGCGCGTAGGCGCTCGCGTCGTTCGCGCCGAGTCGCTGCATGACGATCGCGAGCACGTCCTCTTCACCTGCCGCGGTACGCGTCGCGAACGTGTTCGAGATCCATTGGTTCGTTTTCGTCGCTTCCACGGAGTCGACGCGCCCGGGCTTATTCGGGTCGTCCAAGATGCGGAACGGCGCGTGATAGCCCACGCCCTTACCCCCGGGCGCCACGGCGAGCCGGAACGATCGCGCGCTCGTGTAGAGGTGCCCAGCCGCGGGGTCCTTCTCGGGCGCGTCGGGGTTCTTCTCCGAGGACAGGAACAGCAGGTCCCCCCACCTATCCTGGAACCACGCGCTGCGCATCAAAGCGACGACGCGGGCCCCGTCGCGCGTGGGGAGGGACAGATCGTTGGACCCGTACAAAAACGAGTTCCCCGGGCACCGCATCCATGACCACACGTTGAACAGCACGCAGAAGATCAGGGACTTGCTGTGTCCCGGCGGGACGTTGATCACGACGCGTCGCAGCTGGCGCGCGTGCATCGCTTCGGCGATGTCGCACAACAGATCGATGTGCCACCCCCCTACAAAGGGCTTCGCGTCGCCCACCACATGCGGCCACGCGGCTTCAACGAACCAACGGAACGGGCCCTCCAATCCAAGGCGCCGTTGCGTCGCGATGCGGTGCTCAGGGGAGAGCACGGTATGCAATGCCTCGCTTCGCTAGGCGCGCGCCCGCGATCGTGTTCCACCACGGGTCCATCTCGATTCCTACCACGTCGCTCCATCCTGCCTGCGCACAACCTATGAGCTCCGAACCCACTCCCGAGTAGGGTACCAGCATCGGGCCCGGGGCGCCCCCTCGCAGTAGGCCCGCGAGCCACTTGCACAGGGCGACGGGCTTGATCGTGGGGTGCATGTTCCGGCGCTCTCCCGTGCGCCCGGCGCCGGCGCGCGCATTGGCCGCTCCAGCCGTGTGCAGGGCCCGAGGCGGGGGCATCAGCGGGAAGTGCTCCAACCCCTCTTCCCGCTCCGCGGTGCTCGCCTTGGCGCAGTAGTAGAAGCGC
>ERZ869921.119-NODE-119-length-46892-cov-8.949356_pt1 | contig 46892 bp, 68 predicted proteins | sample MGYA00579310_ERZ869921 | MGnify/ENA primary metagenome ERZ869921 (study PRJEB32216, sample SAMN09231816) | wastewater metagenome | place: USA: Maryland | collected 2016-06-21 | study: EMG produced TPA metagenomics assembly of the PRJNA472060 data set (Reclaimed...
ATCTCGTTAAATCCCGAAGTTTTCCTGCGCCGAAGGCGCGGCTGGCGGAATGTTCCGCTACTAATCTTGCTTTTTGAATTCTGAAATCGAATGCCAACAGCATTGCATCGCAAAAGAAATTGGACCAAGTGGACGCCAGAAATGATCGAAATGGTTCGATCCGAGTACGGATCATCTGGGCCAGTGAAGCTTAGCGCCGTCCTCGGTGTGACCCCCGGCGCCGTTACCAGCAAAGCCAACTCGTTGGGATTGCAAGTCCACGCAGTGCACTGGACCGCGGAAATGGATTTGGTCATCCGCGAGCGGTACCCACGGTACGGCGGGCGGGATGTAGCCACTTCGCTCGGACTTAGTCAGCAGGCCGTGCGTGACCGTGCGAAAAAACTGGGCGTTAGGGCGAACCGGGAACTTCTAAACCAGCGCAAAGGGCGGCACGCCAGAGGGAACAGGTATGCGGCCAAATGGTCGGCAGAAATGGTGGCGATACTGCGCAAATACTTCCCCGTCGAAGGCTCTCACGGCGCAGCGCGCCGGCTTGGTATTCGCCGCAGCGCGGTGGCTGGTATGGCAAGGCACTTGAAAATCAAAAGCGAGGTAAGGGTCAGGATCGACAATCGCACTTGGTCGCCTGAAATGATTGGCGTGCTGCGCGACTTGTACCCGACGCATGGCGCTAAGCGGGTCGGGAGAGTTTTGCGAATCAGGTGGCAGCGTGTGGCTGCCGCTGCGGCCAGGCTTGGTATCCGGCGTAGGTATGCGGATGCACGGAGGCCGATGACCACCGATGAGGTGCGCGAGCTAAATAAACGCTATTGGTCGGACCCGGCGCGGCGCGAGGATGCATCTAGGAGAAGTCTGGAGCGATGGGCCGATCCAGCGTTCAGGGCTAAGCACTTGGCTCGTCTGCTCGCGCTGTGGCAAGACGACGAACATCGGGCAAGGCACGCTGTTGCAATGCGAAAGCGATGGCGAGTTGTGAATCAGTGGAAGTGGCAGGCTGAAGTTAAAAGGGGATACGAACTGTTATTAAACCAATTGGAGAGAGTGAAAATGACTCAAGTTGTAACGGCCGGAACCGAAATTGACTGCGCTAACGTCGATGCTTCATTGGAAGCAATTCGCCAGTCGACCGACCCTATGTGGTTGGTGGGGCAGCTACGCCACGTATTGCTAACGACTACGCGGCACATAGTCATCATGGCCGCGATCGTTCGGCAGTTGGAAGAATTAGGCCATCCAGTCGACATTCAAATTGCCGCCCTGCCGTACCTACGCAAGATCGCTTACGGCAACATGACTGCGGAACTTTATGTTGCGCTGGAAGGCGACAACCTGCTTTTGTCGAAGGCATCCGCGCTCCCCACGCCGGACCAAGACGCCATCGCGAGGAATCAGCCGGTAAAGGTTATGGATGCTGGCGGCGACCACCGTATGGTTGCCCCGCTGGACCTGACACGCGACGAGATTTTCCAAGTCTTCGACAACGGGAAGATACGCAGCGACTCCGAGCAAGTCGGCTGGCTGCGAGCAAAGCAAGAAAAAGAAACCCGAAAGCTGACGAGCGAAAGCGAAGTCAACGTGACGTTGGACAAGCGGCGCGGCGGCATTGTGGTTGCCGGGCGATTCTTGCCAGCGTCCGAGCTGGCACACTACCTGGCGGAGCTAAGCAAGCGCTAATGCGAGTCGGATGGCAGACGAAAGTAACATCGCGGCAAAAGACGCCATCCGGCTATTACTCGCCTTGTCGCCTAGCACGTGCGACGAATCAGTTATTCGCGACGTGCTGGGCGACCGAGCGGGCAAGTCACTATCGGAAGTAGCGCAAGCGTTCGGCGTGGCTGCAGCAACGGTTCGCCACACGTGGCGCCGTGATGGAATGCCGGGCGACGCGAAAGCCAAATGGTTCGGATACGCCGACATCCTGATTTGGTTTCTCAAGCGGAACAACGCAAACGCGGCAGCGCGCGGGGTCGACGAATTTACCAACCGCAAGCGATCGGCCGAAACGCGGGCAGCCGAAGCCGAGGCGCTGATAAAGGAACGGAAGGCCGAACAGGTGGCGGGCGAGTACACGGCCACGGAAGTTAGCGCGAGCGTGATTAGCGGGTCTGCGAACAGTTTACGCGACGGCCTGATGGCAATCCCGCGTGAAGCCAAAGAATACGTCGGGAAGAAATATCAAAGCGACTTGGAAACTTTCCTGCGAACTCGAATTGGTGGTGAGCTAACGGCGTTTAGTGAGCGTGCCAATTCAGGCATACGCGCCGCAGCCAAACTTTGGAGGACCGAAAATGTATAGGGTCGATATCTACAACCGCGGGCCGGAAGGCGTGCGCGTATTCAAGCAAGTGCGGCTGACCGAGGCCGGTAGCGAGGAACTGCAAAAGCGAATGGAAGCAAGCGAGTTGCCACCGCTGGATCAGTTGTTCGCGGGCATCGAAGTGCAATCGGACGATGAAGAAAAGCCGCAGTCAGGCGTTGCGCAGACGACCGGCAAAAAGGGCTCGAAGACTGCCAAGTGATCGCGTTCCAGAACTCATTCGACGACGCATTTAATCGGCTGCTAAAGCTGGTAAAACCGGCGTTCGCGCCGCGCCTATTCTGCAATTCATGGGAGTGGGTGTGCGCGAATGGCCGGACGCCGGAAGGCCGACCGTTCGACGCTGAAAAGATTCCGTGGGCCAAGGGTGTCTGCGAAGCGTGGGACAATCCGGACTGCCGCGAAATCGTAATGATGTGGGGAACGCGGCTCGGCAAAACTCAAATCTCTATGCAGCTGGTCGCGAAGGCGATGGCCACCAATCCGCTTAATGGATTGTTCGCGACGGCAAACGAGAAGCTGGCGACGCGCACGACGTCGAACAAACTCTATAAGGTTCTGGCGGCTATTGAGCAAACGCGGTCGCAGCTTCTGCCGGAACGGCTGCGAAGCAAAACCGAAATACGCCTGCTCGATTGCACGTGGCCGGTGGTTTGGTCGGGTTCGAACACGATGCTGGCCGACTGGGGCGCGTGCTACGGTTGGGCCAATGAGGTTTCCAAGTGGGATGAACGCAAGAGCATGGAATCCGGCGTGGCCAAAGCCGGCGATACGCTTTCCCAATTTACAGAGCGATTCAAGGAATACTGGAATTCGCGAAAGGTGCTGTTCGAATGCTCGCCAGCGCTAAAGGGTTCGTGCAAGATCGAACGCAAATACCTGGAATCGAATCAGTGCAAATACAACGTGCCGTGCCCACACTGCAAGCAATTCCAGGTGCTGAAGATGGGCACCGGCGACGGCACGGGCGGAATCGTTTTCGATAAGACGCCAGACGGCAAGCTGGACCCCGAGCTAGCGCAGCGTACGGCCCGCTATCAATGCGAGCGCTGCCACAAAATCATACCGGACGAACAGCCGAGCCGACGCCGCATGATGCGCCGCGGGCAGTGGGTTCCGAAGGGCTGCAAGATCGACAAAGCTGGAAAGCTGTGTGGCAGGCCCGAACGCAGCTGCGAGATTTGGGGCGGGCAGCTATCGAGCCTTTACAGTCTCCAATTGCAATGGGGCGACGTCGCGAAAAAGTATGTCGAGTCGCACAAGAATCCATCGCTGCTGCAGGTCTTCAAGAATGACTGGGAGTCCGAGACGTGGGAGCCGTTCAAGGTAAAGGCCGAACCCGACGAAGTAGCTCAGCGCATACGAACCGACGACGCGCCGGGCATTATCCCTGCGTGGTGCACGTGGTTATTCGGGGCCGTCGACGTCCAGGGCGAGTTCTTTAAGTGGGCGCTACTGGCTTGCGGGCCGGATGAATGCGTGGCCGTGGTCGATCGTGGATCGTGCGACACGTGGGGCGAAGTCTACGAACATTGCGTCAATCGTGCGGTGGTGCACGCGGACGGCGGCGCCGCTCTGATGCCATGCCTAACGCTGATTGATTCGGGCGACGGCAACAAAACAAAAGAGGTTTACAAGCAATGCCGCGCATGGAGCCGGCCGGACCGTCTCGTGATTCCATGCAAAGGCGCGAATAACAATTTGAATGGCGAGCCATATCAGAAGCGCGTGATCGGCGATGGCACCAAGAGCGGATCGAAGATTCAGCGCCGCCAGGCGTTGAAGTTTTCGGGCGTCCTTGCGATTCGCGTCAATCCGTTTTACTACGAACCCATCATTCAACGCTGGCTGGATACACGACTACCTGGCGCCGAAGACTCGTTGTCAGTGCCGGCAGAACTCTGCGACGACGAATCGTTTATCCGTGAACTTTGCAACGGTGCCCAAATTGGTCAGCCGAGCAAGATGGAGCCCGGAAAAAAGCTATGGGTTCCGCGATGGGAGAATGAACCTAACGACTATCGCGATGACTTGAAGTACGCCCGCTGCGCAATGGACGTAAAGTTTCGCGGCGACTGGCGAGTGGCAACCAGGCGGCAGCCGTCCAACACCGCGGCGCCTGTTCCCAAGCCACGCGAGCCCGAACCGCAGCGGCAGACCGACGAAGGCGGGCGGCGCCGGTTCACTCGTGAGCGCACCCGCAGTCGACGGGAAAGGATGGCCCGGCGATGAGCATCGGCCTAGAAAACCTATTGGGGAAACCGTGCCCGCGCGGTGAAGTGTGCGGCGGCACCTTGAAATCACTCAACAGCATCCCGACGCCGGACGGAAGGTCGATCGTCCGATACTACGGCTGCAACGCGTGCGGCTGCCGACCGGAAGACAATAAACGAGTTATCCCGATTGAGTATTCGAGTCGTCGGGCGGTGTAGGGTCGGGAGGTAGTGGTATCCAGTGCGAAACCGGTTCCGCCCAGTCTTCGGGTAGGCACCACCAATTTGTCTGGCCAAAGCACAAATCGCCTACGACCCATCCATGCTTCGCAGGGTCGTCCACGCTAGTTGCGTAAGCAAGGCAGCTTTCGCCGGGAAGTCGTTCGCTAACGGGAATCGCCAGCGGCCAGCCACCGCGAGCCTTAATCGCGATTTCCACGATGCGCGTAATCGAATCGCCAATGGCGTTTCCGACGCGTTCTAGCTCTTTATCGTTCATGCGGAAATTTTACGTCGCGTTGCTATTCGTAGCAAACACGCCGGATGCGGTGGCATTCTGTCGCGCTATCTTGGGGCATGGCCAAGTTAAAGGCGGAATACGATTACACGCCCGCCGAAGAGTTGGCGCTCTGGAAAGAGGCACGCGTTTACGCGTCCCAGAACAAAAGCTACGTGATTCGAGGCCGCGCTTTCACGCGTCAGGACCTGAAAGAAATCAACGGGATGATTCGCCAGTTAACCGCGGAAGTGGCGGCAGCAGCTGGCCGGTTGTCAGTCGTAATCGGGCGTCACGCCCGGCGAGTATGAGCCGACTTCAAAAATTCATCGACGACTGCGTTTACGCCTATTCGCCCGAACGTGGCGAGAAGCGGGCGAAGGCGCGTTACCGTAAAGAATTTACGGACAAGGTCGCTGAAGTCGCGCGGCTGAAGCTCGATCGCAAGCGGCGCGAGTATGCCAGCGGCGGCGGGTTCCAATCCGCTGAGAACTCGACCGATGCCCATAGCTGGATGACGTCGGACCTCTCGCCTGATTCGGATTTGGAGCAAGATCGGCCGACGATGATTAAGCGGGCCGATAGCGCCTACAAGAACTACGAACTCGCCACGGCGCACGTGGAAGGCCGCGTAATTCGCGTCGTCGGCTGCGGTTTCACGGTGCAGCCGGAGCTAGACCACGAAGAATTGGGCGTCACCGAAGAAGCCGTCGACGAACTGAACCGCACTCTACGCAAGGCGTGGGACCGGCTGACCGAGCGAATCGGCCGCAACGGCGAGTGGCTGTACGAAATCCAGCAGCAAATGCAGCGGTATTGGGAGCGCCGCGGCGAGTTCTTTTTGCTGTTCGGCGACGAAGACGACCCGCTAGCGCCGGTTTCGTGCAAGGTGGAATGCGTCCACCCCGATCGCGTTAGCACACCGCCAGGCAAGGCCGGCGACCCGTTCGTGAGAATGGGCATTCAGCTGGATAAGAACGGCAAGGGCATCGGCTGCTTTGTCCAGGATTCGCACCCCGGCGATTCCATGGACATCAAGCAAACCTGGACCTACTACGAATTCACGGCGCCGAACGGTTTGCCGCGGATGTTGCACCACTTCGACCGGCGCGACTCTCGCCAGCATCGCGGCTACCCGCGCATGCAGGTGGGCACGAAGCAACTTAAAAACACCGAAGAGTACGTGGAAGCGGAAACCGAACGCAACTACGTCGGCGCCTGCATGGCGGCATTCGTCCATACCGAAATGCCGGAAGATCAAGCCATGATGGCGACCGGTGCCGTGGAAGATTCCAGCGGCAAGCGCATCCGCGATATTCAGCCGAGCATGATTCATTACATGGGCCAGGCCGATAGCGTCACGCTGTCGAATCCGACCGGTGCCCCCGCCAGCTTCAAAGATTTTATCGAAGTGGCCGATCGCAAGTTCGCGGCTGCGTGTGGCACGCCCTACGAAATGCTGACCGGTGATTGGAGCGGGCTGGCCTACAACGCCGCTCGCATCATCTGGAACATGGACGAAGCGGCGGTGGACGTGCTGCAGATGGGCCACTTCAAGGCCGTGCAGGCGATGTATCAGCACTTCGTCACGCGAATGGTCGTTACCGGCCAATTCGCAATCGACGCCGCGGAGTACCGGTCGCAGCCGTGGATTTACTGGGCGTGCCGAGTGATTCCGCCGGCCCGCGCATCGATCGATCCGGCCCGCGAAGACCGCAACGATTTGGTAAACGTGGCTGGCCGTGTGATTCCGCACAGCCTGGTCGTCGAACGCAAGAACGGCGAGCCCTACGACAACGTGTTGCGCCGCATCGCGCGCGATGAAAAAACGCTGGCGAAATACGGCCTGCAAATCCAAGTCGCCGGCATGGGCGACGATGGCAGCGAGGGGCCGACGCAGCCCGGCGATACGAACCAGAAATCCAGCGATGCCAACACAGAACGGCAAACGGTGGGCGCATGACGACATCCGTAATCGACAAACCGTTGCGGCGTTACCGGTCGCTGCCGTTGCGCGGCGGGATGCCTAAAGCCGATCACAAGGGCGGCATGTACGGCGCTGGCCTGATTCCAGGCGCGGCGGCAATCACGCTGGGCGAAGCGATCGGGCACGATCAATGGGCCGATTCGGACGCCGTCGATAAGGTCGTCGAACTTGGCAACCGTTCTCCCAAAGGCGTGAAGGTTCACTACGCGCATTCCAGTTTGTCGGGCGACGGAATTGGCAGCCAGCTTGGCCGCATGAAAAACTTTCGCCGCGAAGGCGACAAGGCGGTGGGCGATGTTCATTTCAGCCGCGCTTCACATCGCACGCCGGACGGCGACTTGTCCGGCTACGTGATGGACAAGACGGACGAAGACCCGGAAGCCATTGGTCTGTCGATCGTGTTCGAGCACGACAACGAAGCCGAACAGGCGTTCGCCAAGGAGCATACCAAGAATGGCCGGTTCTCATCGCCAGACGATGGCAATTCCAAGAACTATCGGCATATCAGGCTTGCTTCCTTGCCAGCCGTCGACTTCGTCGGCGACCCAGCAGCCAACCCCGGCGGACTGTTCGGCAAAGGAAACGCAATCGCCACCGAAGCCGATCGAATCTGCGAATACGCGTTGGGACTCTCTACCGAGCGCCCGACGCTGCAGCACTTTAGCGTAGACGCGGAACGACTGGCACAGTACGCCGCGCGTTTTTTGAATTCTCACAATCTCGAACTGAGGGACAAACCAATGCCCGTAGACAACACGGCGCCGGCCGGAATCACGAACGAACAATTGGACGCCAAGCTATCGGCGTTCGGCACCGAATTGCTGGGCAAGGTTTCCGAGCAGTTGGCCGCAGCGCTCAAGCCAGCCGAGCCGCCAAAGCTGACCGAGACGCAGCTGCAGGCGCAGGGCGTGGAGCGGTTCACGAAGTTCCGGGAAGTGGCCGCAACCGCGGGCCTGAAAGACCCGGACGCTGTGGCCAAGTCGTGGTTCGATAAGGGCCTGAACCTGGAACAACTGCAGACGGCAATCACGCCGATGCTGGTCAATCAAAACCCGTTGACCAAAGACACGGGCGAAGACCCGGCCGACCCGCTGGCGAAGTACAAGGCCGAATACGCCAAGGGTCGCGCGTCATTCATGGCGATGAACCTGAGCGAAGCCGAGTACATCACGAGCCGCCAAGTCGACGACGGCGCGGCAGTGCTCGCGGCCGGCGCTGGAGTTTCCGAAGCCGCCTAGCAAACCGCCCGGTTCGAAGTTGTAACGAACGACCGAACACAACAATCCATTTAATCCAAGAAAGCGAATCATGTTCGAACTATTTTGCCTTATCTGCACGCTGGCGTCGTTGTCGATGCTGGGCGCAGTGACCGCCGGCCAAGTGCCGCGCCGTCGTGGTGTCTGCGAGCGCCGATCCGTCCCCGTGGCCGCGTCGACGATCTTGTATGGCGGCACGATGTGCTTTGAAGACGCGGGCGGCGATTTCACCGGCACCGTTTTGGAAAACGGCCAGTTCGGCGGCATCGTGTGCGAAACCGTCGACAACAGCGCGGGGGCCGATGCGGATAAAAGCGCAGACGTCTGGGTGTCTGGCGAATTCTTGCTAACGCTCAGTTCGGCTTCGCTGGTCCACGAAGACATCGGCAAGGCCGTTTACGGGGTCGACAACTACCAAATCACCGAAACCGCTACGGATTTGGTGCCGGTGGGCGTCATTACTGAAGTTGTATCGACAAGCCAAGCGTGGGTGCAGCTGGCTGGCATCGGCATGCGCGATACCGGCCCGCTCGTGACCTAGTAACCACCAACCCTTTCACGCTGAGATTTTTGGGAACCGGGGCCGCACGGCGCATCTGTGCGGCAACAACTTGAAAGGCTGAACCGGCCTAATTAACCGGGAGAAGCCTGAAACTTCGCTGCCATTTCAGGGGGCTGCGCGGGTGTGACCGTGCGGCCCCTTTTTTATTGGAGCGATAAACGATGAGTCTCGACACAGCTGCTGCAGTGGCCAAGCTTCGCAGCCTAACCGGCAAGTTCGACAACAGCGTGCGAGCCACCACGCCGTTTTATCCGACGCTCTGCAGCGTCATCCCATCGGACGGATTCGACGAAGAATACGGGATGCTCGGCAGCGTTCCGTCTGTTCGCGAATGGATGGGGGAACGCGACTTCCACGCGCCACGCGCTGCGAAGTTCACGATTGAAAACAAGCTCTGGGAAAGCTCGATTGCGGTTCAGAAAACGCATATCGACGACGACCGCATGGCGCTGTACGGCACCATGTTCCAAAGCCTGGGCGTTCGCGCGGCCCGCCACCCCGATAAGTTGCTGCTAGGCACCCTCGCGGTCAACGGCACGGGCGGCACCAACGGCACCTGCTTGGATGGTCAATTCTTCTTCGATACCGACCATTCGTGGGGCGATTCCGGAACGCAGGATAACGACCTGACCGGCGCCGCAGCCACGGGCACGAATCCGACGATCGACGAGTTCAAAGCGTCGGCGGTCGCGTGCCTGAAAGCGATGCTGCGTTTCAAAGACGATAAGGGCGAACTGCTGCACGACGACGTCGTTATGGGCGTCAACGGCGGCATGGACCTGATCGCTTTGGTTCCGCTCGATTACTGGGAAGTTGCCACCAAGGCGTTCACGCCCGGCATCTTCCTGAACAACGGCGAAACCAACGTGCCGGTCGCAACCGCACGCGTGATTCCAACGCCGCACTTCGGCGCCACGGGTTCCTACTGGGACCTGTACCGCGTCGACACGCCGTTCAAGCCGTATATCTTCCAAGCCCGCAAGCCGCTGACGCGGCAAATGAAGGGCATGGATGATATCGAATTCAAGGACGTCAAGTTCATGACCGAAGCCCGGTACAACCTGGGCTACGGGGCATGGTGGAACGCAGTGCGTTACACGTTCACCTAATAGGTAACGGCGCCGCGTAATTGTTTGACGTCTCGACAATCACGCCGCGGCCGGATATCCGAGCCGCGGCGTTTTCCATTCACACGAAAGTAGCAGCGATGGCCAAACAACAAACCAAGCAATATGGCTTGAAGGGCGGGCACCCGAATATCTTCCGCCGAACCGTGAACATCGGCACGAAGGCCAGCCCCGTGCGCGTGCAGCTGGTGTTCGAGCCTGGCACGCCGGTCGAGCTGACCGATAAGGAAATCGAGGGTCTGAAGCCCGAAATCTCGGAAGGCTTTATCGTGCCCTGGGAGCAACACGGCCACGGGCAACGCCCGGTGCCGAACCCTACCGCGACGAATGCGCAGGTCGACGCCCTGCAAGGGCAGGTCGACGAACTCGCCGCGCAGAACGCGGAGCTGACCAAGCAGCTGGCCGAAACGACGGCCACACCGAAGGCCGCGGAGTTGAAGGCGTTAAAGCAGCAGGTCGAGAAGCTGACGAGCGAGAACGCGGAGCTGACCAAGCAGCTGGAAGACGCCACCGCACCAGCCGAGAGCGACGAAGACGACGCGAGCGAGATTGAGGACCCGGACGCCAAGCTGGGCGACGAGTAAGCCGCCATGCCGAGCCGCAACGAACAAATCGCCGCGCATGATTTCCGCCCCAGTGGCGGAACTGCCGGCGAATGGGAAACGGTTGTTCGGCGAATCGGCGGGTCAGCTGATCGCACCGAAAACGTTCTCGCCGTGGTTGAGTTCGACGCAGACGGCGGCGGGCTCACGACCGACCAGAACGGCAAGATGATCGAGATTCTGGGGCGGTTGGAAGTTGCGGCCGATCAGGCGGTTTTAGATTCGGATGATTGGGTGGTGAACGGCAAGGTCTATCGAGCGTCTGGCGTGCCGACGTCGTTCGATGGGGCCACGAAGACCATCAATCTAGTTCAGCGCATCCCGAAAGTTACCTCTGGTCTGCGGACACGTTCGAACCGATGACGATTTCCACCGAACCTTCGACGTTTGAATTCGCCCGCGATTGGCTGGTGAGTAGCGAAGCGCTGGTGCGCGACTTGATGGGGATTACGGTTCCTGATTTAGACGGGGCACGCGATGCGGCACGCGCACGAATCCACCGGGAAGAAATCGAGGACGCGCCCGAAGTCGAGGAAGCCGGCGAGACCGCCCCAGATTTACCGCCACCGGTCGACGATCGGCCGTGGGCGATAATCGGCACGCGGAGCGACACGCGGCGCCGGGTCGGCACGCAGACTTGGGGCGGTGAAGGCGAGCTGGTGATTCAGCTGGAAGTTCCGCTGCCTGCCGACTACATCGTGGGTCCCGATGACACGACGTCGATCAAGGTCGAGAAGCTGAAGGGCGCTCGGCTGTGGGCGCGGCGGCTAGCGGAAACGATCCGCGACGAACTGCGGGCCACGAGCGGGGCGGGCGCGGTCGATGGCACGCCGTACCTGAACGCGACCGACATTGATTTTGAACAGACGCCGAACTTTCCGGAAGACAGCGACGCGGACCCGCTGGGCTGGATGGGCTGGGCGTATTTGGTGCGCTGGAACTGATGCCGTGTATTGGTTACGTGGATGCCTGATGGCGAAAAGCTATTCCCGAACTTCGTGTGGGTCATCGAGTCGCCAACGCGGCCCGCAGACCTTGCGCGGCGGCACCACGACCGGATTTGTAAGGAAGCGCTGCGCGAATCCGTCACGAAGTACCACGACGTCAAGGAAGGTTTTGAAAAGCACTGGCGCCGGGATGCGAGGCAGCGCTACAACCACAAACCACGTGACCCGAAGTATCAGAAATGGAAGGCTCGCCGCTTCAAGTCTACGGTAGACCTCAAGAAAACGGGCCGAACCCAAACCCGGATGCTCAGCCAATGGCAAATCAAAGCCGGCGGCAACGCAACCGACAAAACACTGAGCGTCACGCTAGTCGTCAGCTTTCCCTTTAAGGGCGGGACTGGGAGTTTTAACCGCAAGAAACCACGCAGCGCGATGCGACAACGCCAGGCCGAACAAAACTGGAAGTGGATCGAGCAAATGAAAATCGAACTGCAGCGGTTCGATGAACAAGACCCGGTGAACCTGGCGAAGTGGTTTGGGGAATTCTACTGGCAAAAGGTCAACGCATTTCGATCGGGCCGTAAACGGGTCCGCATCCCGACAAGGAAATAAGCAATGTCAGCTGATCGATACGGCCTCTACACGGCAACGTTCACGCACGCGGGCGGCTCGTTTGATATGACGCAGCTGGAAGGCCAGACGCTGAGCCGCAACAAAGCTGTGCGGTCAGTGCGCCCCGGCGGTTTGCTGGTGGCCACAGCCCATATTCTATCGACCGCCAATCCGCGGTTCAGCTTCCGCACGACCGACCTACTGTCGTTCTTCACGGCGAGCAGCGGGGAAATGCACCTGGCGTGCAGCGGTGGCCACGTGGCCCGCTATCAAAAGAAGCTGGCCGGCGGCGCGTTTGCGAGCGGCAGTAGCCACATGCTGCAGACCAGTTCGAAAGGTTTCCTGCACGTCGCTTCGATCGACGTCGACATTGACGGGAACGACGGCGCCAGCGCAATTCTCGAATACATTCCGCTTTCGACCGATGGGAAGGCCAAGCCGTATACGGAGACGGTCAGCCAAAGCCTATCGGGCGTCACGGCGCCGGCCTTCAGTTCGCAGTATTACATGGGCGGCGTTTGGAACGGTTCGTCGCAGGTGACGGGCCTCAAGCGTATGTCGTTCCAGCCAGGCGTGATCTTCAACGCCAATCGCACGGACGGCGGCGTGTTCCCGCACTACAACGCGTCTTCGATCGGCGGCTACGTGCCCGGCATCGGCCTGAATTTCTTGGACCTGGGATTACCCACCGCGATCAGCGCCGACTACCTAACCGCGGTCGGCGCGGCGATCAAGGGATACTTGGCACGCGGCACGACGGCAGCCGATGGCCGGGTGGCAGACGCAACGACGTCGCATCTGAAGATCGCCTGCACGGACGCCTCGTGGGGTCCGGATGAAACGACGGCCGACAACGAGAACGACGGCACGGTAATGATTAGCGTGCTTCCGACCAGCAAGCTGACGGCCTCTGTGGGTGTCGCGATTGGCGGCTAGGAGTTTTGCGTGGGCATCCTGATTTTTCTTCCCGACTACGAAGGCGACGACCGCAACGAACTGGCTGCGCGCGGGCTGGGGGATTTGATTGATTCGAGCGTCGATGCAATCTTTACGCCGATCAGCAAGGGGCCGACCGGCGGCGGTGGCAAGCTGGTGACGTTCTATCCCGGCAATGCTCCGCGCGAGTACGACGCCAAGTTGCAGACGTGGATGGAAGCGCCGCCCGATGGCGAGCTGAAGGCGGGCCGCTATTGGCTGGGCTACGTAACGAAGTCGAAGCCGCGTCCGGAAGATTTTCAGCGGGCTACGCTGATCGACGGCGAACCGGTGGTTTTGTGTGACGACAAAGTGTGGGTGATTCCCTGCTGTGAGTATGCGCCGAAACGGATTACGCGTGACAAGGGCGGCGACGAAATCCGCGTCGTGAAAACGGAGCACGCTCTTTGGGTTGATTGGTCGAATGCGCTCTATCAGCTATTTGTCAGTGAAGGCTTTCACGCGATCGTCGAAAAGGAATCTGTGGTCCGAATTCCGAACGGGCTTAAATATGCCGCGCTCTCATTGGTCAAGAATTACCGGGTCAACATAGACACGATTGACCTACTTGAATTAATCGACGAGCACAAAGCATTCGATATTGCCCGCGTGGCAACCGGAATGTCGATCATCGAACGACTGTGCCACGAAAAAAAAAACTCGGAGCAATCATCCCAAGCAGCATCGCCGAAGTAGATGCGATGCTTTTCAGCCGCGGTCTGCAGCCGTCCGACTATCGACCAACGTTGTTTGACGTAACCGCTGCTGTGTTCCGGTTATTCCATGATCCGCCGATCTCAATTTCGACTGCTAAAAACTAGATGGCTCGCGAAGAAGTCAACATTAAGGTAAGCGCGAACCACGCGGAACTGCTCCAGATGTGGAAGCAGATGGAGAAAGGCCCGGAAGGCTTCGCTAAAGCCATTGAAACGATGGGCGCCAAGGGCGAGAAGGCGACCAAGGGGATTGGCGACGAAATCACTTCCTGGATTGGAAAGTGGGTAACGGTTGGTGCCGGCATTTCTGCCGCAACAAAGCTCATTAACGATCAGTACGAGGCAATGAAACGGCTGCGAGAATACCGCATCCAAACGACAGATTCGGTCGACGAAGCGTTTAGCAAATTTCAAGTGCAGGCTGGGCTGCCAGCGGGGCCAAAGGCTGACGCGGTGCGGAATCAGCTAGTGTCTATCGCTGCCCAACGCCATAGCGCCGCAATTCCCGCTATTCAAGCTGCAACGGCGTTAGGTAGTGCGGGCGCCAGCGTCAAAGACATTACCGGCGGTGGACTGGATGAGTTCTTGCAGCTGGTTAACGCGTCGAATGAGTCCGGCAAGGACGTTAATCAAGCCGAGCTAGCGAAAGCGATGGTATTGTTTCTGCAGGCCAACGGACGTTCGCCAAACCGCGAGGGAATGCGCGATACCAGCTTGGCGATCCAGCAATTGTTCGGCGACACAAACTTGCAGTTATCGAACCTAGCGAGGTTCGCACCGGAAGCCGGCAAGATTTCGCAAATGTCCCACATGGCGCCCGTCGAACAGCTGGCGGCGTTTTCTCAATTCTTGGGAACGGACGAAGAGTCGCGGGCCTCGACTGCGTTTCGTTCGGGCATCGTATCACTGGCTACCGCTGGGGCCACGCCAGAAAAAGCGAGGGCGTTGCAATCGCTGGGGCTCAAGCCCGGCGACGTCGACTTTCAAGGGGAAGACTTCGCGACAGTTCAAAAGCGACTGACTGGCGCGTTCCAAGGTGTTGCGCCAGAGCGCCGCAACATGGCGGCTAAAAAGCTATTCGGTGACGAGGGGCTGGGATTCTACAACGTGCTGCTACAGCCTGGCGCCGGTGAAGAAATGCAACGCCGCATCGCGATGGCTCAGAGCACGGACGGCGCTGCCGAGCGGCTGGGGATTGCGGAAGGCACCCGCGGCGCAGAGATGCGACAGGCGGATTCGTACGAAGCGTACGGGCAGTACGACGCTACCGCAAAGAACACGGAAGTAGTTAAGAAGCGCATGCAGGCACTGTTTCGTATCTACGGAACCGGTGACGTTCTGCAGGCCGGCTTAAACAAAGAATTCGACGATCCGTTTGGTCCGGATTCGCTCTACGACATGAGCGCCGAAGGTCGAGCCCGCCGCGCTGCAATTGGCATCGCGTCCAACTTCTCAAGCCGGCGTGGCAACATTTGGAAGCAAGCCGGCCGCAAACACATGACGAACCTGGAAGAACAAGAGTTCGTGGCCGGACAAATGCTTGGCACCCAAAAGATTCAATTGATCGGCCCCGATGGCCTAGACGTCGCGCACGAGCCCGCCGCGGCAGACCTGAGCGAACAACCGGGGCAAACCCAATAGCATGGCCAGCGCTGTAACACTATCGAACGCCGCGCCCGGCGACCTGATCGACATTCTGGGCATTGTCCTGGAAGGCGTCGTGGTCGAGCCGCGGCAGGTGCAGGCCAAGCGCACGAAGTTCTGGGGAGTTAACGGCGTCTCGCAAATCATCGGCGGTCGCAGCGGTCGCAATATCCACATTCCCGTTTTGATCTACGACGACAGCGAAAGTACGCCCGAATACGACACGCCACGCAAGCTCGCCGACTACCTGGATTACACACTGAACACCGAGAGCCTGCAGCTGACGGGCACCTTAAAGATTCACACCGCGTCCGACCATTCGGAATTTCTCGACTGCACGTTCGACGGCGCAGAGATTATGCCCGGCGAATCGATCAAGCTCGATGAGGGCGGCGCGCTGGGCGGCAACTACTTCGCCTACGCCTTGCTGCATTTCTACCAGCTGACAGACGGTGAACCTGAACCCCCGCCCCCTCCCTGATGCCAAGCCGCCCCTCATTACCGCTCGCGGTCTACCGCAATACGATTCTCGATGAGGATTTAGAAATCATCGATATGTCGGAATCGGCCGGCGTCGAACGGCTCGATTGCGCCACGCTCCATTACCCGACGCACACGCTGGAAGGTCGCGCGTTTCATTCGCAAATCACGAACGACGAAATCGAAATCATCCGGACCGATACCGACGAGTCGCTGCATTGGGGCAAAGTCGGCATCGTCCCGCCGGTGCTGAACACCAGCGGCGAAGCGCTCATCATTAAATCACGCACGGAAAAGTATCACCTGGGCGGTCGGCTGACCGGCTATTGGGTGTGGAACCCGATGCGCGTCGACGGCGACTTGGAACCGGACCCCGGCCCGGTGCAGGTGCTGCGCGATCTGGTGTTCAATCCGATCATCGACGGGCGTACGTATGGCAATCTCAACGATACGTATGGCAGTGAAGGTAGTTCGCTCGCCGGCCATCCGCTCATCATTGACCCCGAATCGGTCCGCACTGCCGCCGGCCGTACACTGCAGGGCGCGAATAGCAAGATGTGCCCGCTGTCGTCGGCTGTCTGGTATCTGATGACGACTCTCAATCCAAGCGAAACCTACGTCACCAATCCGCTGCTGGCCACGATCGCGTCGGCTGTCGATGACGACAATGATTTGGTGCTGAATGTCCAAATCCCGATCGGCACCTACTTGGCAGATGCCTTGGATTTGCTGCTGAACCCGATGGGCTACCGCTGGCGCGTGAAGCGTACGGCGCTCGGCGCCCGCACGTTCGAAGTCTACGGACGCAACGCTGGTTCGCTGGTGGCGGTTCGGCACCAGGCGTTAGGGACATCGCTCAACACCGATGCCCAAAACGTCGAAGCCGCCGGCCTGACGTTCGACATTACGAACCTGTTCAACGAAGTGTCCGTGATCGGTGGGCCGCTCAGCTACGAAGTGACCGTGGAGCTAGCCCGCGCGTGGCCCGCCGCACAAGACGAGCTGGACGACGCGCTGTTGGCCAAGACCGCCGAAGGGTTCGAGAGCGTCAAGAACGCGTACCGGAAATGGGTGCTCAATGAGGCGGGCGACTACATCGGCTTGCGGACCGAGCTAGACGGCGTCTTCACGTCCGAGTTCCGGTCCAACATGGAAACCGCTTACTCTGCGATCATCTGGAACGACCTTACGCCCATGCGGCGCAAGCTGCTGCCGACCCTCACGCTGAGCGACGACAATACGCCGATCGGGACCGTTCAAGGAATCGAGGTCGAATACCACAATTCGGAATACGATAGCGAACATCCGGAGCGTGGAGCGGAGTGGCTGCCTATTGGCAATTGGGGCGCGCGGGTCTTGGAGCACGAATGCGGCATCTACTTTGACGGCGAGTTCCCGCCGCTGGAAGAATTGACGGGCGCAACATCGCGGGCCGGCATCCGGATTCGCGTTACCGCCACGATCGCGACCGACGAAGCGGTCAAGGACACGGCCGAGCGCCAGAGCGATTCGCCGAACGAAAACGTTGTGCCGTTCGTAATGGATGCCCGGTCGAAGTTCCGCTACCAGATTATCGCGCCGTTCAGTAAGTACGACAGCACGGACCGGCCATCGCTGGCAGCCAACGATCAAACCGCGCTCGTCGACTTCGCGGCCAATGTGCGCGCGATCTGGGATTTAATGGACGTCGGCGGCGCGCTGCAGCTGGAAGGGCTGGACGCGAACGACACGGGCACGCCCTATGATTTGGGGCAACGTGTCACCGGCATTCTCGGCAAGAACATCGACTTCGAAGCGAAGGCCGATTCCGACGAGTACCCTCAAATCGTGGGCATCGATCGCAACGTGCAGCAGCAAACCATGACGCTGCACCTGCAGCGGATCAAACGGAATATCAGTTTCAACGGCACCCCGCTACGACGTAATAAACTCGCGGGGAGGCGTGGCCGACCATGATCCGCAAGCAATCGAATCTCGATAACCCGGAAGCGAACGCGATCATTCGCTACGTGGAAGTTCACGAAATCTTGCCGGACCCCGGCGAGTCGGACGATTTCCCGTTCCCGTTTCAGCCCGTGCAGGTGAAGACGCTGCGGTACGCCGATTACGTAGCGGCCGCTACGCCGATTATTGAAACCACGAACGCTGACGTTTCGGTGAAGACCCGCCAGAGCGGCAAGAAACATGGCCTGCGCGGGAACGGCATCACGGTTAATTTCGACGTCGACGCCGGTATCACGCCGCCCGCGGAAGCTGCGTTCGATGAGGGGAGCGACACGCTGACGATCAAGGTCAAGGCAATCACGACCACCTGGCAGCAAGTCGCCGAAGCGGTGGCCGGCGTGCTGAGCGGCGCTTTCATTCTGGAATCGTCGAACCCATCGGCGCAGGTGGGCAGCGGCATCGGGAGCGAGACGGGCGAGACGACGGGCGGCGAAGATGGCCAGTATGAAACGTACGGCAACGCGTTCGGCGTCGGCGACCACGATCTAAAGGGCATCGTGAAAGTCGGCGACCGGTTTTGGATTGTGTGGCGGGAGGTCCCCAAGCGTTGGGAGCGATTGACGGCGCCGACCGATCGCGCTCCGCAACTCGCGATGGTAACGGGGCTCGTGCTGTCGGGCACGACGCCGCACTACGATACGCCATACGATTTGACATTCACGATTCCGAAGACGAATACATCTTCCGTGTTTGTTTATGCCGTGCTGCTGAAGACCACGGCCAATACGGAGGTTCTGTACGTCGACAATCCGGACGGGCTGACGATCACGGACGACGCCCTGCGTATTACCGCGATGGACCTGCGGCGCGAGGGACTGCCCAAGGTCGGCGACGTGGTTCGCGTCTGGCGGTCGGATGGAAAGCTAGTCAGCCGCGGCGACGTGAGTTGGAATCAGGACGACGAAGACCCGGACGACACAGCGTCGGCAATCTACTGCGAGCCGATCAACTCTGTGGAAGAGATGCGCGGGCTGGCGACGTGGGACCTTACTAAAAAACAGTTCCTAGGCCACGACGAAGACACCAAGGAAATGGAGTGGTTCGAATCGTCGGGCGGCGAGCCTGGGCCAGAGGGACCGCCGGGTGCGGATGGTCCGCCCGGCGCCGACGGCGCGGATGGCGATACCGTTGTGCCTGGCTACGCCATCGATACGTCGGGCACCGGTACGGTGACGATCGATTGGGACCCCACGGAAATAACCGGGTTCACAAACCAATTCCAGTTCTTTGCCCATCTGTCGACCGACACGACGGCGACCGACCCGGCTTGGAAAACGGTTACGGGCTACGACGCGACCAAAACCCAAGTGCTGCTGCACATTAGCGGCACCTGGCACGCCAAAACGATTGCCGAAATGCTGAGCCTGCTGACTGGGTACAGCAGCGGCGCAAATCAAACGATCGGGCATTTGGCCGGCGGCGATACCGAATGGAAAACGCTGGCGTCGAAGACGATCAACAACCCGACCGATCTGGACCTTGCACTGGATAGCGATAGCCTGGACGCCACGCTCGAATACACACCGGTTACTATTTTGGTTTGGCCAGCGGCAAGCGACGGAACGCCCGCTGAGTTCGCCGGGTCCGTTGATGTGACCGAATGCGGGGACGAATAAATGTCGTTGCTCGCCCGAAACGGAAAGCTGTCGCGAAAAGGTGACGGCTTGTTGGCCGCATCAACCGGAAGCGATGACGAGCGATGCTGCTGCCTATTCAAGAACTGCTGCACGACCGGTCGCGAAGCGCAGATTATCTTAGCGAGCCTAGTCGACAATGGGGCGGACAGCACTTGTAACACTGGCAACTGCCCGGCGATCAATAATTCGTACCTGTTGGGCTTAACTCCGCACGGTACGCTGTGCTGTGTCTCGGGAAGCCTTTCGCTTGGTTTGATTTGCCAAGTCGGCCGCGGCTACCTTTCGCACGCGGTGCGCTACGACCTCTCGACCGCCGCTAATAATTTCATCTACGTTTCGCTGGGAATTTACAACGTCATCACGGTCAACGAGAACTATCTGACGTGGGGCCTGACTGGTTCGACGGCGCGGGCCGCGATCAACTCACTGTGTAACGGCGGGTCGGAGAACCTGCCGTTTATCAACTACTACACCGGCACCGGCGAGCAAGCCACCAACCTATCGTGCACGGGCGGACCGTCCGGTACGATTGCGGCCGCTGGTTATTGCACGGCCGGAACTGCGGCGATTTCTTTTGTATGACGCTCCACTGTGAATGGCCGTGTTTGTCGAAAGGCGCGCGCTGCATTCGATGCGGCTACGACCTTAAAATGGATTACCAGCAAGCGCCGGTTCGCGCCTGCGAAAAGCCAGCCGAGCCATGCCCACACTTCCTGGGGTCGACCGGGGAAAGCGTGCTGGTATTCGGCTGCGGCTGTGCGAGCGATAAGAAGAACGGTGCGCCGATTTCAGTCTGCGGCTGCGAACTGCACGGCCGTTGTGTCGAGTTCAATCGTGGCACTCATCTATCGGATGAAACCGTGAAGCGCTGCGCGACGTGCGACGACAACCCCGCTAACCGATCATCCGCGCCAGCTGAATGAGAACGTACACGATCGCGCAGGCGACTAGAACTTGGATGCCTTGCGAGGGGTAGTCGCGGCCTTCGGCTTCGTCGTTGTCGTATTCGCTGGCTGGATCAGGCCGGGCGTCGTGTTCGGGCGCTGCGTTCTCTTTTTCCATTTGTCGAGGTATTCGCGATCCAGTTTGCCGAGCCGAGTTTCCTTAAAGGTCCGCACGCTGCCGTCGCGTTTTTGCAGCGACAGCACGCCATCTTCGTAGTCGACAATCCGCGCGTCGCTCGCATTATTGCCGCCAAGGATTTGCCACACGTGGTATTTGTCCGATCGCAGCGCGGCCTGTAGCCGCTGAGCCTTCACGGCCGCTTCGTCGACCAGGCGTTGGCGTTCCGCCGTGGCGTCCCGTTTCTCGACTGGTTTCTTATCGGGCCGATACCGCGGCGGCAGGAATTGTTTCTGAGCTAGTGCCGGCGACACGATCAGCAACGCGACGATAAGGGCGATGGTTGGTTTCATTGTCGCTCCGGGCGAATTGTTGTGACAAATAGTTCTAGGCTGCTGGCCGGCAGCTTTAATTCGGAATCCGTTTGCAATCCCGAAACGTGATAATATAATCGGGGACATGACATTGGCAACCATCGATACACGAGACTACGTAAGCTGCAGCGAAGCCGCCGACGAACTGGGGCTGTCGACTGATTCAGTTCGGAAGTATTGCAACAACGATAAAGATGGGAAAACGCCAAGCATTAAGGGCCTGCAGATCGGCCGCGAGTGGCTAATCTCGAAGTCTGAAATTGCCCGCTATAAAAAAGAGCGGAACGGCCGCGGCCGACCGTCGAACGAATAGTCGACCCTCTAAAACATGCGGCATTTCTCGCCGCATTTTCTTTTCTCAAAAAATATCACGGTCCGGGGTTTTTCGTGGTTGTAATTATCCGCCGTCGTGATATTATCTGGGCGTCACAACAATTCTTGCAGCCTTAGCGGCCATCTGCCGCGGGTTGCCATTCAAAACCAACCCAGCCCGCGCATTACGCTTCGCCGACTGACGCGCACCTACCGCCCTGGTGCCGTCAGTTGGCTGGCGTAGCTCGGGCGCAATCGGAGTAATGCACCGATGGCCGTCTCTTTTGCCGTATCGCGCACCGAAGCGAGGTTGCTCAGCAAGATTGCCGAGCGCGCCGTTCAACTGTCCGACCAACTGGATTTGGACGTCGAATTTCTTTCCATCGAAATGGACCTGACCGCCTGCCACTGCAACGGGTGCCCGCTGGAGCTGGAAACGTTGCTGTACGCCAAAGACGCCGATTTCGGCCACGACGTCTTCGGCATTCGCCGATTTCTCGACCGCACCAGCGGCGAGCTAACGCGTTGCTTCGTCCCGCGGTACGCAGCGAAAGGCGGTGGCGTATGAAAGTTCCACTGAAGCTTCGTCGGGAAAAGTTCTGTGGCGGCGTCCAGTGGACAAAATCCCTGCCGTTCTTTCTGAATCCGCGGGGCCTACTCATCCATCGCGTTGAGGCGGTAACGACGTATCGAATTCACAGCCGCCCACACAATGGCGTTACTTATCTCTGTAACAACCAGACGACCGCCGATGGCGAGTTTCTTTCCGAGCCACCCGCAAACCGCCTCGTGTGCCAAGCCTGCGAATTAGCGGCGAAGCGAAAAGGCAAGCCATCGTCGGAGGAACTGGTCGGCCGTCACGTTCACGTCGGAAAGATTCGCGTCGAACGGGTCTGCGGTTGCGGGGAGGCGAACTAGCCATGAGCAAAGGCACACGCACACCGGGCCAAATCGAGATCGTTGGCGCGAGTCACTTGGCCATATTTGGTGAACACGGTGCGAACATCTGCACCGTAACGAGCCCGCGGCAATCAGCGTCGGCGGAGTATACGAAGCTGGAACTGGGCGACCCGGATTTCCACGAAGCGTGCGCCAACGCGGCGTTTCTGCGGACGGCCTGGAACTGTCACGACGAACTATTGGCCGCTTGCGAACAGGCGCTAGCCAATCTCAAAGACCGGGGCGCCGAAGACGGCGAAACCGGCGACCAGTTAAGAGACGCAATCGCAAAGGCTAAAGGGACGAACGGATGCAACGCCCAACCAACTACATAGCGGCGAACGCGGACGGGACGTTTGACGCGATGGTGCCGGGCCATTTCCTGAGCCGGTGCCAGCTGTGGGAATGCGTCCGCCATCTGTGCCGATTCACGGACCGCGTGGGCGGCGTCGTGCCGCTGTTCGATCGGGTCGGCGAGTGCTGGCGACAAGTCGACGTCGCAACGCTGCTCGGAATGAAAGGCGGCGCCTGATGTATAGCGGAACTCCGATCAGCACGCCGCCCCGTATCACCGCGTGCGCGTACGTCGAACGTGCGACCAGGCTGTGGGACGAAATGGCCAAGTCCACTGACGAACTGCGCGGCGTTCTGGTTGACCAGTCGTTCGATTTGATAGTGGGTCGCGAGCGGCTTTCGGTACTAACCGCCGCAGCCGCGAACGCCGAACGCGTTATGGAAGACACGGCGCACAGGCTGTCGATGGGGATGCAGCACGGGACCGCGATGGAGTTACTGGAAGCCGCGAAACAACTCAAGACTGCGAGGGGTGCGGTATGACGCAATTAGAAGGACTGATTTCGTTTGTCGAAATATTGGAAGCACACGCCGGCCATAAGTGCGCGGTTGCGACCCTGAGAGATTCCGACAAGCCGAAGCTGCGCGAGCTAGCCGCCAAGCTACGTTCGGCCCGCGACGACATAGCGCACTACCAGGAAGAGATTGCGCAACTGCGAGCTGCTGCCAATCGCCAGCCGACCGACGCCCGGTTCCAAGCTGCGAAGGCAGCGATGCAAGGTTTCTTGCATATGTACGACGTAGACCATCTTGACGATTTGGAGTTCGGCCCCGTCGTCGGCGATTCGGTGCGAATTGCCGACGCCCTGATTGCCGCACTGAACAAGCAACCCGAAGCGTCGGCCGGGAAAAGCCCCGCACTCCCCGCCGGTGGTGAGCAAACCGGCAACTAAAGAATATGAAACTCCCCCACATCCAAGCTGATTTGATTCGCTGCGGCGACCGGGCCGACTGGCTGCTAGAACGTCGCAACCGATTGCATTCAACCGACTGCGCGCGCGTGCTCGCCGAAAAGGAATTGCTGGCCGTGTTCGCGGACAAGACGGCGCCGTTTAGCGATGACGAGCCGGAAGAATGGCAGCGTATCAAGCTCGCCAGCGAAGCCACGGTGCGGACGATCGCGCAGTGGAAGTTCGGCGGCAAGGTGCACGCCTGGCCGGCTACCACGATCGCGGTTAGCCGCGAACATCCCTGGCTGGCCTGTACGCCCGATGGGCTGCTGGTCGTCGACGATCACGCCGGGCCGGGCATTCATCAAATCAAATGTTGGTCCGAGCTGGACCGCGACACGTGGCGCGAAGGTCGGCCGCTCTACGTGCAGGTGCAGAATCAAATCGAACTGCTGGTGACGGGCTGCACGTGGGGCGCTACGGACGTCATGTTCGGTACGCAGGTGGTCGAGCGTTTCGAGTTCGCACCGGACCCGACATTTCTGGCGCTCGCCCTGCCCGCCCTGAAATCGTTTTGGGATAGCGTGCTCTTGGGCGAGCAGCCGGCGCCGACCGGTTCGACCGCATCGCGGGCCGCGCTTCGCCGTTTGCATCCGAACGACAACGGGCTAACGGTGCAGCTGGACGATTCAGTCGAAAACGAAATGCAATCTTACGACATTTACCGCGATGAAGTGGCAAGCAACCAAGCGAAGGTCGACGCCATCGAGAACCAACTGCGGGCGGCGTTGGGCGACAACACGTTTGGAGTTACGCCCGCCGGACGGTGGATCAGCTGGAAGACGAACGCGGCGGGCCACCGGGTGTTCGGTCGCAGTCGACCTAAAGGCGAGATCGAATACGCGCCCGGCAGTGTGCGAAATGCGGCGGACTACGCGAACGCGCCGACGACACAGACGGATCGGAAACGCGAGCTATTCGCCAAGTATCAGGCGTGCCGCTGGTGTGGCGAAAAGCTGAAGTTCGGCAGCGCTGTTATCGAGGAATCAACAAACCAAGAGTGGCTTGCTTGCAAGGGCTGCCACGAAGCGCGAGCGTTCGACGTCGCGATTTCAACGTAAAGGAAACCGAAGAATGGCAAACCCCACGACACAAACGGCCCGCAAATCCAATCCGAAGCCGCCGGCCACTGTCGGCAACGCGCCGAATGTACCCGCGAAGTCGCACGACAACAGCGACTGGGAGAATAAGCCGGTAACGTTCCGGCCGCTGGGTGAATCCGCCGACATTACGCTGACGCCGCGCATGATTCGGAATCAGATCGCCACGCCGTCGAAGTGTGGCAACTTGCCGGAATACCGCGACATAACCGCGTTTATGATGCTGTGCCGCCAGCGAATGCTAAACCCATTCGTTAACGATGCGTACCTGATCGGCTACGACGAAAAGCAAGGCGACCGAATCGTTACCAAGTGGACGCTTATTACCAGCATCCAAGCGCTGCGAAAGCGAGCCGAGATCAACCCGAACTACGACGGCTGCCGGCATGGCATCATCGTTAAGGACAAGGACAGCGGCGAGATTTCCGAACTGCCCGGCGCGTTCCATCTGGACCATCAGATTCTATTGGGCTCGTGGGCGGAAGTTCACCGCAAGGACCGCAAGCTGCCAACGACCGCCCGTCTTAAGCTCGCCACATACGACAAGGGCTACAGTCGTTGGAAAGACGACAAGCCCGGCATGATTTCAAAGTGTGCCGAAGCGGCCGCGCTCCGCGAGGCGTTCCCGTCTGACGTCGGTTCGCTCTATCTCGCGGAAGAATTCAGCGACGACGGCCGGTACGTGGGCGACCAATCGAAAGTCGTCGAATCCGGGCCGCGTCAGTTGGGCGACCTAACGGCGCAGCTGCAGGCCGATCAGGAACGCGACCAGGCCGCGATCGACGCCCAAGACCAAATGGCGGTCGACCAATCTGTGCCGGAAGACGACGGCAATCAAGACCAGCCGAGCGACGATGGCCCCATGGAAATGTCGGCCGAAGAGTCCGCGGAAATGGAACGGCTGCTGGCCGAGTGGGAGCAGGATGAGCGCCGCGGCGATTCGAATTTGTTCGATAAGGGCGGCGAGCAGTACCGGTAGAGATTTGAACCACGAAGGCACGAAGGACACGAAGCATGAGCGACGATGACGAACTGGTAACGGTGGATTGGCTTGTAGGAAAAGGCTGGGAGCGTGGAGTCGTCTGGCCAAACATCACGACCGAATGCCAGCAGTTGCTGATGTGGGCCGGCGCAGGCCTTTGGATGGCCGCTGGTGTGCCAGACCAAGTGCCGATCGCTTTGGCGCAAACGCGCGGAAAGTTGCGGGAGGTCGCGAGGGCGCTCGGGTGCAAGATGAAGTTTGATTAGTCAAGTAAGTAGCCGGCCCACTCTGTGAACTCCGTGCCCTCTGTGGTTAATCCCATGACGACCGAACTACAAACAACCGCGGCGCCGACGCTTGGCCCGATCACGTTCAACGTGCCGCGTGAGGCGATTGCGCTGCTGGCCGATCAGCTGCTGCCGCTCACGATCAAAGGCGTCCGCGACAAGCGTGGCCTGGCGGTCGTCCAAAAGGGCCGCGAAGAACTGCTGCAGCTGGAACGCAAGATCGAACGCCGCCGCAAGGAACTAACGGCGCCACTGCACGAACAGCTACGGGAGGTCAACGACGTGGCGGGCCAACTGCAGGGCCTCATCGCCCCGATTGCCGGCCATCTACGGTCCGAGGTCGAACGCGTCACGGCCGAACGAACCAAGCTCGAACGCCAGACGGCGGGCAACCGAGCGGAAACAATTCGCCTACGCGTTAGTTCGCTGGCCGCTGTTGGCCACGAATACACGCCGGCCGACGTGGCCCACCTGAGCGACGACGAATACTTGGCGATGTTGGAACGGGCGCGGGCAAATCCTAAGCCGACCGCGCCGCCAGCGGTTCGGCCGGGACCCCAGCCGCTCGACTTTCCGAACGCATCGGTAGCAACCGACCACGCCAAGCTAATGCACGTGGCGAACAGGGTAGCGCTGATCGACGTGCCAGCGGTAGCAACGAAGGCCGGCGCGGCAGTAGCGGAGGAAATCGAAGCGCTACTGAGTAGCTGCTCGGAAAAGATTCGGGCGGCGGCGAATTCATTGGAACGTTGACGACGGAGAGGGGTACGGCGGTGGCTGGACTTGATCGACAAAACGCGAATTGGCCTAGCAACCGGCCTGTGGCATTCGCTGTGGCGCCGACTTTCCAGCCGCTGCCGTCTCTTCAAATCACAAAGGATCGCAATTAGGAATCTCACCCGCCACGGACCATGGAGGTTTGGCAATGTTGGTGCTCTCGCGAGAAAAACTAGAAGGCTTTTGGATCAATACGGACCAAGGCCGTATCCACGTCGTGGTCGTTGAAATCCGCGGCAACAAGGTTCGCCTGGGCGTTGAGGCCCCCCGCGAAGTCGCCGTGCACCGCGACGAAGTGCAAGCCGCGATCGACCGCCACTCGGCAGCCGCCAACCCGGAGGCGCAGCCATGAACGAAGTCGTTAATTTTATTGTGCTAGGTGTCCCGCAGCCGCGTGGGTCTAAGGTTTCGATTCCCGCCTACGAAGACATCCTGGACGCCAGCGGCAACAAGATCATGCACCCGGTCACGGGCAAGCCGCGCCGCCGCGTGAAGATGGACCCGAAGACCGATCGGGCCATTATCTACACCGTCGACGACAACAAGAAATCCGGCCCCTGGATGAAAAAGATTCAGCGGGCCGCAGTGCTCGCGCTGCAGGGCCGCGAAGTCTTCACCGGTCCCGTGAAGCTGACACTAGATTTTTACGTCGAACGACCGCTGGCCCATTTCGGCACCGGCAAGAACGCCGGCATTCTCAAAGAGCGGTTCGCCCGCGCGAAGCCGACCACGAAGCCCGACCGTCTGAAGCTGGCCCGCGCGGTGGAAGACGCCCTGACTGGCATCGGGTACCGGGACGATGCCCAAACAATCGACGGCCCGCCACGCAAGCACTATTGCGGCGTCGGCGAAATGCCACGCGTTGAAATCCAAATCGAGTTCGCGGCCGTAGTGGCAACGGTGCAGCGGAGTTTGATCGAACAATGACGACCACGCTCGAAACCTACTGGCAAGTCGGCGGCAAGCCACGCGGGACCGCGCCGGAAGTCGGCCAGCTGTACCGCATCAGCCACACGCTGGCCGGTACGTTTCGGGGCGTCGTGCTGGCGGTCGATGGCAACCAGGCCGAAGTCGAAATCGTCAGCGGAATCGCCGTCGCCTACTTCGCCGAAGACTGCCGCGGGCCGGGGCAATGCGTCTTGTTGGGCGATTGCTTTTGTTTCTTTTTGCCGGAGGGCGACTGATGGCTTGGGAACGTTACTCGGAAGACGAACGGCAGCGACGAATGCAGGCGAAGGCCAAGCCGCCGGTGCAGGTCGTGCGGTTCAAGTCGCAACAAGATTGCGAGGCCATGCGGGCTGCGGCGAAGCGTTTGCGTGTCAGCCAAAACGAGTTCTGCCTGCAGGCCATCTTGTTACAGGTTGAAAGCGTCGGGCAACAGCTAACCAAACCACAAGCCACGGGGGCGACCAAATGAGCGACGACGACCTAAGCGAACTGTTCAGCGGCGAGACGAACGGCTTTTGCACGACCAATAGCAACGTCACGCCGACCAGCGATATCACGCTCGAATCCATGCTAGCCGCCATGCAGGCGATGCAGGACGCGACGGACGCGCACCACAAGCAGCAAGCCGAACTACTCGCCCAACTCCAAGCCTGCCCGATCTGCTGGGAGACGCCCCACTACAACCACAATCGCGCCCTCGTGCTATGTGAAACGTGGTACGGCCGGCTGCGACGTGCGTTCCCGCCCAAGCCGGAATCGGTCCACCGCGCGAACTACCTGGGCGACACGCTGGGCGGTCTGCCGCTGACCGTCGTGGCGTGTGTGCCGCAGTCGCTGCGATTCGATTTCGCGATGCAGGCTATCGAGCGCGATCGACTGCGACGGGCGTATCCCGACAAACCAATTCAGTTCCCCCAACCCTAAAAGGAGTTTCCAGAATGGCCAAAAAGAAAACGACGTTTCGTGCGCAGGTTAAGTTCTCGACTGTATCGCTAGGCGCGACAGCTGCGCGGCTGGGCGTGAAGCTGAACCGGTCCTACTTGCCGGACCTGGAAGCGGCGGACGGATTGTTTTGCCAGCGCCGGCTAATCGGAACCGTTGTGCTTGGCGTCAAAGACGAAGCCGCCGAACAACAAGCGTTGATCGAAGACGCCGACCACAAAATACACGGGGCGTTCGATGTGAAGGGCTACAGCGTTTCGTCGGAGTACGTCGCGTTCGGCCTGACGTTCATCAAAAAGGAAATCGACCTGGCGGAGCTGTCGGAGTTCGCCAACGGCACCGGCACGATATTGATTACGGACATTACCGAAATTCCAGACGAACCCAAGGCGGAACCACCCGTTAAAGGCAGCGGCAAGCTGATCCCGAGGCTGAAGGGTCCATGGCGTAGCGTTCGGCTCGACACGCTGTTCGACCCCGAGAAGACGATTTGCAAAGCGTTCTTAAACGCCGGCATTGAAACGATGGGGCAGTACGCCGACTACACGGCGAGCGGCAAGAAGACGTCGGATATCGACGGGCTAGGTCCCAAGAAGATCGAAGAAATTGACGCTCGCATGGTCGAGTTCTGGAAAGCGAATCCCGATGCCGACGCGCAGCCGGAAGCCGCCGAAGCGGCAGCGAAGTAGTTCAACGGATGCCCGCGAAGCGGAGTAGCGGGCCAGGACGGTAGCGAGAACATCGGCGTTCCCTGGGATGACATTGAGGCCGTCTTTATCGGTGGCAACGATGCTTGGAAGGATGGGCCGCACGCCGCCGCGATCGTCAAAACCGCCAAGGTTCTTGGCAAGCACGTTCATGTAGGAAGGGTCAATTCCCGAAGCCGTTGGCGGCACTTTGAATCGCTGGGGGCTGATACTTGCGACGGCACCGGCGTGGCCCGTTTCGACTATTGGTTAACTCGCATGATTTCGAGCGAAGACCACCCGTTATTTGATGGAGCTACGGCGCCGGCCGCTGCAAGTCGCTGATAAAGCTAATGGGCATCGCCCAACGGTCCCGGCCGGCGCCGGTTTGAGTAAGCAACACGGATGGCTAAAACCGGAAAACTCCCCTGGATGATGTTTTACCCTGGCGACTGGTCGAAAGACCCCGCCCTTACCCTCTGTACGTCCGCTACGCGGGGTATTTGGATTGATCTGATCTGCGCTATGCACAATCTCGACCAGTGCGGCGAACTGCGTGGGACGGCCGAACAACTCTGCCGTTTTGCCCGTTGCTCCACCGTCGAGTTTGTCCAAGCCATGACCGACCTCCGAACCAACCGCGCTGCCGATGTAACGGAACGTAACGGCGTGTACGAAATTTGTAACAGGCGAATGCAAGCCGCTTACAAATCGCGTAAGTCCAATTACGACAGGGTGAAACGACACCGGGAGAGGAAACGTAACGGCGAGTGTAACGCCGAAGATTCGCCCCATATATCAGAGATCAGAGATCAGATAATTAAACCTCCTCCCCCTGTAGGGTTCAAACCTGGATCGGCGTTGCCGCCGGAGTGGGCGGCGGTGGAGGGGGTTTTGTTCGGATTCGGGATGGCCAGAGCCCCGGAGGCAATCGCCCATGCCAGGGCCGCGGGCTGCAACGCCGTCCAGGTCGGCAACCTGATCGAGTTCTGGCGTGGGCACCAGCCGCACTGGGGCATCGGACTGCTGTTCGATCGGCTGATGCGATTCCGCCCCGATCAGGGGTTCGATCAGCTGTGGCCGGAGGAATCGGGCGGCGTCAAGCAAGTGACCGCAGAGCAATTCCAAAAGCACTTGGCCGGCAAGGATTTCAACAACGCCGGGCCGAAGCGCGACCCCGACAACCCCGCGCGGGCGTTCGGGACGCTGCGGAATGGGACCAAGATCGAGTGCCGTAGTTTTCCACCGAAGAAAAGCGAGGCGACGACGTGAACAGCAGCGCAGCAAGAAAACGAGCAATTGAAAACGGCGTCGATAACGCGTTGCAACGGATAGCGCGTGGCGCTTCACGCCGACCGATGGTTCTCGCGGGTGTCGAGAATCCGCACACGCGAAATCGCGTTGACCGATACCGCGAATGCGGCGTTTGCGGAAAGCGGACGAAGGGGCGGTTCTGTGGCAACTGCAGCGTGAGGGAAAAAACATGAACACCCCATCGACGAAAACGAAATGTCCACGCTGCGGCGGGCGCGGGACGCCGATTAAGGGCGGGCTGCTGAAATGCAAAAAGGGCTGCGGCGATTACGACGCCCGGCCGAACGAACACGGCTACGCCCTGCATTCGAACCCGGAACGACACGTGGAATTGAAGGAACGAAACGAGCACTTTGCGAAACGGAAGGCCAAGTGATAGCCCCCGACGACCAACGCGACTGGACGAACACGACGGTAATTGTCGTCGTTGGGCCGCGTGATTCGACGGCAACGTGGGAAGCGCCTGATTGGAGCGCGATCAACAAGCAATGCGAATACCCCGAGCAAACCTATATCGACTGGGTTCCGCGTATCAGAATCCCCACGCACCTGATCGTCCGCAACTGGATTCGCTGGACCTACTGGGAACAACGTGACACCCGCTTTAAGCGACCACCGCAGCAAGCGAGCGCGTATGGCTAACCGGTTTACGTGCCGTGGCGTGTTCAGCGTGACGACCGAATTGGGAGGATTTGTAAAGCGATGGCTGACAGCAAAATCGAATGGACCGATGCGACCTGGAACCCGGTGGCCGGCTGCACCTGGGCATCGCCTGGCTGTGACCACTGCTACGCGGCGACCATGACGCGCCGGCTGGAAGCGATGGGCCAGCAATGGTTGAGTTGGCGGGCAACTTGCGGCGGCTGGTCGACGAAGCAACCGAGAACATTAAAGCATCGCTCAAGATCGTACCGCCGAAGAAATTCGACTTGGCGAAGTTAGCAGCCGCCGAGCCAGCAAATATCACGCATAATCCGGTGTATAATCGCCACCCTGTTTTGACAAACGGCGCCGTAAGTCCAGCTATGCCGCGAGTTACGACGAAGCATACCGGCGATGTAATTGGCGAAAACGCTGGCGGTCTCGCAAAGCTGTCGGACGGAAGTTTGATTCGCAATATCGCGGTCTCGCTGGCACAAGGCGGCACCCTGCATCGCAGCCGAATCGCTGCATTGGTTGGTAAGTCGTCGAATAATGGTTCGTTCAACTCGCGACTTAACGAGCTGCGTAGAGCTGGTTTCGTGGTTTGCGATTCCGGCAATTGGACCATCACGCAGGAAGGGTTTGCGGCGCTTGGTGAATACGAAGAGCTTCCAACCGGCGATGCGTTCGTGGAACTAAAGATGAGCCAATTAGCTGGGCTGCAGCTTGATATCGTGGCGGCTTTGCACCAGCACAAGGCATGGTTGCACAGAAACGACTTGGCCACTGCGGTTGGCAAAGAGTCAAACAACGGAAGCTTCAACGCCCGCCTAGGCGAACTTCGACGCGTTGGTCTGATTGAATGCAGCAACGGGCAGTGGCGCATTAACAGCGAGATTTATGCGTAGCTGATTTCATTTACCTTTTAGGTAATGGATTTCCAGGAAGCCGCGCAGAAAAGTTTTACCTTTTAGGTAATAGAAAATCCGAGGGCCAACGGATGGCGAACGACGAAGTTTCAGGGACCGTAGAGCTAAATCGCTGGTGCCCGCTGCCGGACGGGACCGAAGTGCTGCTAGAGCCGACCAGCAAAGCTAGGCGGTTCAGGATAAGAAAGCGCCCGCGAGAGAACCGCGCTAGCAAAGTTCGTGTGCGGCATTTGGGGCGAAATAAATTGACAGCCCCCAACCAATCTGATACCGATTCTAAGAGTGGCGTGGAGAAGCCAGGAATCTCGTCAGGCTCATAACCTGAAGATCGGCCGTTCAAATCGGCCCGCCACCACTTAATCCGAATCCCGCATGGGTCGCCACAAGGCGTTCGATTGCTTTCCCGCATGGGAGGGCAGCCGAACGCCTTTTTTATTTGCTGCGGTAGAGAAGCCAGGGTATCTCGCAAGCCTCATAAGCTTGAAATCGCAGGTTCAAATCCTGCCTGCAGCACTTGCCCCGACATTCGAAGCGATGAGGTTCGACGGCGGATGGAAGGGCGACGAAAACGCGGAGCCGCAGAGCTGGCCGCCTGGGTGCTGCTGATCGTGGAGCTGTGGAGAGTGTCGCGGGGCGGGAGGCTGTGGTTTTGAGCGTCCACGTGAAAGTTCGGGTCCGCCGGGCAACGACCGTTGACGTCGAAGTGGATGTGCCAGAATCGGAGATTGCCAAGGGAATCGGCCAAGCCATCGGAGCCGCAATTGACGCGAGCACAAAAGATAACACAGAGCCTGTTTTGGGTGGCGGTGATCGTGGCTGCCCTTGGTGGCATGCTTGGGCTGATCGATTGCGAGCCGCAGCCGGAACAAGTGATCGACCGTGAGGACGTGCCCGCGAATAGCGTGCTGGTGAAACCATGAACGAAACAGTCGAAATGATGCTGGCCGGAATGAAGATCGCCGCCAAGTCGGCAGCCGGTGTTATCGCGATTGTGTTAGCGGCACTGGCCGCGCTGGGGTGGGCACTGGGACTGGTGGTATTCAAATGAGCAATGAGCCAATCCAAGCCGATGAGGCGGGCAACGTCACCAGTTTTGGTGAAGAGACCGACGCCCATTTTCTTCGCGTCATGGCGTCCAAGCTCTCGCTGTCCGGGAACCCGGTCGAAGCGCACCGGATGTTTCAGATTGCCGACAGCCTGGACTGCATGGGCGCGGCAGCAGCACTGAGCGCCACGATTCAAAAGGCGTTCGAGTTCTTTCGTGGCCTGGATGCGAACGACAAAGAGCGCCTGGCCGCTGTTCCAATATCCGGCTTCGATGAGTTCGTAACGTCGATGCCCGGCCCCGATTTCTTCGACTCGACTGCGAAGGCAACCGCACGCCCGCACGTCATCGTCGCTATCAACAACGGCGTAAATGCGCTGTGCGGTGGAGCGTAACCATGCTGCTATCTGCGATCGACCTGAATCCGATCTTGAACCTGTGGCCCTATGCGGCCGTCGTCGCTGGCGTGCCCGCGATCTTCTACGCCCGGAACATCTTCGGCTTCGTTAAGTCGAAGATGGGCGGCGCACCGGCGCCGAGTGGTGGCAGCACGCCCGTACCGGTCGGAACGCTCGCTGAGAACCTGAAGGCCATTCGGTTGCACTGCGAGAAGCTCAAAGACGAGAAGGCGCAGGACGCGTGCGACGTCATCGCGCCTGTGATCTTCCACGAGAAAGAAACCAAGCAAGAGCAGACCGCCTAAGTGACCCCACGCCCCAAAGATGTTGCTGTCGTTACGATCATCGCTCTGGTGATTGTGTACGGGGTGCGCAATCACGGCGGGGTTGGTGCGCCGTCAGCCGTCACGCAAGCCACCTACGTCTACGAAAAGGATCAGGGCACAGCGCCCGATCCAGTCGAAAAGGCAATCGACACGCTGAACCGGCAAGGCATCATGGCCAGCCAGTTCGAGAAAGACACCAAAAACGGCGAAGGCCAAGTGCCCACGCAATACGTTGTGGCGCTGAAAGCCGCAACCGAAGCCGGGCTGCCGGCGTTCGTTGTTCAAGCCGGCGAGAAGGTTCGTAGCGTGGTGCCGAAGCCGACGACCGAAGCGGAAGTGCTGGAGGCGGTGAAGTGACTTTACTGCGTCCACAAAACGAGCTGGAGCGGCGAGTCAAACAACTCGAAGCCGAGAACGCCGAACTGCGCGACGTGCATTGCATTCTGCGTCCCAATCGACCGCTGATTATTTGGCTGCTCGCGGCACCTGGCGGTCATCAGTTTCGATGGTTCTTCCGGGTGCTGGGGCACGGCCGATGGTGGTCCGAGGGCGCTGGCGGCGGGCTCTGGGATTCCTACGCGCTTGGCGAGATCGACGAGCGACACAGCGACGATATCGCCGTCGCAATGTGGAAGCTGGAGGTCGAAAAGGAAGTGGCCAAGATCAAGAGCAACGAAACAATCGACGTCCCGAACGGCGCGTACGAAGGCAAGTGGAGCGGCTATCAAGCTGAGTTCGAGCATGATGGCCGAACGCACCGTGTGCAGACAGATATCGGCGTGCGCGGCCTCAATTGCCCGTGCATCGTCACCGTGAAGGACGGAGCCGCGTTAGTCAAAGCCAAATGAACTCATTCGCCCCCATCAATCCGAAGCTGATCGACGTGGTGCTACCCGAGCACGACGGCTACCCCGATCATCTAGCGGCCGAAGATACGATCGACGTGCTGCGCGACGTGTGCGGCGATGCTTCGCGCGAGTTCCCGAAAGAGCTGTGGATTGAGCCGAACCGCTGGGAAGAAAAGGCCCAAGACAACGACCGCTGGCATACGTGGGCGATGAACTATATCGACCGCTACAGCAACCAAAATCCGACCCACGAGTGTACATGCCACTCGCTGCGGACCAACGCGGAAGCCGCTCGTAATCGTCAACGCGCATTCATTTACGCCGAAGGCCCAAAGAAGGATTTTCGCTACGAAGAATCGGGTAAGTCCGGTTCCGTGTGGCTCTCGCCGTTGTCGATCTACGCCGAAGCAAACCCCGGCCAGTGGGGCGGCGCGAATGTTCGGCAGGTTATGGAAATCGCCTGCAAGCGCGGGTTTCTGCCCGACAAAATCCAGCCGCACGATTACAGCTTCAAACACACGCTCACGGGCACGGCCGGCAAGGGTAACAGCAACCAGTCCGGCGGCGAGTGGGTAGCGCTCAAGAACTTCCCCGAGGGCTGGCAAGAAACCGCCAAATGGTTCCGCCCGCTCGAAGTGATCTTCCCCGAATCGTGGGAGCAAGCCGTCTGCCTGGTTCTGCACGGCATGGTCGTTAGCGTCGGCCGCAGTGGCCACGCGGTGCCATGGGCGATGTGGAACGCAGCCGAAAAGGCGATGGCCTACCCGGACAGCTACGACGTGACGCGCTTTGACTCGCTCGGCACCGTGAAGGGCTGCGGCGGGAACGGCTCGTTTGCGATCGCGACCATGACAACCCCCGACGACTGGATGAAACCAGCCGGCTAACGAAAGGAACCCCAATGCGTCAATTTCTAACCAGCCTACTAGCAACCGCGTGCCTTGTGGGCATCGTCATGCAATTCGAGCGACCGATCGCGCAGGCCGTCGCCATCCCTGAATCGCTCCAGGTTCCGGCCCCACCGGCGCCAGCGGTTGCACCCGCGAAGCCAGTGGCCAAGCCAACCACCGGCCCAGTTCGCTACGTGCTCAAGACAGTCTGCAACGGTAACTCGTGCAAGCCGGTGTACGTACCCGTCACCGACACAGCATCGGGCACTAACTGTAACTGCGGCTGTGGTTGCTCAAGCTGCAACTGCGGCTACCAGCCCGTGCAGCAAGCGGACCCCGTGCGGCGCGGTCTGTTCCAGCGGCGCGGGCTATTCGGCGGGCGGTTGTTTAGCGGCCGGTTGTTTGGGCGGGGGTGCTGCAGATGATTACCACCGTTGATGAAGCGGCCGACTTGATCGCGCGGCACGGCGGTGTGGTGAATCGCCCGGCGGCATTGCTGATGCGTGCGCCATCTGAGCAGCAGCTAAAGCAAGTGCGAGACAATCTTGTACTCACGGTTGATCGTGCAATCGAGTTAATCCGCACTCATCACGCTGAGGCAGAGGCACGGGACATAGCCGACGAGATTCGCCGTGGAGTAAGGGACGAAAACGGAAAGTTGTGATCCTCAACATACTGCGGCGCTGCTGGTGGAAGATCGTTTGTAGCGGCTTCTACCTACAGCACCTGTTGTACGAATGGGCTGATAAGCAACGAAACCAAGTGCCACCGATGACGAAGCTACAGCGGCGAATCGTACAGGTGGTTTTGATACTGGCGTGTGCGGCGTTCGTTTACGCGATGTGGGCCGGGGATTCATGAGCGACGAACCAGATACACGCCGACCAACGGACTTCGCAGCGAAGGCATTGCCGCGCTGGGATTCAGCGTCCGACAAGGAACGGATAGGCATTTGTGTTCGGATTCGTACCGATGCGTTTTTGGAGTACCCGCAGACCGACCCGGAAGCGTTCGCCGAATTACGCAAGCGTTGCCGTGAGATTGAAAACCCGGTGCCGTGGTTTCCGAAGCCGAGCGACGAGCCCGTGGTACTCACCCGCTGGCAAAAGTTCATTGGCCTGATCGGAACCCTGTACATCCACATCAAAGCGTTTGTGCTCCGCGAGAAAGTTGAATAACCCCTAACCAAGAAAGAAGGTGATCCAGTGCTGTCCCCCGTGAATCGATTCAAAGAAGCCTTCAAGGTCGCCAAGAAAGGCGGCACCTGGCAGGCAGCGCTCGTCACGCTCGTCGCGTGCTGCGAAACCGTCGCCACGCTTGGCCGTGGTGGAAGCGAGGAAGATCGCGCGGCGTTGCGGTCGGACCTCGTGACCGCTTGGCGTGAGGTCGTAACGCCGATGGACCTGCCCGGCGTACCCGACAGCTTCGAGCCGATGGTTGATGCCCTGATTGAGAACGCGATTTCCGCGGGCTCGATTGCGGCGTTCGACAAGATCGCAGAGCTACGGGCCGAAGTGGATTCGATCTTGAAGGCTGCGTAAATGAAGCTCACCGCCGCACAACTTGTTCACTGCCAAAACCTTGTCGCCTTAGACAAGGGCTATGTGGGCCGCGCCTGGCGCGCGAAATCCAAGCGCAAGGCGGTGGAGCAAGTGGTCGGCGCGTTTGAAGATTGGGTGCGACTGTACCCGGACGTGAAGCCGACTAACTGGCAACTCACGGTGTTCTGCGGTGAGAAGTACGGCAGCTTCATCCTGATAGCGATCCTGAGCGGGATCATTTCGTGGTGTGTCGGGATGCTGCTCGATTACCTGTGGAAACTTTGGATCGAACAGAAATCGAAGACGGAACATTAGAACCACTCTCGCCAGCCGGTCGTGCTCCGGCTCATTACCGGACGCGGCCGGCATCTTACAAACGATTTTATGAATGGAAGATTGGCAACCAGAGGTTGTGTTTCTGCTGACCGGCTTTCTGGCCGGACTGGGCGGGACCGCTGCCGAAGCGCGACTGCAGAAGACGCTCACGATGTGGCAAGCGATCACGGCTTGCGTCTTCTACGGGCTCGCGGGAACAGCTTTCGGCATGATGGGCTATCGCTGGATGGGAGGCAAAGAACACCCGGAAACAATACTCGCGTGCGGCATCATGGTCGGCCTGCGATTCATCACGCCATCGTTCATCACGACCATTGCCGAGCGACTTACAAAAACAAGCTTGGGCGATAAGGAAAAGTAGCAATGCGTGAGTTTTGCAAACTTACATTCTCGTGCCATCCGACTGAGGAGCGGACCCGACTAGCAAACTGGGTGCTCGCTATCGTCGCGATTGTTGGCCTGAGCTGTTTTGGGGCAATGCACCAGAGCAGCCTGAGACGAATTGCGCGGCAGGCGCACCAGCAGGATCACGAGGAAGCCGCCTGCGCATCCGCACCACCGGAAGTCGAACGCACCAGCCACCAAAACTGATGAACACCGCCCCCGGCATGAGTCGGGGCGCGGTGGTTATTCAGGGATCTGTGTTTCAGTCGCGTAATGAAGACGAACAGCAAAGTTTGCAAATGCAACTGCAGCAAGGATCAGGCAAACAGGTGCAAGCTGCTTTGACGACCCAGGGGAAGTCAGTCCTAAGAAGTTTCCGAAGGCACAGCCAGACATGAACAACCAAGAGTAACCGGTCCATTTCATTGCAATCATCACATAATCCTCCTCCCGCATTGTACCAAATGAAAGGCACCTATATACCTGACTCATCAAGAAATTGACTCGTAAAGGGTTGGCGGCATAGTCATAAATGAGCACGTCCGAACGTATTCCTGAGATCACCAAGCTGGTTTCAAGCGGACTGAACCCCGCACGATCGGCCCTGGGGTACGGTCGAAGCAAAGAATTCGCCACGACTCATGACCAGCCGCCAACCCGCTTTTGAAAGAACAACCCCATGATCCAAGCATGTATCTGCGCAAAGCCCGATCCCGTGCCAGTCAGAACCCGTGGTCCGCAGGCCGTCGTCATGAGGTGCGGTACCTGCGACGGATGGATTGTGGACAGTGACTACGAGGACGACCGCCTGTGGTGGGCGGCGCAGCGGGCACAAGAGCGACTGGAGGACGGAACCCTATGACTTACGTTTTTTCTTCACCTTCCGCGCCTCGTGCTTGGCAACTTGCTTGTCTAGCTCTGGCTTTGTCACTTTGGACAGGGGCCGCAACAGCTTTTCAAACGCATCGACTCCCTTCGGTTTGCGTGGCATCAGGCAGGTTCCTTTCCGGTCATACGCCAGCTTTCGATGTATTCCAGGGCGGAGCGGACGCCGGTGGGCAGTTCGGCAGGGCTCATTGCCATGCTCCGCATTTCGTGGTGGATGCAAGCCAGCATCGCACATTCACGAACCTCACTGGGGGCCAGTGTGGTCGAGTGGATAAGCGCCTCAAACTGGTCAACGATTGCTCGGTATGCACAGTCGTTCCGGTATCTGAACTCCGGTGTGTCCATTTACTTCAATCCCATAAAGCCCGCGTCATCCTGAGCAGTCAGGACGCGGTAGGTAAGGCGTTTGCCGACGACACCCGCCAGCACTTTCTTGAATCGGTCCCCGTCGCCCATCTTCCGCTGATTGTAGCGGAAGGCTTGTTCGTCAACGTAGCTCGCCAAGTGGAACGGTGCCACGGCCACGTAGGTGCCCTTGAGCGAGCGTTTCAGCAGCGACCAGAAGTTTTCCAGGCCGTTCGTGTGAACGCGGCCAACAACGTAGCGGTTCACGTGGTCAACCCATTTGTGGAAATATCCAAACGACAGAGCGTAATAGCTCGGAAGGGCATCGGTGAAGACATGCGACCCAGACTCAACATTATCGCGGACGTTTTGTACGAGAGTGTTGTCATCGGTGTTAGCAATGCATTTCGTACGGACCTCGCCGCCACGTTCCAACAGACCTTGGACGATAGCCTTGCCAACCGAACCACGCCCTTTGATTTTCCGTTCTCGCTGGCCCTTGTGCATGTTCCGAGCTTTCCCGCCGACGAATGTTTCATCGACCTCGACCTCCCCGGCCAGCTTCCGAAACGTACCAGTTTTCATTGCGAGCCGGACGCGGTGAAGCATGAACCAAGCCGTCTTCTGAGTTACTTCCAGTGCCCTAGCGAGTTCACACGAGCTAATTCCATTTTTGGCGTTGGCAATACACCAGACGGCGACGAACCACTTATCGAGGCCGAGCGGAGAATCCTCGAAAATCGTGCCCACCTTCACGCTGAATTGCTTCCGGCAATCCTTGGCTTTGCATTGAAGAAGCGACCGGGACCGGATGACACCTACCTCGCATCCTTCACACTTGGGGCAGACGACTTTCCCGTCTGGCCACTTGGCCTTGAGCATAGCTTCAAAGCAAGTTTTTGGATCAGAGAAGTAGCGGACGGCGGCTAGCAAACTCGTAGGTGTTTCACTCATAAACTCCAATTTAGTTCAGAATTCTGATGAGTCAAGTATATAGTTACCAAATGAAACGCCTGCTCTTAATCCTGTTGCTCGCACTTTGTCCAGCTCACTGCTGGGCGGTGTCGCTTGCGCACAGGACGACAGCAACGGCGCCAGCGGTTATCAACTTCACAGCGGTTGACCTGAATTCGGCCGTTCGCGCGAGCAGCAACATTACGGGCGTTACGTTCGGCTGCGCTCGTAATCTCACCGCTGCCGGCACGGGCTCAGTTGCGTTTGTCAGTAGTGGCAAGACGATTGCCTACACGGCCCCAGGCGATACGGCCGGCACTCCTCTCGCTCTCACGGCGAACCTTCAAGCGGTAAAGCTCTACAGCGGCAATGGCGTCGATTGGATCTATATCGACGTTACGTATGCCAGCGTGCCGGGCTCGAATCAGACCGACAATATCACGATCACGAGTCTGCGCAGTACGGGCGTGCAGCAGCCCACGGCCGTGACCGATCCAGGCGACCCCGATTACGCAAGCCAAGCCTATCGCTGGAACTTCGGCGATCCGTATGCAATCACTTACAGCTTAACCAACGGCCGCAATTCGAATACCTGCCGGGGCTCACCCAACACCGCCCATCTATTCACGCGCCCCGGAACCTACCGGGTTACTCTCGCGCTGTGGACGGTGGACGGCGAACGCATTGATTACACCGAGTACGTAACGATCAGTTCGCCGCCGAACACGATTTATTACGTCGATGCTACGGGCGGCAACAACGCCAATGCCGGCACAAATCCCGCCGCCCCGCTTCAAACCCTGGCAGCCGGCCTAGCGAAGATCACGGGCGACAACATCACCGTAGCATTTAAGCGCGATGAGACGTTCTCAATGGCGTCAAACGCCACGATTTCAAACAGCAACATCCTGATAACGTCGTACTACAACGTCAATGGTACCGACGATCCGACGAAAGCCAGGCCGGCAATTACAGCGGCTCCCACCAGCGGAAACTTGTTCTCTTCCGGCGCTGGTATTCACGATTTCAAGTTGTGTCACTTGAGTTTCACCGGGCCGGGCTCCGGCACGAGCCGGCTGGTGGACTTCGGCGGATCAACCGCCACCGCGAACGGGCTGGCCTACGATTGCTATGTAACCGGGTTTAATGCTGGTATTACGATCAGCGGCGATTCCAACAACTGGGGTAACACGGGACTGGCAATTGTCGCCTGCGAAGTTCGCGATAACGGCTTCACGTCGGCTGGCAACGGGATCTATTGCGAGCTGCACCGCGGCTGCATTCTTGGATCACTGATCTACGACACCGAAGGCGGCGAGCATTGCACGCGCGTCTGGGGATTCAGTGACTCAATCATTGCGGATTCCTACTTCGAGCGGCCAGCGAATACCAAGCACTGCCTCGCTGTTCGAGGGATTGTGTATGGGACAGTCAGTTCGGTGAACGGGCTGCGGTTCACCTCAAACACGCACATGGCGCTGTTGCGAAACAAAACGCTGGCCCCGTCCGGCAGCGGTATCGCCGCTCTGCAGATCGCACCGACCAGCGACTCTACCGACGAGCGGCTTGAGCACGTCATCATCGACGGGCATTTCAGCAGCGCATCGAGCGCGAACGGGCCGCTCGCGATCGGCGGGCGTGATCTGCTCTTTAGGAACTTCGTGTTCAAGGGGCCTGGCAGTCCCTTCCTGGCCGACATCACCAGCAAGGTCTGTCCGCGGATCGAATGGCTGCGTGCCTATAACGGCGTGGCCGATATCGACACCTCGGGAGCGACTGTACCGTTCATGCAGCTTACGGGGACGGACGGATCGACGGCTCGCGACGTTGTAAATGTGCGACTAGGCAACATCATCTTCAAGAAGATCGGCTCAGGCACGCACACTCAGTTGTGGCGAAGTGTTTTTAGCGACATCGCCTCATTGCAAAGTGACGGCAATCTATGCGACTTAACCAGCTCGTCAACTCGCTGGTCGGCCTACACGCCAGACGGCGGCAGTGTCACGAATCGCACGCTGACCCAAACGCAAACGGACTTGTCGCAAGACCTGCACTCCGCCAACGGAACCGCCCTATTCACCAACGCCAGCAGCGATGACTACTCGTTGCAGGCGGGTTCGGCGGCTATCGGCTTAGGCAACGACGCCTTACTTCCTTGGGTGCGGTTCGACGCGCTGGGAAATGAGCGAACCACCGATTTAGACGCTGGCGCTTTTGAGCGTGGGGCGATTGGGCCAGATGCTATCCACGTTGGGTATAGCGGAAATCGGCTGATTCTCCAGGAGCAAGAGCGATGAGAGGCAAATGGTTTATTGTGCCGCTGTTGTTGCTCTGCCTAAGCCTGCAGAGCGCTCACGGTGCGGTTGCGCTCGTCACCAGCACGACGGCACGGTCCACCAACTCGAATGGCTTCACGTCGTCAGGCATCAACACCACGGGCGCGAATCTGATTGTGGTCGGGGTGGTGCGGCTGACAGGCGTATCGGCCACGCTTTCGGATTCAAAGGGCAACACCTACACGGCCGGCACCGAAACCACCGGCGTAACTCCGCTGCTGCGTCTGTACTACTGTGCAAGTCCAGTCGTTGGTACTGGGCACACGTTTACGGTTACGTCCACTGGCGCGTATCCAGCCATTGCGGTGCTCGCATTCTCGGGCGCTTCCACGTCCCCTGCGGACCTCCATTCGGAAGCCACATCGGCCAGCGGTAACACAATTCAGCCAGGATCGATTACGCCATCAGAAAATAGCTGCGTGCTCGTTACCGCAGTTGGTAGCAACAGCAATCCACAAAACATCGATAACGGATTCACAGCCGTAACCATTGACCCAGCGGGCGGCGCGGCATTCGGCATCGGCATCGCTCACAAAATCCAAACGACAGCAACGGCGGTCAATCCAACTTGGACATCCTCCGGGCAGGTGAACGCTAGCGCTGTGATGGCTAGTTTTAAGGCAACGGCCGTCAAGCCCCTCCCGCCTTTCCTCTTAATCCGATAACGAACGATGAAAAAGTATCTATCGCTCTTACTCGCTCTCGTCGTCACAGCGCCGGCTTTGGCGATTGACCGTAACGTCGCTAGCCAGAAGTTAACCGTGCTCGCGTGGGACAGTGCGACTGGTCGGCCAAAGACAGGCGACTCTGCGAACATCACGGCCTACATCCAAAAGGACGACGGCACGGTCACAGTGTTGGCTGATTCCAGCGCGACCGAACAGGACGCCACGAACGCTAAGGGCCAGTACATCTTTGATCTTGCGCAGGCGGAAACGAATGCGATCAAGCTGACGTTTTCGGCCAAGAGCAGTACGAGCGGCGTGGATGTTTATGCCTTGCCGGCGGTGGAGTACACAAAGCCCGCTGGTATGAGCGCGGCGACGACGGCGTTTGCGGACACGTCTGGAACGACCACGCTGCTCACGCGAGTTCCGGCGACAATCAACTCGACAGCAATTTCTAATTTCAACCTCGTCTACAACACAGACTTTGCAACGGTTTACGACACCGTTAACAAGCTGTGGAACGTAAACATCGAGCGGATTCTGGACGAAGTGCCAGACCCCGATGCAGTAGTTGATGTCAATGTTGTCTCTCGCAACGGCTATGACGAGCCAGCTAAGCAAGCCGTCCCTGTCTGGGCCGATGGCATCGTAACCGCGCAGGCGGGCAGTTCGGATAGCAATACGGTCTCGATCACGTTCGACGATTCTGGCTGCGACTACGGCATTCTAGTTATCAACTACGCCACGGCCGCAAGCTCAATGACGTTCGTGGACGGCAAGGGCAGCAAGTGGAACCTGCTCGACAACGACACAAACACATCGGTCAAGCAGGCCGTCTACGAATGCCCCAAGCCAGTAACGGGCAGCGGCCACACGATCACGGTCAATTGCACGGGCGGCGGACTGCCGAGCGTGTTCTTTATCGGTACGCGTGGCGTTCGACTGGTCAACCGAGCCGACCAAGCGTCCACGAATGCCGTCAGCACGGGCACCAGCGTACAGCCAGGCAGCATCACGCCGAGCGAAAACAATTGCATTGTTGTAACGTGCCTCGGCGCCTACGCGGGTAATATCACGGCTCCAGGTGGCGGCTACACAGGCAACACGGTCAACACTTCGGTCGCTCACATCGGTGGTGGGCTCAGCTACATCATTCAGACCACCGCGACTGCAACCAATCCAACGTGGACCAAAGCAAGCAGCGGCGACAGCGTAGCCCGGTCGTTCAGCTTCCTGCCAGCCACGCAGATCCCCGGTATCTCGCTCGACAACTTCGCAGACGGGCGCGTGTTCAACCGGGTATTTAACCCGCTCACGAACACCTACCAGTGCCCGATCGCAGTTAGCGGCAAGTATGTCGATGAGGCACCCGCCAGCGTTGAGATGCGCATTACCGATGCAGCCACTTCGCAGGTAGTCACAACATGGCTGCCAGTAGAGGGCCTAGTTGCATCGGGTGGTGTGTGGACCGGCACGATCACGGTAGACGAAGGTGGCTGGTACGCGCGGCAAGCCCGCAGCAAAGACGGCAGCGGCCACGTACTGGCCAACAGCATCACGACAGACGCTAAGTTCGGCGTGGGCATCAATGTGGCCATGCTCGGGCAGAGCATCATGCAGCGGCGCTTCGTGGCCTACGATACGCCAGAGCAGCCCAACGACCTCACCCGGATGTACTACCAAGGCGGGTGGACCGTCAACTATGGCGATGGGGCGATTGCGTTCGCGAATGACCTAGCTGAAACCACGGGGCTGCCGATTGGGCTCATCAATTACGCAGTGCCGGGTAGCGGGCTCGTGTTCGATGGCGGCTCTGGCTACTGGGATTCGGACGAAGACGGCGAGCCTCTGGATTCGGGCGGGCCGCTAGAACTGTTCCTGGACGCGCTCGATGAGGTGGGCGACTTAGAGGTTGTGCTTTGGGACCAGGGGCAATGCGATACGCTCAACCCGTCGTTTGATGGTAGCGACTACGCGGAAGCATTGGACCGGCTCTATAGCGTGATTCAGACAGCAACTGGGCGTACACCCGAAACGCTGAAGTTCGGCCTCACGGTGATGGGGCCACTCAATGACCCCGACAGCAACTCGACCGCGGCTGTGTGCTCCACGCTGCGGCAGACGCAAATGGAAAAGGGCGACACAACGCCTGGAATGTTCATTTCATCGTGTGCGATCGATCTACCGTTGAATGACAACTTCGCCCATCTATTTGGCACTGGCTATGTGTCGCTAGGGCATCGCGACGCGCAGAGCGTGCTATTCCAAATGGGCTTAGCCGATTACCCAGCCGGCGGCGGGCAGGCTCACAATGCGTGGCGTCGGCCCGGCAGTGCTGAAATCAACATCCCGATTGAGCGTCTAAGTGGGGCCAGTGTCTATAACAACGACACGCTACTGACGGGCTGGGAAGTCTCAAACAACGACTTCTCAACAACGCTCACGATTAGCAGCACCGAGATTGTGGGGCGCAATGTCGTCCTCACGCTCTCAGCTGTACCAACCGGAACAGTGAAGGTGCGGTATGGTTACGGCAAAGTGCCCACGATGACCAATCCGCTGTACAGCAGCAACACGCCACAAGGCGACTCGCGGCGCGTACCGCTCTTGCCACGCGCGGCAATGACGGTGGAATCACGCAGCGCCCTAGAGGCCACGAACTTAGCGGCTAAGGGCACGCTACCCATCAGCGGCAGCAATCTCGACATCGGGTGGAAGCTAGTGACAGCAGATGGCACGCTGGCACTAGAGCGGACCACGGATGGCATCGGCGTGGTGGGTGACTCAGCAACGGATGTTACGTACTCGGCTGCGGTTGAGCGGCCGGATGGATTCGAGAGCGGCTTCTTCGTGTTTGACGACGGGCTGGGGCATGAGGTTAGCGAAGTCGCTGTTACCACTGCGGAGATTGGCAGCGACGTCGACGGGTTCACCACTGAAGAGCGCGCCCAAATCATGGCCGCGCTTTCGATCGGCGAAGAAACCGGCGTACCGACGGCGCAGACGTGGAAGATCAAACGCATTGACGGCGAGCTAAGGGCCACGGCCATCGTGCCTAAAGACGTCGGCGAGACGATCGACGTTCTGGCGGATTTCCGCGACGTGCTGCCGAGCGGCGACGCAATTAAGCCAGCGGACCAAGGCGGCATCGTTGCAATAACGCTGATTGACGACGACCAGGAAGGCGCACAGGTGGAATCTGATGCGTTCTCAGACGTCGACGACGCGGTTTTGTGGATGAATGCAGGCGTACGTTTCACGATCAGCGGTGGAACTGCTAAACAGGTCGACCGGATTCGGGTCAGTGTGCTGACGGTTGGCGGAAAAACGCTTAGCTGTCCGTGTGCGACAAGGGCAACGGATGCCGGGGCGCCGTAGAACGCCGGGGAATACGCATGTGCAAAGGTGAAACACGACTGCACAAACGCCTAGAACGCGGGGAATACGCATGGTTCATACGTGCAATGAGGAAATTACCCTCTTTGTTCAGCGGATACACGCACTACTGGAGCGTCCAGGCGGGCTATTCACCCTCGTTTTCATCGGGATTCACAACGCAGTTGAGCGGGAAGACCCGCGCAGAACGCGGGGGAAACCACATATTCAACGCGATCAAATGCGATGAAAACGCATAGAACCACGGGAAACGCCTTATCGTCGCGTTAAAAAACACCTTGTTTTCTAGGTCCTGCATAGGGCCGGTCGGGTCCTCCGGGCGGGGCCGGGGCCTAGTTCGCGTTAAATCCAGATCGGAAGA
>ERZ869921.120-NODE-120-length-46821-cov-81.301736_pt1 | contig 46821 bp, 53 predicted proteins | sample MGYA00579310_ERZ869921 | MGnify/ENA primary metagenome ERZ869921 (study PRJEB32216, sample SAMN09231816) | wastewater metagenome | place: USA: Maryland | collected 2016-06-21 | study: EMG produced TPA metagenomics assembly of the PRJNA472060 data set (Reclaimed...
AGAAGGTGTCGCCGATCTTGGCCTTGATGGCCGGCGACAGGTTCGGCACCTCGCGCAGGAAGCGACCCCACGTCTCGGCGTAGGCTCGGAGCATCGTGCCGGGATTGCCGGTACGGATACCCATGGAGACAGGCTCGACGAGGTTGTTCAGGAAGCCGCGACCCATGGCCGACGCGGCGGTCATCAGGGTGACGGTGTCAAGGACGCCCTGGGCGGTGCGGCCACGGGGCGTGATGCCGACGCCGGCCGACAGGCGGACGAGCTGACGCATCTCCTCTACGGTTTCGACCGGGACGCCTTCGGCCAGCATGGCCTTGCGCATCTCGCCCCACTTCTTGCCGTCGGCGCCGAAGCGGCGGACGATCTCGGAACGCTTCACGCTGTTGCCGATGTAGCGGGTGACGACGTGGAAGGGGTCGGCCACCTGCCACTTGGACATGATGGTCTGTGACTCGCGGCTGAAGACGCGGGCGTCGGACGGGTTCTCGGCGCCGGCACGGGTGGCCTCGCCGAAGATGCTGCCGAAGTCTCCTTCGCCGCCGAACAGGTGATTGTGGTGCAGGGCTTCGGCCTTGGCCTTGGCGATGCCGTCGATGAGGGTCTTTCGGTCGAAGCCTGGGAAGCCGGGCAGGGGGGGCTGAAGGTCATCGGGCATGACGCCGGCTTCCTTGGCCAGGTCGTCGTCGGAGAGCTTGTTCAGCTCGATGGCGTAGGCACGGGTCGCGTCCTTTACGAAATTCTCGCGGGACTCGGAGATGCGGCGGCTGTCGTAGACGGCGGGGAAGTAGTCCTTTACGTTGCCGAGGGCGTCGCCGGCTTCGGTGCGGTAGGCGTGGAGGTCGGCCAGCAGACCCTTAAGGGACTGTGCGGCATTACCCAGTTCGCCGCTGGTGATGGGCTTGCGGCCGGTGATCATGTCGGTCAGCGCGCGGTAGACCGTCTCGCGCTGCTCTTTGGCGGAGCCGGCGTCGGTGTCCTTGAAGCCAGCCAGCATGCCTTTGAGCGGAGCCATGGCCTTGTTGAAACGGTTCTGGTACTCGGTTCGCTTGGTAGCGATTGCCGTCGGCATATCGCGTTCGAAAGCGTCGGACTTGGTGCCGGGGCGGGCGTGGATGATGTTGGCGACGCGCTTGGCCGTAGGGCTTCCCGCGTTGCGTTCGGAGTTCTGGTGGGCCTTGGAGGACAGGCCGGAGAAGTAGCGGCCGGAGGCGATGTCCCAAGCGGTACGCTGGACGGACTGCCCCTTCTTCGGGGCAGGGATCAGGTCGGCGTCTGGGTTGCCCTCGGTCGAGGCGTCGCGGATCATCTGGAGAACCTCGCCTGCGTTGTCGCTGTCGGCGATGGGCTTGTCCTTGGGCAGGGCGTCGAGGGCGGTTTCCTTTGGCGACCAGCCAAACTCGTACATGCTGTTACCTTCGGTGAACAGCTCGCTGGCCTTTACCTTCCGCTCAAGGATGTCCATGCCCTGCTCGAAACGCTCGCCGTGTCCTTCGGCGTACGCGCGCAGCGGGGTGACCCAGTCGCCCTTATTGATGGCCGTGCCGGAACCCTTAGGGACGGCTCGGTAGACGGTCACTTCGGCGTCGGGCTTGCCACGCAGGCCGACGATGATGCGGTGCATCTCGCGGTCATTGGGCGAAGCGTCGCCGTAGAACCTCGCGCCGTTGGGCGAGTAGAGGTCTTCGGGGTAGGTGCGATCCATGGCGTCCAGCGAGCCTTCGCCGTACTCGCCGGTCGGGGCGTGGTGGAATCCGCGGTAGTCGTCCCTCTGGGACATTCGGGCCGGCTCGGCGATGTCCACGCTGCCGATCATGTCGGCCTCGTAGCGGCCCTTGGCGAAGTTGGACAGAATCCTGGCAGCCTGGTCCTTGCCGAACATCTGGCGGAACTGCGTCTTGATGGCTTCCCACAGCTGGGTGAGCTTGTCCTTCCAGGTCTTCGGGTTCTGGGTGTAGACGGGGTCGCTGTTGAGGCGCTTGCGGACGACGTCCTTGAACGTCTCGGCGAACCACTCCGACGGATTGAACAGGCGATAGTTGTCGTCGGTCGCGCGGATCTTGTACATCGGTTCGCCGTTGCCGGACTTGGGGATCTGGCGGAAGTAGCTCTTGGTCTTCAGCTCGGGGAACTGCTCGGCGAGGCGCTGGAGGTCGCTGCCCTTGATGCGAACCTTCGTCCAGTCGGACGTCTCGTCGCCGACAAGGGCTGCGAAACCGGCGTTTTTCTTGAGGTACTTGCGGCGGGCGTCGAGCCACTCCTTGCGGAGGGCAGCGCGGTCGGCTTCCGGCAGGAAGCTGGACAGGTGGTGGGCCACTTCGTGGGCGGCCGTGTCTTCGAAGCGGCCGGTTTCGATGGCGTCGCGGAAGATGGTGACGATGCGGCCAGCGGACTCGTACTGCCCCATCTGTCCTTCTTCGCCGCCACGGATCGAGAGCTTCACGCCGTCGAAGAACTGACTGCCAACCATGTTGAGGATGCGGGTAAGCCCCTCGATTTCCTTCTCGCTGATCTGGCCGTTCTTGCGGGCTTCGAAGACCGCGCGGTCGACGATGCCACGGAAGCCTCGGCGGTTCGGGTTGTCGCCGGTGCGGTTGTCCGCGTTCTGGTTGACTCGGCGATCCAGCTCGTCCGCCTTGCGGGCGTCCTTGGCGGCGTTGCGTTCGGGCGGGTTGACGATGTCGCGCAGCCTCTGGGCGACTTCGGGGGCCGTGGCCTGCACTTGGTCGGCAAGGCCGGTGATGGCGACCTTGGCCTCCTCGGCGTCCTCGATTAGGTCGGGGTCGAACTCGTAGTCGGAGAGGTGCGTGCCGTAAGCCTCGGCCTTGGTGTTCGGATCGACGCTACGGAAGACCGCGTTCGCCTCGCGGATCAGCTGGCCCTTGGGCTTCTCGGCCGAATCTCGGCGGCTGAACGGGTCGGCCGACGTGTCGCGCGTGGGCTTTGTGTATCGGCGGTCAACCATCGGGTTGAACCGTCGGGTGGAGCCAAGGCCGGGGACCTGCGGCGTCACGCTGTCGAAGTTTTGGATGGCATCGAACAGCTTGGCCACGCCGTCGGCGTGAATGCTGGGATCGAACTGCGTGTAGCCACGTTCGGCAAGGGTCTGGGCGAGGCGGCTCATGCGGCCCCACGCCTCGTTCACGACGGACTCGCGGTAGGCGATGTCGGTCTTCGCACGCTGCCGGTCCTGGTTCGGCATATGCTTGAAGATCTGCTTGGTGTACTTGTCGCCTACCTCGGCGCCGGCTTCGGCCATGCCCCTGAACTGCTCGGCCTTGAACTCCGGGCGAAGCTTCGGGATGGCAAACTCCGGGTCTGACTCCTGGATCGAACGGACGACGCTCACCAGCGTGTCGTGGAAGTTGTCGCGTTCCTCCGGTCCGTTCATTCCGGCTTCGTTGCGGGCCGCGAAGCGGCCTTTGATCGTGTCCGCGAAGTCGGACTGCTCCTGCGTGATGGAACGCGGGTCCGCTTCGGCACGCGCGTCGTGCTGGTCGATGAACTCGCCCATGGCGTCGCCGGACACCTTGGAGATGTCCGTCTTCGGGTCGTAATTCATCAAAGCCTGCTCGGCGTCGTACTGCTCAAGCACGTCGGTCGCCTGGTCGCGGACGAACTTGCTGAAGTCACCCTTCTTTTCGAGGATGTGCTTGGCCTTCGTGACCTCGATGGGTTCGCCGGCCACGGACGCGACCTCGACGTCGGCTCCGAAGGGACGGGCTTGACGCTCCTTCTCGCGCTGGCGCGCGCGCTGAGCTGCCTCGGCCTTCTTCTGCCTGTCCTTGTTCTGCTTGATCTGCCAATCGAGGAGCTTCTGCTGCTCGGGGCTGATGTCGTCAGCAACAGGAAGCTCTGCGGTGGTTGTGTCGTTTGCTCGGCGCTGGGCGGCCAGCTCCTCCGTGGTCATGTCCTCGGTGGTCTTCGGAGCGGCGACCTGCTCGCCGGCCAGATTGAAGGTTTCGGCCGTGCCAGGGATTTCGGTCTGTGCGGGCTTGGCTGGCTGGGGCGTGGGCTGCGTCTGAGCGACGGGTGCGGGGGCGACAGGGGTCGGAGCGGGCGGCTGGACCGCCGGAGCGGCTACGGGCTGCGGAGATTGCGGGGGCGTAATCTCCGCATTTTTGCGGGGATTAGGCTGGGGTGCCGGAGTGGGCTGGACGGCCGCAGTAGGCGGAGTCTGGGGCTGGGCAGGGGTAGGCGTCGCCTCGGCCTGCGGGGCGGGCGTAGCGGCCACGGGGGCGGGCGGGACGACGGGCTGGGCGGCAGGCTTCGGGGTGCCGTCAGAAAAATGCGTTTCCTTGTACTTGGCGTCCCATTCCTGCCAAGCGGCCGTGAACTCATCAATCCCGGCCTGCCCTTTGCCCTTGAACCGATTGTCGTAGATGGGGCGAGGCTGGACGCTTCCTTCGGGGAGAGTGGGCTGGGTAGCGGCAGGAGCGGGAGCAGGCTGGGCGGCCGCGGTAGGCTGAACAGGGGCGGCTGCGGTAGGAGCAGCGGTAACAGGAGCAGGGACAACGGCGGGAGCCTCAGCAACAGGGGCAACGGGAGCGGCCTGAGCCTGGGCTTCGGCGAGGATGCGGGCCTGCGCTTCGGGCGTGACCGGCGTGGCGGCGACACCCTGCGGGCGGTTGAGTAGATACGAGCCGAGGTTGATCGGAGCCTGCGAGATGGTGCGACCGAGGCCGGTCTGACGACCTTGGAGCAGGGCTTCGGCGCCAGCCTGCTGAAGGCTGTTGACGATGTCCGTACCTTGGCCGGTGGCCGCGCCGATGGCGAGGTCAGCGCCGAACTCCGAACCAGCTTCGATGCCGAACTCAATGGCGCCGGCCTTGGTGAACAGGGTCTTCGGATTGATGACCTTGCCCGTGGCGAAGCCAGGGATCATGCCCGACCACGAATAGGTGCCGGGGTACTGAAGCGCCGCAAGCTGCTCGCGCAGGCCAGGGGGGATGGCGGCGTTCTGGATTTCGGCGGCGCCGTAAGCACCGGCCGCACCAGCGGAAACCGCACCAAGGAAGCCGGTGACAGGGGCGGCAGGGCCGCCGACGGCAGCACCGCCAAGACCGCCGACCGCACCCGTGCCAAGGCCGACGAGGGACGGGATGATGTTGCGGCCAGCACCGGTTCCGACCGCGTAGAGCTGGCTGGGCATCGCGGCCTTGGGGACCGCGAGGAAATCGTCCTCGCCAATATCGTCAGGCTTGGTCGTGTCGTAAGCGGGCGTGAAAGCGTCGGCTACGGACTTCGCCTGCGGAGCCTTGTTAGCGGGCAGCAGGAAGTCGTCTTCGGAAATGTCCTCCATGGTTACAATGCTCCCACGGGATTGCCGTTAGGCAACCGAATACGACTGGTTAGCGGGCCGCGACGGGCTGCTGGGCTGGCGGGCGGACGACCAAGGTCTTCGGGTCGAACCGTCCTTCTTGGACAGCCTGGAAGAACAGTTGGAGGCCGCGGGGCATCGTCTCGCTGGCGGAGCCGTAACCAGCGGGGGCGAAGACGGCACCGAGGCCGGCGGGCAGGCTTTCGCCGATGCCAGCTTCGGGGATGCCGAACTGCGCGCGGTTGATGCCGAGACGCTCGGCGAGGGCCATGGCCTCGTCGGGCAGGCCCGCGTCGCCAGAGAAGTCGCCGGCGGCGAACTTGGCGATACGCGGATCGTTCATCCCTTCGGCACGGTAGATGGCGTTGAACTTGGGGGCGAGACTCTGAAGGTAGGCGCTGACGTTGCCTCCGCCTCGGTAGCTTTCACGGCCGGCTTTATTGTCGGCAGCGATGGCGGCGGCGAGGGCGGCTTCGTCGATGATGCCAGCCTTTCGGCCCTGTTCGATCAGGCGGCCAGGGGCGGCCATCAGGGCGTTGGCGTCCATAGGGATTAACCCTAGGAAAGCGTCGTCTCCCTTGATGCGACGGACGTCGGGGGCGTCTTCGTTGCCCGTGAAAACGGGAGCCTTCGACCAGGTGCCTTTGACTCCGTCCCAGTAGCGGGATTCAAGCTGGCCGGTCTTGGCGTTGATGCCCGTGTATTGGTCGCCGTGCTGACGCTCGGCGCGAAGGTTGCGGCTCGGTTCGAACGGGATACCGTCGATCTCGACGCCGCCAGTCTTGGTCGGCTTGACGCCAGCGGCGGGGGTTTCGGCGGCAGGAGCAGCAGGAGCGGCGGCAGGAGCAGCAGGAGCGGCAGGAGCAGCAGGAGCGGCGGCAGGAGCAGCAGGAGCGGAGCCAGCCTTGAGGAGGCGGTCGAAGTTGGAGAAGTCTAGACCCGCAGGGGCGGGCAGGAGCGAGGTGGCCGGAGCCGCGGGGGCGGTGCCAGGGACTACGGCAGCAGGAGCCGCAGGAGCAGCAGGACTGCCGCCAGCAGGGGCGGCCACAGGGGCGGCGGGAGCATTGGCCGGAAGGGCGAACAGGTCGGACAGCGCGATGGGCTTGCCGCCCTTCATCAGGACGGACTGGTTGGAGCTGAGGGCGTTCCAGTCGTTGTCGATGGTGACGCCGTTGGCCTGCATCCACTTGCTGATCGCGACGGACGGGGTGTCGTTCGGGAAGGCAATACGGGCGGCGGCCGTGACGGCGTCCGACATGGCGGCGCCTCCGGCAATCGGGTACTGCCCCATGGACGCGAGAGCCTTGCCGCCCGCCTCCTCGATCTTGATCTTGTTGAGCAGTTCCGTCTCGTCGGCGGAGATGTTGCCGACGCGGGTGCCTGGAGTGGAGCCGTCGGCGGCGGTGATGCGGCCAGGAAGGGCGGGGGCGGTGAAGACCTGCGAGAGGGAGCTGGGGTTGCGAAGGTCGCCAGGGGCGAACAGGGCGGAGGCGCCGGGCGAGACTTCGACAGGGCGTGCGGAGGCAACGGCAAGGCTTCCGGCGTTCACCAGACGCTGGACGGCTTCGGCCTGCCTCAATGCGGCGGCGGCCTCGGTGGCCTTGAGCTGGTCGGCACGGGTGTCCGTGAAGGCGAAGTCAGGCCTTGAGGCGGCGGCGCCTTGGCCAAGAAGGGTCATGCCAACGCGAGGGTTGCCACCACTAAGGAGCGTCTGCGTTCCTTCGTCGGTCTGAACGCCGGAGAACAGGTCGGACATTCGGTCCGTCTGCGTGACCTGCATACCGAGGATCTGGCGGTCGGTGTAGCCGGCGGCCTTCAGGGCGGCGATATCAGAGAGGGCTTTGCGGCGGTCGCCGAGCAGTCCGGCGCGGGCGTCATTGAAGCGAGTCTCCGCGTCGAAGTTGCGGGTACGAGCAAGCAAGGCCGCGCCTTCGGCCTGACCCCTTGGGTCGAAAAGGGAAGCGATGTTTCCGATTGCACCAGACCACGCTGGGTCGCCTGCGACGTTGATCTTGGCCATTATTTGCCGAGGGGGGATAGGAGTGTATTGGAGCTGAGAGCCGATGAACCGGTCGTCGGAGTGACCGACTTGAGCAGATGCCCGTAGCGGAGCTTCATCAGTTCAAGCGAAGGGTCGGAAATCCTCAGCATCGGGTTGAGCGACGGCGAGAGGGCATCAAGGGTGAGCGGCTTGGCCGCGGTCGTGGTCGTGATGGTGTTCGCCGTGTTGGCCGCATTGGCAGCACCGGCCGCGCCGTCGGCGGCCTTATCCCACCATCCGGCGCCTGCACCCATGCCGACGACTTGGCCGCCAGCGGAAAGAAGCGAGCCGAGCGTGCGAAGACCCTGTCCCCTGCGGGCGGCGGCTTCAAGCTCGATGGGCAGGACGTCGGCGGAGCCGCGCGCGAAGTTGGCGATGCGGCCGATGTCCTGGTTCGCGCGGGCGTTGCTGATCGCGTTCTGGAACATCACGTCATTGAGCGAAGCGAGGTTCGCCTTAGCCGACCCCTGCTGAAGAGCGAAGCCAAGACCCTTGGACGCCTGCTTGGCCGTCTCTGCGTCAATCACGGCGTTGGCCGTCTGGTCGCCGGCAAGGTTCTCGCCGGACGGCGCAAGAGGAGCCTGGACCTCGGAGACGGCCTTGGCGGACGCGGCTTCGCGTTCGGCCTTGGACTTGTCCATGCCCTTGTCCGTCGCGTCCTTGTTGGTCGCGGCAAGGTTCTCGGAGGCACGGGCGTCGGCTTCGGACTGGTACCTCTTCTGGCGGATGCGTTCGGCCTCCTGCGCGCCGGCCTGTGCCTTCTGGGCCTTACGGACGCCGGCGGCTTGCGCCACGGATCCTGCGGCGGCGAGGGCGATTGAAGCGGTGATAGGGTCGCACATAGTGGTCAGCCGAACAGGCGGTTCTTTGCGCCGCTTGGCTTGCCGAAGCCGAAGTAATCCTTGTAGGCGTTGAGGCCAGGGCCGCCGGTGTAGTTGCCGGCCTGGTTGGCGGCGGAGAGGATGCCGGTGGTGTTCTGGAACAGGTTGGCCAGCGGGCTGAACTGGTTCTGCATGGCAAGGATGCCAGCCTGGCGGAGGGCATTCTGGCCGGCGAGGCCGGCGTCGCTGGTCATGTTGACCTGCGAGATGAGGTTGTTGCGCTGGTCTTCGACGGCTTGGCGCGCGCGCTGGACCTCGGCGAGTCCGCCTTCGGCGATGGCCTGACGGGCGGCGGCGTTGTCGCGCATGAGGATGCCGCCCTGTCGAGCGGCCTCGCTGGACTGTCCAAGGCCGGTGCGTGCGAGGCTGAACGCGAGCTGATCGCTGACGTTCTTGTACTGGTCGTTGACCTGGGGCGTCGCGAAGTCGGCGTAAGCCTTGCGGCGACCTTCGTAGAAGGTGTCGTCAAAGCGGCCGAACTGGTTGTTGATGTTGGCCGTGCCTTCCTTGATGCGCTGCTGACGCGCCATCTCGTCGGCGCGAGCCTGGGCCGCGCCACCGTCACCGCCGCCTCCTCCGAAGAAGCACATTAGGAGATGACCCGGTTGGAGCCGTTGCCAACGGCGGGGGTGAATGCGGAAGACACTCCGGAGGGCTTTCCGGAGAGGTAGCTGTTGTAGCCAGTCGTGTTCTTGGGGAGAGTCGAGCCGCGGGGGCGGCTGATGTAGAGGCCCCCATTGAAGAGCGAACTGCCTTCGCCAGGGCCAGAAAGGGGTCGGCCAAGGTAGCTCGTCTCGCCCTTGTCATAAGCGGCTTCAGCGGCGGCCCTTCCTTCGGGGCTAAATAGGCTCTTGATGACTGGTGAACACATCGTCTTATGCGTCCGATTGTGTGTCTGCCGGTTTCTTTGTCCAGCAATACAGCAGAAACGCCTCTCCGTGTTTGCCGTAGTTGGCTACCTCCGACTCCTTGTAGGCTCCAAGCACCTCAAGCCAGCGGTGTGCGACCTCATGCGTCGCAAGACTGCGGCACTCAAGGCGGTGCCAGCCTGCGGCGTCGAGGGCCGGGAAGTAGACGCGGCGCGTCCACTTGTGGAAGGAGAAGGCAATCTCGTCGAAGCGGTCGGTCGCGAACATCCAGACGGACCAGACCCCGTTCCACATCGGAACGGCGCCGCAGCAGATGACCGGCTCGCCGTCGTCGGCGTGCAGCACGAAACCGAAGTCGCCTACGCGAAGCACCCCGTTCCCAAACTGCCACGGGTCTTCCGACCATTGGGTCGCGTAGATCTCGGCCTTGTCCTTGGCCCTCATGTTGTGGACGACGTGCATCACCCCTTCGGGGTACAGCTCAGTCGCTTTCATTGAACTCGAAATGGCAGATAAGGTTGGCGAGGCGGGCGTAGCCGGCGGCTTGGCAGACCATCTTCACGCCGACGTGCGTCCCCATGCCGTTGGCCATGACGCGGCCAAGGCTGAAGGTGGGCTGGGTAATGGTGCCGCAGGGATCGCGGGCTTCGACGGACAGGGGGTCCATGCCGATGAAGACCTGCCAGCCGCCCTCGACGGTCATGTCGAGGCCCATGAGGGTCTTCCTGTGGGCAGGCTTTCCGCCGTCGAGGTAGGGCAAGATGACCTCAACCTCGGAACTGTCGTACTGCGAGCCAGATGCCCCGCCGTACAGGTAGACGGTGTTGCCGGCGCGGGCATAGACGCGGCCGTCCTTGGTCGTGAAGTGTTCGACGGCGAAGCCGGGTTCGTAGGTCGACCAGGCCGCGACCTGGCTGTTCGGGAAGTACGAGAAGACGTAGATCTTGGATCCGATGGCCAGCCAGTAGCGGCCGTCGATCGGCTCGATGATGGCCGGGCAGGCGGTCTTCTGGGCGTCCGTGAAGCCGGCGATGTCGGCCAGGACGAGGTTGTCGATGGGCGTGCCGACGTCATTGACGACCGCGGAATTTGAGCTGTCGCGCGCGCGGAGCGAGCGGATGCCGGAGTCTGACAGGTAGAAAACGTCAATCTCTCCGACCGACACGACGCTCTTCTGACCGAAGGCTCCGGTGTTGGAAAGCACCTGGCCCTGTCGGTTGTTGGCCGGGTCCGTGTCGATCGACCACACCTGCACGGTACGGCGGGAAAACGCGGCGAGCTGGCCCTGGTACAAGGCCAACGCGGTCAGCACCTCGTTGCCGCCGTTGTTGTTCGACATGTTGATGAACCCGGCGCCGACGCCGTTGTCGCCGAACTCGTTGGGCTGATTGACGCCGGAGAAGAAGAGGCTGGATCCGCCGGTGACGTGGGCCTTCGTCTTGAAGGTGAGGGCGGTCACAGGCGTGATGCCCGTGACGCGGGTCTTGCCCCAATAGACGGGATTGCTCGGGTCGAGCTTCTTGGTAGCCACAAGCTGCACCGTCGAACCGACGGAGAACGATCCGCCAAGCTCGTACCTGACGGTCTGCTGCTGGGCAGGCACGGCGACGGCTCCGCCGGAGAAGCTGGAATAATTGGAGGTGGTGACGTTTCCGACCACCGTCACCGTGATGGGCTTGCCGTTAGGCGCGATGCCTGAACCTGGGGCGGCCTTGATGACGACCTTGTTGTCGACGCCTTCAGCCGTGTATTCGGGGGTGGACGAGTAGGACGTGATGCGGGCGGCCACGGCCATCATCATGTCCGCGTTGGAGTAAGCCCACTTCACGGGATTGCCAAGCACCTCGACGCCGTCGACCTTGACGGAGGTGATGGCGTTGGTCTGACCGCCCGTCATGGTGCCATATCTGGCGATCCATCGTCCGGCGTTGTACGGACTCGGAGCGACGGTCGTCGGGTCGACGAACTCGGCCAGGTTTGAGGCAGTCAGCGTCGGGTCGGCCGCGAACTCGATTTCGATAGGAGTGCCGTTTAAAGCGGAGTGATTGTCGTAGTAGGCGCTGTTCGTGTTCGGGACGAACAGGTTAATCGTGCAGCCGTCGACGCCTGAATTATTGTCGATGACATAGGTAGCGTCGCCGGTCGGCGTGTTCGTGAAGGTCGGGCGGTTCCTCGGGAAGTTATCCAGATAGAAGGCCATGTTGTAGCCAAGGCGCGGTCCGTAGTTCCACCCGTTTGTCGCGGCGGTGTTGTTGGAATTATCGAAACCCGTCCAACCTCCCGGCTCCTCGATGCCAGGCGCGCCGTTGAAGTAGACGTTCATGATCTTCGGCAGGCCGGACAGGAAACGAACATACCTGCTCACCACAGGTGAGATGCCGGCCGAACCTCCGCTGATTGCGAAAGAACCCTTGGCGAGCTGTTCGGGGACGGGATCCTTGTATTCCGCAATCGTCGTGGTCGTGACCGTCAGAGGGCTGTCGGCCGTGGCGCTGGGCGAGAACGCTGTGCCGATGGGGGCCGAGACTTGGACGTAGGCTCCGGCGCCGGTGTAACCCTGCGAGACGTTCCAGCCGGTCGTCGTCAGGCCGAAGGTGTTGCCCTTGATCTGCCACGCCAAGGTGGTGGCGAGGTTGTAGAGCGAAGCCTGGTTGCTGGCTCCAGCCATCCAGCTCTCCGCCCTGCCGATGAAGAAGTCCTCGATGATTTTGCCGTCGAGGTAGGGATAGACCGAGCCGTCGCTCCACTTCGCGAGGACGAACGGCTTTCCGCCGTAGAGCGTGGAGTAGACGATATCGACAAGGTCGGGGCCGGCGACGCCCATGAAGAGGCGTTGCGGGTGGCAAAGGTACTGGATCCAGACGCTGCCGACGGAGACGTCGGGCGAGCCTTCCGTGCCGCTCTGGAAGACGTAGATTCGGTCGGACGTCGCCTGCAAACCCTTGCATCCGACGAGGTTCGGATTGGTCGCGAGGTCTTGGAAGACGGTGAACGCCTTGCGCTTCTCGATCTCGCCGCCACGCGAGACGTGGGCGTTCTTGAGTTTCTGAAGCGTCCCTGGGCGGGCGGTCAGCGGGTGCCGCCTGGTGTCGAGGCCCGCTGAGAAGTTCTCGACGACAAGGTATGCCATAAAATCAGACTCGGTCGCTCGGCAGGATGCGCGCGCCGCGCATCTCGCGCGGAGCGGGCGAGCCGCCGCCAAGGACGAAGACGTCCGTCTTGATGCCGTTGCCCTTCAGCTTGACGTAATGGGACTGGGCGGACTGGAGCTTGGCCGGCGCGTCGTCGGCCTTCGCCTTGGCGAGTAGCTCGGCGGCCGCAAACAGCACGATGAGGTTGTCGTCGAGGAGGGCGACGTCGGAATCGGATATAAGCGCGGGCAGCTTCTTGATGGCCTTGAAGCGGATCTTGGAGTCGTCGCTGGCCGGGATGGGCCAGACTTCGAACATGTTGCCCTCATGGTGGCGCCAATGCGTCACCGGGTCTTCCTTCTCGCCGGCATCGGAGTCGCTGCTGTTGTACTGCTCGGCGCCGATGCCATAGCAAAGCGGCCTCCAGGTGTCGGCCCACTTCACGTCTGCCCTGCTGATGCGGTCGAAGTCGATGTCGTTGTCGAACGCATAGTAGCGCTGTCCGTTGAGCATAGGCTCGTCACGCTCGATGAACGCGAACGGCCATTCGAAGTCCGCCCAGAGCCGCTCCTGCGTGCGACGCAGGATCTGCTTGAGCTGCGGCAGGGCATTGACGCCCATCGAGACGTTCGTGGACGCCCCGATCTCAGCACGGAGCTGATCGACGAGAGCCGAAAGCTGCGTACCGCGGGCCATTGGTTAGACCTTCTTGGACTTGGCCGGGGCTTCGCTGGCGAAGCCGACGTCAGCCAGGTTCTCGAAAAGACGGGCGGCGGCGCCGGCGTAGATCTTGGAGACGACTTCGGGCTTGTAGTTGAGGTCGAGACGGATGCGTTCCTCGGCGAGGTCGATCTTCTCGGAGCGGGTCTGGTTCACGAACAGCACGGCGTCGTGGCCGTGGATCTCGCGGAGGACCGGGATTTCGGAGGCGGCGACCTCCTTGTGAACGACGTTCTCAAGGCTGCCGGCGAGTCGGATTTGTACGTTGGCGTATTCCATAGGTGTGCCGTCCATCGTGCCTGTGACCTCTGGTGTTGCAAGCAAAAGGGGGTGGCTTCCGTTAGGAAACCACCCCCGAAGGGAGGCTACTGACCGCCGATTAGGCGACTTCGTAGACGCCGCAACCGCTGAACTTCTTGCCGACGAGGCCGCCGGTCCAGGTCATCGCGCGGTAGATCACGTACTGATCGTGCGGGCGGGCCGGAGCGTGGGTCTTCTTGTCCTCGCCCTCCATGACCATCAGCTGGATAGCCGACTCGTCGATGAAGTAGCAGAACTTGGAGCGGCCCAGGTCGTCGAGGGTCGGGTCGTAGATGAACTCTCCGACGCCGTTCATCGAGATCGACAGGATGCCGATGTCGGTGGTCTGCTTGGAGAAGCCCGTCTGGGTGTAGGTACCCTTGGACTCGATCTCGGCGTCCAGCTGCTCGAGGAACTGCGAGCCGCAGAGGATGAGCGTGGGCTTGCCGCCGTAGCGCTTCAGCTGACGGACCTCCTTGCGGAGGAACTTGCTGATGACCTGCGAACCGCTGACGTAGGTCAGCTTGTTGGCGCCGGTCGCGGCGCGGTTGCGCCAGAGCGGGTTGGTGGCGCGGTCGATGCCGCCCACGACGCCGGTGGCCGGAGCGTCCGTGATGAGGGAGAGGAGGCCGGGGACGACCTTGGCGTCCTGCGTGCCGTCCTTCCAGAGCATCTCGTTGAAGGTCTTGGCCCAGCCTTCGTTCATGTCGATGAGCTTCTCTTCCAGGAGGCCCGTGAGGGCGGTCAGCTCACGCTCGGAGTGCTTGCTGACGGACTCACCGGTGGTGCTGTCGACGACGGAGATACCGTCGATCTTCAGCTCGGTGTTGGTCAGCGAGATGCCGGCGTGGATTTCCTTCCACTGGTAGGAGTAGCGCTTCGTGTTGGCCGGGTTGGCGTACGAGACGGTGTCGTTGTGGGTGTAACCGGCGATCGCAGTCGTGTATTCGAAGCGGACGGGACCGGTGATGGAGCCTTTGCCACCGGGGAAGGTCTTCTGCTTCTTGGACATGGCCTTGAGCAGCGGCTTCTCCTGGATGGACTGGGCGAACGCCTCACCCTTGATGTTGTAATCGAGGGCGGACGCGGTGATGTTAGCGAGTTCGGCAACGGTGAATGCCATGGTGTGTGTGTCTTTTTTTTAGGGTTTAGCGGGATGCCATCGCTCCCAAGCGTACGGCCTCAAGGAGAGACTTCGGCTGGGGGACGGCGTTTGCGGACGACGAGGCGCTGGCCACATGAGTGACAGGCTTGCGCTGAGGGGCGAACCTACTGAGCCTTTCCCGAATAATCTGATGCGCCTGCTCAACGAGCTGGACTGCTTCATCAGGGGTCGAAGGCGGTTTGGCGGCCATCATCAGCCTCACCTGGTCCGTGACCAGATCCTGCTTTGCGGACCAATCGGCATCCTTGACCTTCATCTGCTGTTCCCACGCAACCACCGCGCTGTGCATCTGCTGCTGGTTCAAGACCTGCTGCTGCTGCATGGCGTACTGACGGCGCTGCTCTTGAAGCTGCTTCTCGGCCTGGAGGGCCGCGAGCTGCTTCGCCGTGTCCTTGTCGACGAACCCGTCCTCGACCTTCTGTGAAAGGTCTTCGGGCAGTTTTTCGCCGACGAACGCGTCGAGCCGCGCCTTGTACTCGCTGATCTTCTTATGGGCCTCGGCCGGGTTGGTCTTCATGAGGGCCATAATCTGGAACCCCTCTGCGACCTCCGCGGTGCTAAGCCCATTGTTCGACATGAAGGTAGTGATCTGGCGGTATTGATCCGCGTCCGAACGATACGCGTCCCGTTCGGCGACTACTTCCTTCCAGCGAGGATGGTTGTGAAACGGCAGTTTCTGGTCCGCGTCGGACTTGGACTTGTCGGCGGCCAGGTCGTCCACGGCCTCCGTCTTCGTCTCGGTATCCTTCGCAGATGATCCGTTGTTCCCCACGGTGGACGATGCCGCGTCAGCTGCGGTCTTGCGCGCGGCGCTTTTTACGGCGTCGAGCAAAGACTTCGGCTTCTTGTTAGCGTCCTGGTCGCCCGCCCCCGACGAAATGGGCTGAGCTTCTTGTTTAGCGTCGGCAACCTCCGGCGTTTCCGCCGGGGTCGAAATGGGTTCGGCAACAGGCGTATCGGCCTGCTGCTCAATCGGTTCGGCGGTGTTGGTCGCCGGAGTTTCGTTGGTAGGTTCCATCGGTTGAGAGTAGTATGTAGGGGTAAACCTACAAAATCAACACTTACGGCGTGGGGATGTTTCCGGCGCGGATATCGCCGGGGGTCGGCGGGGGCGTCGGGCCTGCCGTGCCAGGGGCTACGGTGGGCATCTCCGTGTTGAGGCTTCCGGCTTGTCCCTGCTGAGCCGGGTCGGTGGCAGGGTTGCCCGTCGAAACGCCGCCAGAGCCGGCGGCAAGGGTCTTGGCGCTGTTCTGGGCGATGATGGACGGCAGGGCCGCACGGATGGCGTCCGTGGGGTCGAGGCTGTCGTCCAGCCGGCGGATGGTCTGCTTGAGCAGCCATTCGGGGGCGAGGCCGGGGATCTGGAGCAGGATCGGGGCGAGACGCTCAAGGTTGGATACTTCCATGCCCTTGTTCGGGCGGCCGTTGGAACCGGCCTCGACCTCAAGCATCAGCTCGGACGCGACCTCGTTGGCCGTCAGTTGCGGCCAGACGGCGCCGGGGCCGGCGATCTTCTTGACGGTGGCCTCGTCCATCTGGAGGAGCAGGGCTTCGCCCGTGGCACGGGCCAGCTCGGAGAGGAAGTCCTCAAGGTCGTCGATGTTCGACGCCATGGCGGACATACGCGAGCCTTCGGCGACGGAGACTTCCGTGGCGGTAGACGCACCCGTGGAGCCAAGGTTCGCTTCCTGCGCGCCGCCGACGCGCATCATGTCGTCGAGCAGCATCGACGTGTCGTAGAGCGACGGGTCGATGGGGGCGTGCTGGATGGGCTGGAGGATCTGGTTGACCGACTGCCCAGGGGAAAGGTTGTTCAGCTTGATGACGGCGTGGGCCGGGGCGTTGCCCAGGTTCTCGACGTCCTTCTCGTCCATCGCGCCGTTGTAGGTGGCGTACTTGGGGCGGTTCGCCTGGCGGTGCTGGCGGAGGCCTTCGCGCGCGCGGTTGTATTCCTTCTGGATGGGCATCAAGAGACGCACATCGGAGGCCGGGAAGATGTCCCGCTCGGATTCGACCTCGTTGAAAACCAACGTGAAGAACGGCCAGAAACGCTCCAGCTGAAGCACCGGAGCCTCGGGATCCTTGAGGAAGTCGTGGTAGCCGTCGGCGATGACGTACACCATGCCGTCCTTCTTGGAGTAGATCTCCCAGACGGTGGCACGCTTATCGTCCTCGTCGCCCTTGGCGTCCTTGTACTCCTGGAACTCCTTGCCCAGGTCCACCTTGTAGATTTCCTTCACCTCATCGACGTCGAGGATGAACTCCTGCGCGACCCAATCCGCGCCGACGAAGCCGTTGAGCTGGCGGCACTTTGGGTCCGGGATGATGGTATGCGAAAGGGGGAAGTCGAACTTGATGCCCTCTCGGACGACCACGTCCTGCCTGGCCTGGATCTCGGCGAGCATGAGCTTCAACTGCTCCATGCGGGCCGACTCCTCGGAGAAGATGCCGTCCTGCTTGTCGGCGAGAAGACGCTCAAGCGTGGCGAGCTGCTCGGTGATGTCCGTGATCTTCTCGACGTCCTCCGGCCGCTTCTCCATGACGCGGTGGTAGCCAAGCTTGAGGAAGCCGACGCCGGTCACGCAGGTGCGGCGGACCGCCTGCTTCATCTGGCTCTTGAACGTTGGCTGCTGTTCGTGGATCTGGTGGTGGGCGACGATCTCCATCGTCTCGGCCACCTTGTCCAGCATCCGGCGCTTCTCCATGCCCTGCTGGACGTCCTGCAAGGTCTGCATCATCACAGGGTCCATCGGCTGCTGGGCCGCCTGTGACTGCATGAACGCGGCTTGAATCGACTGGAACGCCGCCATGTCGCCGTTCCAGACGGCGAAGTCGAGCGTCTTGCGCCGCTTGGCGACGAACTTGGGGTTCTTGGCGTAGAGGGCGGAGACGCGTTGGCCGACGGCACGCTGGATGAGGTTCGCGACGTAGGAGTCCTCGTCGCCGTTCGCCCATTGTTTGCCCATGTAGAAGTCCTGGTCCTCCTTCATGCGGGCGTGGGCCTTGCTCCAATGCTTCTTCGCGCGCGTGACCTTGTCGGCCCAGGCCTTGACCAGGGCGGCGCGGGAAGCCACGGGCTTCTCGGCGTCGCGGATCATGTCAGACTTGATGTCTTGGGTCGGCTCGGCGCCGGAAAAGTCGCTTTCCATTTGCTATCCTTGATGTTCAAAAGCCGCCCATCCGCAACTGTTTCCGCTTGGCCTCAAGGTTCGAAGCCCACTTGAGCCAGCCCATCGTGCCGGTCTTCGGGATGGTCGGCCCCCTGTCGGTGAGCGGCATCGCCCCGATCTGACGGGCCAGCCCCATGCCGATGTGGGCGAGGGCGTCCACGAAGTCGTCGTGGCGGGCCGACGGGAACTTGAGCAGCTCCGTCTCGGCGTCGCCCCACCAAGGGGCGAAGCGGGGGAAGAAGACCTTGCCCATCGACATACGGCCGCGGATGGCCTGCGCGCGGGTCTGCTTGTCCTTCACGGGGACGACCTCCTCGACCACCGTCCAGACGCCCTTCTCCTGCATCACCTTGCGGAGGAACGGCCCAAGGGACTGCGTGATGTGCGTCCGCTCCGCCCACCAGAGGGTGGGCTTGAGGCGTTCCATCATGTCCACCATGGCCTCGACCACCTGTTCGGGGCCGGCCTTGCGCCACCAGCAGTCTGGCAGGACATAGAGGTTGTCGTGTTCGTCCACGCCGACGGCCAGCAGCACGGTCTTGTCCGCCGCGGCCGCCGTCGAGACGGCGTGGTCGGACGCCACGTAGACGCGCAGCGCCTTGGGCAGCTGGTCGGGGGTGTAGAACTTGAGCCATTCGCGGCGGAAGTAGTCGCCGTCCTCCGGGGCTGGCTTGCCCTGGTACAGGGCGGAGAAGCCGCGGGGGTTCAGCCGCTTGATCTCGTTGAGGAACGGCAGGCCGTAGCGTTCGGGCCAGAGGGCCTCGCCCGGCTTTCGGCCCATCGGGTCGTTGTCCTCGGCGATGGCCGGCAGGGACAACACCCGCCATTGTTCGGCGACCTCGTCGTTGTAGCAGGGGTTCTTCGGGTCGGTCAGACGACCGATGAGGTCGTCCTCGTGCCAGCGGGTCATGATGATGACCACGCGGCCGCCGTCCATCAGTCGGGTCATGGCCACCTGCGTGAACCACTCCCAGAGCTTGTCACGCTCCCGCTTGCTGTCGGCCTCCTCGCGGTCCTTGATCGGGTCGTCGATGATCAGCAGGTCGGCGCCTTTGCCCGTCAGACCGCCGCCAACGCCCACGAAGCCCGCTACGCCGCCTTCCTCCGTTTCGAGGCGGTCGGCAGACTGGCTACCAGTGCGGAGCTTGCAGCCGGGGAATACCTGCTGGAACGCCGGCATCCGCATGACTTCGCGGACGCTGCGGCCGAAGCCGCCCGCCAGCTCGGCGTTGTAGGTCGCGAAGATGACCTGGCGGTAAGGGTCTTTGCCCATGAACCACGCCGGGAAGCGGCGGGACGCCAGTTCGGACTTTCCGTGGCGGGGCGGCATCGAGATGATGAGCCGCTGGTAGGCGCCTTTCTCGACCTCCTCGAGGGCGGCGCAGATGGTTTCGTGATGCTTGACCGGCTGGTACCTCGACCTGTCCACGTCGTCTGGGTCTTCCGGGTGCGGCATCGTCATCTCCGTGAAGGAGATGAGCGACTCACGGGCCTTCTTGACGCGGAGAAGCCGGGTCGCCGCACGGAGCTGCTGCTCCATCTCGGCGATCTCGGCCAGTTTCCGCTTATCCTCGGCGTTGGGTGCCTTCTTGGTCATCAGCCGTTCAGGCAGGCAGGCCAGAGTGCGGCGATATCCGCAGGGACGTCGGAGGGGAAAGGCGTCTCGGTGACGTCCCGCAGCTCGTTCTTCCTGGAGACGATAAGCGCCTGGGCCGCCGTATCACCAGACTCAAGAGCCTGCATGTACTGGACATCCAGAGCCGCAAGGATCGGCGTACGCGCCGCGCGCCAGCGGTCACGCTGGATTTCCTTGGCCTTCTCAATGTTGATTCCGATGCTCATTGTTGGTGTGGTGTAAATGGTCAATCAACCCACTCCCAGGCTGCGCGGAAGGTGCGGTCGGTCGGGATCGTCGAGACGTCCACGATGCGGTGCGGCACGCCGGCGGGGACGTCCTTGGCGATGATCTCGGCCAGGGTCAGTCCGCAGAGCGGGTTAGGCACCACCACGGCCACGCCGTTGTCGGGCAGGCGGTAGATGACGCGGACGGTGTCGTCGAAGGCAGGCTCCGGCGGGGGAGTCGGTTCGACGACGGGTTCTTCGGGCATTTGTTCGGGGTCCATAAATCAGCGGATCACCAGGACGGTGAAGTTGGCGACGTCCGAAAGGACGCCGTTCCAGATGGTGTTGACGCGGACGGAGCCGGCCAGTCGGGCGGTGACGACGACCGAGCCGTTGTTGCCGGCGTTGCCGGACGTCGAGCCGACGACGCCGAAGTTCGTGTCGACCAGGGCGGCGGTGAAGTTCAGCGTGAAGTCGCCGACGGCGTTGTCCGTGATGGACGAGACGTTGTAGTTGGCGAGCTGCGTAGGGGTGCCGGTCGTCACCGAAATCTGCGAGTAGGCGCGGACGGCGGTCATCGCTCCGCGCATCGAATTGGAAAAGCCGATGATCTGTTGGACGCCGCCCTGGTTGTTATGCCAGACGTCTCCCGACACCAGCGGGCTTGGGTCGGCTCCGCTGACGGGACCGATGTTCAGGCCGGCATGAGATCCGCTGCTGGAGAACGTGTTTCTGGATCCGGCGGCGAAGGTGTTCGCGAGCTGGAGGGCCGGGATGCTCGCGTTCGTGCCGGACATACGGTAGAACAGACCGGCGGTGGTGGACCAGATATCTCCATCCGAAGGCGCAGTTGGCGCGGTTCCCGGAGGGATGCGGAAGTTCGCACCCGACGCCGTGGATGCGGTGGTGCGAACTGGACCGTTGAACAACCAGGTGCCATTGGCGCCAACGCTGACAACTCCTGAACCAGGTCCGATGGTTATGTTTGTGGTCGAATTGGTCTGGCCACCCGTTCCGATATTGATGTTCTTTGTGATGGAAGCTCCGTTCGCACCCGTGCCGACGTTGATCGTCGAGGCGGCGGTTGAGGTGCCGAGGGACACGGTGGCGCCTGACGCGATGAACGTGCCGGAGAAGGTCTTCGTGCCACCGATGGTCTGCGTGCTGGACATGTCGGCGAACTGGACGGTGACGCCGTTCTGGCGAAGGAACAGGCCGCCAGTCGTGGTCCATACGTCTCCATCACCTGGCGTGGTCGGGGCCACGCCGTGGCTGATCCGGATGGACGCCGCGCCGGTCGTGGAAGCGGCGAACACCTGGCGAGTCGAGAACGAGTTCTGGGTCGTGAGCCGCGCGTAGTTGTTGAGCGAGCTGCTCGTAAGGTAGCCCTCGGACTGCCAAGGCTTCCCCCACGACACGAAGTTTCCGCCCGTCGAGTAGACAGGAACGGAATTGTCCTGCGCGCCGAAGAAGGCACCCCACTCGCGCATGTAGGAGCCGAGGAAGCCGCGGAGCATCAGCTCGCTGCCGGTCGTGATGCCGACCTCGGGCTTCTGGAGATAGCAGGGGTTGCTGGAGAAAAGATTGGGGATCTGGTCGAGTGACTCCGTGACGGTCGGGCCGGACCAAGTCGCCGTGAGCGAAAATCCAAGGGTCGAAAGGTGAGAGACGAGATCCTCGACGTAGAAGCCGCCGCTGCCGCCGTTCGACGTCGGAAGCCCGACGTACCAGCTGGTCCCGTTGTTGATGATGTTGAAGGACGAATCGTCGGCGAAGATGAGCTGCTTGCCGTCCGCGGACGCGTTCGTGTCCGAGAACACAAGGTTGCCCGAAGCGAGCGTCACGGTCGCCGTGGCGTTCTGGCCGTAGTCCGTGTACGAGGCGTTCATCACGGCGTCGACATGGACCTGCGCGAGGCTGTTGGCAGGAAGCCCGCCGACCACCTGGTTGGCGATGCCGTAGGTGGCGGAGTAGTTCGGGTAGTCGTTGAGCTTCGTGTTGACCCAGGACGAGTTGACGATGGACGTGTTGTTGCTGGAGCCGGAAGGGGTGGGCGTGGTCGGCGATCCGGTGAAGCTGGGCGAATTGATCGGGGCGTAGCCCACCAATGCGCCGGCAAGGCCCGTGATATCACCGACGGCGTGCGTGTGAACCGCGGGGGCGTAGGCCGCAGGATTGATGGATGCGGCCGAATTGGCCGCGGCGGTCGCCGAAGCGGCGGCGGAAGACGCAGATCCAGAGGCGGCGGTGGCGGAGGAAGAAGCCGAACTGGCGGAAGATGCGGCGGCGACAGCCGACGACGCGGCCTGCGTCTGCGAAGCCAGCGCATCGTTCGCGGAATCGTGGGCGGACGATGCGGATGCGGCGGCGGCGTCAAGATACGGCTGGACGTTGGCGGCAATCTGCGCGGAACCGTTCGTGACGATGGCCTGCGCCTGATCGCGGGCCGCTTCGGCGCCGGATTTGGCGGCGAGAGCCGCCATCTTCGACGCTTCGGCGTCCTGTTGGGCCTGATTGGCGGCAGCCGCCTCGTTGATCGCGATGTTCGCCTGGTTGTTCGCCGTGCTGGCGTAGGAAGCCGCCGCAGAGGCGCTGGAAACGGCCGTGTCGCGGGCGTTGATGGCGTCCACACGGGCGTCGAACGCCAGCTCGTACGAGTCTTGGGCGAAATCGGCCGAAGCCTGGGCGTTGTTCTTGGAAACCAGAGCCGCATCCGCCGAGGCCTGTGCGGCGGCGGCCGCGTTCACGGCCGTCGTGGCGTTGCCGGAGGTCAAAACAGCGTTGAGGGAAGCGACGCCGGAGGCGGCTGCGGCGTTCACGGCCGAGACTTGGGTCGTTCCAGCCGCATTTACGGCGGCGACCTGGCTCGCACCAGCGGCGTTGACCGCCTGCACGGGGGCTTCCGTCAGCAAATCCTCGACCGATTCGGCGATGGCGTGGATGTTGAGGGCCGAATTGCGGACATGGCCGTCGTCGGCTTGGATTTCACCCAGCCGCGAGACGGTGGCGTTGAGCGTGGAGCGTACGGCGTTCAGCTCCTGGTCTACCTTCTGGCCCGGCAGGGGGGTCGTGGGGTTCGCAGTCTGGAAATCCGTGAAATTGTACTGCCGGTCATACGGCGAAGGCGGCTGGCTGCTGTGGCTCATGTCCGAGGATGTTGGTCGCAACCAACGGCGGACGCAAGCGAACCCGTATCGACGGCGTGTAGGGGGAAGTTTTTGGGATACAGAAATTTTTCCGAGGTCGGCGGGATGAATCTGGCAACGCGCGCGCGGGGGCGTGGCGGGGGGGGTGGGGGACGTCGCGCGCCTGCGCGCGCGCATACGCACGCCCACGCCGGCACGCATACGCGCAGCTGCGCGCGCGCGACCCCTCGCCCCGTGTCCGCCTGTGGTAGGCAGTAACAACCCAAGCGGGGCAAGGGGTTCGTGCGTTGTCGGGTGCAACCCTGCGCGCAACGCCCGCCGCCCGCCCCGATCAGCGCAAGGCGGCCGCCGAGATCACGCCAGGCACGCCGCCAGGATCACGCCAGGGCGAGCCAGGAGCGAGCCAGGGGCGAAGCCGATCCGCTCGCCCGCGCGAGGTTTCCACCCGCGGAGGGACAGGCAAAAGCGGGGCGAGAATAGTTAAAAAATAATCTTGTGTCAGCCCTAACTTTCCTCATTGTCCAAGATGTCGCAAGACAACCCAACATCAAAAAAACCCAATAAACACCGAAGCAAAATGAACTCCACCGACGCCACGCACGCCGCCCCCGCAATCATCGCGGGCGGCTTCACGATCCGCACGCGCTACCTGCCGCCCACCGCCACCAAGGGCGGCCGCGTCAAGGCTTGGCGCGTTGACCGTTGCGCCGCAACGGGCAAAACCGAGAGCGTCACCCGCTCGTTTCACGCCACGCCCGGCGATGCCCACGACTACGCCCTTGCCGAGTGGTTCGACATCCACGGCCGCGGCCTTGGGGTCAAGAGCGTTGTCCGCGGATCGGTCGAAGGCGGCCACACCTACACGGTCTTCTTTGCCTAACCCCTAACCACCCGACACCATGAGCAAACCCGACACCGCCGCCAGCCGCCTGCTGGCCCTCCTCGACCTCGACCCGTCCGACCTCGCCGCTTCCGTGGTGCAGGCCGCGGACGGACACGACGGCCGCATGGATCTGATTAAGTCCCTCCTCGACCTTGCCGCCGCGGTTGCGTCCGAGGTGGGAGACGACATGGAGGCCATGGGCGACGGCTACGACGTCGACCGCGAGACGGGCGAGACGCACGACGGCAACGGCCCCGAGGAGGAAGCCCGGGCTTACGCCCTGCACCTCTACGCCTGCGGCGAGGCCGCGAACGATGCCGCCCGCGCGTGCTGGAAGGCCTCCGAGGCGTTCACGGCCGCCGAGGGCGATGCAACCGCCCTGCCCGACGAGCTGACCGCCGAGGACTTCGTCGCCGCGCTGAAAACGCTCTAAGGCCGAAACGGGAGGCGACTCCCGTCCGCTCGTGACGCGAACGCTGACGAGGCCAAAGCACAAACCACTTTCCCCCCAACCATGAATAACACCGCACACCAAAACAACACCGGCCGTTTCTGCGGCTGGATCTCCGTCCGAATGCTCTGCGTCCCCACCGAGACGCGTCCGACCTACGGACTGACCGCATCCGAGACGGCCGAACAAATCATCATCGACACCGAGGACTGTGAAGGGATCACGGTCTACGACCAGAGCGAGCCGCACGCCTTCACGGCGCTTGGCCGTCTGGACTACTACACCGAACTGCTGATCGAAGCCGACACGCTGGAGGCCGCCCTTGAGGCCCTCGACCAGGCCGCCGTGTTCGTCCCTGGCTACGACCTCGACACCTTCACGGCCACGCTCGCCCCCTGCGAAGTCTGAACCTCTCCCCCAACCCAACAACCAACCAGATCCCAACCATGCACCTCCCCAACCCCCGCCGCTCGCTCAAGGCCTGGCTCCTCTCCCTCATCGGGAGGGGCTTGCCGGCCCGCGTCCTCCTCGCGCTGAACCGCAACCGCTGAACCTTCCCAACCCACAACCCAACATGAGCAAACCCAACCTTGCGGCCGTCTCGACGGACGAGCTGCTGATCGAACTCTCCCGCCGCGAGCGGGCCGGCGAATGCGTCGCGCTGGTGATCACGCCGAACGACCTGGCCGAATTCTGGGAGTGCGATGACGCGGGCAACACGCACCCCGCGAGCCGCGTCCCCGAGGCCGGCGAGATGCACGCGATCCGCAAGGCCTTCGAACGCTGGCAGGACTGCGGAGGCCATGCCGACATCATGGACACGCTTCGCGACGCGTGGCAGGCCGCGCAGGCTGATCAGCTCGACAGCCAGGAAGGAGGCCGCAAGTGAGCCACCCAATCACGCTGGCCCAGCAGGCGGCCCATTACGCGCAAGCCAGGGACAACGCGGTTGCCGCCCTGCCTGCTCTGATCGCGGAGCGGGAGGCGGCGGAGGCCGCATGGGCCGAACGCAAAGGAGCGGTGCGGATGTGGAACGCACGCGAGGCGGTTGACCGCCAGCACCGGCACATTGCGCGCATGACGCGGGAGGCGGAGACGCACAAGCTGCTCGTCGAGCTGGCGAGCTACAAGCGATGAGCGATCCGAAGCAACGGGAGTTGTCGGGCGTCGACGACTTCAACCTGATCGGCGAGGAGGCGAAGGAGTGGACGCCGCCCCCTCCGCCTGACGAGCTGACGGGCGAGCTGCCCCTGGAATGAACCAGACCCCTCCCACGTCGGGAGGGGTTTTCGTTTAGATCCAATCCGGCCGCGTCGGGTCGGGAGGCAGGACGACGCGCCGATCCTGGCCGAGGGTGATGGCGGCGCCGGCTTGGGAGGTGTCGCCCCAGGTCTTGCGGACGACGAGGCAGGAGACGGCCGCGTCGTCGCCGATCAGTCCGGCGCGCATGATGGAGTCGAGGGCGAGCTTCGCCAGGTTGTCCGCGTCGGGTCGGGAGGTGTGGGCCTGCCCGTGTCGGGAGGTGTCGCGGGAGGGGAAGTAAAACGTCATCAGGACGGACAGCGGTCCGGCCTGCTTGCCATGGGACGCGGCGGCCTGACGCGCTGCGGCCTCGACGCTTGCGATCCAGCGCCTTGCGTTGGCGTCGGCGGTGCTGACTACCCTTCCACGGACAAAGCGCGGCCTGGGCTGAGGGCGAGGGGTTCCTTTGACGGTCAGCAGGACGGGAGGCACGTCGGACAAGCTACGGGGTGGTAGATGGGTGGCAACGTCCAACTTGTCGGTCGGGGATGGAGTTGCCGACAACGTCAATAAACGGATCGGGATGCCCGGTGCCTCATGGCACATACGGGCTAAGCCCGAGGAAGCCGTTATATTACGTAGTAATGGGGGGTCTTCCTCAAAGGGGGGTAAAACGAGGTTAAGCCATTGACCTTGAACGATTAAACCCTGCTTCCTCAAACGCTGTTTTTTCGGGTTTATGGCGAGGAAGCATACCTAAACCCTTGATAGTCAACGAAACACCCCCTTCCTTTTGGGTTTTGAGGAAGCGAGGAAAGTGGGGTCTGGAACCCCTTCCTCGACATCCTACAATCTCCTACTGACAGGGGGAGGGAAGGGGTAGGCGCTGCGCGCCTACGTGGCACGTCCTTGGTTACGCCTTTACCCTGCCTCCGCGTTAAAGCCGGAGGGGTTTGGCGTTAATAGGGCGTGGTGCTATTAACGCGAAAAGGCCGCCCGTAGGGCGGCCCGGCGGGGGTGCTATGAGCATACCCCTATGTTCCCTTACCCCCGCCTAAATCAGTCCTCCAGATCCAGCTCGGCGACGTGGGCTTCGATCGCCTCCTGCAACCCCTCCGTCCAGCAGGGGTCTTCGTCCACCCCGTCGCCGTTCGTGCAGCTGATGATCGCCAGCGTCTCCATGTCCGGCTCCAGGTGGCTGGCTTCGAAGGTGTGGACGCGGCCGGCCAGGTGGCCGTCGAATGAGTCGTCGACGCTGATCGTGTCGAACTCCACCTCGACCCAATACACCTCGCCCCCATGCTCCAGGTCAAACTCCCTGGTCATGGCCGGCCTCCCTTCTGGGCGAGCTTGGCCGACGCGACCGCTTCGCGGACGAGAGGGTCATGCCTGCCGGCCTTCCATGCTTCATGGCACTCTTGGCTGGCCATGGTCTTGTCCCATTCGTGGCCAAGCTCTTGGTTGGTCTTGGCCGCCAGCTTCTCCCAGCACTCCGGCCACGGGATGCCGTCCTTGCCGTCCTTCCAAGCCGTGAACCACATGGCGTTGCGCCAGATCTGTGCCTTGAACTGCGTCTCACTCATCCAGGGCAGGCCTTTCATGACCGGGCCGCCTCCGCGCGGATGCCGTAGGTGTCATTCCTCAGCAGCTTGAATTGGTCGGTGGTCATGTGACGGATGACGCCGTCGTGATCCAGGACCACGGCGAAGACGTCGTTGGCGAACGTGCCGCCGTCCCTTACGTAGATCAGCAGGCCGTAGCCAAGCGGCGTCTCGACCGGCATCGGGTTGCGGAATTCGTGGATCACGGCCGGCCTCCCTCCACTTTGACGGAGTGCTTGGCCACCTCGGCCGGCGTGCTGGTCCATGCGTTCATGGCGAACAGCACCTGCCACCTGCGGCGGTCGGCTGCGACCATCTCGGCCACGCGCTGTTGCTCGGCCGGCGTCAGCCCTGCCTTGGGCTTGCCCTTGCGGAGGCCGGTCTTGCCGCGCTTGCTCACGGCCGCACCTCCTTGGGGTTAATCTCGTCGAAGGTGATCTTGCCCTCCAGCTCCTTGAGCCTGGCCTGCGCGACCGGGGACGAGGAGACGGCTCGGGTGAGCTGCTCAATCCTCGCCTGCAATTTGTCGTTTGGGATGATGGTGGTGGTGCAGAAGGCGGTCAGCCGCTCGACCTCGGCCTTGAGGCGGGCGTAGTCCTCGTAGAGGACAAACTCGCCTGTCGGCGTTGCGATGACTTCCGGCCCCATCGCCTCGTATCGCTTCGGCTCGCTCACGGCCGGCCTCCCTTCAGCTGGATGGTGCGGGAGTGAGTCTGCCACCCCTTGTCCTTGACCCAGGCCCGGACGACTGCGTCGGTGAACTGACCGTTGGTGCGGATGAACAAGGTCGCATCGCCTTGAGCGAACTCGACTTCGGCGGGGAAACCGCCGGCCATGTCCTCCAGCGCGTTGACGATGAGGTTGTCGGCCCAGGCTTCGAAGCCCAGGCGCTGGATCGCGTCGGTGTCGGGGGTCACGACGCGCCTCCTTCCAGCTTCGGGATACGCATCCAATGCGTGATGCCGGAGGCGAGGAACTGCTCTGGCGTCTTTTCATTGGCCGTCACCCAGACCTGGACGCCGCCTCGCGGTCCAAGACACACAATCATCGACCCGTCGGCGGGAGCAGTATCAATGGGCTGCCAGGCGTTGGCGAGTTTCAGCCTGTACACTTCGGCCTTTAGGCTGCGGATCTCCGCGTCGGCTTGGCGTGCGACGTCGCGGGAGCAGTCCTTGAGGCGTTCGATTTCCTTGCCGGCCTTGTCGTCGATTGCGGCCTGCCGGATCACGGCCAGCACCTCCTTGCGGAGGGCGGCTTCGAAGGCTGCGGCACGGTCACGCTCGCGGCCCAGCTCCAGGCGCAGGGTCACGACGGGGTCGTGGTTTCCATATCGCGCGGGTTCTTCGCTCATTTGGAAACTCCATTCTTCTTGGCCGGCTTGGCGGCGGGCTTGGTACGCTTGAGCTGGGCCTCGACCTTGCGGACGTAGCCAAGGGTGGCGGCGTGGTCGAGCTGCTCCTTGTGCATCTTCTCGTCCATGTTGGCGATGTGTTCCTTGGCTACGGTGAGGGAGTCACGCGCGGCGTCACGCTCCCGGAGGTATTCGGTGGCGAGCCGGCGGGCTTCGGCGAGCTGCTTGACGACGTTCTTCATCCAGCCTGCCGGGCCATGTCCGTCGAAGCAGATGCCCGGCGTTTCGGCATGGACTGCGTTCCAGAGTCGGTCGTAGGCGCTGCGTGCCTCGGCCAACTGCTCGTTGGCGTGCTGAAGCGCCTGCTCTTCGCCGGACTTGAGGGCGTCCAGCTCGGCCTTGGTCGTAAGCAGATCGGCCTTGGCCTCGTTGGTCTTGCGGATCAGCTCGTCGTTCCAATGGTTCAGCTCGGTCGCGTCGTCCAGCGCCGTTGCAAGCGCGGCCTTCAGCTCGGCGTTCTCCTTGCCCAGGCGTTGGGTCGCAATGTTCGCGTCGATGCGTGCGGCCTGCTCGCCGCGGCTGGTGGCCTTGAGGTGGTCCACCTTGTAGAGCAGCGCGAGGACGGTGTTCCAGGGGTTGAGCCACCACAGGGGCGGCAGGGTGTCCTTGTCCTTCACGGGCGGCGGGACGTATTCGGTCGGCGACTTCATGTCGTCGGCGTGTGCGTTGGGATCGGGCATGGTGTTGGGTGGGTGGGAATTATTCGGCGGCCCAGACGCGGATCGTGACCTTGGGCTTCATGGCCGTGCCGGTGTCGCGGTATTCGACGATCTGGTCGTAGCGGGAACAGGCTTCGGCCTTGGCCTTGGCGGTTACGTACTGATTGAAGTCGGCCGCGGTAGGCTCGCTCGCCAGGACGACCAGTTGGCCGCGGGCGTGGTCGATGCCGTAGAGGGCATAGGAGCCGATGCCTTTGACGTAGCCGTCCTTGTCCTTGACGCTGGCGGCCTGACGGAAGTCGAGGACGCGGCGCTTGAGGAGTTCCTGCATGGCCTTGTCGGTCACTTCGACCGCTTTTGCTTTCGTGGTGTTGGTAGTCATGTTGGGTTGGGGGGTGAGAGTCAGTTGGACTTCGCGTCGGGCATGGTCATGCGCGCGACGGCGTCCTTGCGAATCATGTCCTGGATGGCGATGTCGTTATCCGCGAGGCGGTCGAACAGGGAGTCGATCTCGATGGCGAGCTTGACGTCGCCGATCGGTAGATCCTTGAGGATGCGGACCGCGTCGGTCGCGATGTTGCGGTATTCGCCGGCGATCTCGCCGGCCGTCTTGGTGGGCTTGGGTTTGCTCATGGGGGAGAGGGTTAGTCGGGCTTCACGTCGATCGCGTCCTGCACGGAGCGGACTTCGGCGACGACCTGCTTCATGGTGGTGAGCTGCTCGCGGGCCTTGTCGACCATCTCCTGCAACTCGCTCACGCTCATCTCATGCTGGCTCTTCTTGCCGGCCTTGCCCATGTGGAGGGCGGCGGCGATGGCGGACAGGCCGTGGCCGGAGGCCTCAAGCGTCCAGCGTGCGGCCTGGAAGCGGACCTGGGCAGGCGCCGCTGGGTCGGTGAGCAGGGACTGCATCACCTGCCACGCCTGGGTGGCGCCGGCGGTCTTGATCTCCAGGTCGCGCTTCAGCTCGATAGCTTGGCGGACCTTGTGGTTGTTGATGAGGTTGTCGGCGTCGGCGTAGCCGGTGGCCTTGGCCGCGGCCAGTCCGTTGCCGCCGTTGGCGACGTACGCGTTGACGAACGCCTGTTGCTGGGGCGTGATCGTGGGCGTCTCGTCGGTCTGGACGAGGACGCCGCCCTTCCATTGGTCCTTATCGGTTCTTTTTGCCATCGGCTTTGAGTTGTTTCCAGTTGATGCCGTGGTCGTGGCAATAGCGGTGGATGTTCATGAGGGGTACGTCGAGCTGCATGGCCACCTTCTCAAGGGTCAAGCCGTTGGAGGCGCCGACGATGATGGCCTCTCGCCACGCGGTCTTGTCGTAGCGGTAGACGCGCCGACGGCGGGGCTTCTTGAACTGGATGCCAAGGATTTCCGCCCAGCGGATGAGAGTATGGATGGACCAGCCCAGCTTGCGGGCCGCGTCGGCCATGCAGACGCCCTCGTCGGCAAGCTCACGCATGAGGGGGCGGTATTCGGCGATCCGTGCGGCGGTCGAATGCCACATGAGCCGGCCACGGAATGCGACGGCGCCGCGCCTAAAGGCGGGCGACTCGATTATTTCGTCGTGCATAGGGCGGCGGGCTTGACGGGGATGGACGCCTGGATCTTGGCGGCCTTGATGTACTTGGCCTCCGGGACGAGGGACATCTGGAACTTGTGACGGCGGAACCCTTCGAAGCCCAGGTTCCAAGCCAGCCAAGTCTCGCCGGCGAGGGCGGGCCTGCCGATCTCCTTGGTCAGCCGGTGCTGGAGGTAGGACAGCCAGGTGCGGGCGTACTCGCGGGCGACGACGGGGTCGGTGGCCTTGGAGTAGGGGTAGGTCTTGAGGCCGGCGGCTTTGCGGACGGCGGAGCAGTCCTTCCAGGCGATGGCCCAGAATTGGAAGCGGCCCCTTGCCTTGCCTCCGTCGCCGACCGCGGCGTCGGGGTTCTTCTCGCCGCCCGTCTCGATGGCCTGCACGGCGTCGAGCCAGGTGTCGGGGACGGGCTGTGCCACGGCGAGGGCTACGATTGCGGCGATCATCGGGCGGCCTCCTTCTTGCGCCGGCCGTACTTGGCGGTCGGGGCGACGTAACGTCGGCCGTCTTCGATGAGGCCGGCCTCGCGGACGAAGCGCGCGACGGTGCTGATGGAGCAGCCGACCTGTTCGGCGATGGCGTAGAATGTCAGACCCTTGGCGACGAGCGACGGGACAAGACGTCGGAGACGCTTGCGATCTACGCGGGGGCGGTAGTCCTGCCGGTGGTTCCACTCGATGCCCAGCAGGCGGACGTAGGTGTAGGCGGTGGCCTCGCTGACGGCGACGCCGTCGATGACGATTCGGCTGGCCGCGTCGCTGCGGGTGATACGCTCCGCGTTGGCCTGCTCCAGGATCGGCTTGACCGCGAGGAGTCGTTCGTGAAGGGAACGCTGGATGCGCTGCCCGTTAGGCGCCGTGAAGCGCAGTCGTTTGATGTCGGTGTTCATGGTGTTTAGTCGCGACCAGTTGGGCGGCCGCGGACGTGAGACAAATCTGGGGCTGAGTAGAGTCAACCCTGTTTCTTCTTTTTCTTGATGGGCTTCTTCTTCCTGGGGCGGGACGTGCCGGATATGGCGCCGCCCCCGTGCTGGATGTAGAAGCCGGCGTACTTCTCGATCAGCCGCGCGCAACGTTCGTACGTCGAGAGGTTGTCTCGGCCGTCGTCGCCCAGGCGGATGATGTTCCGGTGGTTCATTTCACCTTGATGACCAATCTTGATTCGGGGTCGTAGCGATAGCCATCCCAATCGGCAGGCTCATAGGCGCCGGAGGACAGCTCGGCCCCGGACTCGTCCGTGGCGATGGGGCCGCGGGGCAGGTCGAGCCACTTCTTGTCGCGGCCTCCCTTGGCGGCGGCGGCCACGCACTTCTTGGTGAGGAGCAGCTCGTCGACGAGGTGGGCGAACTCGCCCGGCCCGATGTTCCGCAGGATCTCGGGCAGCTCGGAGCGTCGGCGGTAGAGGCCGGACTTGGCGTTCTTGCCTTCGATGGAATAGGGGTGGCCGGCACGGGCGGCCAGCGTGATCGCGGCCACCAGCCAGGCGTGGCGTTCGTGGAAGTTGACCTCGTTGAACTTGTCGCGGGCGGTGACGTCGACGAGCAGGCCGACGGGCGTACGCAAAAGCGTCCGCTCCCCGTCCAGCATCTCCGGGTTGTTGGCCTTGATGACGGCCATCTTCCAGAGGTGGTTCTTCTTCGGAACCTCGCCAAGCCCCTTCATGCGGCGGTCGTAATCGGACGCGTGCCAGACCCCGATGTTGCATCGGAAGGCGGCGGGCAGGGCGGAGGAGCCACGGATCGCGGCCTTCATCATCTCGGCGTTGCGGATGGGTTCGTCGCCCTGCTTGCGGATGTGGTGGACGACGATCAGCGCGGCACCCAGCTCGCCGCATACCTGGCTGGCGACGCGGATGAATTCGTTGGTGACGGTGGCGCTGTTCTCCTCCCCGTGAAGGACGCTGTTAAGAGTGTCGATAACCACCAGCTGGAGGTTGGGGGTGGCCTTCAGCAAGTTGAAGAACTCCAACCACTTGCGAGACGGACGGGCTTCCTGCGTGCGTGGGTCTTTCTCCACAAGAGGGAAGGCGCCGCCGCTGTTGATGGTGGGCAGGATGATGAGGTCGTCGCCGGCTTCGCGTCGGCGTTCGCCCGTCGGATCCATGCCGGCGAGGCGGATGTGCAGCTCGTCCTTGTCGTCCTCGGTCGTGAGGATGACGGCGGCTCCCTGCCGCAGGACGGGCAGGCCGCACCATGTGTCGCCGTCACGGCGGCTGGCCACCTTGAGGGCGAGGTCGAGCATGAGGAAGGTCTTGCCGGCGCCGCCTTCGGCGACCAGCAGGGTGTGCTTGCCGGCCAGCACCACCTTATCGACGAGGAACTGACGGGCGGGGACGTCGCCCAGGCTCCAGCGGTGGGCCGCCCAGACGGCGAGGCCTTTGCCTTCGGCGAGGATGGGCTTCTCCGGCTCGGGCAGCGGGCCGTGGCTGGCGAGATCCTTGCGGAACAGGCCTTGCCACTCGGAGTTGAAGCGAGCGTCCGGCCAAGGCGGGTCCATGTGGGCCTGCATCCAGCCATAGGCCGCGGCCTTGGCTTCGTCTGGGGTCATCTTCCCTTGGCGGATGACGTGGATGTAGTGGCCGGCGACGGCGCTGAAAGCCGACCAGCGGGTGACGCCTTCGCCTCCGGCCACGACGTCCAAGGTGAGGGCGTCTTCGGCGGTGGGGCCGTTGGGCTGGAAAGCTGCGGCCGCCTTCTCGGCGTCCTCCTTCAAGGCCCACTCGGACGGGGGCATGAGCTGGGCCGCCGTGCAGGGCATGGCCACCTTGGCGGCCGGCTCATCCCTCTCGATCGTGACCAGGCGGCGGACGCCGCTCTTGCCGTGGATGGATCCGGCGACGCGGATGGGCTGATGCGCGCGGCCGTAGGGGTTGCCGTCCACGCCGATGCCGAACTGGATGTCGGCGCCTACCTTCTTGGCGATGGCGTCGCGGATGGCGACGACCTCCTGCACGGTCACGTCATCCACCTGCCAATAGACGTGGCGCTTGGGCTTGCCGTCTTCGGTGGTGCCGCCCGACTGCACGATGAGGGCGGGCTGGCCGAAGTGCTGCTCGGCGAAGGCGAGCTTGGCGTCGGTGTCGCCGGTGTCGAAGTCGGCGCAGATCGTGCGGAAGCGGTCGCAGTTTTCGGCCGTGCCGCGGGCGTCCTTCAAGGTGCAAGGCACGATGAAGGTGGCGACGTCGTGCTGACCCCAGCGGGTGGCGTGGAAGATGACGGCGGAGACGAACTTGTCCCAGCCCAGCTTGGCTGGTTCAAGGAACAGGTCTTCACGGAAGACGCCCTCGCGGGCTGTGCCTTTCTCGCCGATGCCACGCAGGCAGACGTAGCCGGTGGCTTCCCTGCCGAACAGCAGGTCGAGGTGCCGCTCGATGGCGGCGTGGTTGATTTGAGGGGTGTCGGTCATTTGGTTGGGGCTTGGGTTCAAGCGGTTGGGACGCTGTTAGTCAACGAAACATCAAGGCCGCGGGCTTGGCATGACTTGGCGATGACGCCCTCCGTGAGGGGGTCGAGCTGCTCAAGCTCATGGCAGGGCATGACGAAGGACTTGCGGCTGGCGCCGCGGAAGAATTCCAGCCGGTCGTCGCGGATCAGATCCTCGCGCCGGCACCAGCCCAGGAACTCCACCGTCCGCTCCTGGTAGTCCACGCGCATGAGGACGTAGACGGCGATCGGCTCCTTCACCGTCATCTTTCCGTCGATAAAGTAGGCGGGGACCAGCAGGTGGGGGTTCTTGTGGTGGGTGGACTTCACCTCGATAAGCTCGCCGTTGTGTCCGACGAAGTCGGCCGTGCCGGAGCGGACGCGGATCTCCTCGTCGCGCTGGTAGTCGAACATCTTGCCGAAGCCGACCTCGCCAAGCAGGCCGACCAGGTCCGTGACCTCGGAGGATTGCTTGCCGATTTGGCAGTCCACCACTCCGGCCTCGCGGCTGACTTGGTGTCGCATCCGTGCCTCGACCTCCGCGGCCTCCACCGTCTTACCATCCAGCCTTATTCTGAGGCCCATTGGAGAGCCAGGACGGGGCGTCGTTGGCAGGGGTGGAGGTTTCGGTGCGGGCGGGGACGGAGTGGCAGCGCCGGCGGTAGTCGCAGAACTTGCACTTGAAGTCGTCGGCTCCCTTGCCGGCCTTGCCCAGCTCCTCGGGGTTCTTGGACGAGATGATGCGGACGGCGCGGTCGATGTAATCCTGGCAGTCGCGGGCGTGGAACTTGACCAGCTCGACCCAGACCTCGCCGCTGTCGCGGTTGAGGGCGGTGAACAGGCAGGACTCAAGGCCGTGGTACCCCATGTAGATCTGGACCTGGGCGTAGTAGGTGGGCTTGAAATCCTTCAGCCCGTTGCGCTTGAAGTCGGCGAAGGTCTTGGAGCCAAGCGCCTTGTTTTCCCAGAGGCAGGGATACTTGAGGCCAGGGATGTCGGGGCCGGCGTGGATCACGCCGTCGAGGTGTCCCTTGAACTTGCCTTCGGCGTCGGAGATGCCGATCTGGCGGCCGTCCTCCTTGTGGGTCTGAAGGGTGAAGCCGGCGGCCCGGATGTAGGCGGCCATGCGTTCCTCGCCGTCGTGGCCCATGTCGAACATCCGCAGGGTGTTGCCGCGGAAGGTCGAGCCTTCGTCCTTGGGCGTCATGTGGAAGGAGTAGGCGAGCTGACGCTCGCACTCGCCGCCGATGGCGGACGCGCCAAGGTATTGGCGGGGCGTCTGCTCGGCGTTCTTCGCCTGGTGTGCCGCGTCAAGGAGGGAGACGACGGCTTCGACGATGGGGTCTGGTGGTGTTTCGGGTTTGAACATAAGAGGGTCAGATGGCGAGGACGCGCGCGCGGATCGCCTTCTCCTTCCACTTCCAGGTCAGCGCGCAGGCGGCGCGGTACTTGGTCATGCCGGAGGAGGACATCGGGGTGATGTTGAGAAGCTGGTACTGCTTCTCGGAAGGGGGTTCGTGGAGCCAGCGCTTGGACTTGCGGGCGGCGTCCTTGTCGCCGTGTTCGCGGAGGTAGTCGTCGGCGGAGGCCATGGCCTGAAGGCGGTCGCCGGTGACGGCGATGAGCTGCGCGCCTGGCTGTCCGTCCATGCCGCCGACGGCGTACTGCTTGCCGTCGTGCTGCACGACGCAGGCCCACGCGGTCATGGCCGAAGCGATGGTGACGGCGCCGTCCCAGAAACCTTCCCAGCGGAAGGGCGACAGCTCCAGGATCTCGACCTCGGTAAGCTGGAAGTCCTCAAGGACGCCACGCTCCTCGGCTTCCTTCTGCCGGCGGGCCACGCCGTCGAAGACGTAGTCGCAGGTCGGGCAGGTGGCGACGGCCATCGGCACCTGCATCCCGCAGCCGGGGCAGGGCTTCATCTTGGTCGGTCCCTTGACCGGTTCAAGGACGACGTCCGTTTCGAAGCCGCCCATGTTGAGGATGGAGTAGCCGAAATCCATCACGATGCAGTCGGACTTGATGACGCCGGGGTGCTTTTCGGGATCCACCTTGCGGAGGCCGCGGCCGACCATCTGCTTGACGGTGGACTGGTAGGAGCAGGGGCGGAGGAGGACGACGCAGGAGACGGTCTGGCAGTCCCATCCCTCGGTCAGCACGGCGACGTTGACCAGCACCTGGAAGCGGTCCTTCTCGAAATCGTGCAGCACCTTGCGGCGGGCCGTCTCGGACAGGCCGCCATGCACCAGGTCGGCCTTGATGCCGGCGTCGCAGTAAGCCTGCGTGACGTGTTCGGCGTGTTCGACGGTGGAGCAGAAGACCACGGTCTTGCGGTCGCCGGCCTTCTCCTTCCACTCGGCGATGACGCGCGAGGTGACGGCCTGCTTGTCCATGATCTTCTCGACCTCGGACATATCGAAGTCGGAGACGGTGCGGCGGACGTTGGCCAGCTCGGAGCGTAGGCCGCAGTCGATGACGAAGACGCGGGGGCGGACGAGGTTGCCGGCGTCGATCAGCTCCTTGATGGTGATGACGTCGGCGACGTTGGTGAAGACCTTGACCAGGGCTTTCTTGTCGGCGCGCTGGGGCGTGGCCGTCACGCCAAGGACGGCGACCTTGGGGTTCAGCTCCTTGGCCCGGTCGATGATGCGGAGATAGGAGTCGGCGGCGACGTGGTGGGCCTCGTCGATGACGACAAGATCCATCGGGGGCATGGACGCCAGGTTGTCCTCGCGGGCGAGGGTCTGGACCATGGCGAAGGTGACGCCCTCGGACCAGCGCTTGCGGTCGGCGGCGTAGAGATCCGTGGCGACGTCCGGCTCGACGCGCTTGAAGGTGGCGCGGTTCTGGGACACCAGCTCGTCGCGGTGCTGAAGCACCAGCGAGCGGAAGGGCTGCCCGTCGCGGCGGAAGTACTTGATCGCGGACGACAGCATGACCGTCTTGCCGGCCCCGGTCGGGGCGACGCCAAGCGTGTTGCCGTGTTCGGCGAGGGCGTAGTTGCAGCGGTGGACGAAGTCCGCCTGTCGGGGTCGGAGCTTCATGACCAAAATACGATAGTGTCGATTTTGGTATCGCGCCGTTCGTGGCGTGTTAGCCAAGGCCGGCCAGCATAAGGCGCCATGCGAGGCGTGATCTGGGAACGGCGGCGGCCTACGGCTTGACTCGCGACAGGCTTGCGCCTCGGTTTCAGCCAGCACCCGGACCCGGTGCATCCCGACCACCCTGCTTTAGCAGGCCCGCTTGCGCGGGAAAGTTTGGCCGCCCAGAGCCTTGGGTAAGGATAGGCGGTTTTTTGGTGACGCGAAGGCGTCCAAAAATTTGGGGGGGCGGGAGGAGAGGCAACCCCAACAGCTGCGTCACTCCTGCGAACGTGGACGGAAGGACTCGGACCGACGGCCGGCTTGTCGTCCCGTTCTCGCCCCTTGGATTTAAAAAGAACAGAGCGTTTCGACCTGTGTGTTGAACCGCTCGCGGAGCAGTAGCTTCGCGTGGGCTGCAACGGCCGGCGTCCCGTTGAGACTGATGCTGACGAGCCTTTCGAAAATGTCAGCAACATTCGCATCGGGACACCGGGTGTTGAGCAGGACGAGGATCTGGAATAGGTCGCGTTCCAACGAAACCCCCTGTTAGAAGGGGGCGTTGGAGTCGGCGGGCTTCTTGATCCAGGCAGGCGCGCCGGCCGTGGGAGCGGGCTGCGGAGCGGCCGGAGCGAACGCTCCGACGCGGGCCTGCTGCACGGCACCCTGTCCGCCGATCAGACGCTGGTAGTCAGCGTAGCCGCCGGACGCGGGGTTCGGGGACAGCCACTCGCCGACCTTGTTCTTGTCGGCGTAGGCCGGATCCTTGGACTTCTCGACCTTGACCTTGATGGCGACGCGCTGGCCGTCCATGCCAAGCATGATGGCTTCGAACGGCTTGCCGGCGAAGGCGTTGTACGACGCCGGGTCGGAGGGCTTGAACCAACCGCTGCTTTCGAAGATGCGGGTGATGGAGCCGATGGCGCCGCGGCGCCACTTCTCGGAGTTGTTGGTGTCGTAGATGTTCGGGATCATCTCGAAGACCTTGCGGCCTTCGAACTCGCCGTCGAGCAGGGTCAGCTCGATGGTGTAGTACTCGCCGTTGGACTCCTTGCTGTTCTTCTTTTCCTTCACCGTCAGCATCGCCCAGGAGAGCGTGCCGGCGGGGATGAGGTCCGGGGCAGAAGCGGCGCCGGACGAGGGGTTGAACGGATTTTCCATGGTGTGTTTTTCTGGGTTTGGGTTTGGGGGGAGATTACTTGGTGGCCGGGGCGGGCATGGTGGTCACGACGGTGGTGTCGAGACGCTTGCCGTCGCGGATCTTCTTGATGAGGTTGCCCAGGTGCGGGGGTTCCTGCACGTCGAGGCGACCGCTGCGGTCCTTGGCGGGGTAGCCCCACGGGTTCTGCTGCTGGCAGACGAACGCGCGGTACTGCTGGCCATCCTCGGTCTTGAAGTTCTGGAGGGTGATGACCTGGTCGAAGATGCCGGGCAGCTCGCGGCCGGTCTTGGAACCTTCGATCTGCGGGGACCAGCTGATGCGCTTAAGGTCGTCCACTTCCTGGTCGAGGATGCCCGACACGATGATGGACTTGGGGCTGTGCTGGAGGTGGGTCAGCCAGCGGATCATCTCGCGGCCAAGCAGGCCGTAGGCGCCGCGGGTGTCCGGCTTGCCGGTCTTCTCGGACATGGCTTCGGGCTGGACCTGGCTCCACTTGAAGCACTCGCGGCCGGCGACGGTGATGGAGTCGATGAAGACCGTCTCGTACTTCTTGAGGTCGATGGCCTTGAAGGCTTCGGCGACGGCGTCATAGACGGGCTTGGAGTAGGCGCCGTTAGCGTCGCTCGGATCGTGGCCGCCGATGTAGAGGGCCAGCGCGCGGGCGATTTCCCACGGGTACTTGCCGTACTCCTGGGCGGTGGCGCGGACGTCGATGACGTCGCCGGCCCAGTCCTGCACGGCGAGGGTGCCGGCCTCAAGGTCCACGAAGAGCGTGGTCTTGGGGTCGAGGGTGCGGGCCTGCGTGGTCTTGCCCACGCCGCTCGGCCCGAACAGGGCGATGTTGATTTTCGGGACGGCCTTGAGGCGGTCGTCGGCCTTGATGATTTTGATCATGTGTTTGTGTGTTTGGGGGAGAGTTACGAGACGAAGGAGATCTTGGGTTCGGAGTACTTGACGGTCCGCGCGTCGATGAGCTGGTCGAGCAGCTTCTCGTCGCGGATGCCGTTGAACACCTTCTCGGGGACGCTGAACTTGATGGTGAAAGTACGCTGCACGACGTCGTAGGGAAGGGTGCGGGCGACCTTCTCCAGCTTCTCGCTGTCCCATTCGCGGCGGGCGGTGATCTCGGCGGTCAGCTTGATGCCGTCCACTTCGAACGTGTGCTGGCCGTGCTGCTTCTCCTGCTGGGCGAGGGCGTCCTTGAAGGACGCTTCGAAGCGGCGGCGAAGCTCGGCCTGGATGATGTCCATCTGCTCCTTGGCGGAGTCGATGACGGTGGCGTGGCGGGCGGCGGCCTCGCGGAGATCCGCGATGGTCAGCTGCTCGACCGGCTTAACGGCCGGTGCGGTCTTTTTGGTTTTCATGTCGGTGGGGGGAAAGTTCCTTCACGGTGTTGGGGACCGTGCGGACAAAGAGGTTGAGGTCGAGGGGGCGGCGTTCGTGCTGGGCCAGCTCCATGAGCTGCACGATGCGGTTGGCCGGGATGTTGTCCCGCTCCATCCACTTCTCGATCGCCTTCACGGAAAGCTTGAAGCCGCGCGCCTCAAGGCGGCGGAACAACTCGATGCGTCCGCCGAAGTGGGCGACGAGCTTCTTGGTGTCGATGCGGGTGAAGTTCACGGTGTTGGGTCCGTTGCGATGGACAGCACCGTACCGACGGAGTGTCGGTCGTCAACCACCAAATCCAACTTTCCTAAACAAGCCTTGACCACCCCCTACGAGGTGTAGGATGCTGACGTCGCTGGCATCCCAACCGCCGGCACCAACCGATGGAGAATTCCATGTCCAGAAAGGCCGCACTTACGGCCCCTCTCAAGTCGTCCAACGCTGAGTTCGGACGCCGCCTCCAGTCGCTCATCCTTGAACGCAACTGGAACCAGGCTGAGTTAGCCAGGGCTGCGGGCTTAGGCCGTGACAGCATCTCGACTTACATCCGCGGCAAGGTCTTCCCCGATCCGAAGAACCTCAAGCGGATTGCCGACGCGCTGGGCATGACGCCCCAGCAACTCATGCCGTCGGACATGACGGCGGTCATCGACGCGGAGGTTCCTGCTTTGGAAATACGGCAGTCCGCCACCGACCCAAGCCAAGTGCATATCCGAATCAACCGCACGGTCACGGTCGAACAGGCCGCCAAGATTTTCTCGATACTCAACCATGCCTAAAGCAAACAACGGCCCCCAGCTCGGCCTCAACGAAGCTGGCATCTACGAAATCCGCTGGACGGAAGGACGCCGATCCAAGCGCAAGTCCACCCACACCTCCGACCGGGCGGAGGCACAGGCCGCACTCGGCCGCTTCCTACTCGGGCAGGCGGAGGCCAACAAGGTCAGCGCTTGCAGCGTCGATTCCGTCCTCGACGCCTATGACCAGGAACACGTCCAGCAGCGGGTCGTCGCCAAGGACAGGCAGGAAGGGTGCATCGCCATCCTCAAGGCCGGCCTCGGCGCCTACGACGTCCAGCAGCTGACGCCGCAGGTCATCCTCGACTACCGAAAGGACAGGCTGGCCGGCAAGGTCAACGGCCACAAGGCCGGCGACGGCACGCTCCGCCGCGAACTCAACTGCCTCATCGCGGCCATCAACCACGCCGTCCGCCACCGCAGGATCCAGCGGTCCGACGTGCCGCACATCGCCCTGCCCGACGCCCCGCCGCCCAAGGACATCTGGCTGACGGAGGACGAGCTTGAGCATCTGGTGGACGCCGCCGCCTTGGCCTACCCCGGCGACCGCCTGTCGCGGGTCTACCGCTTTGTGGCCATCGCCTCGGAGACGGCCGCCCGTAAGGCCAGCATCGAGACGCTGCGCTGGGGGCAGGTTGACCTGGAGCGTCGGGTCATCCACTACCAGAACGACGGGAACCAGCGGACGAAGAAGCGCCGCGTCCCCGTGCCGATCTCCGATTTCCTGCACGGCGTCCTGTCCAGGGCGTGGGACGAGCGGACGCAGGACGAGTGGGTGCTTGATACCCCTTACTCCATCCAGCACCACTTCGACGCCGTGAAGGACGCGGCCCGCGGGCTGACGGGGAATACGAAGTTTGACGTGATCACCCCGCACACCTTGCGCCACACCTGGGCGACGCACGCGGCCCGTGCGGGGGTGCCTCTGTTCGAAATCGCCGGCGTCCTCGGTGACACGCTCGCCACGGTCATGCGGGTCTACGCCCACCATTGCCCAGACCACCTGCGAGGGGCGGTGAATTTCCGCACCCGGCCTGCGCGCAACCCCGACAACCAATCGCCAACATCGCCAACACGCTCCGGCCAAGTCGTTGATTTCCCTGTCGGTCGCGTAGGCTGACAGACCAACAAAGCCCTTTCACGGCGGCAACACGGGTTCGAATCCCGTAGGGGACGCCACCCAAATACGCCAGCCAGGTCAATGACTTGGCTGGCGTTTCCGTTTTGTCCGTTGGCTTTGCTGGCCGGCCTGGCCGGGTGCATCAGAACTTGCCGACCACCTTGCTGACCAGCTTCTTCACGATGGCCGGCGTAGACTCGATGAGCGACTCAAACAACTCCGGTGCGATTACCGACGCGAAGCCAATGACGGCGTAGCGCAACGTCTCGGACGAGATGACGTCCTTGACGGCGAAGCCGACGAAGACCGCCGTGACGGATCCGGCGAAGATGTGCTTCCCGTGCGTGACCCAGTCGATCTTGTTCTTCGACAGGGCGGCCCGTGCCGCAGCTCCGGCGCCGCCGATGCCGGCCGACGTGATGGCATCCTTGATGAGGTCGTTAGGTCCTGGGTCCATGCTCATTTCCTGCGTCGATAGCCCATCTTCCATAGGGCGTCGGCGACCATTGTCGCCGTCTTGTGGACCTTGTCTTCCCCCATGTAGGGGCAGGCTACGTGGAGAAACTCATGGACTGCGGAATCGAGCATCTCCGGCTCGGTCTGCCGCGGATCCAGGGTCACCTCGCCGGTCCGCTTGTCGGCCTCCCCGAAGGACACGCCGTTGCGGCCGTTCGGCGCCGCGTCACCCAGCTCGTCAAACTCCACCTTGATTTTGGGTCGGGGTTTCATGGCGTGGGCGTAGATAGCGCCAGGTCTTGACCGCCATGACGACGGCCAAATTGAGGGCGAGGAAGCCAAGCGTCCCGAACAGGACGTACTCGGACTTGTCTCCGCCGAAGAAGTCGATGAGAGGGCGGGCCGTGGCGGCCACCAGGACGCCGGCGCCGATCGTGAGGCCGGCCACCCACTTCTGGATGCCAAGCCAATGGCCGAACAGGAGGGCAATGACGCCAAGCCCTATGGTCCATGTGCCGTACTTGGTCAGCTCGCTGGCCGACTCGGCGAGGCTGGCGGCCTTGTCGGCGGCCTCCTTGTCGAGCCGGGCCTGCTTGGCCTGCGACTCGGCAAGCTCGCGGGCCTGCTTCTCGGCGGCGACCTGCTTCTCAAGGGCGTCGGTCTTCTTGTCGAGGGCGACCTTTTCGGCGCGGAGCTTGTCCAACTCCTTCTGGTCGGGCTTGGCGATCCACGCCTTGAACTTGTCCACGTCCTTCGCGGAAGGCTCTCCGGCCAGACTGGTCAGTCCCGTCGTCGCTGAGTCGTAGAGAGACAGGGCGGGGCTTGGGCCGGACAGGCTGGGCCGGATGGCCTTGAAGATGGCCGCGTCCTCAAGCACTTCGTCCTGCCAGACCTGCAACAGGGCGGACTGATGGACGGGGGCTGGGGGCTGGGGCGGAGACAACGGCTGCTCCTTCTGCTTGGACGAACATCCAGCCAGGAGAAGGGCCGCTGCCAACGCGAACCTCACTTCTTGAATTCGTCCGCGAGGGACTTGGCCTTAGCGACCTTGGCGGAGTTGGCGTTCTTGATGCCAGCGTAGAAACCGCCGGCGAAGCCCAAGAGGGCGAAGAGGATGATGGTGATCATGTCGAGGGATAGGGTGTTCATCTCCTCGACAGGGTCAACCGTTTCAGCCAGCGATACACTTTCCCAAGTTGTCGGTAGTCGGCGTACGACTTGATGGTGTTCGCCATGTGCGAGATGACCACGACGTTACCGGGGACGTAGCCCCGACGAGGATTAACGCGGTCCAATGTCGGCGACTCGGGGATCCGCCTTCCTGCGGTTCCCTGTTTAAGAGCAATCCCCAAGGCCGGACAAAACTTTGGTATGCGGATATCCCTCTCCGAAATGGTACAGGCGATACCCTTCTGTTTAGCCCTCTGCTTCGCCAACCCAAGTAATACGCGAGCAGGATGCTTAGCACGGTAATCCCGTAGCCAATTAAGACGACTCGCAGGGGTTGTTCCCAGCCTGGGTTTAGCGCCACTTACCTGTCCTTAACAGGAGGCCAATGACGCCATAATTTGCCAAATCCGCCCAAGAGTCCAGCAGGCTCTCGTTATTCGGGATTTGTGCTTCTGACCGCATCTCCTTCTGAAGGAGGTTCTTGATGCGGCTTATCTTGTCCTGGGTGCGAACCATGACCCCCAGTTCCCCGTTGATGGAAATGTTGCCGCTGCCGTAGTCCTGCTGCTTGCGATCCATGAGGAGGGCGAGCGGCAGGATGGCGCGGAGATACTCACGACCCATCTCGGTCTTGAGGTCGAGGTCGGTGTGGAGCTTGTCGGCGAGGGCGTCGGTGTCGATGTTGGGCATTGCGGGGTGACACTCCTGCAACGCCCAACATCAGTCAACCTTACTTGTTGTAGTCCTTCGGGGCGTACCCGCCGCCGCCCTTCTTCTTGTCGCCTTCGGCGGCCTTGGACAGGGAATTGGCCCAGCCCGTGGTGTTGGTGGCCTGCACGGCAGCCGCCCCAAGCACGGGGTTGACCGCCGAAGCCCCTGCCACGACGCCGCCCTTGATGAGGGGGATGGCGGCCTTGGCGGCCTGCTTCTTGGCGGAGGACATATCCTTGCCTTCGGCCACGGAGTCGAGGGCGGAGGTGGCGGCACGGCCGACGTTGCGGACGATCTGGCCGGCGGGGCCGCCCGGCACCTGGTCGCGCTTGATGTACTTCATGGCCTGCTCGATCTTCGGGCCGAAGACGCCGGCGTAGGATGCGGCGTTAGCCCACTTGAGGACGGCGGGGTCTTTCGCCCGCTTCTCGGTGGACTCGGTCGGGTAGAGCAGATCCTTGAGTTCCAGCAGGCCGCGGTAGGCGGCGATGGCGAACAAGGCGCCGGCGGCCGGTCCAAGGAGGCGGACGCGGTCGGCCGCGTTGTAGTCCTTGCCTTCGGGGCTGGGCATGACGCCCTGCTTGGCCATGTCGTAGACGCGGCTGTTGACCTCGGCGGCGTAAGAGTAGCTGAAGTTCATCAGCTGGAGGAGGGTCTTGCCGAACAGGTCGTCCTGGAAGACCGGGCGATGCGCGCGGCTGGAGCGGACGCTGGACTGGTAAGAGAAGCGGGTCATGGCCTCGCGGTGGAGGCGGGCCATCTCGCTGTTCTCGGTCATCTTGGCCATGAGCTGGTCGCCCTTGGCCTTGTCCAACTCCAGCACCCAGTCGGCGAATTCGGCGTGCTTCTCCGGCGCGATGCCAAGCTCGTTGAGCTGGTCGGCGACGGACTGCTTCGGGTCGACTCCGAAGGCCTTGTTCATCCAATGCTCGCCCTTGGACCAGCGGGCCAGATCCTTGATGAAGGAGTAGCCGATGGCGTGGCTCGCCTGCTGCTTGGCGTTCTCGGAGGCGTCCATGAGGTTCGCCTTGTAGACGCGGTTCGTGATCCAGCGGAAAGCGGGGTTAGCCTGGTCGGCGTCGATGTCCATCGAATGGTTAGTCATCCACGCGTCCTCGATGGAGTTGTGGATGGTGCCGATATGCTCGCCGTACTGCTGCCAGAAGGTGTCGCCCATCTTGGCCTTGATGGCCGGCGACAGGTTCGGCACCTCGCGCAGGAACCTCGCCCACGTCTCGGCGTAGGCGCGGAACATGGTGCCGGGGTTGCCGGTGCGGATGCCCATCGAGACAGGCTCGACGAGGTTGTTGAGGAAGCCGCGGCCCATGGCCGACGCGGCGGTCAGCATGGTGACGGTGTCGAGGACGCCCTGGGCGGTGCGGCCGCGGGGTTCGATGCCGACGCCGGCCGAAAGGCGGACGAGCTGACGCATCTCCTCGACCGTCTCGGCGGGGACGCCCTCGGCCAGCATGGCCTCACGCATGGCTCCCCACTTCTTGCCGTCGTTGCCGAAGCGGCGGACGATCTCGGCGCGCTTGACGCCGTTGCCGATGTAGCGGGAGACGACGTGGAATGGGTCGGCCACCTGCCACTTGGACATGATGGCCTGGGCCTCCTTGCCGAACACGCGGGTGTCGGACGGGTTCTCGGCGCCGGCACGGGTGGCCTCGCCGAAGACGCTGCCGAAGTCGCCGTCGCCACCGAACAGGTGGTTATGGTGCAGAGCCTCGGCCTTGGCCTTGGCGATGCCGGCGATGAGGGTCTTGCGGTCGAAGCCAGGGAAGCCGGGCAGCGGGGTCTGGAGGTCGTCGGGCATGACGCCCGCTTCCTTGGCCAGGTCGTCATCGGAGAGCTTGTTCAGCTCGATCTCGTAGGCCTTGGTCGCGTCGGACACGAAAGCCTCGCGGCTTTCGGCGATGCGGAGACTGTCGTAGACGGCGGGGTAGTAGTCCTTCACGTTGCCAAGGACGTCTCCGGCCTCGGTGCGGTAGGCATGCAGCTCGGCCAGCAGATCCTTGAGGGACTGCGCGGCCTTGCCAAGCTCGCCTTGGGTGATGGGCTTGCGGCCCGTGATCATGTCCGTCAGCGCGCGGTAGACCTTCTCGCGCTGCGCCTTGGCCGTGCCTGCTTCGCTGTCGCGGAAGCCGCCCAGCATGGACCGCAGCGGGGACATGGCCTGGTTGAACTTGTTCTGGAAGCGGGTGCGTTCGACGCTGATCGCCTTGGGCATATCGGCCTCAAAGGCATCGGACTTGGTGCCAGGGCGGGCGTGGATGATGTTGGCCACGCGCTTGGCCGTCGGGCTTGAGGCGTTTCGCTCGGCGTTCTGGTGGGCCTTGGCGGACAGGCCGGAGAAGTAGCGGCCGCTGGCGATGTCCCACGCGGTCCGCTGGACGGACTGACCCCTCTTCGGGGCGGGGATGAGGTCGGCGTCTGGGTTGCCCTCCGTCGAGGCGTCCCGGACGGAGTTAAGCACCTGCTCGCCGTTGGCCTCGGTCAGAGGTTCCTTGGGCAGGGCGGACAGGGCGGCGTCCTCGTTGAGGGATAGGGGGCTTTCCTTGTCGATGGTCGTGACGACCTCGCGGCGCAGGCCGCCCTCGCCGTCGTAGTCCTGCTCCTCGTCCGTGATTTCGGTCGAATCCTTTCCGAACACGGCCTTGCGGGCGGAGATCGGACGGCCAAGCTTGTCGATGACGGAACCAAGCAAGTCGGTGGTTCCGTCGCGGCGCAGTCGTTCGCCGATCTCTGCGTAAAGCACCTCGGAGTACTTGTTGCCGCGGAATTTCTCCGGGATCTCGATGTCGAGGATCTCGCCGTAGACCTCCGGCTGGTGGCGGAACGTCACGAAGCCAGCGTCCTCTCCTCCGACCTTCAGCTGCACGTCGTAGACCTTGAAGCCTCCGCGGTCGAAGTCCTGCCCGTTGTCGACAAACTCGATGGTGGCGTCCTTGGGCAGGCCGGCCTTGGCTGCGAACTTGGTGATGAAGCCGCGGTCGGCCAGGTTGGCGTCGTTGTGGTTGGCCGCTTCTCCGTCCGGCGCGGTGATGCCTTCCTTGGCACGGGCCGGCTCGGCGATGTCCACGCTGCCGATCATGTCGGCCTCGTAGCGGCCCT
>ERZ869921.121-NODE-121-length-46808-cov-17.294120_pt1 | contig 46808 bp, 71 predicted proteins | sample MGYA00579310_ERZ869921 | MGnify/ENA primary metagenome ERZ869921 (study PRJEB32216, sample SAMN09231816) | wastewater metagenome | place: USA: Maryland | collected 2016-06-21 | study: EMG produced TPA metagenomics assembly of the PRJNA472060 data set (Reclaimed...
GGCGGAGGAGGGCGGCGGCGGGGTAGCGGGTGTGGTCGGGGCAGAGGTCGGCCATGCCGTCCGGTTCCCAGGTGCCTCGGCGGCGGTATCGGCCCCAGCCGGCCCGGTGGGCGTTCGTGCGGGCCTTGGCGACGGTCCCGGGGTACCCGGTGATGTGGTTGGGGCACTTCTCGCCGTTCTCGAGGTAGGCGTCGCAGTAGATGTCCACCGTGGTGACCCGCGCTCACGGGCACGGGGCCGGCGGCGGGTCCTCCCAGCCGGCGGGCGGCCAGGGCTCGTCGTCAGTGAACCCGGGCAGGGTCTCGATGTAGGCGGCGGCGGTGCGCCAGTAGGCCCAGCAGCGGAGGCAGCGCACCCCGGAGTACCGGGACGGTGTGCACCGGTAGCCGTTGAAGGCTGAGAAGTTGCAGCGGTACTGCACGACGCGCCAGGCGGCGCGCCGGTCCGGGGTCTTGGGGCACGTGCAGCCCTGGCCAGAGCTCATCAGGTTCCTTCCGGGTCGTCCGGGTTCGTGTGGTCACAGCCGCAGCCGACGAAGTGCTGGCCGTCCGGGTCCTCCGGGCAGGCGGGCTCGAGCTCCAGGGCCGGTGGGGTGAGCTCCCGGGTCGGGTCGCGGCGGTCGCCGTCCTCAGGGGTCCAGTGCGCGAACAGGGTGCGGAGGGCCTCGGTGTAGTCGCGGCCCGTGGCCATCACGACGGTGCCCATGCTGGCCCGGAGCTCGAACACCGTGCTGGTCGGCCGCATCCGGGGCGCGTCCCACGGGGCGCTAAACGGGTCGCGGTCCATCTCGACGTGCATCTCGAGCTCAGCCCGGTCGAGGTCCGTCGAGGCGTAGACCTGGCAGCCGTCCGGAGTCCGGGCGCCGAGCATAATCCAGTCAGGGCGGGTGGGCATCAGGACTCCTGGGGTGGGTGGCTGAGTAGGGCGGGCAGGTCGAGGATGAGGGTGGGGCGGATCGTCCAGCGGTGCGGCCGGCGCTCGTGGACGTAGGTGCGGCGCTCCACGGTGAGGCGGAGCTCGACGGTGCGGCCGACCCAGAGGGCCCAGCCCCAGGTACGGGCGAAGCGTTCCTGGGAGGGCGGGATGCGGAGCTCATCCCACGTCCACGACGTGAACCGCACGGGGCGGGGCATCAGGCCTCGCCTCGGCGCACGAGCGCGTCGATGATGTTGCGGACGCCGCGGGCGCCGTACTCGTGGCACAGGCGCTGGGTCGCGGTGATCGCCTCCGGGGACACGAGGGGCAGCGGGATGCCCGGGAGCCCGTCGGCGTCCTTCGGGAGGCGGACCCAGGCGTCACCGGGGAACTCGCCGCCCTCCGGGTCTGTGACGGGCTTGATGTTGCCGTCTGAGTCGAACTGTGCCCCGAAGGTGGTCCCGAGGTCCTTCGCTGCGGCCTGCGCCGCGAAGAGGTCTCCGGGGTACCGGTCGCAGGCGTCGCAGCGTTGGACCGGGACCGCGTCGGCCGGCATCTCGGTGTAGCCGTAGCCCTGGTCAAGGAGGTAGCCGTGGCCGTGGCAGATCGGGCAGACCTCCGGGTTCAAGTCCGGAGGGGCCGGGGCGTCCTGGAACACCCGCACCGAGGTCTGGTAGCGGTCGAGCATCTCGATGTCCCACTCGTCCTGGTCCCGGGCGCGCATCTCCGCGCGTTCAGCGTCGGTGATCGGGGGCTGGTCGTGGGCGGAGCAGTACGGTTCGGAGACCCAGCCGCGGCTGATGCCGATGGACAGCCAGGCTCGGAGGTCGTCCTCGCGGGTGCGGAGGTTCTCGGGCATCGTGGGGCCTTTCAGTGGTAGCGGGAGTGGAGCTCGGGGCCCCGGTGGGCCTCCTCGAGGATCTCGTCGTGGCGGCGGTCGCCGTACAGGCGGCGGGAGCGGCGGTCGAGGTCGAGGGCGAGCGGGGCGAGGGGCAGGACGGTGTAGGGGTAGCCGCCGTGGCCGGCCCCGGTGAACTCAGCGGTGAGGCGGGCCCGGGCGAAGCGGGCCGGCGCGGGACCGTCGAGGACGAGGGTCTCAGCGCGGACCCACACCTCGGGGGTGTCTCCGGTGAGGACCTTCCGGAGGTTCGGGAGGTGCCAGCCCGCGTCGAGGAGCGTGACCACGGCCGACGTCTTGAGAGCGTCACGCCAGGCGAACACCCGCGGGGTCTCCCGGGAGTGCTCAGCGCGGACCGTGGGGATGATCAGCCCGGAGGACGCCCAGCAGGTGAGCTGGCGGAGCGAGGCGCCGGTCAGGGCCACGACATCGGTCGTGGACAGCTCCCGGTGCCGGTTCCGGTCCCGGCACGGCCAGCAGTAGACGTCGCCGTCGGTGAGCGTGGAGGCGCAGCCGAGGCACCTCATGGCGCCAGCTCCGCTGCTTCGACGTTGGTGATCCAGCCGGCGGCGACGCCCTCCTCAAGCCAGGACTCCCGCGACGTGTGCCGCGGCTGGACCCAGCCGGCACCCTTCGGGGTGAGCCGCCACCAGCCGGTGTCGTGCTCCTCGATCAGGCCGAGGCGCTCGAGGGTCTTGAGCGCGACGCGAGTCTGGCCGACGTTACGCTGCTCGAGCCGGGTGGCGATCATCACCGTGGCCGCCGGTTCGTGGGCCTCGACATCCCGGAGGACGTTCGCCTGGAACCTCGTGAGGGCCTTCACCGGAGGGGCTCCGTGTTCCGGTTCATCGCGTCCGCGAACTGCACCGCGGCGTCCTGGGTGAGGAACAGGCCCGCGGGCTTCGGGGGCTCCAGGCCGTTGTCCATCGCGGCCCAGCAGGGGACGTCCTCCTCGTAGTTCGTGCTCACGGTGACGGACTCGGCGGTGAAGCGCGGCGGGAGCGGAGCCGGTGTCGTGGGGCGGCCGGTGCCGGCGACGACGTTCGCGGCGAACTCGATGAAGTCCGCGGCGCTCCGCCACTGCTCGTCCGGGTCGGGGTAGCAGAGCCACTCCGAGAGCATGTCGAGGGCCTCGGCTTCGAGGACGGGTGGGGTGTCACGGGTCAGGGGCATGGCGGTCTCCTCAGGGGTGTAGGTGAGCTCGTCGGGGATGAGCAGGATGCCGCCTGGGAACCAGGAGGCGATGGGGGACAGGGCGTCGCGCAGCACGCTCAGGACGGAATCGGGGCACCGGATGATGAGCGGGGCGGTCAGCTCCGGGCATCCGGGCGGGCGGGGCTGGAGGCCAGCACGGAGGCCCATCAGGTACTCCTCGGGAGCGGGTCGGCGCGCTGGCCGGTCTGGAGCAGGAACGTGGCATACGAGGCCCGGGCCGAGAACTGGACCGCGGGGTGCGGGTTCTCGAGGGCCTCCTCGATGCTCCTCCGGAGGGCCCGGTGGTAGCAGTCGAGGCACTGCGGGAGCGTGAGCCCGGTGGCCTGGGACTGGAACACGACCCAGGACGGCTGGCCGCACGGGCAGGGCTCCCAGGGGATCACTGGAACCTCGCCCGGTGCGCTGTGAGGGCCTCGGGGAGCGATGCGAACCGGGTCCGGGTGTCTCCGGCGCCGTTCGTCGTGAGGACCCAGGAGCCGAGCGGGTGCTCGGTGTCCGGGGCCATGAAGCCGACGCCGTAGCCGGCGGGGTTGGTCTCGGCGTTGAGGAGGGCGTGGTCCACGTCGGAGAGGAGGACCTCGATGGCGTTGGGCCGGTCCCGGTCGCAGAACGCGGCACCGGGGTAGCCGGTCGGCTGGCCGCACGCACGGCAGAGGACGATGCGGAGCGGGCGGAGGTGCTTCGGCATGGGGCGTGGGATCTCGCTCATCGGATGCGCTCCCGGAGCTCGGCGGTGACCGCTTCGAGCGCGGTGAGGGCGGCCTCGGCGTCCTCGAGATTGATGAACACGGTCACGGAGACCGGGGCCGGGTCCTTCATCGAGGCCTGGCCTTGCCAGACGATCCCGATGGCGTCGGGCCAGGATGCGCCCTTCACGGTGCTGGCGATGAGCGTGGTCACGCTCGAGGCCCGGAAGGACTGCGGTGGGGTGTTCTCTCGGATGGTGTGGGTGTTCACGGTGGACTCCTCGGGGGATGAGGTGGCCGGACCACGGGCGGGTCCGGCCGGCGGGGCGGGTCAGATGCTGCCGGTGAGGGCCAGGCGGAACGCGTCCTCGGCGGTCTCGGGGCCCTGGGGCTCCGAGGCGGCCAGGAAGATGCGGCCGACGTGGGCCTTCGTGAGCAGGGCGACGGTGCGCTCGATGTAGCGGGGCCCGTCGTCCTTGCTGATGTTCCGGTTCAGGCGGACGTAGGTGTCGGCGGCATTGCGGATGGCCTCCGGGCTGGCGGCCTCGAAGGCCTGGTGCCCGCAGCGGCCGCAGGCGCCGATGAACTCGACCTCGGCGGCGGTCACGATGACCGGCGAGTTGTAGGTGAGGTTCCGGGAGGTCATCCCGCAGCGGGCGTTGGTGTGCAGCTTGCCCCGGTTCTGCCAGGCGATGTAGATCGGGGTGGTGGGGGCGGTGGTCTCGGTCATCTTGGGCTCCTCGGGGGTGGCTTGCTGGAACCAATGTAACCCGGGTTAGGTCGGGCTGTCCAGGGGGCACCTGAGATTTCTTCGGAGGGGCCGGCAGAGGCTCCCGACTCATGGGCGGGAGCCCCTGCCGTGTCCCGGGGCCCGGGGCGGTCCGGGTTCGGACGGTTGCTGCCTTCCAGCGTGGGATGCTGGTTGCCTCCCGCCGACAGGTGAGGATCGGTGGTGGGAGGAGGCGCCCGTGCGGGCCCCGGGCGTTCAGGCGAGCTCGGAGGCGAGCTGGCGGACGAGGCGGACCGTGCCGGCCTTGATCGGCTCCTGGCGGAGGATCGTGCGGGCCAGGTAGGTGTCCGGGGTCTGGAACGGGCGGAGGTGGTCGAGGTACTCGCCGGAGGCCTGCACGAGCTTGTAGGCGGTCTCCGGGAGGTCGGCGCACGTCGGGCTCTCGTGGTACAGCTTGAGGAACGTGGCCTGGCGGGTCAGCCGGTTCTCCCGGGTGCGCTCGCTCGCGGCCTCGGGCACCGGGATGAACTCGTCCAGGAAGGTCCGGACCACGGCGTCGTTGATGTTGATGCCGGCGAGGTCCGTGGCCAGCATCTGCCAGGCCTTGGCCTCCTCCCGGATGCCGGTCAGGCCGGCCTTGGCCTCCTCGAGGCGCTCCGTGACGTTGCCGGTGTGACGGATCGTGACCTGCGCGCCGGAGGCGTCGCCCTGGATGCTCGCGGCGTTGAAGGTGTTCCAGCAGACGACCCGGATGTCGGTGAACACCAGCTTGCAGGCGCCGGTCCCGTCGTGGCTGTTGAGCAGCGCGGCGTAGGGGTAGGTGGCGGAGTCGTCACCCGGGGCGGTCCACGGCTCGTCCAGGTACACCAGCGCGTAGACCATGCGGCCGCCCTTGACCGAGCCGGCGGTCTCGAACTTCACCTGCGCGCCTGCGGTCGTCCAGGCCTCGGTGAGGACCTCGAGGAGCTCGCCCATCTGGCCGTGGGTGATGACCTCGAACCCGCCGGACGGCATCGCGAGGAGGGCCTTGGTGTCGTCCCGCAGGATGGCCTTGCGCTCCTCCGTGGGGACCAGGTAGGTGCCCGGGTTCGCCCCGGGGACCTCGATGGCGCCGTCCGGGACCTCCTCACCGGGGCGGATCGTTCGGGGGTAGTAGGCGTCGGCCCAGCCGTCGGGGTCGGCCATGATGGCGGAGGCCACCACGGGCTCCCACATCAGGCCGGCGGCCAGGCAGGTTCGGGTTGCGGGGCGCGGGCACGAGGTCCCGCACCCGCATGTAAACCATCGTGCGTTCACCCATCGGTGAGGGCCTCCTCCTCCGGCACGGCCGGCTGAACATCGACTTGCAGGCTGAACCCGCGCCCGGAGCGGTCCAGGCCGAAGGACTCATCAGCGCCGAGCCCATCGAGCTGCTCGGCCATGCCTGCGAGCATTTCAGTGAGCTGGGTGATCGTACCCTCGGCCCGGACCACCAGCGTGTGCCGGGGCTCAGGCATCGGTGGCCTCCGCGGCCGCGGCGGCGCGGGTCAGCGTCTTGGACACGGCGACCCCACTGATCCCGGAGGCCTCCGCGAGCTGCTGCTGGGTGATCTTCGGGGAGCAGGCCTGGCCGGCGATGAACAGCTCGGTACGGCGGGCGCGGCACTCCTCGATGCGTTCCTCGAGCCCGTCGAGGGTGCGGCGGATCCACTCGAGCTCGGAGAGGATCTCGGCCGCGGCGGGATCAGGGGCGGGCTCAGCCGCCGGTTCGGGGGTGGTCTCGTCAGCCATCGGTGCCTCCCGGGCGGAGCTCGGTGACGTTGGTGTCCTGCTTCGCGTCCACGAGCGCCGACGCGTCGTCGGTGATCCCGGGGATGTTCTCGAGCAGCTTGATGAGCTGGAGCGCGGTGGCGTGCTGCGTGTAGATCACGCCGTGCTTGTCGGCCAGCTCACGCATCTCGGTCTTGGTGAGGAGCCCGAGGACGTCGCGCGCCGACCCGGACGACGGTTCGGGTGGGAGCCCGGTCGCCTGCTCCTCCGGCTCGGTCTCGGTCTCGTCCTCGTCGCCGTCGCCGTCCTCATCACCGTCCTCGAACTCGAGGCGCTGGATGCCCGCGGCGTCCTCCTTCGCCTTGAGGTTCTTCTCGCGCTGCTCCGCGATGAGCTCACCGACGAGCGCGGCGTCCACGAAGGTCGCTGTGCCGGCCTTGAGCTTCTGGACGCGCACCGCGTCGCCGTGCGGGTTCTCCTTGTCCGCGGGCGTGAACCGGACCTCGACGCACTCCCACTCGAGCACGAGGTAGCCGGTGTCGCCCCGGTGGATCACGATGGGCTCGACCTTCACGGCCTCGCTCAGCCCGTCGCCCGCGTTGGTGATCTGGATCGCGGCACGGGACACGTCGGCGCCCTCGAAGGTGCCGAGTTCGGTGGTGGTCATGGTTCTCCTCTGGGGGATCGAATCGGTGGTCGTCTAACGCTGGTTACACTACTTCGGGGGAGTGACCGCGGGTTCGAGGAGCCGGCGCTGGAGGTCCGGCCACGTCGAGGGCCGGGAGCGGATCGCCTGGGCGGACGGGAGCGCGGCCACGGCCTCGAGCCACTCCTGCTGCTTCGCGGCGAGCTCGGGGTTCGTGCGGTGCTTCTGCCGCTTGAACTCCACGACGAGGAGGACCCCGGAGGGGTGGAGGAACCAGTCGTCGGGGAACCCGGGGACGGTCGGGGTCATCCAGCGCCCATCGCGGCCGGCGCGGGCCCGCTCGACGTGGCAGACCAGCCAGCCGAGCTTGCGCGCGACGCGCTCGGCCATCTTGCGGTAGTCGTCCTCGCTGATGGCCTTGGCGTCGCCATCCGTGAACGGGACGCAAGCGCCGGCTGGGGCGCGCCGGCACTTCACCACGACGTGCTCTCGGAGCGCCAGCGGGGACATCGGGCGGTCACAGTAGGGGCACGGGGTCATCGTCGGCTCCGGGTCTTGGGGTGATGGCGGAGCAGGATGAGGGCCTGCACGATCTGGTAGGCCTTGAGCGCGTCCGCGACGCGGCGGGCGTCGTCCTCGCTGATGGACTTCCAGGAGCCGGCGTGCCCGACGAGCATCTCGGCCAGCTCGCGGCGCTCCTGCTGCGTCAGGCTGAGCTTCTGGGCCTCGATGATCGCGCGGGTCCGCTGCGGGTTCGGGTGCTTCGGCTTCGGCGGCGCGTGGTGGTAGCACCTCGGGCCGTTCTCGGTCTCCTCGATGGCGTCGGCGCCGCACCAGCGCATCAGGTCCGACCCGGGGATCGGGACCCGCTGCTTGCAGATCAGGGCGCCCATCCGTGCTCCTCCTCCCAGGCCTCGAGCCGCTCAAGGACGGCGCGCTTGTGCTCGGTCTTGTAGTCGTGATGCTTGGGGCACGCCGCGCGGCACCGGGTGGGGTCGAGGTACTCCACGGAGCGGTATGAGCCGCCCCGGAGCTCATCGACCTCGAGGGTGCGCCGGCCCGGGAGGAACCCACATCGCACCTCGGGGATCGCGCCCTCGTACTCGCAGCGGCCTCCTGCGCGGGCGAGCACGATGCGCCGGCACTCGTCGCGCTGCTCCTGCTCCTCGAGCCGGCGGGCGGACTTCGGCGCGATGCGCTTCGTGCCGCGGGCCAGGGCCTTCCCGCGCTTGAGCGGGGCGCTGCGCTTCATGTGACGAACCGGAGCTGGTCAGCCACAGCCTCCGGGAGGTCCCGGAGCCCGAGGGCACCCTTCATCTCGACGGGCACCACGGCACGCACGTTGTCGAGCAGCCACGCGAACCGGCCCGGGGTGAAGTCCCCGAACGGGAGCTGGTCGGTGACGTCGGTGAGGTCACCGCCGCTGCGATGGATCGTTGCGAAGGACTCGTTGTGGTTGGTCCTCACCATCGGGAATCCGAGTTCGCCGGGCGGGGCCCAGAGCGGGTCGGGGACGTGCCCCGGCCCTTGGCTCAGGAACTGCACGATCGGCACCACGTCGATCAGGTCGCACACCGCCACCACCGCACCGAGCGGCAACGCCCCCCACTTGCCTAGGCCGTCGCTCAGGACGTAGCGGCCTTCGCCGTAGTCCCATCGGGTCAGCCATTGCCCCATTCGCACGAGGTCCCGGGATGGCTGGGCCTTCCCGGCGTGGATGGCGAGCGGGCCCCGGTACTTCGTGGAGAACGGGCGCGTCTCGATCGTCTTTGCGCCCACCGCGATCAACGACGCCCACGGCTGGCGGATCGTGAGGAACTTCATACTTCGCCCCCTAGGGCGCGGGTGATGGCTGCGATGTTCTCGGTGATGTCGTCGCCCCGGCCCAGGGTCACGGTCACGGACACGGGCAACTTGGCGGGCTTGCATCCTCGGGCCGCGCACTCGTCATCCGTGTAGTGCCAGATCCCGCCGGTCATGTGTCCCCCCGGGGGTTCAGGTGAAGGGAGGTCATGACGCCTCCCACAACATCGGGGCGGCGGCCTCGTCATCGAGCCATGACAGCGCCGTGCCAAGGTTCTTGTCCGGCGCCCACTTGATGTACGTGCCGTCCACGGAATCGCAGCCCAACGTTCGAGCTGTACGGAACCGGCGGCGGGAATTGACCCGCCCCTGGCGGATGTGCTCGAGGTGGACCCGGAGGATCTTCTGCCTTCGTAGCGGCGTAGGCCAGCACCTCACCGCACGAACAGCGAGTCTCCACCCACTTCCCATCGCGTAGCGAGTACCGGGCCCGCTGGAACGATGCCCCCTGGTAGCCGAGGTTGTTGAGGTTCTTCACGGGGTCGTAGAAGATGTTGCCCGATGGGAACCTGCGGTAGGTGTAGCAGTGCTCGCGCCCCGGCTCCACGATGATAGGCACCTCGCACCACACGCCGGCCACGTCCTGGGTCAGCTCGAGTCCATCCTGGGGTCCACCAATCAGCTTCATGCCTGCTCCTTCATCGCGAGTGCGCCCTCGACCACACTCACCCCGCGGCTCGGCCCCATCCACCGCGCCATCCACAGCCACAGGGGCGCGGTCAGGTACGCGATCGTGCTCGGGTCGGGGTCGATGAACAACCCGGTCCCGTTCGTGTTCGTCACGCGCAGCTTCATCCTCTCCCCCAGATCAGCAGGCAACACCCGAACGGGGGCCGTTGGTTTGGTCGGATCTTCGTGTCGCCCGAGTTGATGAACCGCAGTCTCCCGCGCAGGAACTCCACGCGGAAGTCGGGCCGGCGCTCGCGCAGGTGAGGTTCCACGAAGTCCTGCCACCACCCCTGCTCAGTCCGGTTGGCCGGCAGCAGCATGACGATCACCCTGGGAGGGTTCGATCCGTTCCACTCCTCGTGAGCCTTCTCGATCCATGGCTGGATGTTCGAGTAGGGCGGGTTGCACCACACCCTTTCGCCTCCCCACTCCTGCTCCAACCCGTTGATCTCCTCATCGAAGTACCGGTCGCACTTGGTGTTGTGCGCGCCGGCCGCAACGTCCAGGGTGAACTCGAACCTCTCATTCAAGGGGTCGAACACCTCGGTCGTGGTGGCGCGGTCATCGACCTTCGGGTTGGCGCCGTTCTTGTTGACCTGCTGGGGATGGTTCCGCGCGACGAAGCTCACAGTCGTCCGATCCACAGGTTCCCCCGGCAAGCCGCTTCCCCGCGCCAGGGTTGGGTGATGAGCCGCACGGCGGCGGCGATGATTGGATCGGTGGATAGGGGTGGGTTGTGGCTCACGCCTTGTCTCCTTCGGTGAGGGCGCGGGACGATGTCGTCCGGCAGGTCGCGTAGTCCTTGGGCGCCCTTCATCGGCACCGGGTCGATCAGGCGCACGTTGCCGAACAGCCACGCGAACCGGCCCGGGGTGAAGTCCCCGAACGGGAGCTGACCGGTGACGTCGATGTCAGCGGGTAGAGGGCCGTCCACGCGCAGCACCTCGGCCGCAATATGGGCATCCCGCACAAGCAGCATCCGATCGGCCCCGGAGCCGGAGGTTGGGATCATGTGCGCGGCCCATGCCGGGGGCCCGTCGAGCGGTAACCATGACACGATCGGCACCACGTCGATCAGGTCGCACACCGCCACCACCGCACCGAGCGGCAACCGGAACCCGCATAGATCGCCGTCGGCCAAGAGCCCCTGAGCAACCTGCTCCTCCTCGGTCCACGGGCGTTCCAACATCCACATGAGATCGCCGAGCCCATCGTGGAACGGGTAGCCCGCCGCCCCCGCTACCGGCTCGGCTTTCCCGGCGTGGATGGCGAGCGGGCCCCGGTATGTGGTGGAGAACGGGCGCGTCTCGATCGTCTTCGCGCCCACCGCGATCAACGACGCCCACGGCTGGCGGATCGTGAGGAACTTCACTGGAACCGCTCCTCGGTCGGGTGCGCGATGAGATGCGCGTCGTGGGAAGCGAGACAGGTGCGGTGCCACATCTGCTGGACAAGGTGGCCGCCCTCGAGGGCTCCGCAGCGGCAGACCTCGAACGTGTAGGCGAGGCGGTTCAGCCCGGAGGTCGAGAGGTCCTGGGTGCATTCGGGGCACCGCTGAAGGGACCGGTGCGCGTTGCCGACGGGGCCCCAGGTGATGCCGCCCGTGACGTGGTGCATCGGGTCGGCCTCCTCCGGCTCGACGTAGAACCCGCGCTGACCGAGGCGGTACTCCCAGGTGCCGCCGGTCTCACCGCGTCGTCGGCGCTCGATCTGCCAGCCACCGTTGCGGGGCTTGCGGAGGTCACGGAGGCGGGCGCTGATGGAGGCCTCGGGCACCTTGCGGTCGATGTCGAGCTCGACCAGGCGGGACAGTTCGGCCAGGGTCAGCCACTGCCCCGGTGAGAACTGGAGGAGCACGTCGTACACGGCCCGGAGCTGTGGGGCGAGGCGCTCCCGGTCGAGGGCCGGGTCGTAGGTGATGCCGTCGAACGTCGGCTCAGGAACCATTGCGCATCTCCTCCTCGGTGTAGCCGTAGGCCTCCCATATGCCCAGGCGGATCGCGGCCTCGCAGAGCACACAGCCGTCCTCGAACTCGTCGGTTGGATTGAACATGATGTCGGCGGCGTGTTCCTCAGCAGCGAGCCGCACAGCCTCATCTGGATGGGTGGGCACCTGTGACTCCTCGGGGTTGGGTGTGGTCATCGTTGCTTCGGGCCTTTCGTCTTGGGGTCGTAGTTCGGGCAGGTCGCGAAGTGGGGCAGGTGCCGGGTCGCGCCCTCGGGCATGAACAGCATGTCGCCCGGGCCGAGGAGCGTGGCCTGTGGGGTGCCCGCGGGGGAGCGGGTCAGCATCACGTTGCCGTCCTCGTGCGGGTCCGGGTCGAGGGGCATGAGCTTGCCGGCGTGGGTGCGCGCCCAGATGATGCGGGTGTGGCAGTAGCGGCAGGTCTCCATCAGAACAGCCTCCCGGCCAGTGGATGAGGGTCAGGGACCCGGAAGTGGAGGACGAACTCGAACTCACAGCGGGCCTCGCTGTTGGCGCCCTCCCGGAGGCGGGCGGTGCGCACCGGGTAGGCGCCGGCCAGGTGGACGCCGAGCATCAGCCAGGCGTTCATCGTCCACTCGGAGACCCGGTGCTCGACGGTCACGCCGTCCTTGGTCTCGGGGTGGTTCGAGATGTTCACGAGAGCGAAGCCACCGGGGCGGATCGCGCGGAGGGCCTCCCGGTAGCAGGCTTCGTGGAAGGTGCGATACTTCTTGCCCCAGCGCATCGCGCCCGCGTTGTCATCGTGCAGGCGGCGGTCCCGGTCACCGGTCGCGACCCGGAGGCGGTGCGTGTACGTGTTGCGCTTCGAGAGCCCGGAGCCCTTGCAGGCCTTGCAGGTCTGCTCGTCGGACTCGTGGATGCGGAGGAACCCGTCGCCGCCACAGGTCTTGCACGGGTCCTGAGCGTTGTGCGCGTCGGCCATCCGGTTGCCGTAGCACGGTGAGGTCACCAGGCCGTCCATCGACTCGTCCGCGAACGGGAGGTGGAGCGCGTTGCCTTGCACGGTCCGCGGGTGGCAGGCGGCCCATTCCGGTTCGAGCTCCACGCCAACGGTGTGCAGGCCGTGGCCGGTCCCGAGGGTGTGCACGAGACCGGTGCCGGCGAACGGATCGAACACGGTGAGCGGGCGGACGGCGCGGGCGTCCTCTGTGTCGAGGAGGGCCTGGAGTTGTTCCAGGACCGGGCGGGAGAACTTCGCTGGGTGATCGAACACCGCGATGCTCGGGGCGGTCTCGGTGGTCGTCATCAGAACGGCTCCTGTCGTGAACTGTCGCGGTAGCCGGCGGGCGTGGCCGGGTCGGAGAGGGTGCGCTCGGAGGAGCGGCGGCGCTGGCCCGGGACGACGCACACGTCGCAGTCCTCCCGGTTGTGGTCCTTCTCGAGGTGGCCGCCCTGCCAGCGGTAGAACAGCCGCTCGTTGCACACCCGGCACGGGTACCAGGTGTTCGCCGCGGCCGCGCGCCGGCACTGCCAGTCCACCGCGAGCTTGGCGCGCTCGGCGTCCGCTTCGGGGCCGGCGCCCTCCGGTAGCTCGGGCTCCGGGGCCTCGCGCTCGACGTAGCCCTCGAGGACCTTGACCCAGCCGCCCTCACATCGGGTGTTCGTACAGCGGCTCATGAAGCTGGTTCTCCTTCGCTGAGCGCGTGGCGAAGGTACTCAGCCACAGCAGCCATCTCGTCTTGCTGCTCATACGGTCCACCGGTCACGCACTCAGGCTCCTCACGGCATCCTCCGTGGCAGGTGTTCGGGCCGTAGGCCCCGGGCTCGCCGTTCTTGAGCCGGTAGGGGCACGTCGCGTACACGTTGCCGATGGCCGCGTCGTTGAACACATCCCACAGGGCTTCGGGATTGAGCACTTCATCCAGGTCAGCCATCAGCGCGCCCTCCGCCGGTCCTGGCCGGACAGCTTGACGATCACGGCCTCGGAGCCGACGAGGCGGCTGTAGGTGTCGGCGCGCACCGCGGTCTCGAGCGGCTCGCGCGGGTCGAGGTTCGTGGTGATGATCGTCGGGCGCTCCTCAAGCCAGCGCCGGTTCACGAGCGCGTACAGCCGGTCGATGCTCCAGTCCGTGGGGCGCTCGGCGCCGACGTCATCGATGATGAGCCGGTCTACGTCCATGAGGTCCCAGAGGAGCCCGGGCGGGCCCTGCGGGCGGAGCAGTTCGAACAGTTCGACCGCGGGCAGGAACACGACCTCGAGCCCGACCTCAGCGGAGCGGCGGCAGGCGGCCACCGCGGCGTGGGACTTCCCGACACCGACCGGGCCGGTCAGGATCAGGTTGCGGCCGTCCGGGTTCACGGACCAGGCGGTCAGCGCGTCAGCGACGGTGCCGTGGAAGTCCTCGAGCTGGGCCCAGCGGAGCCGGGACGGTAGCTCAGCGCGCCAGCCCTCAGTCCGGGGCTCCGGCGGCAGGTCCTCCCAGCCGGGTTCACGGTAGGCCTCCCGGACCGGTTCGGCCGGATCGATCCGGTCCGCCCGCTCGGCGGCGGCGCGGGCCCGGTTCACGGTCTCGAGTGCATCTCGGATGCCCGAGGGTCCTCGGGTGCGTTCGGTGTTCACAGGCGGATCACTCCTTCGGGGCCTTCTCGGTCTCCATCCATAGCACGGGCCCCTGGCCTCCGAGGCGGAGCCGGGAGCTCATCCGCCCACCGTTCGGCCCGCAGCCAGGTCGCCGGGTGCGGGATGAACTTCGCCTCGGCGCTCGTGAGCGCGCACCACTCGGCGTAGTCCCGGGCGCCGGCCACGATCCGGGTCCAGCCGCCCGCGGCCTTGACCGCGGCAGGCCAGGCCTTGCGCGCCGCACCCTTCGCGGTCCGCCGTGGGTAGACCTCCCAGAACGCGTCGAACCCGTCGAGGCGCGCGTTGGGTAGTTCCGTTGGTAGTTCCGTTGTTAAACCGTTGGGGTGCAGTCTGGGCTGCACTGTTTCGCTGCAAACTGCACCCTTTACGGTCTCGGATTGCACCCTTTCCGGGTCTCGGATTGCACCCTTTCCGGGGTCCGGCGGTGGCTGCACCCTTTCCCCGAGTCGGTACGTGGTGGCGTTGCCGCGCCCTCCTCCGTGGTCCTCGACAACCAGCCAGCCTTCGGCCACCAGTTCAGCGAGGAGGGTCATCGTCTGGCGCCGTGAGTACAGCGCGAACTCAGCGACGTTGTTGACCCCGGGGTGGGCGTGCCCGCCGTCGGCGTTCGCGGCGTCGGCTACGACGAGGAGCACGGAGCGGAGACCCCGGGCCCGGTTGCCGTACCGGCGTCCGTCACGGTCGATGTGATCGGGGTGGGGGCCGTAGCGGTGGACCCATCCCTGGGCCTGGCCGCTCACTGGTCGGCCTCCGCTCGGTCATAGGCGGAGCCGGCGGCCTTGAGGAACTCGTCGCGGGTGAGGACGAACGTGGCTTCGTAGGCGGCGCGGCGGAGGTGGTACTCACCCGGGCCAGCGTCGAACAGCATCTGGGGGTCCGGCGGTGGCTGGTAGGGCACCACCCAGCCGGTCACGAGCGGCCTGCTTCGTGCTCAGCGAGGCGGGTCCGGAGCTGCTCGACGGTGCCGGCGGTCGGGAGGCCACGCTCGGAGAGGGCGGCGACGCACTCGATCTTGCGCATCGCGTTGATCTGGGAGGCGGTGAGGATCGAGAGCTCGACGGTGGGCGGGACCCGGATGCCGTCCTCGTCCTCGGTCATCCGCTTCTCCCCGAGGGCCTCGATCATCTCGTCGGCCATCGTGCCGAGGGTCTCGTGTGCAACGAGGTCCTCGAAGCCTTCGGCGTCGTCCCGGTAGCGGGGCTGGTCCTCGTAGTCATCCCGGTCGGGGGCCGGTTCCGGCGGAGGCTCGCCCGTTGGGGGCTCCTGGCTCGCCTCGTGGCCATTCTCGGGCTCCGGGCCCGGTTCTACCGGAACGGGCGGCGAATCGCTCTCCGGGGCTCCCACAGCGTCGAGGAGCATCGCGATCTGGGCTCCGCCGATGTCCTCGACGTCCTCGAGCCCGGATTCGATCCACATGGAGCGGGCCTCCTCCTGGGCCTCGTCCTTGGAGAGGGCCGGCCAGGCGGCCTGGATCGCGTCGAGGAGCCGGCGCTTGGCCTGCTTGTGGGTGAGCCCGAGGGTAGCCGGCTGGACGGTCGGGGCGGAGAACGTGGCGCCCGCGCCGATGACCTCGAACACGAGGTGGTGCAGGGTGCCCTCCACCGGGAGGACCATGCCACCGCGAGGGACCTCGAGCCCGAGGCGGCGCGCGCCGACGAGCGTGTAGCGGCGCGGGTCCCGCTGGACCCGGACCCAGCAGGTGGCCGCGGCGGGGATCGTCTTTTCGGCGTTCACGGACCAGGTGGTGTCCCGGGTCGGTTGGCCGTTCTCGATCTTCGTGACCTCGGAGCCCTGCGCCGTGATGATCCCGATGCCACCGGAGCGGCGGAGGAGGTTCACGACGGTGGCCCACCGGTCCTTCGCGTCGTTCCACAGGTTCATCGGGGTATCGACCTCGGCGTCCGGGTCCGCGGCGAGGGCGTCGCGCCCCTTCTTGGAGCGGCGGGCGCGGGCGCCGACCCAGTCCTTGAGGAGGTTCCAGAGGTCCGTGCCGGAATCGATGATGTAGACGTTCGGCTCACCGTGCGGCCCGGGCGGGACCGCGGTCGCGGCCCGGATCTGCTCCACCAGATCGGAGTAGGTGCCGGTGAGGTCCACGACCTCGTAGGGCCCGAGGTCGGCGTACTCGTCGGCGGTGCCGTCCCCGAGGTCGAACACGAACGTCCGGTTCACGAGCGGAGACGCCGAGAGCGCGTAGGCGCCGAAGGACTTGCCGGCCTTCTCCTCACCCTCGAGGAGGATCAGGGGCCAGGCGGCCTTGCCGGTCGGCGGGCGCGTGCGTAGCTGTGGGGTGGTGGTCACGGGTGGTACTCCTCGGGTCGGTGGTTGGGGTGCTCCTCCGCGCATAGCACGGAGCAGAACGGGATGCCGTCGCGGGTGACCGCGCCGGTCGTGGCGTGCGGGGACCCGCAGCCGCGGCAGACGATCACACGCATCCGGGTTCGGCGCCAGGCCTCCCGGACCTCCTCAACCGCGCAAGGGACGAGGTAGATGGCGAACAGGGTCAGGGCGGAGGCGAGGGAGAGGGCGGAGCCGGCGGCGCTCATGGCGTGTCCGCCCGGTGCCAGGTGTCCCGCTCAAGGAGGGGCTGGGGTTCGCCGTCATCCTCGAGGTCGGGCTGGCAGTCACCGCAGGTGCAGTCACCGCCGAAGCAGTCGCGGCACACGTCCGCGGCGCAGGCGGAACAGAGCCCGAGGGCGGCGCCGATGGCCTCCTCTGCGGCGCTCATCAGCTGAGCCCCATGATCTTGCGGCCGTCGAGGACCAGCCCGGAGCGGGCGGTGACATCGCCGCTGGGGCGGGTCCGGGTGACATTAGCCAGGGTGACCCGGAGGCCTCGCTCAGCGTCCTCAGTCACCAGGGTGACCGTGCCGGTGATGGTGTGGTAGCCGGAGGGCCGGCGGGCCCCAAGCTCGTCGTAGGTGGCCCGGATGACCGCGCCCTCACGGAGGGTCCGGAGGGTGCGGGGGTCGATGGCATCGAAGAAGGTCATGAGTGGCTCCTCGGGGCGGGGCGAGTGTGGCTGGCGGAACCAATGTAACCCGGGTTAGGAAACCTGTCCAGAGGGCACCTGAGATTTCTTTCAGGCGGGCGTCGCCTTCGCCGTGATGTGCTCCGGGGTGACCGTGGTCCCGGGGATCACCTGGCCGGCGCCGTCCACGACGCAGGGCTCGGTCTCCTCCCAGACCGCGGTGACGTCCACGGTGCCGTGCTCTTCCGGGTCCACGGGGCACAGGATCTCGGAGCCCTCGAGCTCTGCGGCCTCCTCCGGGGTGGCGGTCTGCTCACAGCCGCAGGAGAGGACGGCGACCCAGCGGCCGGTCACGCGCGACGTGATCGTGCCGAGGGCCTTGAGCCCGTTGAGGAGCACCTTGGACTTGACGACCGTGGGGTACACGTCGTCGGCCAGGGTCTCGCGGCCCCAGGTGGCGACGGTCTCGTCGTCCTCGACGGCGAGCTTTGGGGAGGCCTTCGTGGTGCGGACCGTGCCGGACGGGAGCGCGAGCGTCGCGTCCTTCGGGTTGCGGCGGCGCCGCTCGAGCGCGTAGGCCTCGAGGTGGCCGCCGAAGAACGCCCGGTCGCGGTCCGGGGCCCGCAGCGCGTTCTTCGTCCAGGTCTCGATGCGCTCGATGTAGGCGGCCTGCTGCTCGAGGATCGCGGCCCGGTTCGCCTCCGCTTCGGCCAGGTGCCGCATCGCCCACTCGGCCTCGTCGTCGTTCTGGATGCGCCAGTACGCACCAGCCGGAAGCGCGGCGTCGGCGTCGTCCGGAGGGCCGGCGTGCTCCACGACCTCAGCGGCGAACTCGACGGACGAGACCCCGGAGTCGAACGCGAGGGTGTCGATGAACGTGCGGACCTCATCAACCTCGGCCGGTGTGAGCGGCGGGTTGATCGTGAGCTCGGGCGGGAGGATCAGAGCGGGCTGAGCGGACATGGTGTCTCCTCGGGGTAGTTGGGAACCCCAGCCTACCCAGGGGTTGTGACACCGGTTATGGCCCCGGACGCGAACCGACCCAGCCGGTGAGGGCTGGGCCGGTCCTGCTGCGCCGTTGGGCCCCGAGGAGGAGCCGTGAGGCTCAGCCACTTCCCGTGGGCGCTGCTGGGAGGAGAACCTACCAGCCCGGACTTACCTCCGAGGAGGATCAGCCTCCGAGGGCGCTGGCGAGCTCCTGGCGGACCGCGGTGGCCGTGGCCGCGGCGATCTGGGTGACGATGCCCTTGAGGGTCTCCGGGTCGAGGGAGACCGCGGTCGCTCCGGTGTCGGACTTGAGGGCGAAGATGTGCACGAGCGCGGGGCTGATGTCCTGGCTGACGTTCGGGTCGTCACCCCGGAGGAACGGGATGCCGAGCTGCTCGCGAGCGGCCATCACGGCGTCGGCGTTCTCGAGGGGCCGGCGGTCCATCGTGAGCCGGCAGAACACGTACATACCGCCGTCGGAGGGGTCCCGCGCGATGAACGGCACGGTGGCCGTCTGAGCGGCGGTGACCATCAGGGCGGTCAGTTGATCAGGGCTGTAGGGCATGTCGTCCTCCGGGACGGGTGTTGGGGTCTTGCCGGCGAGCCAGGCGGCGTCGGCCACGGATCGGTCACAGCGACCGGGGACCCCGGGCACGTTGGCGCTCGAGGTGTATTGCCACATCGACCAGTTCCGGCCCCAGGGGGCGCAGGAGGGCGGCTGGCCGATGGCCTCCGGGTTGGGGTCCACCGCGTAGCCGGCGTTGTAGGCGGCGATCCAGAGCGCGAAGCGGAGAAGCGCGGTGGGGCGGTCGAACGGGACGTAGGCCCCGGTGTAGATCACGGGCACCCAGCCGGTGCGCGCCAGGACCCGGAGGCAGAACGTGAGGACCCAGGCGCCGGTCCCGGGCTGCTCCATGTCGAGGACGGGCGGGAGGGTCCAGCCCGGGTTCGCGGCGAGCATGTCGCAGAACCAGTCGGCCTCCCGGGTCGGGTCGTTGCCCGGGCGGGCGAAGTGGTAGAAGGCCCACGGCTTGCCGGCGGCCCGGGCCTTCGCGGCGTGCCGGGTCGCCCACGGGTCGAGGTAGCCGATGCCCTCCGTGAGCTTGATGATCACGAAGTCCTCACCCTGCGGGTCCGCCCCGGGCTGGTACATCGCGATGTCCGGGCCGGCGCGCATCTCGCGGCCGGCGACGGTGTAGCTCGGCACGGGTCAGGCCTTCGGGGGCACGGGGATGGAGAGGCCCGCGGCGCCGGAGGCGGGGACCACCGGACCGTCCGGCGCCGCGGGACCAGGGGGCTCGACAGGAGCCGGGGTGACGGCCGGGGCGAAGTCGTGGACGACGGCACCCATCTCGAGCGGCTGCTTCGTGAGCGGCGGCACGTAGGCGGACTGCGTGTTGTCGCGGGCCTGGAGGTACTGGTGCGTGAACGAGGCGCCGGACGCCGCGGCGAAGCCGAACAGGGCGACGGTCCAGTGGTTCGCGGTGCTGAGCGTGAGCGTGTCCGTGGCCTGGATCGAGGTCCCGAGGTCCGAGGCGGCGAGGGCGAACGCTCCGCCGATGCCGGCGGCCCACGCGATGAGCTGCTTCCAGACCGGTGACCACTGCCGCGCGGCGACGTAGCTCGGGAAGTCGGTCACGGTCTTGACGGTGGCCACGAGGAGGGCCACGGCGATGACGGGTGTCAGCGGGTTCATGGCGACGACCGTACCGCGCTACTCCCTGGGCGTCGAGGGTCCGAAGGTTCCGGGGTGGATCTCGGGGTTGCCGGCGGCGAGCGCAGCGAGGGTCTCATCGAACCGGGTGTGGACGTCGTTGACGCGGCCCTCGAGGTGCGCGATGTCTCGGCGGACCTCCTCCCGCCACTCATGGTCGGCTTGGTCGCGGGCGGTGTCCTTCTGGAGCTCGTCCCGCATGTGGGTCTTGAGCGCGTCGCCTGTGCTCTTGAGCTCCGCGGCGGTCCCGGTGTTCTCAGCCTGGACCTGGGCGAGGGTCTGCTGGACCTCCGCGACGACGGCCTCGACGCGTTCGACGCGCGCCGGCTGCGTGTCGTGGAACGACCCGGTGACCGGGTCCGGCATGAAGTGGGGGCGGAGGACGAACCGGTCGAGGTCCCGGAGGACCTCCTCGGCGCTGCGCTCGTCGGCGGCCTTGGCTCGAGCGTCCTCCACCTCGGTAGCCTTGTCCGCTCGGGCCTGTTCCTGCCGGTCCTTCCAGCGGGTCAGGAGCCAGCTCCCGGCGAACCCGGTGAGCGCGGCGAGTACGACGAGGAGGGCGGGGTCGTGCCACAGAGGCTCGTCCGCGGCGAGGAGCACGATCATGCCGCGCATCGTACCTGACCAGCCCTGTTGCGTGGTGGGAGCATCACCCGCCACCACCGCTGCACGTCTGCTGCGGGGTGTAGTCCGCGACCCACTGGAGGTCCAGGTGGGAGCTGCCGTCAGTCCAGAGCTCACCGGTCGTGGCGGGTGTGACCACGAGGCCCCGGAGGCGGTAGCCGGCCTCGGGGATTGAGCAGAGCCCGTGGCACGAGAGCGTGACCCACTCCGGGGATGAGGCGTCGGTGGACGTGAACGAGAACAGGGCGCCGTCCACGTCGCGCGAGAACGCGTCGGCGGCGTCGTAGAGCCAGACCGCGATGCCGACACCCATCGGGAGGCCCGCCAAGTTGCGCTGCCCGATCTTCGTGAGGAGGTCGTACCGGTAGACCCCGGGGCGGTCCACGATGATCGAGTACGAGCTGCCGTCGGCGTCCGGTCCTCCGGCCTCAATCTCCGGGCAGTCGAGCGCGATGACCTGGGCGGTGTCATCCAGCGCGTACTCCTGCCACGCCTCGCCCTCCGCGACGCCGAGGCGCGCGACGCCGACGTTCCGGCCGGCGATGTAGTGCGTGATGAACATGCCCCACGGCGGGATCGACTGCACCATCACCCGGTTGCCGGTCACGGGCGACGACTCCGTGAGCACCGCGACCTCGATGGGCGTGACCGCTGGGAGGTCCCGGTCAAGCTGCACGACGACCGCGCCGTACATCGTGCCGGACGGGTCCGTGGGCGGCGGCCCGAGGACCGTCGCCGGGAGCATCGAGCCGACCGGGAGCTCAGAGAGGGCCTTGTCCACCGTGGCCCGGGCCATCAGGGAGGAGTACGCGACGAGTCGGTTCTGGTCCTCAGACACCGGTCACTCCTGGGGATCGCTGTAGGTGGTGGGTGTGCTGCGCGTTCGAGGCCAGCGGCCCGAGGGTCCAGGCGGTCTCGAGGTAGTTCGTGCCGTTCAGCCGGACCACGGAGAACACGTCGTGTCGAGGGTCGGCCGGCCCGGTGAAGTCCACGGTCTCGAAGGTAGCCGGGTCGGCGGAGGCGAACCGGTCCGCCATGAGCTGGGCCTGCTCCTGGGACGGGATGCCCTGGAGCTGGTGGTCCTCGATGATGATGCGGCCACCGCGGTTCTCCCGGGAGTGCGGCGCAGCCGGGTTCACGAACGCGATGGCGGTGATCGGGGTCCCGACCGCGCCGATGGACGTGACCTTGTGGCAGTTCGCGGCGGCGAGGAGGTTCGGGTTGGTGACCCGGGTGCCGTTGATCACGCGGGCGTTCGTGTAGGTGACGTCCGGGTCCCGGTCGAGGGTTGGGGGAGGCTCGAGGTGGAGGAGCCCGTTGCGGTCGAACCACGGCGGGAGCCAGCCCGCGACCCGGCAGCAGTTGAGGAGCATCTGGCGGTACGTCGTGGTGCCGCCCACGTTCCCGACGGGATCGAGGAACGCAGCGTCGGTGTCCTGCACGGTGTAGGCCAGCACCCCAGCAGCCTGAACGAGGCGCACGGCGAGATCCACGACCCGTGTGCCGCCTGCTCCGCCGTCAGACCAGAGCATCGGGGTGTCGAGGAGGGCGGAGCCGTCGTGCAGCGTGGTCTGGTGCTCGGTGATCCCGCTGGCGTGCTTCACCGGGTCCGCGACGAACGTGAGGAGCCCGAGCGGGTACCGGTCCGGCTGGGCCCCGGGCCGGCCGACGACCCAGACCGGACGCACCCAGTCCGTGAACGGGTTGACGTCCGCGAGGTCGGAGGGGTGGAACCGGACGTTCGTCATCGTCCGCATCCGGGTCGCTGTGGTCTGCACGCCGAGGGTGCCGCCTGCGCCCCGGAGCGCGCCGAGGGTCACGCCGCGGGCGTCCGTGACCTCGTACTCGATGCCCTGCGCGCGCATCCCGGACGTCGCGTCGAGGATGTCGCTCACGGTGCGGTCCCGACTTCGACCGGGATCGGGCGGCCGGCGGTCTGGGTGAGGGTCACCTTGAGCGTGTAGAGGCCACCGGGCTCCTCCCGCACAGCCTCGTTCGGCTTCACGGTGCCGTACCACACGTGCCCGGTCTCGTCCGCCACCGCGAGGTAGCTGAGCACGAGGAGGGTGCCGTCGGCCTGGCGCTGGGCGCCCATGAGCTCGAGGGCCGGCGCGAACACGTCGCGGCCTCCGGGCGCGGCCGCGACCGGGGTGCCGTCCGTGGCGCCCTCCGCCGCGACCATCAGCTCGATGTCGATGACGTCGGGGCGCTGCTGGAGCTCCTGAAACCCGGCCGCGAAGTCCTGGGCTTCGTACTCCACGAACGTCGTGTGGTCCGTGATCCGGTAGACCCGGTGCCCGAGGTCGTCATACCAGAGGCTGATGCCGGCCTCGTTGCTCGAGAGCCGGTAGCCGCAGCAGCCGTCCGTCGTGAGGACCTCCGCGACGTCGGACCACAGGGACGGTGCGCCGTCGAGGCGCCGCTGCCGGATGCGGTACGACACCGTGGCGTTCCGGGGTGCTTCGAGGTCCGTCCAGGTCAGCGTCGCGGCGTCCCAGACCGTGGCGACGGGCACCCACTCCGGGGCGGTGTCGGCGTACCGCTCGAGCTCATAGCCGCCGAACACGGTGCCGCAGTCCAGGGAGGCGGGCGCGTCCCAGGTGACCTCCACGGAGTCCGTGCAGTCCGTGGCGGAGACCACCGCGGCCAGGCCGGTGATCGTCGGCGGGAGCGTGGACAGGGTGATCGCGTAGTCCACCCCATCCCGCGCGATGAGCACGGACCGCCAGTGCGCGGTGTCCACGGTGCCGCCGTACGTGATGTCGTCGGTGCCGGTCGGTGGGGCGTTCACCGGGAGCTGCGACACCGACGAGAGGGCCTGGACGTGCCAGCCGTTGCTCCGGTCCGCCACCGAGGTCAGCTCGACGTAGAGCTGCGTGCCCGGGGCCACCGTTGCGGCCGCGGGGAACACGTACTCGACCAACTGCCAGGCGTCAAACGGCGCGAGGAGCGTGTAGAACGGCTCGAGGGTGAGCGGCCCGAGCACGGTCGAGTCGTCGGCCCGGTCCTTCACGGTCACGATCAGGTCGCCGTCCGGGTAGCTGTTGCCCGCGGCGCGCACGATCATCCGCAGGTACTGGTAGTCGCCGCCCGCGGCCGCTGTGAGGTCCTGCTCACCGGGGTCGTTGGCGCTGATCTGGGACCAGAAGCAGTTGGGGTCCACTCCGGCCAGGCTGATCCACTCCTGGTCGCCGTCCGCCGACGCGTAGGGCTGGGAGTCCACGGACGCCGAGCCGCTGACCACGAGCACCGCGGCGAGGGCGTTGGTCCGAACCGGCTCCGCCGCGCTCGGCCAGTGCGCCTCGTTGAATTCGACCGTGGTGCCGACGAGGGGCTGCGGGGCCAGCGCCCGGTCACCGGGCGTGTTGTACCCCAGGGCCCGGAGCTTCATCACGCGCCCGTCATCCGGGTACCGGCGCACGAGCACGAGGTAGTCGGTGCCGGCGACCTTCGGCCAGTCCGGGGTGCCGTCCGGCTCAGCCATCGTCGCGAGCTGGTAGCCGACTCCGGCGACGCGATTGTCGAACGTGCCGACCGCGACCCGCGGGTCCGGGTCGGTGTAGGTCACCACGAGGCGGGCGGAGTAGCAGGCGGTGAAGAGCTCGAGGGAACCGGCCGTGGGGAACAGGAACCCCACGCTGTTGCCGCTGATGTCCGTCGCGTCGAACTTCTCCACGTCGGCCAGCTCCCACGGCTGCCCGGTCGAGGGGTCCACGGTCCAGGTGCCGGTGCCTTCGACCACGCCCGGGCCGACGTACAGGTTGCCCTCCTGGGACGCGTCCACGACCGCGTCGCGCATCACGAGCGGACGGATGATCGTCGCGGGCTGGCCCGGGCTGACGCCCTTGAGGGTCTGCGCGTAGAACTGCAACTGGACCGACTGCACGACCGCGGTCGAGGGGATCGCGCCGATCAGCCCGGTGAACTTGAAGAAGGCCATCCCGGAGCGGCCGTCGCCGGTCCGGACGAACGAGTCGTCGGGGATGTTGATCACGGTCCCGCTCGGGAACGTGTAGGTGCCGGGGACCCACGTCGGCGGGTCGTCCGCGAGGGCAGCCTCGAGCGAGCCGGCGCCGATGGCCGTCATGTTCGTGCTCGACCAGGTGGACCCGGTGACGAACTCCTCCGTGGTGAGGACCTGGCCGCCGAGGGAGGACGCGTCGTACACCTCGACCAGGAACCCGCGGGTATCCGCCATCGGTTCGGTCAGCACGAATGCCAGCTTCTCGACGGGCTCGGTTGCGGTGGCCGGGAGCCAGAACCCGGCCACGTTGTTGTCGAGCCCGTGGACGAGGCCCTCGAACTCGATGGTGGGGCGCCACTCGAGACCGAGGACGCACGGGGCGTGAGGGTTGAAGGGGTCGGTCATCCTGCTGCCACCTGGGCCTTGATCGCCGCGACGAGCTGCGGCTCGAGTACGGGTACGAGAGCTTGCCCGATCTGGGCTCCGAGGGCCGGGTCCGTGTTCGGGGCGGCGCCGACGGTCACGTTCACGTCAGCGACGACCTGGAGCGGAGGCGGAGGCACGGAGCCCGGGAGAACTCCGGCGTTCACGGTGGCCTGGATCGGGCTGGCCGCGGCCGCGACCGCCGCGGCCTGCACGATGGCCTCGGCCTCCGCGATGACCTGGGCCTGGGAGTCCGAGAGCCCGAGGGCCATGCCGGCGCCGAGCTGCTGGCCGACCTCTGCGAACAGGCGGGACGGTGACTTGATGCCGGCCTGCTCCCGGGCGGCCTTGTTGGCGGCGTCCACGGCGTCCTTCGCGGCCTGCTGGATGATCGGGGAGCTGTTGCCCATCCCGGACGCGATGCCGAGCGCCAGCGCGGTGCCCGTGTCGATCCCGAGCTTGTTCGCGTCGGCCTTGAGCGGGTCTACGACACCGCCGTCCTTGAGCACCCCGGAGGCGGAGTCCACGCCCTCCTTCGTCACCTTGCTGAAGTCGAGGTTCTGGTCGAAGCCCTTGGTCATGTCCTGCGCGAGCTGGGAGGCGGTAGCGACGTTGTTCCCGATGCTGGCCTTGATGTCGGTCTCGATGGTGCCGAGCGCGTTGCGGTTGTTGACGATCGCGTCCTCGAGCCCCTTCTGCTGCTCCGGGGTGGCCTTGAGGAACGACTGCGCGAACGCGCCCGCGGCCTTGGGGCCCTCCTCCTGGAGGACCTTGGCCACCTCGGGGAACTTCTGCGCGATGGTGTCGATGTTCTGCTGGAAGCCGAGCGAGGCCAGCGTGGCGGCGTTGAGGTTGTTCGTGAGCGACACCGGGTCGGCCTGGTTCGTGGCCTTGGTGAGGTCCTCGAACACGGTCTTGGCCGTGGGGAACTTCTGGAGGGCGTTCGACACGAAGTTATCCACCGCGGTCTGGGCGTCCTTGATGAACTTCGAGGCGGTATCCACATCGACGCCGAGGATCTTGGCGGCCTCCGCGGCGTTGTTCGTGTTGATCGTTCCGTTCGCGACCGCGGTCGCGAGGGCGGTCCAGCCGTTGGCGTTGTTCCCGAGGATCGCGCCGTTCGCGGCTTCGGCGGCCTGCTGCTCCTGCTGCTGCTGCGCGAGGATGGCGAGCTTGTTCGAGTAGGTGTCCGCCCCGAACGTGGCCTGGGCCTGAGCTCCGAGGGCGGCGATCTGGGCGTCGTTCAGCCCGAGCTGCGCGGCGATGGCGGTGAACGTGCTCTGCGCCTGGAGGTTCAGCGCGTTGGACTGGTTCGTGAACGCGGCCTCGAGGTTCTGGCCCTGCACGACGACCGCGCCGGAGGTGTTGAGGTAGTCCCCGAGGTTGCCGTTGAGACCCCGGATCTGGGCGGCCGTGACGTCGGCGCCGTTGAGGCGGATCTTGACCTGGCCGGCCTCGATGGCCTTGGCCGTGAACTCCTTGAACCCCACGTCGCTGTTCTGGAGCTGCTGGCGGAGGTCGTCGGCGCTGATGCCCATGCGGCGGAGGGAGTCCACCACGGAGGGGCCGGCCTTGGTGAACTCCGACGCCGCGAACGCGTTTTTCTCCCAGGCGTCGGCGTCGGCCTTGAGCCCCTTCGCGAGGTCGTTCTTGTCGATGAGCCCTCCGGCGTTCGCGTAGTACTGCGCCGCCGTCCCAGCCTTGCCGGCCTGGGAGTCGATGAGCCCGAAGGCCTCCGCCACGGAGATGAGCGCGGGGATGACCGCCCCGAACTTGAGGATCGGGATGAGCACCTGCGTGAAGATCGGGATCAGCGCCGCGAGGGCGGTCGCGAGGAACGACACGGAGGACCCCAGGAGCGGCCCGAGGACTCCGGCGAGCGCGGCGCCCTGGTCCACGATGGGCTGGAGCTGGGCGGCCGTGTCCGACGCGGCCTTGACCAGCGCGTCGAAGAGCGGGGTCAGCCCCTTGAGGGCCGGCCCGAGGAACGCGGTGACCGACGACGCGATCGACTGGATGATCGGGAGGAACGCGGCGATGCCGTCCGTGACCGTGTTCAAGATCCCGGACTCGAGCGGACCGAAGGCCTCGATGACCGCGCGCCCGATGGGGAGGAGGGCCTGCACGAGCTCACCGAACAGGCCGGCGACGGACTCGATCACGGGCTGAGCGAGGCGGAGGATGTCGAAGATCGGGGTGACGAGGGGCTGCCCGAGCGCGGTCGTGAACTTCGCGAATTCGGCGCTGAACTGGCGCAGCTTGATGATCGGGTTGTCCACGCCCTGATCGACGTTCGTCTTGATCTTGCCGCCGAGCTGCTCGACCGCGAGCTGGGCTCCGGCGGCGCGCTTGTCGAACTCCGTGACGGTCGTGGACCCGCGCTCGAGCGCGATGTCGAGGGCCCGGGCGTTGATCGCGGCGGAGTCGAGGCTGATGCCGTAGGACGCGAGCCGTGCCCCGCCGCGGCCGAGGAGGCGGTCCAGCTTGCTGGCCACGTCACCCACGGAGCCGAGGGCCGGGTTCGCGGCGACGAGCGCGGCGGACAGCGCGGCCACGTTCTCCGCGGCGCCGGCCACCTGCGCCCCGGTGGCGCCGGACTGGTTGCCGAGGACCGCCAGGTTCGACAGGGCGTTCTTCGTCTGGGACGTGGAGGAGCCGAGCTCGATGTTCAGGTCAGACAGCGAGGTGTTGAGCCCACCGACGTTGACCGTGGACACCTGGTCCGCGAACTCACCGAACTGCGCGTTGAAGCGCTGCGTTGCGCCCTGGGCGTTGACGGCGCTATTGAAGTACGAATCGCCCGCGGCGGCCACGGTCCCGAGGGCCACCGCGGCCGCGCCGAACACCGGGATCGAGGAGCCGATGGAGGACGTCGCGCCGGAGATGCCGAGCTCAGCTGCGCCGCCGGACGTCGCGACCCCACCGAGCGCGCCGGCCAGGCCGGCGACACCGTTGCCTCCTCCGCCACCTCCGCCGTCCGTCCCGATAGCCGCCGTCGAGGACTGGGCCAGCGCGTCGATGGAGTCCTGGGCCTGCGTCGTGTCCGCTTCGACCGTGATGACCGCGGTCGTGGAGGAGGCAGCCGACTCGATGTCGCTGACCATCCCGGTCGTATCCGCCGTGGGGAACACGGTGCCACCGGCCGACGTGAGCGCGTCGTCCACGCTCGCGGTGATCGTCCCGGTGTCAGCCGTGACCTGGATCGGCTGGGAGGCGGCATCCGCGAGGGACGCCTGGACCGTCCCCGAGAAGTCCGACGCCACCGCGGTGAGCGCGTCCCCGATGGTCTGCACATCGCCCAGCGCCGACGAGATGTCGAGCTCAACGACCTCAGTGATCGGCATCAGCCGTCATCCCCGAGCGAGGGCGCCCATGAGCGACTGCACGCCGACGTCACGCCCTGGGACCGGTTCCGGAGGCGGGAGGCCCGCAGCGGCTCGAGCACGGCGCGCTGCGAAGAGGTCCGCGCTCGCCCTGATCCGGTCCTCACCGCTCGACGGTCCACCCTGTGACGGTATCGCACCTGAGGCGTCCGTGGTGTTCTTCGGCGCCCAGAACTCCGGGTGCCGGTGCTGACCGAGCGCAGCCATCGCCTGCCAGAGCTCCAGGCGGTCCACCTCGCGCGGGCTGACACCCTGCTGCATGAACGCCCGGTACAGGTCAGCGTAGAACTCGAGCTCGGTGCCCGCGAGTGGGCCTGGAGGTAGGGCGGCGCGACTCAGCTCGAGGGCTGTTGGGCTTGCGCTGCCAGGAGCGGAGCGAGCTGAGCCAGGAGCGGGGTCAGTCCCTGCGCCTGCTTCTCGATCTGCTCCTCCGGGCTGCCTCCAGGCACCCAAGGGACCGTGAGCCAGTGCTGCCGCACCTGCCCGAGGAGGGACCGCTGGAGGAGCCACGGGGCGCAGTCCTCGTCCTCCTCGGGGAAGTCCGCGCCGTTGTCCGCCAGCGTGCGAACCACGTCACGCCACCAGGCGAGGAGGGCGTCGTTCACGTCGTCCTGCGTCGGGGCGTCCGGCCGGTCGATGGTCTCGCCGGACTCCTCCGCCGCGGCGACCGCGGCGTCGGCGTCCATCGCCTCCCGCTCCACCGCGGCGATCTCCGCGATGGCCTCCGCGAACCGGCGCTGCTCCCCGATGGTGGGCCGGCCGAGCCGGTACAGCGTGCCGCTCATCGTGAGCTCGATGTTGCCGGTGCGCTTGAGCTCGAACTTGTCCTCGCTGCGGGACCGGGAGCCGGCGCGCTTGGCCGTCGTACCCTTCGCCATCATGGACCTCCTCAGGTCGCGCCGGTCACTTCGGCGCTGATGGGCCAACTGTAGCCGCCGACACCTCCCTGCGGCCCGAGCGGGACCGCCTGGGCGAACGTGACCGCTTCGCAGCCCCCGAAGATCGCGGCGGCGTCCGCCCGGATCGTCTGCTGGATCGCGTCGAGGTCATCGAGGAGGCCTTGCCCGGAGGCGGACAGCGCGTCGGCGGAGGGCGGGTGCCCGTCGTCGCCCATCTGCGGGACGCAGCGGACGATCTGGATCGCCCAGGTGGGGTTCGGCACGGTCATCCGGAGCCGGGGCCCCTTCGACTGCTTGAACTGCAACGAGGCGAGATGCACGGTGAGCTGGTCCCACTTACAGAGGTCCCAGGCCGGGGCGTTGTGCGACACGAACCGGCGGTCGGGGGCGGTCGTGCCGAGGGCGGCGACCGCGGCGCCGAGGAGCTCAGCGGAGATGGAGGACAGCGACGGTGGGGCCATCCCGGTCACTGTAGGCCGTCGAGGGTGTCACGGACGACGTTCGGCCAGTCCTCGAGGGTCTTGCTGAACCAGCCGATGTTCTTGTCCACCCCGGGCCCGGGGCGCCACTGGACCTCCCAGAAGTGGACGATGTGCCCGACCTTCGGCCAGAAGAACGTGAGCGGCTTGCCTCCCGCGAGGCCCTTGCCTCCGCTGATGCTGTGCTCCGTGGTCCCGAACTCGGTGAACTCCGCGACGTCGCCGCCGTCCACCGGAGCGAAGTAGCTGATCGAGGCGGAGAGCACCGTGGGCGACTCGTAGCGGATGATGTTGCGGGTCTCCCGGAGCTTCATCGGGTGGAGCTGCCCGGAGTCCGGGACGATGATGTCGAGCCGGCGCTTGAGCTCCTCGACGGACTCGTCCATGAGGAGGCGGGCCCGCTCCCGCACCGCGTCCTCGAGAGCCCGGACGTTGCTCACGGAGCCAGACCGGGCCAGCGGTACTCGACCTGCGGGAGCCGGTCCGGGGACGCGATCGCGGCGGGCCGGTGCGGGCGCTTGCCGCCGTTCACGGCCTGGATCCAGGTATCGACCAGCGGGACCCCGGTGAGCCCGTTCTGGGCGAGCGTGGTGGGGTCCACGAACGAGACCGTGGTGCCCTGCCGGAGGATCGAGGAGACGCGCGACGGGAGGTTGCACTCGAGACCCGCGAGGCCCTGCGCGACTTCGAGCCCGTAGATCGACGCGCACGTCGCACCCGCGGTCGGGGGCTCCTGCCCGTACTCGAACACGACCTCGAACGTGTCCGGCTCCGTGGCCTCCGCGAACAGGTCCTGGCAGACCGGCCACCAGAGCCCCGGGGCGCGCTCGAGGAGCTGCTTGTCCACCAGCCGGTAGTCCACGCCGGGGACCAGCGTGGCGCCGTCGAGCTTCACCGAGGTGATGGACTGCACCGGGTACGCGCCGAGCGGGACCCGGGACTGCGGCCGGCAGGTGCATCCGGAGGGGCCGGGGCCGAGGTCACAGCCGCACTCACCCCAGCCGTCGCGCCACGTCCACCAGGAGATGGGGCCCGGGAGCTCAGCGCCGATGGCCCACGCCGGAGGGGTCACAGTGGCCGGCCAGGCGGGGCCCTGGTAGCCGCGCCGGCGCGCGCACGGGCGGACGGTCTGGGTGCAGAGCCCGTTCCAGCGGTGCCCGGTGAGCTCGTAGAGCACGGAGGAGGCGAACGTGGCCGCGAGGTCGGCAACCTCCTCGGTGATCTTCACGTCGAGGTCCGGGCCTCCGAGGGCCCGCACCTGCGCTCCGGTCGTCCAGTCCGCGCAGAGGCTCATGCGGCCAGCGTACCGCTCGGCGCGCGCCCGGAGCGGATCACGAGCACCAGATCCAGACGCGGCCGTCGCCGCCGTGGCCTCCGCCGCCGCCTGTCGTGCCGGCGCCGCCGCCGCCACCGCCCGAGCCGATGGCGGCGGCGCCGCCGCGGCCGCCCGCTCCGGTGTTGTTCGCCCCGCCACCGGAGCCACCGCAGAACGCGAGCGGCCGAACCCTGGCGATGCCGGCCCGACCGTCGTTCGAGCCCGCTGCTCCACCGGGCACCGTAGGCATCGCTCCGGCTCCGGTGATCGCGCCTCCTGCGAAGTTGCCGGAGGTGGTGCCGCCACCGCCGGCTCCGCCTGAGTAGGCGGCGTTCACGGTGACCGCTGCGCCCGCGCTGCCTGTCTGTAGTCCGCCGACGGCGCCAGCGCCACCGCCAGCGCCGAAGAACAGGGAGAACACGAACCCTCCCGCGAGGTTGGCCGTGAACGCCGTGGCTCCGGCGCCAGCCGAACCCTGCGCAGCGGCTGAGCCCGCGCCGCCGCCCCCCGCGTCCGCGGCGCCGCTGATCATGAGGAGGTCGCCGCCAGCGATGGCGACACCCGGGGGACGGGTGAGGATGTAGCAGCGGCCGCCGACACCGCCGGCCACACCCGAGCCAGTGGACCCGAGGCCACCGGACGGGACCTGGATCCAGAGCACGGGCGGGAGGAACTCGGCGGTGAACCGGGCGCGCACGGTGGAGCCCGACCCTCCACCGCCACCGCCGCTACCGGCCGCGCCGGCAATGCGCGTGAACCCGCCGCCGCCGCCCGCGCCGGCACCGATCATGAGGATGTCCACGAACCGGGCGTGGCGCGGGACCTGCCACGGCTGCCAGTTCTTCGTGGCCGACCCGGCGCCGCGCGCGCCCTTGGCGTAGAACACGAAGTCGAGATCGCGCGGCTCGGGCTGGCCGAGGATGCCGTCGTTCACAGGTCCGCCCCCAGGGCGAACACGTTCTGCGCCTCGGCGTTGTGCGTCGAAGCGCCGAGCACGTTGGTCGTGCCCTTGAGGACGAGGTTCTCGTAGGTGCGCGAGTTGCGCGCGCCTGGCACCGAGGCCGACACGGTGGCCGCGGCGACCGGGAGCTCATCGAACAGGTTCCACGTCGAGCCCGAGTCGGTCGAGATGAACAGGCGGATCATCCCGGCCGTGGTGGTCACGATGGGCTGAGCGACGACCTCCTGCACCCGGAACCCAGCGGCCGAGCCCGTCGCGATCGTGACGATGGTGCCGGACCCGTCCCGGTTCGTGTTCGCGACGGTGACGTCGCCCTCATCGATGCTGCGCGGGTTGGATGCGTAGGCGGGGTTTGCTGACATCGGGGCTCCTTATCGGGCGGACCAGAACGACAGCCGGGCGACGGCCTCGTCGGTGTAGGCGGTGGCGGTGACGAGCGCAGCAGCAGCAGCGCCTGCGGGATCGGACGCCGCGATGGCGGCAGCCTGCGCGGCGTTGGCCTTCGTGGTGGCGTCGGCGGCTGCCGCGGCGATGGCGGCGCCCTGGGCGGTTGCGGCTGAGCCCACGGGATCCGACGCGGCCTCTGCCGCGGCCTGCGCGGCGGAGGCCTTCGCCGTGGCGTCGAGCGCGGCCGCGGCGATAGCAGCCGCCTGCGCGGCCGTGGCGCTCCCGACCGGATCACTGGCGGCCTCCGCCGCGGCCTGGGCTGCTGCTGCGCTGCCCAGAGGGTCGGAGGCGGCCTCAGCGGCTGCTTGGGCTGCGGAGGCCTTGGCGGTCGCGTCGAGGGCAGCAGCGGCGATTGCGGCGGCCTCTGCGGCAGCCGCGGATCCGACGGGATCACTCGCGGCTTGCGCGGCCGCGGCTGCGCCGGCAGGATCAGCGCCGACGTCCGCTGCGTCGATGACCACGACCCCGACCTGGCCGTTCACGGAGTCCACCGCTCCGGCGTCGGTCCAGTCCGTGTCGAAGTCCGCTCCGGACACCTTCGTCAGGACCTGGCCCGGGTCGCCGCCCACGGGGACACCGGGGCCCGGAGGACCGACCGCGTCCACGCTCACGGTGAGCTCCACGGTCGGGGGCAGTGAGAGGGTCACCGCGTCGTCCGCGAGGGACACCGTGACCTCGATGACCTCCGGAGCGAGAACGATCACGTCGGACATCAGGGCTCCGGCGGGAGGGTGATGTCGCGGTCCACGATCAGCTTGTAGGGGCCCCAGAGGGTGTGGTCGGGGGCGTCCTCGAGGTCGTACTCGTACTCGCCGTCGAGGTCCGTCGCGTCGTAGGTCACGAGGAGGCGCAGGGGGTTGCCGCCGTCGAGCGCGACGGCCCACGTCTTGACCACGGTGCCGTCGGGGACACGGCGCACCTGGCAGAGCATCTCGGTCAGGTCCGGCGGGTACTCCGGAGGGAACGTGAACGCGACGACCTTGATGTCGTTGCGGAGCATCCGGGTCGGGTTGAGCGTGGTGCGGTCGGGGCGAAGATCAAGGCCGGCGGTCATACCGATGCCTCCCAGAGGGCGGTGACCTGGGCGGGTGAGAGCTCAACGGCGAACGCTGCGAGCTGGGCCACGGTCCCAAGGTAGTTGTCCGCGGCGGAGTAGCCGCGGCCGTAGCGGTTGATGCCGCCCTTGGCCTGGTGGCTGATCATCGAACCTCCGCCGTCCGCTGCTCCATCCACGTAGAGGTTCACCTCGAGGGTCACGGAGTTGTACGTCGCGATCACGAGGTGCCAGGCGCCATCGTTGATCGTGGTCGCCCCGGTGAACACCTGCCATGTCGCGCCGTTGAATCGGGTGTAGACGAGCTTGCCGGCGCTGATCCCGAAGGAGTCCCAGACGTCGGCGGTGCTATCCCCGAGGACGGTCAGCGCGGCGTCGCCCTCGTAGTCCGGGGTGGTCTGCGCGTCGGTCGTCTTGACGAACGCCATCCGGGACTGTGACGCCGTGAGCGCGACCCGGGTCGTTGTGAGGAACGAGCCGCCCGTGAGCTCGAGCGCGGTGAGTCCTGCGACCGGTCCGGGCTGCCCCCAGGTGTACGGAGCGTCGAGCTGCGCGACGAGCGCTGCGGGAGAGGAGTCCACCGGGTCCTCGACCCCGGTCTGGTCGAGCACGAAGTAGAACGCGGGCTCGAGCCCCAGAACTACCTCACCGAACGGGAGGGCCGGGAGAGGCGGCATCTGCGTACAGCCCGTGCTCGTCGTGACCACCGCGGGGGTGCCGGTCCCGGAGTCGTCCGTGAGTAGCAGGAGAACGTGGTCAGGGACCAGCGCCCCGACGAGACCGGTGCCCGTGACCGGAGTGGCGTCACCGATGGTCACGGACCACTCACCCGCGGCGTTCCACTCAAGGAGCACTACCTGGGCGTCCGTCGGGTTCGACGGGGACACCGGGGTAGGGTCACCGATCAGCGTGCCGCCGACACCCCAGGCGGGGGCGCCCATGTTCGTGAGGGCGATGGCGTACAGCGGGCCGGTGAACCCCTGGACGTCGTTCGTGGCCATGACGATCGCCTGGTCGCCGTCACCGGGAGGGGGTGTCACCGTCGTGGTCACCGAGTAGGCGCCCACCGCTGACCGCTCCGCCGCGGCGAGCGCTTGCCCGGGCTCGATCTGGAACTGGCCGCCTGACACCACGGGGGACCCGGAGGGCGTCCACCGCTGGAGGGTCGTCCAGTGCTCGACCCACCCGCAGCCGTTGGCACCGCAGCAGCAGCAGCACGCTGATGGGAGGCTCAGGCTCAGGTCCACGGCAGGGTTCCTCAGATCGGGGGGACGGACAGGGTTCGCTCAGACCGGACCGGCAGGGGGCCGCGCGCCGGCCCGGTCTGGGCGATCAGGACGCCTGTGCCGGCACCGTGATGAACCCGCACTCGGCGGTCGGCAGGTTCGTGTCGAGGAAGATCGCCCCGACCGCGGTCACGCCACCGCCGTCGGCCACCTCGTCCGGCCAGTCCTGGAACGGGCCCCGGTGGCTCATGTTGCTGTTCTCCTGGCCGTTGCCCTTGACGGCGAACTCCAGGAAGTCGGATTCGAGCTTCATGTTGTCGAGCGTGAACCGGGCACGGGGGAACACCCAGTGCCAGTAGGCGGCCTGGTTCGACAGCGCGGCCGGCGTGGCCTGCTCCGAGGAGTCCCAGGCCTTCGTCCACACCTCGAGGCAGACACCGTTGCCGGCGGCCTCGTTCACGAACGGGAGCTGCCAACCGATGGGGACGTCGGTGTCGGTCGAGTAGAGGGCGCCGCCGACGAGCATCGACGCGAGCTGGATGTCGAGCTCGCAGAGCGCGGCGCCGAGCGTCGCGCGCTTGATCGAGCCGTTCACGAAGTACGTCTGGCAGATCGCGCCGCAGCCGTTCTCCTTCTCGAGGTCGATGTCCTTCGACTGCTCGATGCCGACGTCGAACGTGACGAGGGCGTCGCTGACGTAGCCGTTGTCCGGGCCCGGGGTGGGGGCACCGTTGCTGCCCAGGGCCGCGACCCGCAGGGCGCAGACCTGGAGGCTGCCGAAGCAGGTCGGGTCGCTCATGGTGGTGTGCTCCTTGCTGGGGGCGGAGTCGGCGGGCGCCGGTCCGGGGTACTGCGGGGATCAGGGGTCAGATGTTGAGGGTGTACGAGGGGCAGGCGTCGGTGAGGTCCACGAGGACACAGGCCTGGGCCTGCTCGTCGTGGAACGTGGCGGTGAGGCGCTCGGCGCGGACCGTGACCAGGTTGGTGTCCCGGTCGAGGTCCTCCTGGTAGCTGCCGACGTTCTCCACGGGACCGCCGAGGTACTGGACCAGGCCGGTCGCATAGATCGCCTCGAGGACGAACGGATCGGTGGCGGTCCCGGTCGGGGCGCTCCCGTCATAGCCCTGGCCGGCGACGATGATGTTGCCGAACACGTCGAGGAGGAGGTTCCCGGACTGCTCGACCATGTGCGCCGACCGCCAGAGCGACACGACGTAGGGGCGGGCGTGGATCATGCCGCGGCCCGGGATCGTGTCCGCCAGGTACTGCTGAGCGGCGGCGAGCGCCGACGCGATGGACCCGGTGCCGAGGACCGGGGTGCCGGCGATCTGGAGGTAGTTGTTGCCGGACCCGGAGGCCTGGGCCACGGTCCCGGACCAGAACTCGGCCTCGGCCTTGATCGACTCGTTCGCCACGAGCCGGCGGGTCGCGATGGCCTGGTACTCGTCCGGACCGAACGAGGTCGCGGGGCGCTGCTGCGCTTCGACCACGTACCAGGGGAGGTAGTCCACGTCGGCCAGACAGGTCGGGCCGTCGGTCTTGGGGTCGTCCGGGACGGTGACGTCGCCGCCGGAGAGGCAGCCGTCCCACCAGGCGCCGCCGTCCTCGAGGCCCGCGCCGAGGGAGGCCTCCGGATGAAAGACGATGCCGCCCTCCCAGCGCCGGCCCGCGACGTCCGGTCGCACAGCCGAAGCGAGGAGCCCCTGACGTGGCGGAGAGGCCAGCGGAGCCGGGATCACCTGATAGGCGTTGGTCATGGCCTACTCGCTTCCAGTGCGTTCGAACGATGGACGGGATCGGCGGGCCCCGGGCCGGGAGGAGGAACCGGCCCGGGGCTCACCAGCGTGATCAGCTCGCCTGGGTCTCGCAGGCGATCTCGCCGTCGATCGGCGCCGCGTAGGTGCCGGTGGCGGCGACGGTCTGGGTGACCCAGAGGGCCTCCGGACCGCGGCGGGCGGCGAGGGCCTCATACTTCTCGTAGAAGCTCTCGAACTCGTTGCGGGCGTTCAGGGCGCTGTCACGCACGACGCCGATGTTGAGCTCGCCCGGGTCACCGACCGCGTACTGGCCCTCGAACCACAGACCGAACTGCACCTTGCACGGCCACTGGAGGGCCTGGCCGCCGTCGGTCTGACGCTGGAGGATCTGCGTCGGGCCGTCGAGGGCCTGCGTGGTGGGGTTGATCGGCGTGTCGAGGTAGAACAGCGGGTTGATGTTCGAGCTCGTGAGCATGTCGGTGATCTTGTTGCGGGCGATCACGATGTCGGTGTCGTTGTAGACCGACCGGCCGGAGCGGGCCTGGTCCGCCTGCATCAGGTCGATGATCCACGCCGGGAGCGCGGCCCGGAGGCGGGCCTGGGAACCGGTCCGCTCCGCCGAGCGCATGTACGCACCGAGGCGGAGGAGGAGCTCGATGACGTCGATCGCCGCGCCGTACACCTGGTCGGGCTCGGTGATGACGGTCGTGCCGGCGTCGTTCTTGATGCGGCCGAGGAGCAGGCTGTCAGCCTTGCGGGCCCACGCGGAGCCGGTCAGCGTGTTCCACGCCGACACGTTCTCCGGGTAGGCCATCGCCGCGCCGTTCTTGAACTTGAGGCGCTTGACGACGGCGTAGGCCCGGAAGTCCGCGAAGTCGGGGCAGTCGATCGCCTGGATCGGCTTGCTGAACCCGTTGTCGTCCACGTCGGCCTCGGTGAACAGGGACACCGCGGCGTCCGGGTCATCGGCGGCGACGTTGACGTCGGACAGGGTGGGGGAGACCGGGAGCTTGAGGCCCATCCGGTCCATGCCCACCTTGGGGAGCGCATCCCACACGGGGCGGTCGGCCACGGCCTGGATGACCAGGCCGTAGTCCACGGGGCTCGGGGCGCACCAGCCGGCGGCGGTCAGCGACTGGTCGGACCAGCTCGAGGGGTCCTGGCCGGCGGCGACGATCGCGTCCATGATCTGGCCGTTGTGACCGGTGTCGTTCTCCCGGAACGTCTGGTCGGCCGGGTAGTCCGCGCGGGCGGTGACCAGGGTGCGCTTGCCGGCGTTCGGGCCGAGCTCGTTGAAGCCCTGCGTGATGACGTCGGCGGCGGCGGTCATCGAGTCGATGCGGCCGCCGTTCGTGGCGGTCAGCGTGACGTGCGGGTCCACCGGGGTGGGCTGCGTCGCGCGGGGGCGGGTCCGGACCGGCTGGCGGGCGGCGGCGGCACCCAGCGAGGGGCGGCCGGCGGCGGTCACGGTCTCGAGCTCCGGCTCGACCTCGGCGGTCGGCTCCGGGGCGGGCTCGGTCTCGGCCGTGGGCTCGGGAGCGGGCTCGACCTCGGGGGTGGGCTCGGGGTCCTCGACCGGCTCGGTCTCGGCGGAGGGAGCGGCGAGGCTGGCCTCGAGCTCCGCGATCTGCGCGTCGAGCTCGGCGGCGGCCTCGATGCGCTCGGCGGCCAGGGCTCGGACGGACTCGACGCCGGTCGTGACGACCCGGAGGGCGTTCACGTCGCGGGCCTCGATGCCGTCCTCCGCCAGGTCGCCGGCACGGATGCCGTCGAAGAGCTCGAGGAGGGAGGCCTCGGCGGCGGCGACGTCCTCGTCGCTCAGGGTGGGCCAGAGCTCATCAAGCTCGGCGTTGAGCGCGACCTGCTCGTCGGCGGTGGCGGTGAGCAGGGCACGGAAGATTTCGAGGATGCGATCCATGATGGGAGGTCTCCTGGGGAAGGGTCGAACGCGGGTGATGAACGGTTCGAGCGATCCGCTGGACCTCGGCTATGCCATCGGCCTCTCGGGCGTTCCCGGTACCGCTATGCGGCCCAGGTGCTCGTAGACGACGATAGGACTTCCCGTGGGGGAGGTCAAGGACCCTCGCCGGCTGACGAGCCGCTCCGGCGATCCTGGGGCCGGATCAGGGGAGGTGCAGCCAGGTACTCGAGGTCGTCGTCGTCACGATGGTGACCGGCGTGGGCTCCGAGGTCCGGGACGCCGTGGCCACGAGGTAGCCGAGGGCGAAGCCGGCCACGGTGAGGACCACGGCGACGAGGATGGCCGCGGGGTAGGCGCTACGGGTGGAGGGCATGCCCTGAGGGTACCGGCGGTGGGTGACCCCCGGACGCGAACCGACGCCCCGGTCCCGGAAAGGATCGAGGCGCCGGAGGCGGGCTCAGGCGGCGGAGCGGGCCCGGTCCCGGAGGACCTGGTTCACGCCGGAGCGGAGGGCGTCGGACGGGCGGCCGGCGTCGGCCGTGGCGTTGAGGAACCGGTGGGCGTCAGCCCAGGCCTCGAGGCGCTCCTCCACGGTGTCGAGCCGGAGCAGCTCCGTGGCGTAGCGGGCCCGGACCGGGCCGTTGGCGCCGGTGGCGTCCTCAGTGAGCTGAGCGGTGCCCAGGTTGCGCTGGCGGCGTGCGAACCGGGTGGCGTTGGCCTGGTACCGGGTGGGGGCGTACTGGCGGCGAGCGTAGCTGGCGGGGCGGTAGAGGTCATAGTGCTCGGCGCGGAGGGCCCGAACGTACTCCATGCGCTCCAGCCCTTCGCCGTTGCCCAGAGCGTTGCGGGCGGCGACGAGAGCGGCATAGGGCTGGTTCTGGAGGTCGGGGCGGACGGTGATGCTCATGGTGTGCTCCTCGGGGTTGGAGTGGGTTACTGACATGCTCACCTTAACCCGGGTTAGCTCACCTGTCCAGGGGCCAGCTCGAACACCCAGGAGCGTTCGAGTGTGCTGTCCTCGAACACCACGAGGGACCAGGCGCCGTTCATGTAGATCGGGACCGGGAGGAACCCGAAGCCGAGGAGGACCCGGACCCCGAGCGAGAAGCCGCTCATCCGGCGTCGGCCCGGTCATGGCAGGGGCACCCGCAGGTATCGTCACCGCACGGTCCACCTTCACCGCGGCAGGTGGGCCGGCAGTAGTCGGACATCAGCCCAGGCTTGCCGATGAGCGCCAGCGCCGCAGCGGCCACGGCTAGGCAGCTCTCGGCGTACTCGAGGTCGTCAGTGGTGTCCATGCTCATCGGAGGCTCCTCGGTGCGGACGGCACCCCGGGGCGGGTGCCGAAGGTATCGCGCGGCGGCCGGCTGGCGCCTTCGTCCTCGACGTAGCCGGCGCCGTCCGGCTCCTCGTCGTAGTCCTGGAGGGCGAGCGGCCACGTCGGGGTGGGGACCCGGGCCATCCAGCCGAACATCGCGGCGAGCGGTCGGGGGAGGGCGGTGGACCAGATGAGGTCCGGCCGGCTCACGGACCGCCAGTGGCGGGAGTCCCAGCGGACGTTGGCCACGGTGTCGATGGTCTCGACCTCGAACAGGTTGATCATCGTGTGCTCCTCGGGGTTGTGCGGTCGGCTTGGAGGCGGGCGCGCTCGGCGTCGAGGCGGGTGACCAGCGAGTCGGTGGTCTCCGCTGCGTCCTCGAAGATGTCGAGGTCACGAACCTCGAGTAGGGCGTCGAGCAGGACGCAAATATCGTCCTCCGTGAGCCGGAGGGTGGCGGTGAGGGCGTCCATCACTCGGCCGTGGCGCCGAGGACGGATTCCCAGCGGGAGCCGAGCTCGGGGCTGGGGCTGATGCCGTAGCTCGTGAGGAGCACCCAGCAGTCGTTGACGTCGGCGCCGGCCTCGGCGGTGACCTCCACGGCCCACAGCTGGTGGCGCTCGGAGGTGACGATGACCCGGCCGGTGGCCTCGAAGCCCTCGACCTTGGCGAGGTACTTGGCGACCCGGGCCAGGGCGCTCGGGGCGTCGGTAGCGGTGAGGCTGGCGGTGAACGTGGTGGGCATGGCGGGCTCCTCGGGGTAGGGCCGGTTGGGGACGTGCACAACCTAACCCAGGTTAGGGGAGGCTGTCTAGTACCAACCTGAGGATTCTCGCCGGCCTGAGGTTCCTGAGCGGGTGAAGCTCACCAGAGCTCAAGACTCTCAGGCGGCGAACAGGGCGCCCTGGACCTCGGGCTCGAAGTCCTCCCGGAGGCCCTCCGCGCCGGCCAGGTCCTGCTCGAGCAGCACGGCCCACAGCGCCCGATCACTGGCGGTGGCGCGGCGCACGCTCACACGCTCGGAGGGTCGCCGCATGGCGCGGGCGGCCTTGTCCGCCGCGGTCTCCGGGTCGGAGGCGTGCACGAGCGTGAAGAGGCCACCGCGGGTACACCAGTAGGCCCGGGAGGGCGGACGGTCGGCGGAGGACATACCCACAGTCTGCACAGCGGCCTGTGGAAAGTCCAGAGGTTCTTAACCCGGGTGAGGCGGTGAGGGCGGTGAGCGGGTGAGAGCTCACCTGCTCAAGATCCTCAGGGACGCAGCGAAGCGGCGAGCGCGTCGGCGGCCTGGGCGTCGAGCCCGAGCGCGGTGATGATGGCCTCGAGGTTCGAGAGCCGGCGGTCGGCGGACGCCGCGAGCGCCGACGTGCCGCCACCGCAGCCGCAGCCGTGGCCGGCGGAGACCGGGGCGGCCGCGGCCACGAGCGCGAGCTGCTGGCCGGAGGCGACGAGGGTGCGCGGGCGGGGCACGGGGAACCCGGGCGTGTTCACCGCGAGGACACCGACGAGCTCGAGGTTGCCGCCGATGCGGCGCCAGTCACCGGAGGGCGCCGCGGCCCGGAGGACGGACAGCGCCTGATGGGTGAGCTCCTTCACCGCGAGGGCGCCGGCCACCCAGATGCCGTGGGCGTCCTCACCGGCTGCGAGGTGCATGGCCTGGGTGCCGGTGTGGTCGTAGTGCGCGACGGTCTCCTGGGCGGAGGCGGTGAGGTCGGCGTGGCCGGTGTTCATCGTGAGCACGCCGACCGGGACCCGGGAGCCGTCCGCGGTCACGACCTCGCCGGTCCTGAAGTACGCGTAGTCGGTGACGCTGTGCGGCGGGGTGATGCACACGTCGGTGCGCCCGAGGTGGCAGGTGCCCCACGTGGCGATGTGCCCGTACACCTGGCCGTCCGCGGTGATCGTGAGCGGGGTCGGTTCGTCCAGCGCGGGGTCCTCGAACCAGGCGGCCGGCGGGGTGAAGGCCTCACCCTGGAGCTCGAAGCGGACCGGGGCCGTGGCCCGCGCGACGAGCGTGGAGGCCTCCGACTCGAACGGCGACGGTGCGGCCCACCAGGTGGGGCCGAGCTCGAGGGACGCCGCGGCGGCCGCGGCCATCGCCATCTCGCCGGCCTCCTCCGCGGGGTCGGGCTGGGCCGGGTCGGACACGTCGATGACGCGGGAGGACTCGATGGCCTGGAACGGGCAGACCGTGACCGCGCCGATCTTGCCGGCGACGAGGTGCATCAGGTAGGTCATGCACCAGTCGGGGTCCTCCGGGTCCGGCTCGACGCACTCCCACTCGAGCTCTTCGTCCCCGACCTCCATCGACACGCCGAGGAGGAACCCGCCGTGGACCTGGCGGGCCACCTCACGGCCGAGGGCGTCGTCGTTGACGAGGGTGCCGTCGGCGTCGTAGCCGAGGTCGAACGTGACCGCGCCCACGACGAACGCGCCGGAGGTCCCGACCCGCTCCTCGAAGTTGTCCACGGTCAGGCCGGTCAGGGAGTCCACGCGGCCGAAGGCATCGATGCGGCCGGCGATCATGTCGGCGCAGTGGTTCATCGTGAGGGTCAGCGGAGGCTCACGCCAGGTGAGGGCGCCGGAGTCCACGACTCGGCCGTCGGCGGTCTCCTCGCCCTCGCAGGCCACGACGATGACCGCGCGGTCCGGCAGCGCGGCGTCCTCCTCCATGTCCTCCATCACGACCCCGGGGTCCACCGCGGCCGGCGCGGCGAAGTCCAGACGAGCCGGAGGCGGCCCCTGTCCTCGGGAGAGCGACCCGGGAGCACCGGGGCGGGTAACCGGGGCGGGCGTGTTGCGACGAGGCGGCATACGACGATGGTAGACCGCGCTGCGCCGGCTGGGAAGGATCAGCGCGGCCCGAGGAGCACGACGATCCCGCCGAGGTTCTCGTAGCCGACCTCGAAGCGGGGCATCGCCCGGAACTCCTCGAGGGTCCAGTGGCTGATATGGTCCTCGGACGGGACGCCCTCGACGTGCTGCTTGAAGTAGTCCACCGGGGTCAAGATGGCGACGCGGCCGGCGCAGCGGTCGAGCAGCTCGAGCGCGCGGTCGTGCTCGATGTGCTCGATCACGTCGAGGAGCATCACGAGGTCGTAGCCGGCCAGCTCCTCCTCCGTGAGCGCGGCGCCGTCCCCGACGCGCACGTCGTCGTACAAGCAGGCCAGCCAGGGGAACCGGGCGACGTAGCTCGGCTCGGCCTCGATGGCATCGATGACCTCCGGCGGGTCGTTCAGGTACTCGCGGATGAGCAGCGCGTACTTGCCGTTGCCGGGGCCGATGTCGAGCACGGTCCGGGGTCCGGCCTGGTTCACGAGAGCGAGGACGTCCGGCGCGAGAGCGAGGTTCGAGGAGGGCACGCCTGGGAGGGTACGCGACCGGGCCCCAGCCGTGGCGGATCGGCTGGGGCCCGGAGCCCGTGGCGGCGGTTGTAGGTCAGCGGGTGACGAGCCGGCAGTCCTCGAGGTTGACCTCCATCACCGTGCTCTTGTCCCCGACCGGGGTGATGCGGAGGCGGGCGGTGCCCCTGAGGAAACGGGTCAGCCGAGGGCCTCGGCGGCCGCGGCGTCGAGCCGGCGGAAGTCGTCGGCGTCCGTGAAGGAGTCGGCCAGGTCCTTCGCTGCGACCCAGCCGGTGTAGGCGGCCGTCCCGGTGCCGGGGCAGTCGCCGTCGGCCAGGTAGATGATGACGCCGACGGTGAAGTCCGGGCAGTGCTCCGGGTGCTCCCGGAACAGCTCATCGATGAGGTCGATGAGGGCCTGGGTGCGGGCGGTCGTGGCGGTGAGCGATGCGTTGGTCATGGTGTTCTCCTCGGGGTCGGAGCGGGGTGGATGAGGACAATGTAACCCAGGGTTAGGTGTAGCTGTCCAGGTGCAACCTGAGGAATCTCTCAGGCCTCGTCGGCGTCCTCGGCGGAGAGGATCTGCTCGGGGTAGCACTGGCAGCCGTCGTGGTCACCGGGGTAGTACCAGCCGCCCTCCGGCCAGGAGTCCGGGTTCGCGAGGGCCTCGTCGGTCCACGAGGTGAACTCGACGCCCTCGAGGTCCTGGTGCGGCTCAAACGGGTGATCGGGCTCGCCCACGTTCCAGACCCAGCCGGTCGTGCTGATGTGGAGGCGCTGGAGCATCCCGGACACGGAGGCGCCGTCGGTGACCCCGGTGGCCACCCGGTCCGTGACCGGATCACGGGACGTGCCGCCCGGGGTGATGCCGGCGGCGCGGCCGTCGTGCGCGACCCCGGAGGATCCACCGCCAGCTGTGGTGAGGGCCTCCCGGACGACGGCGACCGGGGCGTTCATCGAGGAGTCGAACTCGCCCAGCGCCGGAGCGTTCGGGCGCGGGTCGAACAGGCGGGCGGCCGTGAAGGTCACCAGGCCGGCGGTGAGGAGCGCGGCCCCGCGGTGCCGGTCCTCGTCCTGCTGGGCCTCGAGCTCATCGAGGTCGTCCTGGAGGAGGCCGAGCTGCTCGAGGTCGCGGCGGGTGGCCTTCTGCGCTCGGGCCACGAGGTCCTCGTACCGGCCCTGGAGCTCATCGAACGAGGAGCCGATGAGGTCCTCGGTGGACATGCCCAGGGAGGCGGTCACGACGTTGGGCCCGAAGAACGCGGCGACCTCCCGGTTCGGGACGCCCTGGATGGACTCGGCGTGCGTCGCGCTCGCGCGCACGGCCTTGGTCCGGAGCTTGGCGCCGGCCTTGTCCAGCGCCCGGTTCACGGACGAGTCGGAGAGCGACATCAGGCGGTCGAGGAGCTGCCGGTCGCGCTTCGCCCACTTCCGGGCCAGGGACGCGAGCCGGGTCGGTGATGGGGCGGCGGCGGTGAGCGCGGCGGACGCCGTGGCCGCCGGATCGGCCGGCGCCGTGTCCGTGGCGGGCTCCTCCGCTGGGGCCGGCGGGTCCTCGGTGACGCCCTCGGCCTGCGGGAGGATGCCCGGGATGTCGGCGCCGCGGCCCTTGAGCGCGATGCGGAGCGCGATGTCGTCCGGGGTCGGGGCCTCCGACTCTGCGTAGCCGAGGCGGTGACGGCCGGCGGTGTCCCCGATGAGCCCGAGCTCGACGGCCTTGAACGCGTTGTCGGACTCGTCCGGGTCACCGACGAGCTGGGACTTGTCGAACCAGATGCAGAGCTTCCGGGCCCACGCGGCGTCGGTACCGCCGGAGAGGAGCAGCGGTCGGAACAGGCCCATCGTGAGGGCGGACATGAACTGCGTGGCGTCGGGCTGGAGGTAGAACGTCCACGTCTGGTCGTTGATGATCCACGAGTTCGAGTAGGTCGCGTTGCCGAAGCCGAGCAGGATCTCCTCCGGGAGGTCCACGCCCTGCGCGAGCTGCTGGCGGAGCTGGACGATCTTCTCGGGTGCGCCCCGGTCCGACGTGAACGTGAGGTAGCGCACCTTCTCGATGTCGTCAGCGTCGGCCGTCATGATGTACGGCGCGGCGACGGACGCTGAGCGCGGGTTCTGGATCGGCGTGGTGATGTGCTCGTAGATGTCGCGGATCACCGGGTTGCGGAGCGCGGCGCTGCCGGCCTCCGGGGCGTCGTCATCGAGCGGCGGCGCGTAGCCGACCATCGAGTGCGGCATGATCAGGATGCCGTTGTTCGCCCGGGAGAACGCGTCACCGAGCTCGCTGTTGCGCTCCGCGAGGAGGATCTCGCAGATGTCGGTGACGCCGCGCACGGAGGAGTCCGGCAGGTTGCCGTACCGGGCGTGCTGGTTCCAGATGCGGACCATGATCGAGGTGTCCGTCGGGAGCGGCACCCAGTCCGTCGGCTTGTCCTCCGGGTCGAGCACGAGGGCCCACTGCCCGCGGTCCGTGATCCGGAGCTCATCGGGGCTGGCCATGTAGAAGGTCTCACCCGTCGGGGACGAGTCGTCCTTGTAGCCGACGAGGAACGCCTCGCCCGCGACGAAGCTGTTGCGCCCCCAGCGGTCGAGCAGGTGGTCGTGGCCCTTGCCTCCGGCGAGGCGGTCGAGGACGTCGTTGGCCGCGGCGAGCACAGCCGGCGGGCACTGCTCCTGGTCCTCTATCTCCTCAAGCTGGGGGACCGGGACCGGCTCGGCTCCGGGCTCGAGCTGGACGCCGATGTTCAGGCGGAGCTTCGACAGGGAGCGGCCCTTGAACCGGGCGCCGTTCTTGACCTCGGGGAGCGCATCGAAGTAGCCCCAGGCCTCGTCCTGCCACATGTTGCGGGCGCGCCCGGACTTCACCCGGGTGCGTTCCGCTTCGGAGGACATCTCGATGATGCGGGCGGCGGCGGTGAACGCGGCGGGGCTCGCGCCGCGGGCCGGGTTCGAGGGCGGAGGGACCGAGGCCCGCACACGCGCGGCCTCGAGGTGGCCCTCCTTCTTGCCGAGGGAGAACGCTCGACCTTCGACTGCGGGTCCCGCGTCGTCCGCTGCCGTCAGGTCGGGAAGCAGGTCAGTCACCCCATCACGTTACAGCCGGTCGCCCAGCGCGCCAGCGATCACGGTGATGGTAAGCGCCCGGGCCACCGGACGCCAGCACCCTGGTGCACGCGCTACCGACGATTCCGACGGCGCTCGGTGATGTAGGCCACCCGGGCTGCCTTGGCCTCGGGGCTGAGCCCGCTGTACGCCTTCCGTGCTCGGTCAGCCCGACAGGCTCGGCACTGTCGCGACACCGGGTTCCGACGCCAGTAGGTGTTCGCCTCGGTGAACTCATGGCCGTTCGTGCAGTGGGTGCGCTCGGTCGCGTGGGCCCGGGTGTGGTTGGCCACGGTCAGCGGCTGCAGGTGGTCCGGGTTCACGCATCGCTTGACCCCACAGGTGTGATGCACGTGCGGCGGAAGGTATCCGTAGCGCAGCAGGAAGGTCAGGCGGTGGGCCCCGATGTGGGCCCCTCCCACCTCGGCCTGCCCGTAGCCCCCACTCGACCCTGAGTGCCAGAGCCAGCACCCCGACGGATGCACCGACAGGCGCTGCCGGATCGACTCAGGCCACGCTACGGGTCGAGCAGATCGGACACGATACCCACCACCGTCGCCACCGCTAAGGCCCTGCGCAACAGCGGCCACCACCTCGGGTTCAAAGCTCTTAGGCATACGACCACCGTAGCCGCGTGCATCCCGGTGCACCAGTAGCAGCGGAGGCCTTCGGCTGCCTTGCGGGCCGTGGGGCCTCCACCGTCGAGGTGTTCGAGGATGAGGTCCCGCGGTCCGTCGAGGATCTTGTCCTCGACCAGGAGGCGGGTCAGCCGGTGCGCGGCGATGCCGTCCTCGAGGAGGTCCAGGGCCCGGGTGGTGCCACCCCAGGTGACGAACGGTCCACCGTCGGCCAGCGCCGCGGCGTCGCGCTGCGCCGCTGCCGCCTCGTCCAGCAGGATGGCGCGCTGCTCCGGGGTCATGCCGGCCTCCGGAGGACGTGCCACGGCACGGTGTCCGTGGGCACGAGCTCGAAGCCGATGACC